>Ga0209918_1000048_pt1 | contig 92002 bp, 80 predicted proteins | sample SalPonD_shore_MG_FD_185712 | JGI IMG/M metagenome (GOLD analysis project Ga0209918, IMG submission 185712) | Salt pond soil microbial communities from South San Francisco under conditions of wetland restoration - Salt Pond MetaG... | ecosystem: Environmental > Aquatic > Marine > Intertidal zone...
GAGCTGGACTTCGAGACGCTCGCCGAGCGGTTCGACATTTCGGCGCCGGAATATTTCGCGCCTGAACTCTACCGGCTCAGGCAGCTCGAGGACGACGGGCTGGTGAGCCGCTCCGCGGCGGGTATCCACGTGACCCCTGTGGGGCGTTTGCTCGTGCGCGCCGTGGCCATGGTCTTCGACGCCTATCTTTCGGCCGGCCGCCGCCCCGCGGCCAGTTTTTCCAAGGTGGTCTGAGAGCCCGATGCCTGGCGGGTGACACCGAGCGCCCGGGAGGGTGACGGCGGCCGGCGCTGCGGCCGTGCATGCTAAAATCCTGCCACTTCAGCGATTTCCGCGCCATGCCGCCATCCGCCCGACAACCCCGGCTCTCGCCCACGACCCTGCGCAAGGCCTGCAGCGAATGCACCCTGGCCGAGCTGTGCCTGCCCATGGGGCTGGAGCAGGACGACATGGAGCGCCTGGATGCGGTGGTGGAGCAGCTCGGGCCTTTTCACGACGGCGATCACCTGTACCGTGTGGGCGATGAATTCCGCTCCCTTTACGCGGTGCGCTCGGGCCAGTACAAGACCTACCTTGTGGACGAGTCCGGCCGTGAGCAGGTGCTGGGCTTCCACCTGCCCGGCGAGCTGATCGGCCTGGACGCCATCTACCCGGACCGGCACCAGTGCAACGCCGTGGCGCTGGACACGGCCACCGTGTGCCGAGTCAGCTACGACGACATAACCGCGCTCTCGCAGCGGGTCCCGGGGCTGCAGCGGCAGATGTTCCGGCTCATGAGCCGGGACATTGGCAGCGCCCAGGCCCTGGGTGGAGACTACAGCGCCGAGGAACGCCTGGCCGGTTTCCTGCTCAATCTCTCGGACCGGCTCCGGGCGCGCGGCTACTCCCCGCAGCACTTCGTGCTGGCCATGCCGAGGCGCGACATCGCCAATTATCTCCGCCTGGCCCCGGAAACGGTGAGCCGGGTGTTCAAGCGGTTCCAGCGCCAGGGGCTGATCGGCCTGGAGCGCCGCGAGGTCCGGTTGCTCGACATGGCGCGCGTCCAGGAACTGGCCCGCTGCGTGCCCCACTGAGCGGCGCGGCATACCGCCCCGAATGTTGCTAGACTGGTTCCATATTGAGGAGTACTAGCCGGCTGGAGGCCCTGGAATGCCAACATCCGATTCGGCGGGCGACATCGACCTGCGCCGCCTGCGACGGGTCTGCAGTGAATGCTCGGTGCGGGAGCTGTGCCTGCCAGTGGGGCTCAGCAGCGACGACCTGGACGAGCTGGAGACGCTGGCGGAGCTGCGCGGGCCCCTGCGGGAAGAAGAGCACCTCTATCGCATCGGCGATCCGTTGCGCTACCTGTTCGCGGTGCGTTCCGGTACCTTCAAGACCTGTTTCACCGACGAGCACGGCCGAGAACACGTGCTCGGCTTCCACATGCCCGGTGAACTGATCGGCCTGGACGCCATCTACCCCGAGCGCCACCAGTGCGAGGCCAAGGCGCTGGAGACGGCGACCGTGTGCCGGTTCAACTACGATCACCTGACCGACATCGCCGGTCACCTGCCGGCCCTGCAGCGGCAACTGTTCCGGCTCGCCAGCAAGGATGTCTCGGGGATGCAGGCGCCCACGGCGTCGAATCCGGCCGAGGAGCGCCTGGCAGCCTTCCTGCTGGACTGGGCGGGCCGGCTCAAACGCAGGGGTTATTCCGCCACCCACTTCGTGCTGTCCATGCCGCGCCGGGACCTGGCCAACTACCTGGCGGTGGCGCCTGAGACCATCAGCCGGCTGCTGCGCCGCTTCCAGGACGAGGGCCTGATCCGCATCGAGGGCCGGGAGGCGTGGCTGCTGGACCCCGAGGGCCTGCGCAAAGTCTAGCCCGACTCGCAGCCGCCACATCGCGGGCGAGTCGGGGCGGGGGCGCACTGAAGCACCTTCTGCAAAATCCATTGATGATCTGCATCAAGGCGCGCGGCGCGGGCCGGCGATAGGCTTTGCGCCACTGTGGGATCAATGCGTCCGCTCCGGGAACGGACGGGCGGCACGGGGAGGCGCCTGCATGCGCGGGAGCAGCAGTTTCGTTGCGCCGTTCGAGGAAGCGGTCTCCGAGCGGGTCTGGGAACAACGCTACCGCCTGACGGACGGGAACGGAGGCGGCGACGTGGACCTGGAAGGGACGCTTGGTCGCGTTGCCCATGCCCTGGCGGCGCCGGAGGGGCCGCGTGCGAGTGACTGGGCCGCCAGGTTCCTTGACCTGATGCAGGGGTTCCGCTTCCTGCCGGGAGGGCGAGTGCTGGCCGGCGCGGGCACCGGCCGGCGCGTAACGCTTTTCAACTGCTTCGTCATGGGCGTGATCGAGGATTCCATGGAAGGGATCTTCCGGGGTCTGGAAGAGGGCGCGGTCACCATGCAGCAGGGCGGCGGCGTGGGCTATGACTTCTCTACCCTGCGACCCGCCGGCATGCATGCCCGCAGCACCGGACGCATCGCCTCCGGTCCCGTGTCCTTCATGCGCCTGTGGAACGACATGTGCGCCACACTGACCTCCACCTGGCCGCGGCGGGGCGCCATGATGGGCACGCTGCGCTGCGATCATCCGGACATCCGGAGCTTCATCCACGCCAAGTCCGATCCCGGGGACCTGAATTGCTTCAACCTGTCGGTACAGGTCACCGACGATTTCATGAAGGCGGTGGAGGCGGACGAGGACTGGCCGCTGGTGTTCCCCGATCCGGAAGGCCACGGCGATACCCACGTGCTGCGCACGTGGGCGGGTTTCCCGGGGCTGGTGCCCTGCCGGGTGGTTCGCACGGTGAAGGCGGCGGAGGTCTGGCGCGACCTGGTCGCCGCGGCCACGGACAACGGCGAACCCGGCGTTCTGTTCGTGGACCGCATCAACGCCTGCAACAATCTCTGGTACCGGGAGCTCATTTCCGCCACCAATCCCTGCGGCGAAGTGCCATTGCCGCCTTACGGCGCCTGCGACCTGGGCTCGTTGAACCTCACGGCGTTCGTGCAGCACCCGTTCACGCCGCATGCGCGGCTGGATACCGCGGCCCTGGAACAGTCGGCAGCGGTGGCCGTGCGCCTGCTGGACAACGTCATCGACGTGTCGGTATACCCGCTGCCGGCGCAGGCGGAGCAGGTGCTGGATTGCAGGCGCCTGGGGCTCGGCATGATGGGGCTGGCGGATGCCCTGGTGATGCTGGGGCTCGCCTACGACAGCGCCGCCGCCCGACGCCTGGCGGCCGATGCGGCGCGGACGATCTGTCACGCCGCCTATCGAGCGTCCATCGGGCTGGCCGCCGAAAAGGCCGGCTTTCCGCAGCTCGACCGCAAGCGCTACCTGAAATCGCGTTTCGTCCAGGAGTTGCCGGCGGCCATCCGCCGGGACATCGGTGTGCACGGGATTCGCAACAGTCACCTGATGGCCATCGCGCCCACGGGAAGTATCAGCCTGCTGGCCAACAACGTGTCCAGCGGCATCGAGCCGATTTTCGGAGCCCAGGTAGTGCGCCGGCTCACCCGCGCCGACGGCGGTGCTGATGAACTGGAGGTGACCGATTTCGCGGTGCGCCGCTGGCGCCGGATCAACGACCCGGACACCCTGCCGCCGGCCTTCGTCAGTGCCCAGGAGCTTGCCGGCGAGGCCCACCTGGCCATGCAGTCGGCGATACAGCCCCACGTGGACCAGGCGATCGCCAAGACCGTGAACGTCGGCTCGCGCACCGGCGCGGAAGCGATCGGCGGGCTGTTTTTCGAGGCCTGGCGCGAGGGGCTCAAGGGCATGACCGTGTTCCGCCAGTCCGGCCGGGAGCCGGTGCTGCGGGTGGAGGAGTCCTCCCCCAGTTGCCGCAGGGAAGTCTGCGCCGACTAGGGTAATCCGGCGTTTTGCTGACCCAGGTCAGTGCTCCGGGACCGGTGCCGGCTCATGCTTTTATAGAGCTGGCTCCAGGCCGGCGCAGCGCAAAGCGGAGGTCAGACATGAAACTTGCCAGATATGAGCCGTGGAACGCCTTCACGGGCTTCCCGGAACAGTTCGAGCGCATCATGCGCGGTCGCTTCGGCGGCCTGTTCCCATCCACGGACGAAGAGGAAGGCCTGGTGGCGAAATGGGCCCCGGCCGTGGACATCAAGGAAGAGGAAGACCGTTACATCGTGCGTGCCGACCTGCCGGGCGTGGATGCCAAGGACATCGACATCAACGTCGAGAATGGCATGGTGACCATCAGCGGCAGGCGCGAGGAGGAGAAGAAGGAGGAGAAGAAGGGCTACAGCCGCATGGAGCGTTTCAGTGGCCAGTTCTTCCGCCGCTTCTCGCTGCCCGAGTTCGCGGACGCGGAGCACGTCAGCGCCTCGTCGAAGAAGGGCGTGCTCGAGGTGATCATTCCCAAGACCCACGAGCACAAACCGAAACGCATCCAGGTCAAGGAGACCAACGGCAGTTAACGTCGGATGCGGGAGGCCGGCGGCATCGTGGCCGGCACCAATGACTTGAAGCGGCCGGGCCTCGTCCCGGCCGCCGGCGTCAGGGCGCCGTCAACGAAACCTTCGCCGGTCCGCCGTGCCAAATGCAGTGAGCCAACCGACAAGGAGTGCATTGCCATGGAGAAAATCTGGGTGCTCGCCGGCGATACCTCTTGCGCGCGGGTATTCGCCACCGACAGGCGCAACGGCGACCTGGAGGAACAGTTCGACCTGGTCAACCCGGAGGCGCGCCTGCACGAGCGGGAGCTCACCTCCGATCTCCCGGGAAGAACCGCCAACAGTGCCACGCGCACGCGCCACGGCTACGGCGGGGAGGATACGAAGAAACACCACGCCACAACACGGTTCGCCAGGGAAATCTCGGAGCGGCTGGAGAAGGCCCGCATCCAGGGGAAATGGGAGAAGCTCTACATCGTCGCCGACCCGTCATTTCTCGGTGAACTCCGCAAGTGCCTGGACCCGGACACCGCGCAACGCGTCACCGGCGAGGTGGACAAGAACCTGGCGCGCGGCACGGCGGCGGACGTGCGCCGCGTCCTGCCGGACTTTCTGTGATCCTGCATCATCACGGCGCGGCTTGAAAGGCGACCAACTGCTTTTTCAGGAATTCCATGAACGGGCCCGCGTTGTCCATGGACATCGTCGCCCTGAGTTGGGCCAGGGCGCGGTCTTTTTCGCCCGCATTCATGTAGGTTGCGGCAAGGCGCCAGCTTGTCATCACTGAATCGGGAAATTCTTTCACATTCAATTCCAATACCTTTGCGGCGTCGGCGAACTTCTGTTGGCGCGACAATGTGTCGGCAAACTCGTTGAGGGCGTCGCGGGAAAAATCGTACGTATGCGTGCCGTAATAGTCTGTCCGCAGTGACCAGTACTTTTTCAGTGCGGCATCAATTCCACCTTCGGAATAGGCCTTCTCAAGTGCCTCTGGCGTGAGGATTGGTCGTGCCTGCCCCCGATGGCACGTAACGCACTTCACGGTGAGGTGTTCATCGCGACCGATGCGCGTGAGAAAATCGCCGTTGATTTCGTTTACCATCTGCAGCATTATTCGTGCTATATCTTTGGTTTTCTTTTCGTCCGACTTAAAATTGAATGTGGACAGGGGTTCGCCCTCTTTACCCACGTGACAGTGCTGGCAGCGAACCCCGAGCCCGAGGGAGAAGGACTTCATCGTGCTCAGCAATTCGGGCTTAGTAATATCTTTCGGCAGCACCTTTAGGTTCTCGAATTTGTCCGGTATGTCGTCTTGCGATAGTGCGGACGCGGCGAACACAAGTCCCGCCAGAAGAAGCTTGATACGCATGTCACGATTCCGCTTGGGTGATTAACGCCTATAGTAGTGAGCAACCGCCAGCGGCAGGCGATTCGCATGTCAGGATTCGGCAAGGATTCGGTCAAGAAGCGGTCCGCCTATTACGGAGCGCCCATCTTTGCGTGAGTCAGCGCGTCGTTCCGCTCTAGTCACACTCCTCATGATGGCCAGCCTGGCTCTCACGGCGATGCTCGCGATCCAGGCCTGGCTGGCGCTTTCCGCGCAGCGAATGACCATGGAGCGACTGCTCCACGACTATGCCACGATCGCTGCACGGGAATTTGTACGCCGCACCACGAGCGAGGTCGGGTACTACGGGTTCTACGTGCTGATGAACGCGCTCGGCAAAGACTGCTCTGCATTGCCGACCGCGGCGGACCTGAAAGCAGCAGCGGATGAACGCGTGGCACGCGCATCAACTCTGGTTCTGGAAACATTCTGTTTGCCGCGGTACCCGGACGTCACGGCGCCTGCATGGCTGGCGCGGGTAACAGCCCAGCAGACTTCCGAGTCGAAGCCCCCATTCTTGGTAATGGAGACGGGTAGCTCCGGAAGTAACCGCATGTTGGTCGTACGACGCTTGCCTGAAGGCGCCGTTATCGGGCTCGTGATCGACCGCCGGGCCCTACCGATCTGGATCGAGGCAGGCGTTCGGCGCCAGCCGTTGCTGCCAGGGGGGCTTGCCACGGGTGACCTTGAAAGTGCGCTCTCCCTGGAACTCGTGGACGCCGGGGGAAACGTCTTCTTTCATCGCGGCGGCCCCCTTGCCGGGGCTGCAGTGAACCTGCCGTTCGACTCCGACTACGGTGGTCTGTTCGCCGGTGCGAGGGTGAAAGCATCCTTGAATCCAACACTTGCGGGGCGCTTGGCCGGGATGGGCGCGCCGGCCTCCGCCCAGCTGACCGTCGCACTGTGGCTGACCGCCGCCGCCCTTACACTTCTGGCATTGGCGCAACTGCGCCGAGAGCGAAGCTTATCTCGAATGCGGGAGGACTTTATCTCCGGCATATCCCACGACCTGCGCACGCCATTGGCCAAGATACGGCTCTATGCCGAGACGCTGCGCCTGGGGCGGTCAAGGTCCGTCCATGAGCGTCTGCACGCACTGGAAGTCATCGAGCGTGAATGTTTGCGACTTGCCACGCTCGTGGACAACATGCTTCAGTTCGCGCGACTGCGCCGCGCGGACCCCGAGGTGCGCACAGAGCCGCGCCAGCTTGACCGGCTAGTGGCCGAAATTGTGGACGAGTTCCGGCCCATGACCACAACGCCTCTGGATGTGCGCCTTGCTCCCGTTACCGCACGGGTAGACACCGACGCGCTTCGCCGCATCCTCTTCAATCTCCTCGAAAATGCCGTCAAGTATGCCGGCGATGGGACGGTTCGGATCACGGTGGGACCGCTTGACGGGGAAGCGGAAGTCACGGTCGAGGATGATGGCCCGGGCATACCCGCCGCCGAGCGTGAAGTGGTGTGGCGGCCCTACTACCGGGGCCGGCGCGAGCGGCACGGTGCCGCTGGCGGTGCTGGTATCGGGCTTGCGGTGGTAGACGACCTCGTGCGAGCCCACGGTGCAAGATTGCAAATCGAGGAGTCGTCGGGAGGCGGCACCCGTGTCGTCATTCGCTTTGCATGGAGAGAGAAGAAGTGAGCCTGATTCTGCTGGTGGAGGATGATCGCGACCTGGCCGAGGGGCTACGCAACAATCTCGAGTTCGAGGGTTACTCCGTGGACGTGGCAGCCGACGGCAAGACCGCGCTGGCTCGTCTGCCTGGGAGCGATGTCTCGCTCATTATCTTGGATCTGATGATTCCGGGGCCGCACGGCTTCGAGGTACTTTCCAGACTGCGAGCAAGCGGCGCCACCATGCCCGTTTTGGTGCTGAGCGCTCGGGGAGGAGAATTGGACAAGGTGCGGGCATTGCGCGCCGGGGCCGATGATTATGTTACGAAACCTTTCAGTTTGCTCGAATTGCTTGCTCGCATTGAGGCGATATTGCGCCGTGGAGCCTCACCCGCTCGATTCAGAATCGGGCCTATCGCAATTTTTGCCGATAGCCGGACCGTGTTGCGCAATGGCGTAAGAGTTGAGCTCGCGCCTCGTGAATATGATCTGCTTGAAGCGCTGGCGCGCCGCGAAGGGCGGCTCGCTACGCGAGCCGAGTTGTTGCGTGAAGTGTGGGGCCATTCCGGTACGGTAGCGAGCCGCACGGTGGATACCCACATCCGGGAACTGCGCCGTAAGCTTGAGGATAGCCCCTCGCAACCGCGTCATATCCTCACCGTGCGAAAGCGCGGCTATAGGCTGGATATGAGTTGATGGACTTCTAGCCCAGCGCCACGCCCAGCAGCGTACCCAGGCCGTAGGTGATGGCCGCCGCCGCCAGGCCCAGCAACAGCTGCCGAATCCCCGTGAACCAGACACCGCGCCCGGTGAGCAGGGTGATGGCGGCGCCGATCAAAAACAGCCCCGCGGCGCTCACTGCCACGCAGGCGATCACCGCGGCCCGGTCGCCGGTGAACAGGAACGGCAGGATCGGCAGCACCGCGCCGGCGGCGAACAGCACGAAGGACGTGATCGCCGCCGTCCAGGCCGATCCGCCCATCTCCTCGGGATCGATCCCGAGCTCTTCCCGGGCCAGCGTCTGGAGCGCGGTTTCCGGATCCCGGGTCAGCTGCTCCGCGAGCCGTTCCGCTTCCGCCCGGGGCATGCCCTTGGCCTCGTAGATCAGGGCCAGCTCGGCGCGTTCTTCCTCCGGGTGGTGTTCGAGTTCCTCCGCCTCGATGTCCAGTTGCCGCTGGTGCAGCTCGCGGGCGCTTTGCACCGAGACCCACTCGCCAAGCGCCATGGAAAAAGCGCCCGCCAGCAGCCCGGCCACGCCGGCGATTAGCACCGCGCCGCCCGCCGCCGTGGCGCCGGCGACGCCCATCACCAGGCTGAAGTTGGAGACCAGCCCGTCGTTGGCACCCAGCACCCCGGCGCGCAGGGCATTGCCACTCAAGGCGCGGTGGCGGCCTTCCAGCCGCGCGACGGCGGCTCCCTCCAGCCCGCCCTTCGACCGACTCAGGATGGCGTGCACCATGCGGTGGTGAGAGCGTTCCTCGGCGGGAATGGTGCTCTCCCGGGCCTCCGGCTGGCGCATGTAGCTCTTCAGGTCCGCAGACTCGGCGCCGGCCACGATGGGCAGCACCGCGCCCGGGCCCAGCCGTTTCGCCAGCCAGATCAGGATGCGCGCCCGCGCCGTGGGGGCGGGCAAATCGGTGGGTGCCCGGCCCAGCCGGTGCAGCCAGAACCGCGCGTGGCGCTCCTCGGAATCGGCCATGCGCCCATAGACGTCGGCGATGGAGGCATCCTCCTCCAGGTCGCCGAGCGCCCGGTAGATGGCCGCGCTGTCGGCCTCGGCCTGGAGGTTGTCGGCGAGCCGCCGCCGGGTCTTGCGGTCCAGGTTGACGTCCATGGCTCCCCCTAGGATATGCCGAAGGCGGCGCGCAGCCACGCACCGACGAGATACGCCAGCGAAGCGGCAATGGCCCCGGTGACGAAGGTTTCCAGGCCCGCGCGCCAGCGCGCCATGCCCAGCACGTGGCCCTTCACCGACCCCACCACGAAGAAGGCGGCGCCGGTCATCACGCAGCTTGCGGTGAATACGGATTGGCTGTCCAGCCCCGGCACCAGGTAGGGCAGCAGGGGGATCAGGCCCACCAGCAGGAAGGCGGCGAAAGTGGCCAGCGCGGCGCGAAACGGGCCGGGTGGCGTGAGCCTGAGTCCCAGCTCATCGGTAAGCATGGTGTCCACCCAGAGCCTTTCGTCCGACGTGATCGTCTCCACCGCATGCTCCAGGGCCTCGCCGGAAAAGCCCTTGGCGGCATAAATCTGGCGCACTTCCTCGCGCTCGCCCTCGGGGACGGTGGCGATGTGGTGCTCCTCGTGCTGGCGGGCCCGTTCGAGCTGTTCACGCTCGGTCTTGCTCGCCTGGAAATTGCTTGCCGCCATGCTGAAGCCGTCGGCGAGCAGGTTGGCAAATCCCAGCACGATGGCCACCGACGCCGGGAAACCCCCGCCGACGGTGCCGGCCACCACCGCGAACGTGGTGACGCTCCCGTCGATTCCGCCCAGCACCGCGTCGCCGAGATAGCTGTGACGGTGACCCCGTTCGAGGCGCTCCCGGATGCGGCCCGGTTCGTGTTCGGTGTGCAGCGAGGAGTCCGGCGCCGTGGCATTCATGCTTGCGTCTCCCTTGGTTCGGCGCCGCCAATGATCTCACCGATGGGGGCGCCCGTGCGGATGGGGAATGGCCCGGTTGACGCAGGTCAAGGCTCGCGGAGGTGTCGCTTTTTGACCCACGTCAATGACGCGCCAAGGCAGCGCGCCCAAGCTCAATATACCGGTAACAAGCCGGGTGTAAATCTGGAGTCAATGGGCGGCGGACCAGGGACGGTTCCGCTGCCAGGGACCAAGGACGAGCGGCCATGAACGTGGGCGAGGTGTGCAATCGGGAAGTGGTGTTCATCCGTCCGGATGAAACCCTGCTGGAAGCCGCCAGGCGCATGCGCCAACGCCACGTGGGCGATCTGGTCATCGCCGAGGAGCGCAGCGGCAAGCGCTATCCGATTGGCGTGCTCACCGACCGCGACCTGGTAATCGAGATCCTGGCCAGGGAAGCCGACCCGGAAGCCATCACCGCCGGCGACCTCGCCGATCCTGACGCGCTGCTCACGGTGCAAAGCGGGGACGACCTGCTGCACGCACTGGCGGGCATGCGCTCTCGGGGGGTTCGCCGGATGCCGGTGGTGGACCGGGACGGCGCCCTGGTCGGGATCCTGACCATGGACGATGTACTCGAGCTGCTCTCCGAGCAGATGAACGACTTGGTCAAGCTCGTGGCCAGGCAGCGCCAGCGCGAGGCGGCGGTCCGGGCGAATTAGTGCTTGGCGCGCACGCCCAAGGAGGCTGGAACATGCCGCATTCGCGTGACGTGATCATCGAGGCGGGAGGAGCCAGGCTCCACGGTAGGCTGGATGTTCCCGAGGGCTGTACCGGGCTGGTGGTGTTCTCCCATGGCAGCGGCAGCAGCCGCTTCAGCCCGCGCAACCAGGCCGTGGCGGCCTTCCTCAATCGGGGCGCGCTGGGCACGCTGCTGCTCGATCTCCTTACCGCCGACGAAAGCGTGACGGACGGGCTCACCGGCGAGTACCGTTTCGACATTGACCTGCTCACCCGGCGGCTCACGGGCGCCGTGGACTGGCTTTCAAGCCAACCGGAGCTGGCGGCGCTGCCCGTCGGCCTCTTCGGGTCCAGCACCGGTGCTGCTTCCGCGCTGAACACTGCGGCGTCCAGGCCCGAGATCGTCGGTGCGGTGGTGTCCCGGGGCGGCCGTGCGGACCTGGCGATGCCTACGCTGCCGCTGGTCAGGGCGCCCACGCTGCTCATCGTCGGTGAACGGGACGAGACCGTCATCACCATGAACCGCGAGGCGGCCATCCGCCTGCGCGCCGAACACGCGCTTGCCATCGTGCCGGGGGCGACGCACCTGTTCGAGGAGCCGGGCACGCTGGAAGAGGTCGCGCGCCTGGCCCGCGACTGGTTCGGGCGGCACCTTGTCCGGACCCCCGCCCGCGGCGTCGCCGCGGGCGGGCGTTAGCCCCGCGGCGCTCCATCCATGCCCCTCAGCCTGTTTTCCCTGGACCCGGCACTCGGTGCCCGGGTCGCCGGATCCCTGGGCATTTCGCTTTCGCGTCACGAGGAGCGCGACTTCGAGGACGGCGAGCACAAGCTGCGCCCGCTGGAGAGCGTGCGCGGGCACGACGCGTACGTGCTCGGCTCGCTGAATGGCGACGGCGCCCGCAGCGTCAACGACCACCTGGTGAGGATGCTGTTCTTCGTGGGCGGGCTGAAGGACGCCGCCGCTGCGCGGGTCACCGCCGTGATTCCCTACCTTTGTTATTCCCGCAAGGACCGGCGCACCAAGTCCCGCGACCCGCTTTCCACCCGCTACGTGGCCCAGGTGTTCGAGGCGGTGGGCCTGAACCGGGTGGTGACCCTGGACGTGCACAACCCGGCCGCCTACCAGAACGCCTTCCGTATCCAGGCCGAGCACCTCGAAGCCAGGAAGCTCTTCGCGGATCACTTCGCCCACGGGCTCGGTGACGAGTTGGTGGCCGTCGTGTCCCCCGACGTGGGTGGGGTGAAGCGCGCCGAGGCATTCCGCGAGGCCCTGGAACTGCGCCTGTGCCGGCCCGTGGGCCGCGGTTTCATGGAAAAGTACCGCAGCGCCGGCGTGGTGTCCGGGGAGCGGCTGGTGGGCGAGGTGGCGGACCGGGTGGTGATCCTGGTGGATGACCTGATCAGCAGCGGCGGTACCCTGAGGCGCGCGGCCACCGCCTGCCGGGAAGCCGGGGCCCGGGCCGTGCACGCCGCCGCCACCCATGGCCTGTTTTCCGAGGGCGCCGACGACAACCTCGCCGATGTATCCCTGGACCAGGTGGTGATCACCGACTCGGTGTCCGGCGCCCGTGAGCGTCTGCAAGCCGCGGGGGACAAACTGCGGGTGGTGGACGTGGCGCCGTTCCTGGCCGAGGCCATCCGGCGCATGCACGAGGACGGTTCCCTTGCGGCGTTGATGGAACCCTAGAGCTTGTCCGCGTGGCCCGCGGCCAGTTCCAGGTAACGGCCCGCCCGTCCCAGCCACTTCTCGTGTTCGCCCGGCTCGTAATCGAGCACGTGCCAGGCGGAGAGCTTGGCGCGAAGCATGGCCCGGTGGATCCTGTAAAAGGCCACCAGGCGCGGGTCCGGTCCATCGCCGGTGATCTCGCGGTAGCTGTCCAGGACGAGCTCGCCGATGGGCGCGGCGCCCAGCATTTCGCACTCCAGGCCCAGGTAGGCCAGTTCGTCCACCGGGTCAAGAATGCGGAATCGCCGGTCGAACTCCAGGCAGTCGATGAACACCGGCGGGTCTTCCAGGCACACGTGCTCCGGACGCAGGTCGCCATGGCCTTCCAGGATGCGCCCGGCCATCACCCGCGCATCGAGCAGGTCGCCATGCATTTCCAGGAATCGGATCAGGGCGTCGCCCACGGCGCGCGCGACCCGCACGGGCAGCCCGAATCGGGGCTCGGCCACCGCGTCGCGATTCTGAAGGATGTCGCGCGCGAAATTACGCCGCCACCGGCCGGCATCCACCCGTACCCGCGGGGCATTGCCGTAGAAGCGCGCCAGCACGGCGGCGAAACCACGCACCGTGGGCTCGTCCACCCGGCCCGTCTCGATTGCCGCGTCCAGCATCCGTTCGCGTGCCAGCCGGCGCATCTTCACCAGGCAGTCCACGGTGTCGCCCGGTCCATCCAGGGAGAGCGTGCCGTCTCCGGCAAGGTTCAGGGACACCACGCCCAGGTAAACGCCCGGGGCGAGGCGGCGGTTGAGGCGCACTTCCCGGCGGCAGTCCGCGCAGCGCCGCTCGAGCGTACTGAAGTCCAGGAAACTCAACTTCACGGGTTTTTTCAGCTTGTAGGCGTGCGCCCCGGTGAGGAACACCACCGACATGTGGGTCTGCACCCGTCGGACCGCGCGTTCCGCGCCGGGGTAACTGGCGGGATCGGAAAGGAAGGCCACCTTGTCCCACAGGCCCGGCGCGGTGTCCGGGCCATCGGAAGGTGGTGTGCGCGCGCGGTTCACGGCGCCCGCCGGTTCAGCCCTTGACGCAGGCCACGGGCGTCAGCCGGGCCACCTTGCGCGCGAGCCCCGCCAGTTCCGCAGCTTCCACCACCGCACCCACGTCCTTGTAGGCGCCAGGGGCCTCCTCGGCCACCCCCCGGAAGCTGGGACTGCGGATCAGGATGCCGCGGGCGGCCAACTCGTCCACCACCTGGCGGCCCCGCCACTGGCGTGTCGCCTGGCGGCGGCTCATGGCGCGCCCGGCGCCGTGGCAGGCGGAGGAGAATGCCAGCGACTCGCTTTCCTGCGTGCCGGCCAGGATCCAGCTCGCCGTGCCCATGGAACCGCCGATCAGCACCGGCTGGCCGGTCGCCCGGAATTCGGCGGGAAGCTCTCGGTGCCCGGGACCGAAAGCCCGGGTGGCGCCCTTGCGATGTACGAACAGCCGCATGCCGCGGCCGTCCACGTCGTGCCTTTCCTCCTTGCAGGTGTTGTGGGAAACGTCGTAGACCACCGACAGCCGGGCTTCAGGGAACACCCGGTTGACGGCCTGGCGCGCCAGGTGGGCGAGGATCTGGCGGTTGGCCAGCGCGCAATTGATGCCGGCGCGCATTGCACCCAGGTATTCGCGCCCCAGCTCGGAGTCCAGCGGCGCGCAGGCCAGTTCCCGGTCGGGCAGGTGGATGCCGTGTCCCGGCGCCGCCAGCGCCATGCGCTTCAGGTACTCGGTGCCAATCTGGTGGCCGAGGCCGCGCGAGCCGCAATGGATGCTGAGCACGATTTCACCCTCGGAGACGCCGAAGGCGCCGGCGGCGGCGCGGTCGTGCACTGCGGCGACTTCCTGGATTTCCAGGTAATGATTGCCCGATCCCAGCGTGCCCATTTCCGCGCGCTGGCGTCTGCGCGCCCGCTCGGAGATGTACTCCGGCACGGCGCCCGCCATGCGGCCGCGTTCCTCGGTGCGCTCCAGATCCGCGCGCTCGCCCCAGCCGGAGGCCACGGCCCACTCCGCGCCGCCTTCGAGCATCCGCTCCATCTCCCGGTCGTTCAGCCGGATGTCGCCCCGGCTGCCGAGGCCCGCGGGGATGGCGGCGAACAGGGCGTCCACCAGCGCCGCTTCCCGGCCCTTCAGGTCGGCGCGGGTGAGGCCGGTGGTGAGCGTGCGCACGCCGCAGGAAATATCGAAACCCACGCCGCCGGCGGATACCACGCCGCCCGCCTCCGGGTCGAAGGCGGCCACCCCGCCGATGGGAAAGCCGTATCCCCAGTGGGCGTCGGGCATGGCAATCGACGCTTTGACGATGCCGGGGAGCTTCGCCACGTTGACCACCTGCTCGTAGACCTTGTGGTCCATCTCGCTCACCAGCGCCTCGTCGGCGAACAGCACGCCGGGCACGTTCATGTCGCCGCTGGCGGGGATGCGCCACCGCCAGTCGCTCAGCTTTTCAAGCAGCTGCGTGTCCATGGTCTATACGTCGATCACGCACTGGGCGACCCAGCGGCCGGACTCTTCGCGACGCACCTCAAGCGCCGTGAGCGTGGCGCCCTTCACTTCCACCGCCGGCTGGTGCCGGGACACGTCGATGGGCTCTCCGGACACCTCGGCATTCAGGATATGGTTGACGATGGTCACGCGAAAGCGGCTGAACAGCATGCCCCGGGTGGCCATCTCGTAGACCAGCGCGTTAAGCCATTCCGCGAGCAGGAATTCGTCATCCGTCGCCGTGCACTCGATGTCCACCGTTTCCGCTGGAGTCACGTCGGCCGGGTCGCAGATCGCCGCGGTCATGGCCAGCGCAGCCTGCTCGAGGGCCGTTTCCCGGTCCGGCCCGAATCCGCGCACGCCCACGTCGGCGCCGTGGGGGAAGTGCTCCCAGCCGGCGGCCGCGGACGCGCCTTGTGATTGTCTCGCTTCCACGCAGTGGTCTCCCTCGCTCCGTTGGCAAAGCACGAGCGCTCGATTCATTGCGGGCGCGCAGCGCCGGGTGTGCGCGGCCCGTTTTCGGGACACGCCGTAAACCCGTCCCTGGGGGCTCGACGGCGGCCATCCGGGCCGCCGACGGTCCCGAACCCGGGCCACACACACCGGCTGTGACGCCCGTTCCACGGGCGGGGGTGCGGCGGGACCTGGCGAGACCGTTGAAAACAGGATGTTTTCACCGGAGCCTACAGGGATGTATCCATGGCGTTCTCGACAGGTTCTGCCGCACCTCCGCTGCCGGCGTATTCCCGCAATGCAGCAACGTAAAAAAGGTAACGCTTGCCGGTTGACCCGGCCATGACGCAGATCAGGCCCCACGCCGCCGGCTTGATCCTCGTCAGCGCGGCCCCGGTCCCGGGCCACTAGGGTTGTGCCATGAACGCCGACTACGAATCCCGGGGCTTTCCCGACCGCTATGCGGCGGGCCGTTCCTTGGCGCAAGCACTCTCCGGGTATCGCAACGAACCGCACCTCCTGGTGCTGGGACTGCCCCGTGGCGGCGTGCCCGTGGCCCACGAGGTGGCGGAGGCCCTGGACGCCGAGCTGGACGTGCTGGTGGTGCGCAAGCTGGGCGTGCCCTGGCAGCCAGAACTCGCGATGGGCGCGGTGGCCTCCGGCGGCGTCAGCGTGCTCAACGAGGATGTGATCCGCCAGCTGGCCATCGTCGGCGACGACCTGGAGGTGGTGACCGAACGCGAGACCGGGGAAGTGAAGCGGCGGGAGCGGGTCTATCGCGGGGATCGTCCCGAACCGAAGATCGCCGGCCGCACGGTGATCCTGGTGGACGACGGCATCGCCACCGGCTCCACCATGAAGGCGGGCGTCGAGGCACTGAAGCAGGAAGGCGCGAGCCGCGTGGTCGTGGCGGTACCCGTGGCGCCGGCGGGCGCTCGCGAGGAGTTCGAGGGACTGGCCGACGAATTCGTGGCGGTCATCGAGCCGGATAACATGATGGCGGTGGGGGCCTGGTACCTGGATTTTGGCCAGACTTCCGACGACGAGGTGCGCGAGCTGCTAATCAGCCACCGGTGCTGACGCTGCCGCCGGGAGTTTGCATGGTCCGGCACTCGGCGGTCTACAATCATCACATCGAGGAAGTGCCCATGGATCAACCCGAGCTGGCAGTGAATTCCGAGACCGTGTGCCGCCTGATCGACCTGGCGCGGGAGTTCCATGCCCAGGAGGGCGTGGTGATCCCGGACGAGCCCGGCACGCCGGAAGATGATCTGCCCCTCCAGATCCTGGCTGCCCACGCCGGTGACGCCACCCTGGGGGAGTTCCGTTCCATCGTGGACGACCTGGAGCCGGACCAGCAGCAACAGGTAGTGGCATTGCTGTGGCTCGGCCGTGGCGATTACGAGCTGGAGGAGTGGGACGACGCGCTTTCCTACGCGGCGGACGCCTGGAACACGGCCACCGCCGACTATCTCATCTCGCACCCGCTTCTGGCCGACTACCTGAGCGAAGGCCTGGACCTGCACGGTCACCGATGCGATTAATTCCCGGGCGGGCGGGGCGCCGCGCCGTCCCGTTTCTCGTTGTCCTCTACGCTTCAGTGGTCCTGCTGCCGCTGGCGCTTGCCGCCTTCCAGGGCAGGCCGGCCGGGCCGGGCTTCGGCATGGCTTTCGGCGCCGCGATCGGCCTGATCGCCTTCCCCCTCATCGCGGTCCAGCTCGGCCTGGTGGCAAGGCTCAAGTCGGTCTCGAGAATGCTCGGCGTGGATGCGCTGCTCCAGTTCCACCGCGCCATGGGCTGCGCGGCGCTGGCCCTGGCGGCGGCGCACGCGCTGCTGTTCGCATGGCATGGCACGGGGGTGTCCAGCCTGAGCCCGCTGCGCGGCGGCGCGTTGACCCGAACCGGCGCCCTGGCGCTGTGGCTGCTGGTGCTGCTCGTGGTCACGTCGCTGGCACGGCGCCGTCTGCGGCTGTCCTACGAGACCTGGAACCTGCTCCACCTGCTCGCCGCGCTCGGCATCGTCGGCGCCATGCTGGCGCACGTGCTGCTTGCCGGTGGTGCCGCGGCGCCGCTCGCGCGCGGCGTCTTCATGGGTTACGCAACAGCCGCGGGCGCCATGCTGGCCTGGCACCGGCTGGGGCGGCCGGCGCTGATGTGGTTTTCGCCCTGGGTGGTCGCGGAGAACCGGGACGAGGGCGCGGATACCCGAACGCTGCGCGTTTGTCCCGACGGGCAGCCGGGCATCGGGTTCCAGGACGGGCAATTCGCCTGGCTGTGCACGGCACGCCAGCCCTTCTTCACCCAGCAACATCCCGTCACCATCTCCTGCTCGGCATCCCGGGAGGTGGGCGGTTGCCTGGAATTCACCATCAAGGCGCTGGGCGACTGGTCGGGCCGCGTGGTGCCTTCACTGGCAAACGGCGATCGCATCTGGCTGGACGGGCCCTACGGCGCGGTGTCGCCGGCGCGCTTCGACTGCCCGGGCCTGGTGCTGATCGCCGGCGGCATCGGCATTTCGCCCATGCGTTCCATCCTGCTCACCATGCGCGACTCGGGAGACCGGCGCTCCGTGTATCTCTTCTACGCGGCTAACGATCGCTCGCGAACGGTATTTGCCGGGGAACTGGAGTCGCTGACTCGCGAACTGGACCTGTCGCTGGTCTACGTGCTGGAGGAACCGGCGCCGGGGTCCGGCGATGAATCGGGTTACGTGAGCGCGGACCTGATGCGCCGGCACCTGCCAGATGATTTTCCTCGATTCCACTACTTCGTCTGCGGGCCGGTGCCCATGATGAAGTCCGTGGACCGGCAACTGCTCGCGATGGGCGTGCCGGAATCGCACGTCCACTCCGAGAGGTTCGACGTGGTATGAGACCGGCGCGGGTCACCCACCTGGCGATGGCGATCAGCGCCGGCTTCGTGCTGGCCGCCGGCGTTTTTGCCTGGTACGTATCGACGCCGCCGATGCCAAAGGCCCCCATGACCTCGGCGACCGGCGAGACACCGGCGGCGCTGTTCGCCAGGCGCTGCGCCAGGTGCCACGAAGCGGAGGTGCTGGCGGCCGCGTTGCGGGGCCGGACCGAGAGGGACCGGGCCCGGGCCGAGTTGCGCGCGTTCCTGGACGGGCATGGTCACGCCACGCCGGAGGAGAACCGGGTGCTGGCCGATTTCCTGGTCGGTGGCGGGGCGGCGGACGGGCGCTAGGCGGCGAGCGCGGCGGCGGCTTCGCGCACCAGCGTCTCCAGGTACTCGCAATAGCGGTCGATGTAGTTGATGTGGTTGGTCTCATCAATCAGCCACGGGTTCATCAGCGTGTGGCGCAGCAGGAAGATACCGTCAGCCTCGACCTCGTTGTCTTCCGGGTCCTCGCGCAGCGTGGCCGGATCGACACCGAGCTCGTTCAGCACCCGCTCGGCCTGCTCCTGGCCCAGCGCGCGCAGCGAAACCCGGGTCGATGAGCCGAAGAACTCCCGCACCTGCAGCGGCCGCGCCGTGTCCACCCGCAGTTCCTCGTATAGACGCCGGCCGAAAGCGTTCATGCGCGCGAGACTGCGGTTGCCCCGGGGATTCACCGCCAGGCAGATCAGGTTGCTGTCGGGCTCGAAGGGCACGGTGAGGGTGGCCACGCCGGAAAGCCGTTCCGACAGCTCGGCGGCGCGATCGAAGAAATACTCGGTGGCCTGCACCGTGGCCCGCGGGATGTGCCCGAAATGCTCGTGGTCCAGCGGCAACACCCGGTGGGTGACGTAGACCGCCGCCGCGGCGGCGCCGGACTTGGAGCCCTCCAGGATGAACCGGCCCAGGGCGTGGAAGGTGCGCCGGAAATGCGGGTGCCCGTCGTCGGGCTCGAACAGGTAAGGCGCTTCCTGGGCGGTGAGCAGCATCAGCCGGTGGTCGCGGCAGACGAAAGCCCCGGCGCCGTAAGGGATGTAGCCCAGCTTGTGCGGGTCCACGGTGATCGAATCCGCCCGGTGGAGCGATGCGAAAATGTCGTGGACCTCCCTGGACGGGAAGTAACGGAAACCGTCGTCGGCGAATTCCTCGCGCCGCCGGAGCGTGCCGTCGGGCTTGCGGAACAGGCTCATGAGGTAGCCGCCCCAGGCCGCATCCACGTGCACGCCGAAGCCCAGCCCCTTGGCCGCCCAGCGCTCACGGGCTTCAACGATGGCGTTGACTGGGTCCATGGTGCCGAATTCGGTGGTGCCCAGCACCCCCACCACGCCCAGCACCGGGCGGCGGCGCTTTTCGGCCCTCGCCAGCGATTCCTCCAGGGCGTCCGCGTCCATGCGCATGCGCTGCTCGGGCACCTCGATCAGGTTGGCATCGCCCAGGCCGAGAAGCTTCATAGCCTTGGCCCAGGAGTAATGCGCGGTCACCGGCACCATCACGCAGGGCCGGCCTATGTCGGGGTGGCGCGCGAAGAACTCCACCAGCCCCAGGGTTTCCGGGCGCTCCGCCTGGATGTCGGCGGCCAGGTGCGACGCACGTCCCCGGTCGGTCATGGTGGCCAGTTCGGCGTGGACACGACCGCTGAGGGCAATGATCTCGTCCAGGGTCAGGTTGGCCAGCGACCAGTCGTCCAGTTCCGTGAGCCGCCGACCGTCGGCGAGCGTGGTATCGAACTCGTGACCGCTGCGTTCGGCGGCGGAGCGCAGCGCCAGCGGGTAGAAGCGCGCCGCCAGCAGCATGCGCAGCGCCTCGTAGTTGGCCACCGTGCCCCCGGAGGTGAGATGGCCGAAGGCGCAGGCCGGGCTGGATTCGTCGGCGTTGTAGCCGAGCATGGCGGCGAGCTGGAGCCCGGCGCTCAACTCCAGGTCCAGGGTCACCGGCGCCGCGTCCTCCACGATGTTGTTGGGGTTGTAGGGCATGGTGACGATCTGGGCGATCAGTCCCGGCAGCAGCAGGTCGGAAACCATGTGGCCGATGTAGCGCGGGCTGTAGAAGGGCACCGAACGTTTCAGCGACGCGCAGAGCTGGTTGAGCTCGGAACGCATGCGCGCAACGAACGCCTGGTACTCCGGCGACTGGTCCGCGAAGGTGGGAATGGGCGGCGGGTCCTCCGGATGGAAATTGCGCCGCCAGTACACGTGGTCGCGCAAAAATTCCAGCAGCAGCCGCTCCAGCAGCTCGTTGTTCTCGCCGCTGGCGCCCAGGAAACACGGGTACAGCTCGGCGCTCATCCGGGGGCTCTCTCCGAGGGAAATCCGGCTTCACATCATGGTGCAAGGCGCCGGCCCCACCATTGACCCAGGTCAACCGCCTTCCTGCTCGTGGCGCTTCGTGGTGCGGGCTACCCTTTGTCGGCTATGGGCCCCTCGTGACTTTCACGAATCCCGTACGGGTTTGGCCCGGGATGGTGAGTTTTGAAACGGACTCCCGGTGTTGCGGCGGCGCGGTGGGGCCTGCCGAGACCGCTGCAGGTACATCCCTGTAAGCTCCGACGCCGCCATCCCTGGCGACGACGGTCTCGCCAGGCCCCACCGCACCCCCGCCGTTGATGCCACGCCGACCAACGGGTGTGCGGGGTCCGGGTTCGGGACCGTCGGCGGCCTGGACGGCCGACGGCGAGCCCCCAGAGCCTGCCCCGGACTTGATCCGGGGGATGGGTCCACGGCGTGTCCCGAACGCGGGCCGCGCGCGCCCGAATTGCCAGCGGTCCCACTTGATCGGTGTCAGGCTGCTCCGCGGGCGGCACCGATAGAATCTCGCTGCGGCTCGAATGCCGCGCAATTCCCGCGCCGGGATCAGGTGATCCATCCGACAGGCTGTGAAAGGCATGCCCAATACCAGGCACGAGGCGGTACCCGTGGACGCTCCCTGGGCGCTGGCCGCGGAGGACGTGGCGCGGGCGCTCGGCGTGGACCCGGGCGCCGGGCTGGACGCGTCCGAGGTGGCGGAAAGCCGCGCCCGGTTCGGCTCCAACCGGCTGCGCCGGCACCGGCCCCGCAACGCCCTCAGGTTGCTCGCGGACCAGTTCGCCAGCCTGATGATGCTCCTGCTGTCGGCGGCCGCGGTGGTTGCCGTGCTCACCGGCGACTGGATGGACGGGCTCGCCATCGGCGTGGTGATCCTGATCAACGCCGCGCTGGGCTTTAGCACCGAGCTGCGCGCGGTGAGGTCCATGGAGGCGCTCTATACCCTGTCCGAGGTTACCGCCCGCGTCCGGCGCGAGCGCCACGTGCGCGACATTGCCGCCGGCCAGCTCGTGGTGGGCGACATCGTGCTGGTGGAGGGCGGCGACGTGGTGTCCGCGGATCTGCGCCTGCTGGAGGCATCGCGATTGCAGCTCAACGAATCGGCGCTCACCGGGGAGTCCGCCCCGGTGGAAAAGCGCGTGGAGCCCGTGAAGGACGGCACGCCCCTGGCCGAACGGGCCTGCATGCTCTACAAGGGCACGGCGGTGACCCGAGGCAGCGGCCTGGGCGTGGTGGTCGGGGTCGGGCTGGACTCGGAGCTGGGCCGCATCACCGCGCTGGTGGAGACCACCGACAGCGGCGCCACGCCCCTGGAAAAGCGCCTGGACCACCTCGGCCGCCGGTTGATCTACGTGACCCTGGTGCTGACGGCGCTGGTGGCGGCCGTGGGCATTGCCCTGGGCAGGGAACTGGGCCTGATGATCGAGACCGCCATCGCCCTGGCGGTGGCCACGGTGCCGGAAGGCCTGCCGGTGGTGGCCACCATCGCCCTGGCCCGGGGGCTTTGGCGCATGGCCGAGCGCAACGCCCTTATCAGCCGGCTTTCGGCGGTGGAGACCCTGGGCGCCACCGGTGTCATCCTCACCGACAAGACCGGTACCCTCACCGAGAATCGCATGGAACTGGTGCGCCTGGCGCTTGACTCCGGCGACGTGCACCTGGACGAGGGGCTCCCCTCGCCGGACGACGACCCGGTGCTGCGCCACGCACTGGAGATAGGCGTGCTGTGCAGCAACGTGGAGGAGGGAAGCGATGGCGGGGCACCAGCAGCCCTGGGCGATCCCATGGAGGCGGCGCTGCTCTCGGCCGCCGAGGCCGCGGGGCTGAAGCGCGCCGAACTGATCGGGGCGCAGCCGGAGCTGCGCGAGGAAGCCTTCGACCCGGACGCCAAGATGATGGCCACTTTCCATCGCGACGGCGAGGGCGTTCGGGTGGCGGTGAAGGGCGCCCCCGAGGCGGTGCTCGATGTCTGCGACCGGCTGCTGACGGCGGACGGGGCGCGCCGCCTTCAGCCCGGCGAGCGTGAAGCGTGGCGGCGCCGCAACGAACGCCTGGCGGCGGACGGCCTGCGCGTGCTGGCGCTGGCGGAAAAGCGCGCCTTCGCCGAGGACGAGGCGCCTTACGAGGATCTTGCCTTCGTGGGCCTGGCGGCGTTCCTGGACCCGGCGCGCGACGACGTGAAGGCGGCCATGACCGAGTGCCGCCGGGCCGGCATGCGCCTGGTGATGGTGACCGGCGACCAGGCGGCCACCGCCTTGCACGTGGCCCGGGCCGTGGGGCTTGCCGACTCGGAAGCCGTCGAGGCGCTGCCGGGGGAGCGCTTGGCTTCGCCGGAAAACCTGTCGGAGAAAGAGCGCGAGGCCCTGCTGCGCGGGCAGGTGTTCGCGCGGGTGAGCCCGGAGCAGAAGCTCAATCTCATCGCCCTGCACCAGGCGGCGGGCCACGTGGTGGCGATGACCGGGGACGGGGTCAACGACGCGCCGGCGCTCAAGAAGGCGGATATCGGCGTGGCCATGGGCCAGCGCGGCACCCAGGTGGCGCGCGAGGCATCCGACATGGTGCTCAAGGACGACGCCTTCTCCACCATCGTCGCGGCGGTGCGCCAGGGCCGAGTCATCTTTGACAACATCCGAAAGTTCGTGCTCTACCTGCTGTCTTGCAACGTCAGCGAGGTACTGGTGGTGGCGCTGGCCACTGCGGCCAACGCGCCCCTGCCCCTGTTGCCGCTGCAGATCCTGTTTCTCAACCTGGTCACCGACGTGTTCCCGGCGCTGGCCCTGGGCGTGGGCGTCGGGGATCCGCGCATCATGGAACGAAAGCCGCGGCCCGCGGGCGAGGCGATTCTCACCGCCTCGCACTGGTGGCTGGTGGGCGGCTACGGGCTGCTGATCACCGCCGCCACCCTGGGCGCCTTCGCCTGGGCGCTGCTCCTGATGGGCCTCGGCACGCGCCGGGCGGTGACCGTGTCCTTCGTTACCCTGGCGCTGGCCCAGCTCTGGCACGTGTTCAACATGCGCGAGCCGGGTTCGGGCTGGGCGCGCAACGAGATCAGCGCCAACGGCTGGATCTGGGGCGCGCTGGCGCTGTGCGTGGGGCTGCTTTTTACCGCCATGTATGTTCCCCTGCTTGCCGGGGTGCTCGACCTGGCGGCGCCGAACGCACGAATGTGGGCCGTGATCCTGGGCTTCTCGCTGGCGCCCTGGCTCGGCGGCCAGCTTTGGCTGACCATCCACGGGCGCCGGCGCCGGGCCTGATCCGATTCGCGCCATTCAGGGAACCGAATGTCCATACGCAACCTGGAGAAGCTCTTCAAGCCGTCCTCCATCGCGCTCGTCGGCGGCACGGACAACGCCACCTCCGTGGGCGGCGTGGTGACCCGCAACCTGCTTTCCGGCGGTTACGGCGGGAAACTCTACATGGTCAACCACCACCGCGACCGGGTTCAGGGGCAGAAATGCTACCGGCGTATCGCCGACCTGCCGGAAACCCCGGATCTGGCGGTGATCGCCATCCCGGCGCAGTCCGTGCCGGGCGTCATCGGCGAACTGGGTGAGGCAGGCACGCGTACGGCGGTGGTGATTTCCGCCGGCTTCGCCGAGCTGGGTGATGACGAGGGCAGGGCGCTGCAGCAGGCCATGCTGGACGCGGCGCGTCCCTACCTGCTGCGGGTGCTGGGTCCCAATTGCGTGGGCATGATCGCGCCGCCGGCGCGGATCAATGCCAGCTTCGCGCACCTGGCCGGGCGGCCGGGGAAACTCGCCTGCGTGAGCCAGTCCGGGGCCATACTCACCGCCATGCTGGACTGGGCGGAATCAAATCGCATCGGCTTTTCCGCCATGGTCTCGCTGGGAAACGCCGCGGACGTGGACGCCGGCGACCTGCTTGACTACCTGGCGCTGGACCCGCAGACCTCTGCCATCCTGCTCTACCTGGAAGGCCTGCGGGACGCGCGCAAGTTCATGTCCGCGGCGCGCACCGCGGCCCGTTCAAAGCCGGTGATCGTGGTCAAGTCCGGCCGCCACGAGGCGTCGGCGAAGGCCGCCGCTTCCCACACGGCGGCGCTGGCCGGCGCCGACGACGTCTTCGATGCCGCCTTCCGGCGCGCGGGCATGCTGCGGGTGGAGTCGCTGGAGCAACTGTTCGACGCCGCCGAGGTGCTGTCCATGACCCGGCCCCCCCGGGGTCGCCGCGCCGCGGTACTCACCAACGGCGGCGGCGTGGGCGTGCTGGCGGCGGACGCGTTGCTCGAGGAGGGCGCCGAGCTGGCGCAACTCTCCGAGGAGACCATGTCGGCGCTTGACGCTGCGCTGCCGGCCACCTGGTCCCACGGCAACCCGGTGGACATCATCGGCGACGCCCCGCCGGAGCGTTACGTGGCCGCCATGAAGCCCTTGGCCGCCGATCCCGGCGTGGACGTGCTGCTGGTGCTGAACTGCCCCACGGCGCTGGCCTCCAGCCGCGCCGCGGCGGAAGCAGTGGCCGGCGCCGCCGAGCCGGGCGGCCCGCTGCTGGTCACCAGCTGGATCGGCGAGATGGAGGCCGCCGAGGGCCGCGCCCTGTTCGCGCGCGAGCGCATCCCCAGCTACGCCATGCCCGAGCAGGCGGTGCGGGCGTTCATGTACCTGGACCGCTACCGGCGCAGCCAGGCCAGCCTGATGGAAACGCCGCCCTCGGTGCCCGAGGACTTCCGGCCCGACCGCGAGCGCGCCGAGCGGATCATTGCCAAGGCCCTCGCGGAGAAGCGCGAGTGGCTGGACGAAGTGGAAGCCAAGGCGCTGCTGGTCGCCTACGAGATCCCGGTGGTGGACTCCCACCGGGTGGCCACGCCCGCCGCGGCGGCCAAGCGGGCCGGCGAGATCGGCGGCCGGGTCGCGATCAAGCTGCTGTCCCCGGACATCGTGCACAAGTCCGAGGCCGGCGCGGTGCTGCTGGACGTGGATTCGCACAACGCGGAGGCGGCATCCGCGGCGCTCCTGGAGCGCATCAGGCGGGATTACCCGGACGCGCGCATCGCGGGCCTGAGCGTGCAGGCCATGGTGGACCGGCGCGATTCCTGGGAGCTGTTCGCCGGGCTCACCACGGACCCCCTGTTCGGGCCGATCCTGCTGGTGGGCGAGGGCGGCGTGGCGGTGGAGGTGATCGGCGACCGCGCCATCGGTCTGCCGCCGCTGAACATGCGGCTCGCCGACGAGATGGTGGCGAGCACCCGCATCGACCGGCGCCTGCGCGGCTTCCGTCGCCGGCCGGCCGCGGACAGGGAGGCGCTTTGCTTTTCCCTGGTCAAGCTCTCGCAGCTCGCCGCCGACCTGGCCGAGGTGGCGGAGCTGGACGTCAATCCCCTGATCGCCTCGACCAAGGGCGTGATCGCACTTGATGCGCGGGCCCGGATCCGCGCCTCGACGCTGCGGGGGCCGGAACGCCTGACCATCCGCCCCTATCCCCGGGAGCTGGAAGCCGAGGTGAGCGCCAACGACGGCGAGTGCTTCCGCATCCGGCCCATCCGCCCGGAGGACGAGCCGGCGTTGCACCACCTGTTCAATCGGCTCAGCCCGAAGGAGATTCGCTACCGGTTCCTGGGCCCTGTAAAGGTACTCACCCACCTGCAGGCGGCGCGTTTCACCCAGCTCGACTACGATCGGGAAATGGCGCTGGTGCTGATCGATCCCAACGGCCGCGACATCCAGGGCGTGGTGCGCATGAGCGTGGACCCGGACAACGTCGAAGCGGAGTTCGCCATCCTGGTGATCCGCCAGCTCGCCGGGCGCGGGCTGGGCACGCAACTCATGCAAAGGATCATCGATTACTCCCGGCGCCGGGGCACGCGGCGCATGGTGGGCCGGGTGCTCGCCGAGAACGACGCCATGCGCGATCTCTGCCGCCGGCTGGGCTTTCGTGAGTCGGCGGATCCGGAGGAGCCCGGTGTCGTCGAGGTGACGCTCGAGCTGCAGTCGGGATAAATCCGGCTTTACAATGCGCCGGGCCCGAAACGCCGCTCTCGCCATGGATGCCAGCCTCTACCTGCCGGTCAAGCACGTTCACGTGGCCAGCGTGTACCTGAGCTTCTCGCTGTTCCTGTTCCGCGGCGCCCTGTTGTGGCTGGACTCGCGCTGGCTGCGTCACTGGACGCTGCGCATCATTCCCCACGTGGTGGACACGGTGCTGCTCACCAGCGCGCTGATGCTCACCACCATCATCAGGCAGTACCCGTTCGCCAACGGCTGGCTGACGGTCAAGGTGGTGCTGCTGGTGGTCTACATCGTGCTCGGCAGTTTCGCGCTCAAGCGCGGGCGCACCAGGACGGTCAGGGCCGTGGCGTTCGTGGCGGCAGCGCTGACCTTCCTGTTCATCTATTCCGTGGCGTGCACCCATAACCCCCTGGGGGTGTTTTCGCTGCTCTGAGGCCGCGCGGCGATTCGTCAGTTGACGCAGGTCAATGCCGCCCGGGCGGCCGCGGTCTCTAATGGCGGCCGTGCCAAATGATCCCCCGGGGGTGTTACATGTCTCACCCGCGATTTCTGTCCGTGAGCCTGGTCGCCGGCCTGCTTGGTGCGGTGTTTACCGGCCTTGCCGCGGCCGACGACAACGGCCAGGCGCTGTTCGAGTCCAACTGCGCGGCCTGCCACCAGCCCACGGGCCAGGGTATACCGGGCGCGTTTCCGCCGCTCGCCGGGTCCGACTTCCTGCTCGCCGACAAGCAGCGCGCCATCGAGACGGTGATCCAGGGGCGAACCGGCCCGATCACGGTCAACGGCCAGGAGTTCAACGCGCTGATGCCACCCATGGGGCACCTGGAGGACGAGCAGATCGCCGCCATCCTCAGCTATGTCCTGAACGCCTGGGGCAATGACGGCGGCAAGGTCACCGAGGATGAGGTGGAAGCCGTCCGCGAGCGCCTCGCCGGCGTCAAGACCGGGCCGGGCGAGATGACCAAGCACCCGGGCACCAAGGAGGCGGAACTCACCTACGAGGGCGCGCCGCTGGCCATGGAGCACGAGGACACCGGGATGGTCACCAATCCCGGCGCCCCACCCATGACCCAGGAAGAATTCGCCGAGGGCCGCCAGATCTTCTTCGAGCGCTGCGCCGGCTGTCACGGCGTGCTGCGCAAGGGCGCCACGGGCAAGCCCCTGACCCCCGACATCACCCAGAAGAAGGGCACCGACTACCTCAAGGCGTTCATCAATTACGGCTCGCCGGCGGGCATGCCCAACTGGGGAACCTCGGGAGAGCTGACCGAGGAACAGATCGACATCATGGCCCGTTACGTCCAGCACCCGCCACCGGAGCCGCCGGAGTTCGGCCTGCCGAAGATGATGGAGTACTGGAAGGTGTTCGTGAAGCCCGGGGACCGGCCCACGAAGCAGATGAACGACTACGACCTGGACAACATCTTCAGCGTCACGCTGCGTGATTCCGGCGAGGTCGCCCTGATAGACGGCGACAGCAAGGACATCATCAACATCATCAAGACCGGCTACGCGGTGCACATCTCGCGCATGTCGCACTCCGGGCGCTACATCTACACCATCGGGCGCGACGCGAAGATTGACCTGATCGACCTGTACATGGACCCGCCCCAGAAGGTGGCGGAGGTGAAGATCGGCCTGGAGGCGAGATCGGTGGAAACCTCCAAGTACCCGGGTTACGAGGACCGTTACGCCATCGCCGGGGCCTACTGGCCGCCCCAGTACGTGATCATGGACGGGCACACGCTTCAGCCGCTCAAGATCGAGTCCACCCGCGGCATGACCGTGGATACCCAGGAATACCACCCGGAGCCGCGCGTGGCGGCCATCGTGGCCTCCCACGAGCACCCGGAATTCATCGTCAACGTCAAGGAAACGGGCAAGGTCCTGCTGGTCAACTACGAGGACATCGAGAATCTCTCGGTCACCGAGATCGACGCCGCGCCCTTCCTGCATGACGGCGGCTGGGATTCGACCCAGCGCTACTTCCTGACCGCGGCCAACAAGTCCAACGACATCGCGGTGGTGGACTCGAAGGAGCGCCGGCTGGAAGCGCTCGTGGAGACCCACGAGATCCCGCACCCGGGGCGCGGCGCCAACTTCAATCACCCGAAGTACGGGCCCGTCTGGGCCACCAGCGCCCTGGGCAACGACAACATCACGCTGATCGGCACCGACCCGGAAAAGCATCCGCAGTACGCCTGGAAGGTGGCGGAGGTGCTGCACGGTCAGGGCGGCGGCTCGCTGTTCATCAAGACCCACCCGAAGTCCCGCAACCTGTGGGTGGACACGGCGCTCAACCCGGACGAGAAGATCAGCCAGTCGGTGGCGGTGTTCGACATCAACGACCTGGACGCCGGCTTCAAGGTGCTGCCCATCGCGGAGTGGGCCGACGTGGGCGAGGGCCCCAAGCGCGTGGTGCATCCGGAGTACAACAAGGAAGGCACCGAGGTCTGGTTCTCGGTATGGAACGGCAAGGAACAGCGCTCGGCCATCGTGGTGGTGGACGACGCGACCCGCAATCTGAAAAAGGTCATCAAGGACCCGCGCATCATCACGCCCACGGGCAAGTTCAACGTCTACAACACGGTACACGACGTTTACTGAGCCGGGTTGTTACGGAATCAATCAAGAGAGACTCGCATGATTCGACTTGCCAGCCGCCCTCCGGGCGGCTTCCTTTTGGCCGTTACGATGCTCGTGTTGCCGGCCGCGGCGCCCGCGACGGATGACGCGGACACCGTGGAACTGGAGCGAATCACCGTGGTGGCGCACAAGCTGCCCCGCCCGGTGCGGGACGTGGCGGCGGTGGTCTCGGTATTCGATCGTCGCGACCTGGACGATCTGGTGGTGGAGGACATCGCCGACATCGTGCGCTACGAACCGCAGGTTTCCGTGGACCGGGACGCTTCGCGCTTTGGCTTGAGCGGCTTTCGCATTCGCGGCGTGGGGGGCAACCGGGTCGCCGTGGAGCTGGACGGGGTGCCGATCCCGGATGGATTCGCCATCGGTGATTTTTCCAACGCCGGACGCAACGTGGTGGACCCGGAGATGGTCGGGCGCGTGGAAATCCTGCGCGGACCGGCATCGTCGCTTTATGGCAGCGACGCCCTGGGCGGCGTGGTGAGCTTCACTACGACGGACCCCGCCGACTACCTGGGGCCGGACGGCGACACCCTCGGTTTCGCCCTGCGCGGAGGCCTGTCCACGGACGACGATTCCCGGGTGTTGGCCGCCGCCGGCGCCTGGCGCGCCGGGGCGCTGGATGCAATGGTGATCGGCTCGCTGCGCGACGGCCACGAGCGCGATGCCAGGGGCGCCCGCGCCAACCCGGCCGACTACCGGGACCAGAACGCCCTGGCGAAGTTCGTGCACTACGACGCCGGCGGGCGCCCCACCCGGTTCGTCCTGGAGTCCACCGACGCACACCGCGAAACCGACGTGCTGTCGCTGGTGCGCGCGCCCGGGCGCTTCGTCAACACCACGGCGCTCGCCGGCGACGACCGCCACGGGCGCGATCGCGTCAGCCTGGAGCGCGAGCTGGGGGAGATGGGCGCGCTGGCGGAGCGCGGCGTGGCGCGGCTCTTCTGGCAAGGCGCCGATACCGACGAACACTCCATCGAGGAGCGCGTCGCGGATGCGCGCACACCTTACCCGACGCGCCGCGCGCGCGACTTCCATTACCGGCAGACCGTGACGGGTGGCGAGATCACGCTGGAGCGCTCCGAAAATCTCCTTGGCCTGGAGCACCGCTTCGTCTACGGCCTGGAGCTCTTGCGCACCTCGACCACCGAACGGCGCGCCGGGCTGCTCACCAACCTGGACGATGGCACCACCACCAACGCGATCCTGGGCGAGGTGTTTCCCCTGCGGGACTTCCCGGATTCCACCACCCGGGAGTCAGGCGCCTACCTGCAGGACGAGATCCGCCTGGGAGACGACTGGACCCTGATCCCGGGCGTGCGTCTCGAATACTACGAGCTGGACCCGGAGCCGGACCCGGTTTACCTGGAAGACAATCCCGGCGCGCCCGCCACCGGTCTGACGGAATTCAGTGCCGCGCCCAAGCTGGCGCTGATCCGGCACCTGGGCCGGGACGATTCCCTGTTTGCCCAGTACGCGCGGGGCTTCCGCGCGCCGCCCTTCGAGGACGTGAACATCGGCCTGGACATTCCGCTGTTCCATATCCGCGCGCTGCCGAACCCGGACCTTAAGGCGGAGACCAGCGATGGCCTGGAGCTGGGTTATCGCCATGACGACGGCTCGAACCGCTTCGAGGGGGATGTCTTCTACACCCGCTTTCGCAATCTGATCGAGTCCAAGGTGCCGCTGGGCGTGGACCCGGAAACCGGTTACCTCCTGTTCCAGTCCGTGAACCGGGAGCGGGCGCGCATTTATGGCGCCGAGTTCAAGGGCCGCTTCGCGTTGCCCGCGCTGTCCGGCGGCGATGGAGACTGGACGTTGCACCTGGCGGCGGGACTGACCCGGGGGCAGGACACGGTCAACGACAGACCGCTGAACGGTATCCAGCCCGCCAGTGCGGTGGCCGGGCTGGAATACCGGAGCGCCCGGGATGACTGGGGCATGGAACTGATGACCACCCTGAGCGCGCCCAAGACCCGCGTGGACGAGTCCTCCGGCGAGCTGTTCAAACCGGCGGGCTACGCCACCCTGGATCTGCTCGGGCACTGGCGGCCTACTGGCGCGGTCCAGGTCAACTGGGGAATCTTCAATCTGTCCGACCGTCGTTACTGGCTCTGGTCGGACGTACAGGGATTACCGGTGGGCGATCCCGTGGTGCCAATGTCAGCCCAGCCGGGCCGCCACGCCAGCGTCAGCATCCGCGTCTCCTTCTGACTCCCCGGTCCGTGCGTTGATCCAGGTCATGGCGGCAACACCGCCGCGACGACAACATGGCGCCGATTTTCAATCCGGAGCGATTACCGATGAAACGAGCGCCATGGTTGTTGTTTTGCATGGCGGCCGCGATGCCGCTGCGAGCCATTGCCCAGCAGGACAGTGATCTCACATTCACGCCGCAGCTCGATTTGCGGCTGCGCTACGAGAACGCGGACCAGGACGGCTTCGCCGACAACGCCCAGGCGCTGACCCTGCGAACCCGGCTGGGTCTGGCCATCGGCATGCCGTCGGACTTCTCCGGGCTGGTGGAATTCGAGGACGTCCACGCGCTGGGCATCGACGATTACAACAGCACCGCCAACGGCAAGACCGGCTACCCGGTGATCGCCGATCCCGAGGACACCGAGCTCAACCAGGCGTGGCTGGCATGGCGCCCCGGTGACGACACCGAGGCCAAGCTGGGCCGCCAGCGCATCATCCTGGACAACGCCCGCTTCGTGGGCAACGTGGGGTTCCGGCAGAACGAGCAGACCTTCGACGCGGGCCTGTTCAGTCATGCCTTCGGCAATGGCCTGCAACTCACAGCCGCGCACCTGGAGCAGGTGAACCGGATCTTCGGCGACAGCAACCCGAACCCGCTGCTGGCGAAAACCGACGTGCACGCCGAGTTGGTCAATGTCTCCTGGGCGAACGGACCAATGAAGCTGGTGGGCTACGGCTACCTGATCGACAACCGGGACGTGCCCGCGGCTTCCACGGAGACCTACGGCCTGCGCTGGACCGGCGAGCAGCCACTGGCTGGAGGCAACCGGGTGCGAGGCGCGCTGGAATACGCCACGCAGGATGCCTACAAGGACGGCGCCGATGTGAACGATGCCGACTACTGGACGGCCGAGGCCGGCTTCCACTGGCCCAAAGTGGGCCTGGACCTGGGTGCGGAGGTGCTCGAGGGCAACGGCAGCTACGGTTTCTCCACGCCGCTCGCCACCCTGCACGCCTTCCAGGGCTGGGCCGACGTGTTTCTCTCAACGCCGCCGGACGGCATCGAGGACCGTTACCTGAAGGCATCGGGCGGCGTGCGCGAGTGGAAGTGGCAGGCGATCTATCACCACTTCGGCGCCGAGCACGGCAGCGCCGATTACGGCACCGAGCTGGACCTGGCGCTTTCCCGCGCCCTGGGCTGGGGGATCAACGGCAAGCTGGAGTTCGCCGACTACAACTCGGACGGCTTCGCGGTGGACACGCGGAAGATCTGGGTCACCCTGGAGCGGCGCTGGTAGGATCCGGGAGCCGGGTTCGCGGCAGGGATGCCGCTCCTATAGCTTCCTTCATCGCGTCTTTGCGCGATGAATTGCCTGTTCTCCGCGACTCCGCGTCTCTGCGTGAGGAACTTTCGTGCCAGGCGATCCTGGCGGCTTGGCGTGAACCGATTATGTCTGGAATCGATCGGGATCAGACGCGCGGCTCGGGCTCCGCGCCCAGCACTTTCACCGGCTGGCCCGGCTGCAACCGCTCGTTGCCGCGGATGATGACCCGGTCGCCGGCCTTTACCTCGCCGCGGATCTCCACGAAGGGCCCTTCGCCCTGGCCGGTATTGACCATGACCCGTCGCGCGGTGCCGTCGCCCTCCACCACGTAGACGGCGGTGCCGTCGCGCCGTAGCACCAGCGCGTCTCGGGGCACCGCCAGCACCTGCCGGGTATCGGAGGTGGGCAGCGCCACTTGCACGGTCTGTCCCACGGGCCAGTGGTTGTCCGGGAGGTTGATACGCATCTCGAACAGGTGCGACTGCTCGTCGCCGGTACGCACCACCGTGCGCACCCGGCCCACCAGCGCGGCATCGCCGCGCCGGACCTGGATCGGATCGCCCATGGACACGAAGGGCAGGTATTGCAGGGGTCCGCGGGCGAGCACTTCCCGCTCCTCGGCGCTCACCAGGCGCACCACGCCGTCACCGGGAGCCACCCGTTCGCCGGGCACGGACAGCCGCTGCGTCACCAGCCCCGCGAAGGGCGCCTGGATGGTCGTGCGGTCCAGCTGGTCCTGCAATTGCGCCAGGCGGGATTTCGCCACCTGCAGATCGCTTTCCGCCACGTCGAGCTCGGAATTGCGCTGGTCCAGCTGGTTCTCCGCCAGGGCGTTCTTTGCCGCCAGCGACTTGAGCCGCGACACCTCCTTGTGCAGGTAGTCCACCTGCGATTGCTCGCGCTGCACGGTGGCCTCCTGTTCCTGCACCTGCAGCCTGAGCTGGGTGTCGTCGATAGTGGCCAGGGTGTCGCCCTCGTCCACCTGAGTGCCTTCCTCGGCGACGCTGGTGAGCCGGCCGGTCACCTCCGCCGAGACGATGGCGTCAAGACGGCTCACAACCGTGCCGGAGATGGGCACCGTGGGCTTGAGCTCGCGCATTTCCGCCTGCGCCACGCGCACTGGCGCCGCGGCCTGCGTCGGGTCCGCGGTAATTCCGCCGGCCCCGTCCCGGCCGCAACCGCTCACGAGCGCGGCGATGGCCAGCAGACCCGAAATGATCATCAAGCGTCGCATCGAACAGTCAGACCTCCGTGTGGCGTTGGGCATATCCCGGCGACAGCCGGCCCCCGGCGGTTGCCGTCTCCGCCGGGCGTTCGCCGAGTCTCAGCAGGCTGGGTAGCAGGATCAGCGTAAACAGGGTACTCACCGCCATGCCGCCCACGATCACCATGGCCATGCCCCGGTAGAGCTCGGTGCCGGCACCCGGCATCACCACCAGGGGCAGCATGCCGAACAGGGTGGTCAGTGTGGACATGAGAATGGGTCGCAGGCGCCGGTGCACCGCGTCGTTTACCGCCTGGACCCGATTATGACCTTCCCGTTCGCCCATGCGCGCCTGGTGCACCAGCAGGATGGCGTTGTTCACCACCAGTCCCAGCACGATCACGAAACCGATCATGGTAAGCAGGTCCATGGGCTGGAACACGAACCAGTTGAGCACCCTGAGGCCCAGCACGCCGCCGAAGGTGGCCAGCGGAATGGTGAGCACAACCAGCAGGCTGTCCCTGAAGGAACGGAACAGGGCGCTGATCAGGAGATAAAGGATGACGATGGCGAGCACGAAGCTCATGGACATCCCCGACAGGGCCCTTCGCAGGCTGTCGGCGGTGCCCGAGTAGTTGATGAAGGCGTCCGCGGGCAGCATTTCGCGCAATTTGGGTGCGATCTGGCTTTTCAGCGTGGCGATCGCCGCTTCCAGGGAGACGTCGGACGGCGGGGAGATGTCCAGGGTCAGGGTGCGGCGCCGGTCCACGCGGCGGATCTCGCCGGGACCGGCGGTGTGCACCACGTCCACCAGGTTGCCCACGGGCACCACGTCTCCTGAAGGCGTGGCCACGGGAATTGCCGTCATCTCCTCGGGCGTGGACCATTCCCGCGCCTTGAGCCGCACGTCCAGGCGCTTGTCGCCGTCGAAGTACTCGCCCACGTAGGCGCCGTCGCCCAGCGCCTGGGTCACCGTGGCCACCTGGCGCCGGTCCCAGCCCGCCTCGGCGATGCCGCGGTCGTTGGGCTCCAGGCGCAGCTCCGGCTGGGAGAGTTCCAGGCCCGGGTCGGCGCGGACCTGCGCACCGGGCAGCACCTCCGACACCAGTTCCACGCCGCGCCGCGCCGCCGAGAGCAGGGCGTCAGTGTCACCGGACTGCAGGTCCATCTCGATGGAGCGGCCGCCGCCCAGACGCCCGAACACCGAGGCCCGGTTCGCCTGCACGATGGTGTCGGGCATGTCGGTGAACACCCGGTTGTTGAGCAGATCGATCAGCTCGGGCACCTTGCCCCGGTCCTTCGCCCGCACGCCCATGAACCCGTCGTTGCCGAACACGCCCAGCCAGTAGCTCTCGATGGCCGGTTGCTCGTCGCCGTCAAGATAGGGCTTGAGCCGGTCGTTGATGACCCCGATCAGCTCCCGCCGCGCCGTGGGCACGTTGACGCCGGGCGGCGCCTGGACGTGGGCACGCACCAGGTTCTGCTGGCCCTCGGGCAGGTAGTCGGCCTCCGGGCGCAGCACCAGCACCACGAAGACCGGGATGGTCACCAGCGCGGCGATCCAGCCGGCGCGGCGCGCCGGGGTGTCCGTGAGGCGCATCACGCCGTCGGACATGCGCTCCCACCAGTCGTGGTGCGGGTCGGTCATTTTCGCGTCGCGAAGCCAGACCTTGGCCCCGGTGGGGACCACGGTGAGCGCCACGAACAGCGAGGCGATCACGGCGATGGCGATGGTCAGCGCCAGGTCCGCGAACAGCTGCCCGGCAACGTCTTGCAGGAACACCACCGGGAGGAACACCGCCACCGTGGTGGCGGTGGAGGCCAGCAGCGCACCCCAGACCTGGGTGGCGCCGCGTTCGGCGGCGCGGTCGGCGTCCTCGCCGCGCTCGCGCAGGCGCACTATGTTCTCCAGCACCACGATGGCGGCGTCCAGCACCATGCCCACGGCGAAGGCCAGGCCCGCCAGCGAGATGGTGTTTAACGTGCGCCCGGTGGCGTAGAGGCCGATGAACGCGGCCAGAAGGCACAGCGGAATGGCCAGCGCCACCATCAGCGTGGCGCGGAACTTGCGCAGGAACCACCACAGCACACCGATGGCCAGGCACACCCCCAGGATCAGGTTGGTGCGCACCATGGCGATGGAATCGTTGATGTAGTCGGTCTCGTCGTAAACCTGCTCGATGGTGAGCCCGGCGTTTTTCAGCGGGCCTTCGCGCAGGTCCTGGATGGCACGCTTGAGGTCGGTCATGACGCTCAGCACGTTCACCCCCACCTCGGGCACCGCGTTCATGGCGATGGACGGGGCGCCGTTCTGGGACAGGGTGCCGCGCGGATCCTCCAGCCCCACGCGAACGTCGGCGATGTCGCGCAGTTTCACCGGGCGGGCGTCTCGCCAGGCCAGCACCATGTCGCCGAACTGGGCCAGGTCGAATTTGCCCGCGTAGCGGATGGTGTACTGGCGACGGCCCACGTCGGCGTTGCCGCCAGAGATGTCCTTGTTGCCGGACATCAGCGCGGGAATTCGCGCCAGGTTCACGCCCAGGTCGGCAGCCCGGTAGGGATCGAAGGTGATGCGCACGATCTCGCGCCGGCCGCCGAACGCGTTCGCCGAGGCCATGCCGGGCACGCGCTCGATGCGCGGCAGGATCACGTCGTCCACGAAGGTCTGGTAACTGACGACGTCGCGGTGATTGCCCGGCGCCGGGTGCAGGGCGAACCAGGCGATGGAGTCGCCGCTGCGCCGCCCGCCGGTGTTGATGAAGGGCTCGTCGGCGTCCGCCGGGTAGTCCGGCACCTGGTTGAGCCGGTTGAGCACTTCCACCAGGGCCCGATCAATGCTGATCTCGGGGGCGAGCTCCAGGGTGATCTGGCTTCGCCCCTGTTCAGCCTCGGAGGCCATCTTGATCACCCCCGGCATGCCGCGCAGCGCATCCTCCTGGGGCTCCAGGATTTCCGACTCCACCTCGCGCGGTGCCGCACCGCGCCAGTCGGTGCCGATGTAGATGCGCGGCCGCTCCACGTCGGGCGTGAGCTGGATTGGCAGCTTGAACAGGGCAATCAGGCCGAACAGGCCCAGCAGGATGCCGCCCACGGTCACCGCCACGGGGTTGCCCAGTGATAGCCGTGTCAGTTGCAAGGTGCCGCTCCCGGGTCGTCGAAATTGCCACGCCAGACCAGTTCTGACCGCCGAGGGGCTGCATTGATTCCAGCCTCGCTTGCCGGAAGCACGCCGTTCACTGCAGACTGGTCCGGGGACTCATACGCGACTGCCGCGACGCCATGGACCTTATCGATCAGAACTGGATGGCCCAAGCCACCATTATCGCAAAGGTGGCCATCGGCATGCTGCTCGGCGGGCTGATTGGCCTGGAACGCGAATATGCCCGCAAGCCTGCCGGTTTCCGTACCCACATGCTGGTGGCCGGTGCCGCCGCATTGCTGGTGGGCCTCGCCGGCGTGCTGGTGACGAAGTTTCACGTCGAGCAGGGTTCGCCGCAGTACCTGCGCACCGATCCCATCCGCATCGTGGAGGCCATCGTGGGCGGCGTCAGTTTTCTGGGTGCCGGCACCATCTTCCGCAGCGGCAAGTACCAGGGCATGGAGGGCCTGACCACCGCCGCGTCCATCCTGCTCGCCGCGGCCATCGGCATCGCGGTGGCGCTGGAACAGTTGCTCACCGCCGCCGGCGTCACCGTGCTGGGGCTGCTGGTGCTGCGCTTCGTGAGGATCGTCGAGCCCGACCCGAAAGTTCCGGATGACTGAGCGGCCCCGCGACGCGGAAGCGCTGATCGGGGCGTTGATCGAGCGTCTCGGCCGCGACCTCAGGGTCGGCCTGCCGCTGGGGCTGGGCAAGCCGAACCGCCTGGTGAACGCGCTTTACCGGCGCGCCCAGGCGGACCCGGCACTGAAGCTGAGCCTCTACACGGCGCTGACGCTGGAAGCGCCGCATATACCGTCGGGGCTCGAGGGGCGCCTGGCCGGGCCGATCATCCGGCGCCTCTATGACGGCTACCCGGCCCTGGAATACCAGCGTGACCTGCGCGCGGGCAGGTTGCCGGGAAACATATCGGTGCACGAGTTCTTCTTCACGCCGGCCAGCCTGCTCGACTGCGCGCCCGCGCAGCGCGCCTACCTCGCCAGCAACTACACACACGTGGCCCGCGACCTCATGGACCGCGGTGCCAACGTGATCCTGCAGCTGGTGGCGAAAGAGGGGGACCGCTACAGCCTGAGCTGCAACCCGGACGTGACCCTGGATCTCATGGACATGGTGCGCGCCGCCGGCCGCCCCTTCGTCATGGTGGGGCAGGTCCACCGGGACCTGCCGTTCATGGAGGGAGACGCCGCCGTGGACGAGGACTACTTCGACTACCTGCTTGAGGAACCGGAAGACTTCACGCTGTTCGCCACCCCGCGCCAGGCGGTATCGGACGTGGAGCACCGCATCGGCATGAACGCCTCCGCCCTGGTGCGCGACGGCGGCACCCTGCAGATCGGCATCGGTGCGCTGGGCGATGCCGTGGCCCATGCGCTCAGGCTCAGGCAGGTGCGAAACGATGTCTACCGGGGCGCGTTGGACGAATGGGGGGTGACGCGGGTCTTCGGCGACGAGATCGAGCGCATCGGCGGCATCCTGCCGTTCGATGATGGCCTGTATGGCTGCAGCGAGATGCTGGTGGACGGGTTTTTGCAGCTCATCAATGCCGGCGTGGTGAAAAGGCCCGCGGGAGAGGGCGAGGACGAGATTCTGCACGGTGGTTTCTTCCTGGGCCCGCCGGATTTCTATGCCGCGCTCCGGAACCTGGCGCCGGAGCTTAGGCGACGCATCCACATGACCTCCGTGGGCCGCATCAACCAGCTTTACGGCGACGAGACCCTGCGCCGGCGACAGCGGCGCGACGCGCGCTTCATCAATTCCTGCCTCAAGGTAACGCTTTCCGGCTCGGTGGTTTCGGATGCCCTGGAGGATCACCGCGTACTCTCCGGGGTGGGCGGCCAGTACAACTTCGTGGCCATGGCGCATGCGCTGGCCGACGGGCGCTCCGTGATCCTGGCCCGCAGCACCCGCGGGAGCGGCCGTCGCCTTGAATCCAACATCGTCTGGGACTACGGCAACATCACCATCCCGCGGCATTTGCGCGACGTGGTGGTCACCGAGTACGGCATTGCCGACCTGCGCGGCAGGAGCGACGAGGAATGCATTCGCGCGATGCTGTGCATTGCCGATTCACGCTTCCAGGACCACCTGCACCGGCAGGCGGTATCGGCCGGCAAGCTCGATGCCTCCTGGCGCATCCCGAATGCATTCCGCCGGAACACGCCGGAGCGCATCGCCGGGGAGATGGCGCGCCGGCAAGGCGAGGACCCTTTCCCAGAGTATCCCTTCGGCAGCGAGCTGAGTGATCACGAGCGGCGCCTGGCACGCGCCCTGGGGCAATTCCGGGACCGGCTCGGAGCGAGCCGCCTCAAGCTCGGCCCCCTGCTGCGCACGTACTGGGTCGGCGGCGCCGACCCTGCGCTGGATCCGATGCTGGAACGCATGGGCCTGGACCGGCCCCGCTCGATGCGCGAACGGCTGCAGCGCCGCCTGGTGCTGGGCGCGCTGAAGACCGCCTCCTGATTACTTCGATTTCGCGAAGGGAGAACCGATAATTGAAGTCAGCCCCCATCACCGCGCTCTACGCGGGCCTTTTCGCCCTCTGGTTCCTGTTCCTGTCGGCCCGCGTCGTGCTCTACCGGCGACATGCCCGAATCGGCATCGGCAGCGGCGGCGACAAGGAAATGTCGCGCCGCATGCGCGTGCACGGCAACGCCGCCGAGTACCTGCCGCTGGCTCTCCTGCTCATGCTGTTGCTGGAGCTGAACACGGCCCTGATCTGGCCGCTGCACGTGGCGGGCGTCGTCCTTATCGCGGCCAGGGCGCTCCACGCGTGGGGGCTGGGGCACAGCGCGGGCAAATCGCCGGGCCGTTTTCTGGGCACCGCGCTCACCTGGACGGTGATCGCGGGCCTGGCCCTGGCGAACGTGGGTTACGGGCTGGCGCTTCTGGGCTGATGCGCGCATCGCGCCCATCCGGGCGCTCCTACAAGCCGCTATTTTCCGAGCAGCGCCGGCAGGAAGGCCTCGGTGACCAAAACCGGGCCCACGGTGGCATCCAGCACCGAGCGCCGCGCCCAGGCCGTCTCCCCGAGTTCGGGAAACACCCGCGAGCCGGCGGCCAGCCGGGCGATCTCAAGGTCCCGGCGCGTGGCGTCGAGTTCGGCGAATGCCACCTCGCCCAGTGGGCGGTTGTCGAGCCGGGCCAGCGCGCCGCCTTCTCCCTGCAGGGTCGCGGGCGGAATCACCGCGCGGCCGTGGACCACGGGCTCGCCGTCCACGCGCAGCACCACGCGGCGCACCAGGGCGTTTTGCGCCGAGTCCATGCCCAGCAAAGCCGCCTCCTCGCGCAGCGGCGGCTCTTCAGCCTGCCCGGTGAGGGTCATGGACACCCGCGCGCCGTAGTGCTCACGCAGGCGCTGGGTCAGCGAGCCCATGTCCAGCAGCCAGTCGCGCACCGCCGCCGGCGGACCGGTGTCCGCGGGGAACTCGTCGGGATTGCGCCAGTCAGGGCTCGCTTGCGTGGATTCGGGGCTCACGTTCGGGGATTGCATCGGCGGATCGGGATGATACCGCACAATTACTTCCGGGCCGGCCCGGATTGGCCAGGCGGCGACAAGGTAGGGTCTGTCGAGAACGCTGCAAGTACGTCCGTGTAAGCTCCGGCGCCGCCATCCCTGGCGACGACGGTCTCGCCAGGCCCCACCTTGCCCCCGCGCATGAGCCTGGCGTGGCGGCACGCGCGGTTGTTTCCGCTGCTAAACGTCCTGGTAACGGGTGGCCTCGCCGAGCCAGCGCCGGATCAGGGGCTCCACCGCGGCCGCGTGACGTTCCAGCAGCGTGTCCGCGGCCTTGCGCACCGCCGGCAGCAGGTCGCTGTCCCGCACCAGGTCGGCGATCCGGAATTGCAGCTCCCCGGTCTGGCGCGTGCCCAAAAGCTCGCCGGGCCCGCGCAGGCGCAGGTCTTCCCCGGCAATTGCGAAGCCGTCGGTGGTGCGGCGCATGACGTCGAGCCGTGCCCGGGCGGTCTCCAACAGCGGTGGCCGGTACAGGAGCACGCAGGTGGAGGCCACGTCGCCTCGCCCGACGCGGCCGCGCAACTGGTGCAACTGCGCAAGGCCCAGGCGCTCGGCGTTGTCGATGATCATCAGCGAGGCATTGGGCACGTCCACACCTACCTCGATGACGGTGGTGGCCACCAGCAGGTCCAGGCGGCCGGCCTTGAAGGCGCGCATCACGGTTTCCTTCTCCGCCGCCTTGAGCCGGCCGTGCGCCAGCCCGATGCGCACTTCGGGGAGCCGGGACGCCAAATCCTCGGCGGTCTTGGTCGCGGCCTCCGCTTCCAGTTGCTCGGATTCCTCGATCAGCGGGCAGACCCAGTAGGCTTGCCGGCCCTCCCGGCAGGCGGCGGCGACGCGTTCGATGACCTCGTCGCGGCGCCGGTGGCTCACGGCTATGGTGGTGACCGGCGTTCGCCCCGGCGGCAGCTCGTCGATCACCGACACGTCCAGGTCCGCGTAGGCGGTCATCGCCAGGGTGCGGGGGATGGGCGTGGCGGTCATCACCAGCTGGTGCGGGACGCTGGCGGGCTCGGCGCCCTTGTCGCGCAGTTTCAGCCGCTGGTGCACACCGAAGCGGTGCTGCTCGTCCACCACCACCAGCGACAGGTCCCGGAAGGCCACGTTTTCTTCCATCAGCGCATGGGTGCCGACGATGACCTGGGCGTCGCCGGCGATGTCCGCCAGCGCCTGGCGCCGTTTCGTCCCGGTGATCCTGCCCGTGAGCCAGGCCAGTTTCACGCCCAGCGGCGACAGCCATGAGTCCAGGGTGCGGTAGTGCTGCTCGGCCAGGAGCTCGGTGGGAGCCACCATAACGGCCTGGTGGCCCGAACCCGCGGCCATCAGCATGGCGGCGGCCGCCACCACGGTCTTGCCCGAGCCCACGTCGCCCTGCACCAGCCGCATCATCGGGACGCCGCCGGAAAGATCGCGCTTCATCTCCCCGATCACCCGCCGTTGGGCGTTGGTCAACTCGAAGGGCAGCGTTTTCACGAAGCGTTCCACCAACGCTGCGCCCCGGTCGAGGCGGACGCCCCGGCGGTCGCGCACTCGCGCGCGGAGCAGGCGCAGTCCCAGCTGGTGGGCGATCAACTCCTCAAGGGCCAGGCGCCGCTGCGCCGGGTGGCGCCCTTCGGCCAGCTTTGCCAGGTCGGCCCCCGGTGGCGGCCGGTGCACGTAGTCCAGGGCCCCGGCCAGTGGCGGATAGCGACCGCCGCCCAGCAGCCCGGCGGGCAAGAGTTCAGACAGCAGCTCGCCCCGGTGCAGCAGAGCCAGCGCCTGGCCGGTGAGGGCGCGCAGCTGCTTCTGGCTGATCCCGCTCACCGCCGGATACACGGGCGTGAGTCGGTCGTTAAGGGGCAGGGGTGCTTCGGCGTGCACGCGCCGGTATTCCGGGTGAACCATCTCCAGTCCGCCCTGGCCGGGTCGGGCCTCGCCGAAACAGCGGATGCGCGCGCCCCGCGGCAGGTTGTCCTTCCAGGCCGGGCGGAAATAAAGAAAACGCAGGGTGAGAAAGCCGCTGCCGTCGGAAATCCGGGTCAGCAGGCTTGGACGCCGTCGCCGAACGATTTCGGTGTGCTCGATGACGCCCTCCACCAGGGCGTGATTCCCCGGCCGCAGGCTGCCGATGGGAGTGAGGGTGGTGCGGTCCTCGTAGCGCAGCGGCAGGTGAAACAGCACGTCCTGCACCGTGCGAATGCCGAGGCGTTCCAGCTTCTCTGCCACCTTCGGTCCCACGCCGTGCAGTGTGGTTACCGGCTCCAGCCCGGCTTCGGAGCCGGACCGGGTTGTTGGAGATTTCGTTTCGGCCAATGCCTGACCCGCAACCGAGCGACTTTCCCGAGCCTAGCGGGAAGACTGGGCAATGTCATGAGGCAGCGGTTTCATCCTGCTGGTGGCGGCGCCTCCCAGCCGCGGACGGCGATACCTGGTGGGCGCCTGGATTCGCGGCAAGATGCCTGCCCCGGACACCGATCCGGGGCCGCTCCTGCAGCTACAGCACCGCGGTGCCGTCCACCTCGATGCCCGCTCCCTTGGGCAGGGCCTTGACGCCCAGTGCCGCGCGCGCCGGGTAGGGCTCGTCGAAGACTTCCTTCATGACTTCGTTGACGGCGCCGAAATTGGCGAGATCCACCAGATAGATCTTGATCTTGACCAGGTTGTCCAGGTCTGCGCCCGCCTCCCTGAGCACGGCGCGAAGGTTCTCGAACACCCGCCGCGCCTGCGCCTGGATGTCGCCCTCGACCAGTTTCATGGTGACCGGGTCCAGGGGAATCTGCCCGGAGAGATAAAGGGTGTCGCCCGCTCTCACCGCCTGGGAGTACGGCCCGATGGCCCGCGGTGCGTTGTCGGTGTGGATGATCTGTTTGTTCACAACGAGTCTCCCGATTTGTCGATGCCGTTGGCTTCGCCTGCCGGCTCAACCCACCCTACCCGCCGACGCGCTGAACCTTGAGGGTCACGTCGGTGCGCCGCACGCGGCGCATGATGCGCGCCAGGTGCGCGCGATCGCGAACGGAGATGGTGAACTGGAGCGCTGCCGTGGCGCCGTCGCGCTCCTGGTATTCCACGTGCTCGATGTTGGAGTTGCACTCTGCAATCACCGCGGCAATGGTGGCCAGCACGCCGGGCTTGTTCGCGACCTCGACGCGCAGGGTCACGCGGAATTCACCGCGCACTTCCGCGTCCCAGGCCACGTCCAGGAAGCGTTCCGGGTTCTTCCTGAGCTCGCGGGTGTTGCGGCAGTTCTTCACGTGAATGACGATGCCCTTCCCGGCGCTGAGATACCCGGTGATCTCGTCGCCGGGAATCGGGTGGCAGCAGTTGGCGTAACTCACGACCATGCCCTCGGTGCCCTTGATGCGCAGCGCGTCACGGGCGGGAATCTCGTAGCCAAGATTGGCGCCGCTGTCCGGCAGCAGGCGTTGCGCCACGATCAGCGGCATGCGGTTGCCGAAGGCGATGTCGGCCAGCAGGTCCTCGAGCCGTTCCAGCTTGCACTCGGCGAGAAAGGCCTTGAGCGTCTCGTCGGACACGCTGTCGAGCGAAGTGCCCAGCGCGTCCAGGGCCCGGTCCAGCATGCGGTGGCCCAGCTCCACCGCCTCTTCCTCCTGCAGGTTCTTGAGGTAGTGGCGGATGGCGGCCCGGGCCTTGGACGTAACCACGAAGTCCAGCCATCCCGGGCTGGGCCGCGCGCCGGCGTCGGTGAGCACTTCCACGGTCATGCCGCTCTTGAGCCGGGTACGAAGCGGCACCAGTTCCTTGTCGATGCGCGCAGCCACGCACTGGTTGCCCACGTCGGTGTGGATGGCGTAGGCAAAGTCCACCACCGTGGATTCGCGCGGCAATTGCACGATCTCGCCCCGCGGCGTGAACACGTAGACCTCGTCCGGGAACAGGTCCACCTTGACGTGTTCCAGGAATTCCACCGAGCTGCCCGCCTGCTTTTGCATCTCCAGCAGCCCCAACAGCCATTCCCGGGCGCGCATTTCCGCGCCGGAAGGCTTGTGGGCGGTCTTGTACACCCAGTGCGCGGCGATGCCTTTCTCCGCCACCTGGTCCATGTCCTTCGTGCGGATCTGGATCTCGATGGGCGAGCCGTAGGGGCCGAACAGCACCGTGTGCAACGACTGGTAGCCGTTCGCCTTGGGGATGGCGATGTAGTCGCGGAAACGTCCGGTCACCGGCTTGTACAGGTTGTGCACCGCGCCCAGCGTCTGGTAGCAGGCATTGACGCCGTCCACCACGATCCGGAAGCCGTAGACGTCCATCACCTCGTCGAAGGACAACTCCTTGGCGCGCATCTTGCGGAAGATGCTGTACGGGGACTTGATCCGTCCCACCACCTTGCAGGGAATGCTCTCCTGCTTGAGCCTGAGTTCCAGGGATTTCTTGATCTTCTGGACCTCGCCCTTGCGGTTGCCGCGCAGCTTCTTGAGCCGCCGGCGCAGGATCTCGTAGCGCCAGGGGTGCAGCGACTTGAAGCCAAGGTCCTGGAGTTCGGACTTGACGGCGTTCATGCCCAGCCGCTGCGCGATGGGCGCATAGATTTCCAGGGTTTCCTCGGCGATGCGGCGGCGCTTCTCGGGGCGCATCACCGAGAGCGTGCGCATGTTGTGCAAGCGGTCGGCGAGCTTGATCAGGATCACCCTGAGGTCGCGGGCCATTGCCAGCATCATCTTGCGGAAGGATTCCGCCTGGGCTTCCTGGCGGCTGCGGAAGCGCATCTTGTCCAGCTTGGTGACGCCGTCCACCAGCTCGGCGATTTCCCCGCCGAAGCGCTCGGTCACCTGTTCCTTGGTGACCGAGGTGTCCTCGATAGTGTCGTGCAGGATGGCCGCGGCGATGGTTTCGTGGTCCATGCGCATCTCGGCCAGGATGCGCGCCACCTCGATGGGGTGCTGGATGAAGGGCTCGCCGCTGAGCCGGTGCTGGCCGGCGTGGGCGGTGGCCCCGAAGTCTATGGCTTCCTGGACCGTGGCGACCTGCTCCGGCTCCAGGTAGTCCGAGAGCACGCCGCGCAGCGCCCGGCGGGGTTGGCGCGGGACCTTGACGGGGGTTTCGGCGGTGGCCCGGGTCACGGCGAGGCCGGCGGCGCCCGGTTGGCGCCGTGGGCGGGGTGGTTCAGGGGACAGCCATCGGCGCTCATGGCGCGGTCATGGCGCCGATCAGCTGGACTCGGCGCGCAACTCCTCGTCGGCTTCGGCTTCCAGGGCGCGGGCGGCTGCTTCCGCCTCGGCCTGGGCCTCGGCCTCGGCGCGCGCTTCCGCCTCTTCCAGCTCGGCCAGCGTCTGGGCGTTGATCTTGCCCTCGGCGATCTCGCGCAGCGCCACCACGGTGGGCTTGTCGCCGTCCCACGGGATCATCGGCTCGGCGCCGTTCGCGATCTGGCGCGCGCGGCGGGTGGCCATGAGCACCAGCTCGAAGCGGTTCACCACGCGGTCGATGCAGTCTTCAACGGTGATACGTGCCATAACACTCTCTGCGAAGGGGAAAAACTCCAAGGTTGACCCCATTTTACCGGGAAGCCGTGCAATAGCAATGGCGCCCGGTTCAATCGCCGTCGAGCAGCGAGGCGATCAGCGCCGCGTGGCGGCGGCGCTGTCGCTCGCGGGAGAGCCGGCCGCTGCGCACCACGGCGGTCAGGTCGGCCAGCGCCCGGTCGAAGTCGTCGTTGACGATCAGGACATCAAACTCCCCGTGGTGGGAGAGCTCCTCGTGGGCCTCCGCCATGCGCCGCGCGATCACGTCCTCGCTGTCCTGGCCGCGCCCGGTGAGCCTCCGGACCAGCTCCTCGCGCGACGGCGGCAGAATGAAAATGCCCACCGAGCCGGGCATGGCCTCGCGCACCTGGCGGGCCCCCTGCCAGTCGATTTCCAGGATCACGTCCCGCCCGTCTTCCAGGGCGGCCACTACCTGCCGCCGGCCCGTGCCGTAGCGCTTGCCGAAAACGTCCGCGTGCTCCAGGAATTCCCCGGCCCGGACCATGGCCTGGAAATCCCGGTCGCTGACGAAGTGGTAATGGACCCCGTCGTGCTCCCCTGGCCGCGGCGGGCGGGTGGTGTGGGACACCGACAGCACCACGTCCGGGTCGCGCTCCACCAGGGCGTTGACCAGGCTGGTCTTGCCCGCGCCGGAGGGCGCCGCCACCACGTAGAGGGTTCCGCTATTCAATGTTCTGGACCTGTTCACGCATCTGCTCGATCAGCACCTTGAGTTCCACCGACGCCTGGCTGAGGCGGGAATCCGGGCTTTTCGAACCCAGTGTGTTGGCCTCGCGATTGAGTTCCTGCATCAGGAAGTCCAGGCGGCGTCCCACCGGCTCGTCCAGTTCCAGCACGCGGCGGATCTCGGCGGCGTGGGTCAGGGTGCGGTCCAGCTCCTCGTCCACGTCCATTTTCTGGGCGAGCAGGGCGATTTCCTGTTCCAGCCGCCCCGGCTCCAGTTCGCCGGCGGCCTCCGCCAGGCGGTCGGCGAGGCGCTTCCTGAAGTGGTCGCGAATCTCCGGCAAGAGCGCCCGCACCTCCTTTACCTGGGCCTCCAGGCGCTCGAGCCGGTCCCGGATCACGGCGGCGAGCCCGGCACCCTCGCGTTCGCGCGTCGCCACCAGATCGTCCAGGGCCTCGTCCAGCAGCGTCAGGGCGCGCTCGCGCACGGGGGTCATGTCCGGATCCGGCTCCTGGACCACCCCGGGCCAGTGCAGCAGGTCGGTGACCTGTGCCGCCGCGGCGTCCGCGCCCAGCCTGCCCGACAGTTCCCGGTGCAGCGCCACCAGTTGCGCCACGTAGGGTTCGTTGAGCTTTGGCGTGCCACCGGACGCGCCCGGCGCGGCGCGGAATTTCAACGTCAGGTCCACCTTGCCCCGCCCAAGCCGACGGTTGATCCGGGCGCGCACCTCCGGCTCGATGGGGCGCAGGTCCTCGGGCAGGTGCGGGCTGATTTCCAGGTAGCGGTGGTTGAGCGTGCGCAACTCCCAGCTCAGCTGCCCGGCCTGGTGCTGGTCCTCTCGCCTGGCGAAGGCGGTCATGCTGCGAATCATGCGGAGGGCGTCCCTTTATCTGTGGAGCGGTTCCTGGGCTTTCCGGTCAATGTTAAGCTCTCGAACCCGCCCGTGAAACCGCCAACCGGATCAGAGGTTCTGTCCATGAGACCCAGCGAACGCGCGGCCGACGAGTTGCGGCCCGTCGTCATCGAGCGTGATTTCACCCGTCATGCCGAAGGTTCCGTGCTGATCAGCTGCGGCGAAACCCGCGTGCTGTGCAACGCCAGCGTGGAAGAGCGCGTGCCGCCGTTCCTGCCCTCCGGGGAAGGCTGGGTGACGGCCGAATACGGCATGCTGCCGCGATCCACCGGATCGCGCATGCCCCGGGAGGCGGCGCGCGGCAAGCAGGGCGGGCGCACCCTGGAAATCCAGCGGCTCATCGGGCGTTCGCTGCGCGCCGTGGTGGACCGGGCCGCGCTGGGCGAGCGCACCATCACCGTGGACTGCGACGTGATCCAGGCCGACGGCGGCACGCGTACCGCGTCCGTTACCGGCGCGTACGTGGCCCTGCGCGACGCCGTGGACCGGCTGCTCAAGGCGCGCACGATCAGGAAGGACCCGCTGCACGGCGCGGTGGCCGCGGTCTCGGTGGGCATCTACCGCGGCGAACCGGTGCTGGACCTGGACTACGCAGAGGATTCCCAGGCGGAGACGGACATGAACGTGGTGATGAATTCCGCCCGCGCCTTCGTCGAGGTCCAGGGCACCGCCGAGGGGCATGCCTTTCGTCGCCGCGAGCTGGACGTGCTGCTGGACCTGGCGGACAAGGGGATCACCGAGTTGATGGAACACCAGCGCCGTGCGCTCGCCGGCGAGTGACCATGGTCGGCGGTTTCTCAAGGCTGGTGCTGGCCAGCGGCAACCGCGGCAAGTTCGGTGAGCTGGACGCGCTGCTCTCGCCGCTGGGCGTGTCGCTGGCCCCCCAGTCCGAATTTGGCATCGAGGGCGCCGCGGAAACCGGCGTCACTTTCGTGGAAAATGCCCTGCTCAAGGCCCGGCACGCCGCGCGACAGAGCGGCCTGCCGGCGCTGGCGGACGACTCCGGGTTGATCGTGGCCGCGCTGGACGGCGAGCCCGGTGTCCACTCGGCGCGCTTTGCCGGGCCCGACGCGAGCGACGCGGACAACGTGACATCGTTGCTCGAGCGCCTCGCCGACGTGCCGGCCGAGAGGCGCGGCGCGCGCTTCCATTGCACCCTGGTGTTGCTGCGCCACGCCGAAGACCCGGCGCCTGTGATCTGCGAGGCGCAGTGGCCGGGAGCGATCGCCCGGGCCCCGGCGGGAGACAATGGCTTCGGCTACGATCCCGTGTTCCGGGTGCCCGGGCGCGACTGCACCGCGGCGCAACTGGACTCGGCGGTGAAAAACCGGATCAGTCACCGGGGGCAGGCACTGGCGCTGCTGGTGGAGCGCCTGCGGGATTCAAGTTGACACGATTCCCTTGTAGGAGCGCGCTTGCGCGCGACGCGGGAAGCCCGACGGAGACGGGGATCGCGCCCAAGGGCGCTCCTACAAAACACAACGAACCCTGGGCACCTGACATGCAACCGGAACGCATACCGCTTTCCCTCTACGTCCACCTCCCCTGGTGCGTGGCCAAGTGCCCTTATTGCGACTTCAATTCCCACGCGCGCCGGAGCGAGCTGCCGGAGCGGGCCTACGTGGACGCGTTGCTGGCGGACCTGGAACGGGACCTGGCGGAAACGGGCGGGCGTCCCCTGCAAACGATCTTCCTGGGCGGGGGCACGCCCAGCCTGTTCTCGCCGGAGGCGATTGCCGTGCTGCTCGAGGGCATAGCCCGCAGGGCGCCGGTGACGCCAGGAGCCGAGATCACCCTGGAAGCCAATCCGGGCACGGTGGACGAGTCCCGGTTCGCCGGTTTCCGGGAGGCCGGCGTGAACCGGCTGTCGCTGGGGGTGCAGAGTTTCGACGATGGGCTGCTGAAGGCCATCGGGCGCATCCACGACGCCGCCACCGCCGCCCGCGCCGTGGAAAGCGCGCGCCGGGCCGGGTTCGACAATCTGAACCTGGACCTGATGTTCGCGCTGCCGGGGCAAACCCAGGCACAGGCCCGGTCCGACCTGACGCGGGCGCTTTCCCTGCAGCCGGAGCACATCTCCCGCTACCAGCTCACGCTGGAGCCGGGCACGCCCTTCCATCACCGCCCGCCGAGCCTGCCGGACGCGGACGCCGCCTGGGACATGCAGCGCCAGGGCGGCGGCCTGCTCCGCAAGGCCGGTTACCGGCAATACGAGGTTTCGGCCTGGGCCCGCCCGGGGCGGCGCTGCCGGCACAACCTGAACTACTGGCGCTTCGGCGATTACCTGGGGATCGGCGCGGGCGCCCACGGCAAGCTCACTCTGCCGGGCGGCCGTCTCGTGCGCACGGCGAAGGTGCGCCAGCCCGGCTATTACCTGGCGCGCGCCGGCGGCGACGCGCGGCTCGCGGAACGACGCGAGGTGACCGGCGGCGAGCGCGCCTTCGAGTTCATGCTGAACGCGCTCAGGCTCAACGAGGGCGCGCCGGTGGGCCTGTTCCGGCGGCGCACCGGTCTCGGCGGGCGCAGCATCGCCCGCCGCGTGGACCGGGCCCGGCGCCGCGGACTGTTGCGTGCGGACCTGGAGCGTTTCCAGCCCACGGCCCTGGGGCGGCGCTTCCTCGACGACCTGGTCGCGGAATTCCTTTGAGCCCGGGACGGTCTATTCTCAGGTGATGATTTCCATGCTGGACTACCCGTCCGTGAGCTGCCCTTACTGCGGCGAGCCGTTCGAGACCCGCCTGGATTCACCGGCCGATGGCCAGCGCTACATCGAGGATTGCCCGGTGTGCTGCCGGCCGGTGGAATTCCAGGTGACCCTGGGGGCCGACGGCGGCTGGTCGGTAAGCGCCTTCCGGGACGACGACTAGACAGCGCGTGCGTTTCGCTGCCGCTCAACGCACCCTACGGCCCATTCGCAGGGCGGGTTCCCCGGAACGGGGAACCGGCGCGGCAAGCCAGGGCGCGTTTCGCCGCCACCCGGCACCCCCGCGGTCCCGCCGCGGCGAAACTTGCCGCGCGACCGCGCTGGCCAGTAGAATAGCGGCCTTTTCTCCGCCCGGAGTTCCGGGTCGGACGCGAAATCCAGAGGCGAAGACCATGAAAGCGGAAATCCACCCCGAGTACACGGAAGTGACCGTCAACTGCAGCTGCGGCAACAGCTTCAAGACGCGCTCCACTGCCGGGCGCGACCTGCACATCGAGGTGTGCTCCCAGTGTCACCCGTTCTTCACGGGCAAGCAGAAGATCGTGGATACGGGCGGTCGAGTGGACAAGTTCCGCCGTCGCTACGGCATGGGCTGACACCTTGCAGGCGTTCGCGAACCGGACGCCGTGCACCGCCCGCCGAAACCGGTCCGCCTCGGGCCGTTCCCTGACGGTTCAAAGCGTCGAAACGGGGCCGTTCCGACCCACGGTCATGATTTGGTCCGGGTGCCCGGCGCCCCCCAATGCCCCGCGCGAAGCTTCTTGAGTGGAGAGAGCCATGGCCGAGAAGAAGCTGACAATCAAAGACGATGCCTCCGGCCGCTCGGTCGACCTGGACGTGGTGACGGGAACGCTGGGAGCGCCGGCATTGGGCGTCAGCGGCCTCTACCGGGACCTGGGCTACTTCACTTTCGACCCCGGCTTCGCGGCCACTGCGAGTTGCGAGAGCTCGATTACCTACATCGACGGGCAGCAGGGCATCCTGCTCTACCGGGGCTACCCCATCGAGCAACTGGCGGAGAAGGCCAACTTCCTGGAGGTGGCCTACCTGCTGCTCTACGGCGAGTTGCCCACCAGCGAGCAGCTCAAGCGTTTCGAGCACGACGTCACCCACCACACCATGATCCACGAGGCCCTCAAGAGCTTCCTCGGGGGATTCCACTACGACGCGCATCCGATGGCGATCCTGGTGGGGGTGACCGGCTCCCTGGCGGCCTTCTACCACGACTCGCTGGACATGACGAACCCGGACGACCGCAATCTCGCGGCCATCCGGCTGATCGCCAAGATGCCAACCATCGCAGCCGCCGCCTACAAGCATTCCATCGGCTGGCCGATGACCTACCCGAAGAATTCCCGCGGCTACTGCGAGCGGCTCCTGGACATGATGTACTCGGTGCCGGCGGAGTCCTTCGAGGTCAACCCGGTCGCCGCCAAGGCGCTGAACCTGCTGTTCATCCTGCACGCCGATCACGAGCAGAACGCGTCAACCTCCACCGTGCGGCTGGTGGGAAGCACCGGCGCCAATCCCTACGCTTGCGTGGCGGCGGGAATCGCCGCGCTCTGGGGTCCGGCCCACGGCGGCGCCAACGAGGCGGTGCTGGACATGCTCACCGAGATCGGCGACGTGCAGAACGTGCCGGCCTTCATCGAACGCGCCAAGGACAAGAACGACCCGTTCCGGCTCATGGGTTTCGGCCACCGGGTTTACAAGAACTACGATCCCCGCGCCAAGATCATCCGCAGCATGTGCATGGAAGTGCTGGAGGACCTGGGCAGCAAGGACGACCCGCTGCTGGAGCTGGCCATGGAGCTGGAGCGCATCGCCCTGGACGACGATTACTTCGTGGAGCGAAAGCTCTATCCCAACGTGGACTTCTACTCGGGCATCATCTACAAGGCGCTGGGCATCCCCACCTCCATGTTCACGGTGATGTTCGCTATCGCTCGCACCACCGGTTGGGTGGCCCACTGGCTCGAGCAGATGGAGGATCCCAACCGGCGCATCGGACGACCCCGCCAGATTTACACCGGCGCGGACACGCGGGATTTCGTGCCGATCAACAAGCGGTAATGGCGTGTAGGCCGGCATAAGGCCGCCCGGGCCGTTGCCGGCGGGCGTGAAAGGCCCAATGCCGGAAACGCCGGTTCCAACCGGCTTTTTCCGGCCTACTCATCCCGACAGCAATAACTCCACCGCCGAGCGGCTCGCGCGCTGCATGGGGCGTCCATCAATCTGGGACAGGGGCGCCTGGCGCACCGCCGTCGGGGGGAACACCGTCAGGTCCACCGGCACGTCGTCGGCGCGGAACCGGAACACGGGCCTGAACTCCCAGTATTCGCGTTTGATTCGCAGGCGCCGCTCGCTTTCCTCGAACGGGATGCCGTTGTCGGACAGGAAAATCGCCACTTCCTCGGGCGTGTCGGCAAACAGGTGCAGGCAGACGGCGGAATGGCGGTCGGCGGTGCCTTCCAGCACCGGCCCCACCAGCCGGGGACAGAAACGGGCAAAGAATTCCAGCGCCTCCAGCGCGGTTTCTCGCAGCTCCCGCAGGCGTGCTCCCTGGCTATCCGCCTCGAAGATCCGCTGGTGCTCGCGCAGGGCCTCTTGCACCTCCGTGTTGCGGGGCAGCTGGGCCTCGTCGGTTATCCCGAGCCGTTCGGCGGCCTTGCGCTTGGCCGCGTAGTAATCGCGCATTCCTCCCTCCGACATGACCCGCGCGGCCTCCACGGCAATGCGGCGGCGCAGGTGGGAAAGGCGGGTGTGTTGGCGGGCGTGGCGGTATCCCATGGAGGCATTCCCCTTTGAAGTGGAACTTGTTGGCTCGGCGACTTCAATAAAGGTCGTAGGGATTGCTCTGGTCCTGATCCTCCTTGTCGTTCTGCTTGTCTGAAAGCGGGGGCACGTGACCCTCGCGGAACAATTCCAGTATGGCATCCGGATCGCCGTGCTGCGCACGCTTGCCGGTTTCCGGGTCGACGCGCACCGTGACCACGCCGGGGGGCATGGGCAGGTCTTGCGAGGGCGTGTTCTGGAGCGCCACGCGCATGAAGTCGATCCACATGGGCAGTGCCGCGATGGCGCCCACCTCCCGCCTGCCCAGGGGACGGGGCTGGTCGAAGCCCACCCAGGCGGTGGTCGCGATGGAGTGCTGGTAGCCGGAGAACCAGGCATCCACCTGGTCGTTGGTGGTGCCCGTCTTGCCGCTCAGGTCGTTCCTGCCCAGCACCCGGGCATTGCGACCGGTGCCGCGGCGGATCACGTCCTCCATCATTGAATCGATGATGTAGGCATTGGCCGGGTCGATGACCCGGGGCGCCAGGGTGAGCCCTTCCGTGCCATGGTCATCGGCGGGCATCGACAGCTCGCCGGCGTCTGCCCCGTCCGTGCCCACCAGCGGCGGGCCGCCCGCGTCCGGAGTCGCCACCTCGGGATTCACCGGCGTGTCGCATTTCAGGCAGACGACCGCCGGGTAGGCCTCGTAGCCGAAATCATCGCCGGCGGAGACGATGCGCTCGATGTAGTAGGGGTTCACGCGGAAGCCGCCGTTGGCGAAGGTGGCGAAGCCGCGGGCCATCTCCAGCGGGCTTTCCACCGCAGTGCCCAGCGCCAGCGACAGGCCCCGCGGCAGCCTGTCCGGGTCGAACCCGAATCGCGGCAGGTAGTCGATGGCGTAATCGATGCCGATGGCGTTGAGCACCCGGATGGAGACCAGGTTGCGCGAGTGCACCAGCGCTTCGCGCAGCCGCGTGGGCCCGAAGAACTGCTGGCTGAAATTCTCGGGCCGCCAGGTGCGTTCCAGGCTCGGGTCGTCGAACACCACCGGCGCGTCGTTCACCAGGGTCGCGGCGGTGAAACCCTTGTTCAGGGCGGCGGAATAGATGAAGGGCTTGAAGCTGGAGCCCGGCTGACGGCGGGCCTGGGTCACCCGGTTGAACTTGCTCAGGTCGTAGTCATAGCCGCCGGCCAGGGCGCGCACCGCGCCGTCGAACGGATCCACGGCGACCAGTGCGCCCTGCACCTCCGGCAACTGGGCCAGCCGCCAGTCGCCGCCCTTGTCGCCGGGCCTGACGCGGATGACGTCCCCAGGCGAGACCACGTCGCTGACCGCCTCCGGCTTCTTGCCCACCGCGTCCACGTTCAGGTACGGGCGCGCCCATGCCACCGCCGCCAGGTCCAGGCTGATGCGCCCGCCGCCGGGCAGCGCCACCTCGGCGCTCTGCTTGTCCGCATCGAGCACCAGGCCCGGCTGCATGCCGGCGATGGGCCGGTAGTTCTGCAGCGCCTGGTCCACTTCCTCCGCCGCGGGCGAGGCCGGAAGGTCCACACGCGCCTCCGGCCCGCGGTAGCCGTGGCGCTGGTCGTAGGCATCCACGGCGTCGCGCAGCGCCCTGTTGGCTGCGGCCTGCAGCCTGGAATCCACGGTGGTGTAGACCTCGTAGCCGCCGGCATAGGCCTTTTCGCCGTATCGGTTGACGGCCTCCTGGCGAGCCATTTCGGCGAGATACGGCGCTTCCACCTCGGACACCGTGCCGTGCGGCGAGGCGTGGTCGGGCGTCGCAAGGGCCTCCCGGTAGGCGGCCTCGCTGATGAACTTCAGCTCCCGCATCCGCGAAAGCACGTAGTTGCGCCGTTCCACCGCGCGGTCCGGGCTGGTGATCGGATTGATCGACGATGGCGCCTTGGGCAGGCTTGCGATCATCGCCGTTTCGGCTAAAGTCAAATCGTAAAGCGACTTGCCGTAGTAGACTTGCGCTGCCGCGGCCACGCCGTACGCCCTGTGCCCGAGATAGATCTTGTTCAGGTACAGTTCGAAGATTCGCTGCTTGGGGAACTCACGCTCGATTTTCAGCGCCAGGAGTATCTGCTTCAGTTTGTAGACGTACGTCCGCTCGTGTTCCAGGAAGAAATTGCGGGCCAATTGCATTGTGATGGTGCTGCCGCCCTGGCCCTTCTCGCCGGTCAGGGCCAGGTACCAGGCGGCGCGCAGGATGCCGCGCCAGTCCACGCCGGGATGCTGGTAGAAGCGGTCATCCTCAGCCGCCAGGAAGGCGTGCCGCAGCTGTTCGGGAATTTCGTCCAGGGACACCGGGATGCGGCGCTGCTCGCCGAAAACCGCCACCGGGCGGCCATCCCGCGTGTAGACGCGCAAGGGGACCTGAAGCTGCACGTCCTGGAGTACTTCCACCGAGGGAAGGCTTGGCACCAGGAGCGCATAAACTACACTCAGGGTGACCAGCCCGAGCAGGGCCAGCCCGGCGAAAAGCGTCAAAAGGACTCGGACCAGGCGCCGGAGGGACGACATCGGATGTGAACGCCATCACTGTAAACGAGGACGACGTTCAGTATAAGGGAATGGGGAACCCCCGGGGAAGCGAAGCTCGACGCCGAAAAAAGGTTACTTGATAACCAGTTGAGTTTCGTATTTAATGTGGAATAGCATGAGTGCGCCCTAACAGCATATTACAAGGATAAAAACGTGGTCTGGCCCTTTTCCTCCAGCTCACCACCCCTGGTAGGGCTCGATATCAGCTCCACGGCCGTGAAGCTGTTGCAGCTCTCCCGGAGCGGTAATCGCTACCGCGTCGAACACTACGCGGTCGAACCCCTTCCGCCCAACGCGGTGGTGGAGAAGAACATCGTCGAAGTGGAGCAGGTCGGCGAGGCCATCCGCCGCGCCGCCAAGCGCTCCGGCACCCGGGCCAAGCACGCCGCCGTGGCGGTGGCCGGTTCGGCGGTAATCACCAAGGTCATCAACATGCCGGCGGACCTGGACGACGACGACATGGAAAGCCAGATCCAGGTGGAGGCCGGGCAGTACATTCCCTATCCGCTGGAAGAGGTCAACCTGGACTTCGAGATCCTGGGCCCGGTCGAGGACAACCCCAACCTGGTCCAGGTGATCCTGGCGGCCTCGCGCAGCGAGAACGTGGACGTGAGAGTGGCCGCCGTGGAGCTGGCGGGGCTGACCGCGCGCATCGTGGACGTCGAGGCCTACGCCATGGAGAACGCCTACGAGCTGATCAGCCACCAGATTCCCTCGGACGCCCGCGGTGCCATTGCGCTGGTGGACGTGGGCGCCACCATGACCCAGCTCGTCGTGATGCAGGACGGCCAGGCCGTCTACACCCGCGAGCAGGTGTTCGGCGGCAAGCAACTCACCGACGAGGTGATGCGCCGATATGGCCTGTCCTACGAGGAGGCCGGCCAGGCCAAGCGCCAGGGCGGGCTGCCGGAGGACTACGAGCAGGAGGTGCTGGAGCCCTTCAAGGAAGCCATGGCGCAGCAGGTCAGCCGGTCGCTGCAGTTTTTCTTCTCTTCCAGTGACTACAACCAGGTCGACCACGTGGTGCTGGCGGGCGGGTGCGCGTCGATTCCGGGGATCGAGGACATGATGGAGGACCACCTGGGCGTCGGGGTCAGCATCGCCAATCCGCTGGCCGAGATGTCACTGGCCCCACGCGTGCAATCCAGCCAGATCAGCGCCGACGCGCCGTCGCTGATGATTGCCGCGGGTCTGGCCCTGAGGAGTCTGGACTGATGGCTCGCATCAACCTGTTGCCATGGCGGGAAGAGCGGCGCCGCGAACGCACGCGGCAGTTCGGCATCACGCTGGTGGCCGCCGCGGTGCTCGCGTTGCTGGCCACGCTCGGCGCCTGGAAGTACATGAACGACTGGCTCGGGTACCAGAACCAGCGTAACCAGTACCTTGAGACCGAGATCGCCGCCATGGACCGGAAGATCAAGGAGATCGAGAAGCTCGAGGACACCCGGGCCAAGCTGCTGGCCCGCAAGGACATCATCGAGCAGCTTCAGCGCGACCGCTCGCAAATGGTGCATCTGTTCGACGAACTGGCGCGCACCATTCCGGACGGCGTCTACCTGACCGCGCTGAATCAGAGCGGCAACCGCCTCACGCTGAACGGCATCGCGCAGTCGAGCGCCCGGGTATCCGCGTACATGCGCAACATCCAGGCGTCCAAGTGGCTGCATGATCCCGAACTGGAGATCATCGAAACGGTGGACAGGGAAGGTGAGGGACGCGTGCGCCGGTTCACGCTGCGCGTGAGCACCGAGAAGGCGCAGGACCAGAACGGTGAGGTGTTCGGCGACCAGGGGGGTAGCCAATGAGTTTCGTCGACGACCTCCGCGATCTCGACTTCCAGAACCTTCACGCCTGGCCGCCCGCGGCCAAGGTGGGCGCGGTGGTGATCGTGTGCGCGCTGATCATCGGCTTGGGCGCCTGGTTCCTCGTGAAGCCGGTCTATGAAGACGTGCAGAGAGCGCAGCGGCAGGAAATGGACCTGCGGAGCACGTTCGAGACCAAGCAGAAGAAAGCCGCGAACCTGGACAAGTACAAACAGCAGCTCGAGGAGATGAAGGAAATCTACGGCGCCATGCTGCGCCAGCTCCCGAGCAAGACGGAAATGCCGGACCTGCTGGTGGACATTTCGCAGGCGGCCCTGGGCGCGGGTATCGAGAACGACCTGTTCCAGCCCGGAAACGAGACCGTCAAGGAGTTCTACGCGGAATTGCCGATCCGGCTGCGCATGCTCGGCGGCTATCACAACTTCGGCAAGTTCATCAGCGACGTGGCGTCGCTGCCGCGCATCGTGATCCTCACCATGCACGACATTTCGCTGAAGCCGGCCAAGGAACCGGGACAGCTGGTCCTGGAGGGCACCGCCAAGACCTACCGTTACGTGGAGGAAGGCGAAACGGTGTTCGACAAGAACAACCAGGGGGGCGGGAAATGAACAGGAAATCGCTCCCGCTTCGTGCCCTGCTCTACCCGCTTCTGGCCGCGGCGCTGCTCGTCACCGCCGGCTGCGGGCATGACATGGGCGACCTGAAGCGCTGGGTGGAACAGGTCAAGGCCCGGCCCGGCGGGGAAATCGAGCCCCTGCCGGAGGTCGAGCCCTACGAGACCTTCACCTACAGCGCGCAGAACCTGCGTAGCCCGTTCACGCCGGGCCGAGCCGAGACCCCGTCCTCGACGGGCAAGGGTCCGCGCCCGGATCCGAACCGCCCGCGCGAACCGCTGGAAAGCTTCTCGCTGGATTCAATGGACATGGTGGGTACATTCCAGCGCGGCAATGAAAACTGGGGGCTCGTGCGCGACCCGGAAGGCAAGATTCACCGTGTGCAAGTGGGTAATTACATGGGCCAGAACTACGGCCACATCGTGGAAGTGACGCCGAGTCGCATCAATCTCGTGGAGCTGATACCGGATGGATCCGGAGGCTGGATGGAGCGCCAGGCCTCGCTGTCCTTGGAAGACTCAACCCGTGGGGGCTGAAACAATGAAATCCGAAATGGTTCCATCACATTGGATCGGCACGTTCAAGGGCGGGGGATTGAAACTCAAGCGCCGCGCCTGGCTGATCGCCCCCCTGATGTTGCTCGTCGCCTCGGTCACGCAGGCGGCGGTGCTACAGGACATGAGTTTCGACAGCGGGCCGGGCGGCACCGTGGACCTGACCCTGTCGCTGGACGGTCCGGCCTCGGAGCCGTCGGTATTCACCACCGATGATCCGCCCCGGATCGTGCTGGACCTTGCCGGGACCAAGAGTGGGCTCTCCCAGCGCTCGCTGACTATCGGCTCCGGCGTCACGGAGCGCGCAACGGCCGTCGATGCGGGTGACCGCACCCGCGTGGTCGTGGACCTGGTCAGCAAGGCCGCGTACCAGACCGAGGTACAGGGCAACAGCGTGGTGCTGCACATCGCCGGCAGCAGCGGGGCGATGGCGTCGGCTGCCAGTTCCGGCGGCACCGGCACGGCCTCCTCCGGCGCTGGTACCAGCTCGAGCGTCACGAAGGTCGATTTCCGCCGCGGCGACGACGGCCAGGGCCGCGTGATCGTCAATCTTTCCGGCCCCGCGGCGTCCGTGGACATGACCCGCGAATCCGACCGCATCGTGCTTGATTTCCAGAACACCGAGCTGCCCCAGGATCTGTCGCAGCGCCTGGACGTGATGGATTTCGCCACCCCGGTGAAGATGATCGACACCGTGCAGCGCGGCAACGACGTGCACATGGTGGTGAGCACCGGCGGCAAGTACGAGCCGTCCGCCTACCAGACCGCCAACCAGTACGTCCTGGAGGTCACCCCGGTCAGGGAAGAGGCGAAAAAGGAAAAGAAAATGGCCGGGCCGCTGGGCGAGAAGGAGTACACCGGCGAGCGCGTGACCTTCAATTTCCAGGACATCGCCGTCCGCTCGCTGTTGCAGTTCATCGCCGACGTTTCCGGCTTTAATATCGTGGTCAGCGATTCGGTGCAGGGCAATGTCACCCTGCGCCTGCAGAACGTACCCTGGGACCAGGCACTGGACATCATTCTCCAGGCCAAGGGGCTGGACAAGCGCCAGGTCGGCAACGTGATCTGGGTGGCGCCGGCGGACGAGATCGCCGCCCGCGAACAGGCCCAGTTGCAGGCGCAGCAGCAAAAGCAGGAGCTGGAGCCGCTCACCCACGCCTACATACAGGTCAACTACGCCAAGGCCGCGGACCTGAGCAAGATCGTCCAGTCCACCGGCACCGAGGAGCAGGGAATGCTGTCCGCGCGCGGCAACGTCACCGTCGACGAGCGGACCAACACCTTGCTGGTTCAGGATACCCAGGGCAACATCGACAAGATCCGCCAGCTGGTGGAAGCGCTCGACCGCCCGGTGCAGCAGGTGCTCATCGAGTCCCGCGTCGTCGTGGCCAGCTCCGACTTCGCCAAAAAGCTGGGCGTGCGTTTTGGCGTGTCGGGTTCCTACCAGGACAACAACGGCAATGTGATCTCCACCGGCGGCGGGTTGAACGCCACGGACCGGATGAGCAACGTTGCCCTGCAGAATCGTCTTGACGGCACCAACCAGGGACGAGTCAACGGCGTTCCCGGCACGCCCCCGGCGGGTATCCAGGTACCCCCGCTGGACGAGCGACTGAACGTGAACCTGCCGGTGTCCAACCCGGCCGGGCGGCTGGGCTTCACCATCCTGGGCGCCGACTACCTCCTGGACCTGGAGCTCTCCGCGCTGGAGACCGAGAACCGCGGCGAGGTGATTTCCATGCCGCGGGTCATCACGGCAAACCAGCAGGAGGCCACCATCAAGCAGGGTGTGGAGATTCCTTACCAGCAGGCCAGCTCCTCGGGTGCCACCAACGTCCAGTTCAAGGACGCGGTCCTGCAGCTCAAGGTCACGCCGTTGATTACGCCGGACGACCGTGTCAGCCTCAGCCTGGAGGTGACCCAGGACAACGTGGGGGAGATCTTCACCGGCATCGGCGGCGCCCAGATCCCGAGCATCGACACCCGTTCCATCCAGACCCAGGTGCTGGTGAACAACGGCGACACGGTGGTGCTCGGCGGGATCATGGAGCAGAACAACCGTACCACGAAGAACCGGGTGCCGTTCCTGGGCGAGCTGCCCGGGATCGGCGCGCTGTTCCGCAATACCGACGTGGAGACGAAGAAGGGAGAACTGCTGATCTTCGTCACGCCGCAGATTCTCAAGGACAGCCTGCAGGGCGGCCGCTAGGCCCGGGCCGGGTAATCAAATGATCAAGAATTCAAGGTATAGGGGAATCATGGCAATGCGCACTTTCTTGCGAGGGCTTTTCTTTCTGGTTGCAGGCACGGCCCTGACTGCCTGCGGCGGGGGCGGCGGCAACGGCGGTACGTTCCAGCCGCCGGCGGAAACACCCCCCTCGCAGCGCATTGAAATCCAGGCTACCCGCACCCAGATTCCGGCCAATGTGGCCGGCGTGGCGCCGTTCGTCGGCTCGCCCTACATCTCCGAGCTCCAGGTCACCTTCCTGAAGTCCAATGGTTCCCTGGTGCCCAACGGAACCACGATCAACTTCAACGTCTCGCCGGTGGAAATCGGCGCGATGTCCACGCTGGACGACCCGGAAACCGCGGACGTCAACGAGTTCACGCAGTTGCTGGGCTCGGGTACCGAGGACACCAACTCGGGCCAGGTCACCGTGTTCTTCCACTCGTTCGACAAGCCGGGCACGGCGACCATCCGGTTCAGCTTCGATGACGCCGATACCGGGAATACGATTTCCAAGACCGTCCAGATCAAGGTGGTGGAGTCCGGCAGCACGGGCCTGCCGAACAGCATCACGTTCAACCGTTCCAGCCAGCCCCTGTACGTCCAGGGCTCCGGTGGCAGCTCGAGCAGCCAGTTCGAGGTGATCGTCGAGGACGGCGCCGGCGAGCCAGTGCCCGATCCACAGGACTTCAACAATGTTGTGCTGGAACTGGTGGACCAGGGCCCGGACCTGGGCGCGAGTCTCTCTGGAACCAATGCCGGCGGCAACCCCGTTTCCGGCAGGAAGATCAGGCTCGCCACCACCAACGGCCGCGCCTCGGCGACCCTCAATGCCGGCAGCCAGACCGGCGCGCAGACCGTGCGGGTCACCGCGGACCGCGCCGACAACAACGTCAGCAACGACCTGAACGACCCGATCTCCAATGAGTTCAGCATCGCCATCGGCGACGGCAAGCTGTTCTCGCTGACCCTGACCAGCCCGGACACCAACGCCATCGAGGTCAACCGCGTGGATTCCACGGTGGCGCTGCCGGAAGGCACTTCCATTCCGCCGGACCCGGACGGCACCTACAGCCTGACCATCAGCGCTTTGGGCACCGACCGGCAGGGCAACCCGGTGCTGCAGGGCACCGAGCTGCAGTTCGGCCTGATCAGTGGACCGCTGGTTGGCTTCCCCGGCAGCGGTTCCGGCGGTTTCCCGTTGAGCGGCACCGACGGCGATCCCGACGAGGGCCGGGTCAACTTCAACGCGCCCACCGGCGCGTTCACCAGCGCCGGCGGCGGCGCCGGTCCCGGGGACACGTTGGTGCTGTTCGGCAAGGACGTGCAGGGCAATTCGGACCTGGAAGGCGCACGCACGGTTGCCAGCATCCAGAATGACGCCAACCTGCGCGTCAACAATCGCTTCAACCTGAACGACACCACGGGCCAGATGGTGGACAACGGCCCGGTGATTCCCTACGTGATTGGCCGTGCCACCACGGGCAGCATCGACGCGCATGCCTTCACCGACGAGAACGGCGTAGCCACGGTGCAGATGCATTACCCGGTGTCGCGCCTCGGCCAGGCCGCCGTGGTCTGGACCCAGGGCAACGGCGCGGAGAATGCACAGGGCGACATCGAGACCGTGGGTGACGTGGCGGGCCTGGTGTTCCCGGGCCTGGCCCCGGCGATGTTCGCGGCAACCCCGGAAACGCTGCCGCCGAACACCACCACGGACGTTCTGCTCTGCCTGGTGGACGCGGCCAGCTCGCCCATCCAGGGTGTGTTCATCCACTTCGTGGTCACCGACAGCCAGGGCGCCACCGTGACCGTGGACGGCCAGTCCGGCAGCGGCACGGTGCAACCGGCCACCGGCGGCGACGGCTGCACCATCGCCACGGTGACTTCCAGCGGCCAGTCGCCCAGCTCGGACAACATTCCCATTGTCTTCTCGGTGGGCGCGCTGTCGGACACGGTGGAGATCGTGCCGCCGGGCAACGCGGCGCTTTTCGCCATTCCCAGCCTGTTCATCGGCGACGGCAACAAGGAGATCCTTCTGCGGCTCGTCGATGCGGGCGGTGACCCCATTCCCGGCGTTCAGATTGGAGCCACCTGCATGTCTGGCGACAACGGCGGCACTGCCGCGGTGGTGGACAACCCGGGTACCACAAACCAGAACGGCGAGACGACCGCCGTCGTCAGGGCCAGCGTGGATGGCATTGGCGGCGGTAGCGCCCAATGCCGCTTCTTTACCGTGCCCGATAACGAGAACAGCGTGGAGGCCACCGTGGAATTCATGGGTATTGACCTCTGCAACTTCAGCCCGCCGCCTGCTGGCTGCAGCGGAGGTGGCGGCTGAGGCCGGCGCGAACAGCTACAACAAGAGTTACCCGGCATGACGCCCGAGTAACCGTAATCCAAGACCAATAACAATCCTGGGGGGCCGCGAAAGCGGCCCCCGTTTTATTGCGGCAAGGAGGGAAGAGACAGGAGAAGGAGGGCCTGGCGGCGGCCGGGCCCCAGCGCCCCCTGGGGCCTCAGGTGCCGTACTTCAGGCGCCGGTCGCCGGTACCCGGGCCGGCGGGCAGGGTGGCCACGGTGCCGGCCAGGAATCCGGCCACGTGCGCCCACCATGCCGTGGTGCCGAAGGCCGGCCCCACCCAGGTGTAAAGCAGCTGAAGCGTGACCCAGGAGCCGATCACAAGCAGCACGGGCACCCGCACGAACTGGATGAACAGCCCCAGCGGCAACAGCACGCCCATCCGCGCCCGCGGAAACAGCACCAGGTAGGCGCCGATGACCGCGGAGACCGCGCCTGAGGAGCCTATCACCGGAGAGGCCGCCGCCTCCCCGAGCTGAATGGCCGTTACCAGGTTCGCCAGCGCACCGCAGAGCAGGTAGAGCGCCAGGAACCGCCATCGGCCCAGCGCGCGCTCCACGGATACGCCGAACAGCAGCAGGTAGGCCAGGTTGCCGAGCAGATGGCTAAGGTCGGCGTGCACGAACAATGCCGTCACCAGCGTGCCGACCAGGTGCAAGCTGGGTGTGCTTGCCGAAGTGCCGAACAATACCGACGGCACGGCTCCCCAGCGGTGCAGGAACGCCTGCTGTGCTTCCGGGGTCAGCATCATCTGCCAACCCATCGCCAGCAGCGAGGCCGCCACCACCAGCAGGGTGACCGCCGGGAAACGCACCACGTGCCTGGGATCGGTGCGGATCAGCATGGGGGAACCTTATCATCGGGACCCGGGTCCCGGGACGCGTGGCCGGAGGTGCCCGAACGCTGCTAGGGCCTGGGAATCACGAATTGCCCCTGGCCGTCCTCCAGCACCACGCCGCCGGGAAAGATGGCCTCGACCCGCAGTCCCGGGCGCACCTGGTCGCCCTCGCCGTAGCGCGACAGGTTGATCAACACGAAGCGCCCGGACGGCTCCGGCGCGAAGACGTGCGCGTTCAGCGTCAGTGGGGACAGCGCTTGCCGGCGGGCCTCGGGGAGGTCGCGCCAGCGGGGGAGCAGGGCGTACTTGCCAAGCGCGGGCTCGGCTTGCGCCTGCGGCGCCTCGCCCTTTGCGGCGGGCTGTTCCGGTGCCGGACCGCCGGCCTCCGGCTCGCCCGGCTTTGGGTTTTCAGCCGGCTCCGGCGAGGACCCGGCGGGCTCGCCGCTTTCCCCGAAAGGCTTCCCGGCGGCTGCCGCGGGCCCTTCCCCGGTCGCCGGGGCTTCGGCAGATTCGTCCGCGCTCACGGTTGCGCTCTCGGCCGTGTGCGCACTGTCGGGTTGAGCGCCCCGCGCCGCATCTCCGGCGTCGGGCGGCCCGCGCTCGGGCAGGCTGGCCTGGGCGATGCGGGTTTCACGCGGCGGCGTGCCCGCCCCGCCCCGGCTTCCGGCCAGATACCAGCCCAGAGCGGCGCCGAGGGCCACCAGCGACAGCGCGGCGAACCACTGGAGCCGCCTGCGCCCGCGCGGGAGCGGCGTGCCCGGTCCGTCGTCTTGGGCCGGCAGCGGACCGGCGCGTCGCCGCCGGGCCTCGGACTGCTTCAGTGCCTTCAGGATCGTGGACACGGTCAGCGCTCCCCCGGCTCGGAACGGGCCGCCAGCATCACCAAGGTCGCGGCGTCCGCGCTGCCCGTCGGCGGCAGGCCGGCGCGGTGCTGGAAATCCCGCACCCAGTCGCTCACGCCGGCGTCATAGCGGTTGCCCTCCACCAGGTTGGCACCCAGCTCCCGGGCCCGTTCGCGGAGCCAGGCCACCGCGGGCCCCTCGGAGCCCGGCGCCAGGGTTTCCCCGACCACCTCGGGGAGCCGCAGCAATACGGCGTATTGGCCGCTCCAGGCGGCCTGGACGCGCCCGGCCGGGAGTTGGCCCTTGCCGTCCAGGAGCTGCACGGATTCGGCATTCACCGCCCGCGCGGGCAGCCAGCGCCCGGTATCGCCCAGGCGCAGCAGGACGGGCACCGCCAGTCCCCGAAGGTCCGGCCAGGTGCCGTCCGCCTGGAGGCAGGCCAGTCCGGTCCGGCGTGCGGTCCCGCAGTCCGGATCGCCACCGGCCGGCCAGTCCGCGTGCCACCAGCCCGCCACCCGGGTCCAGGCCTCGGCGGCTGGCACGCCCAGCTGTGCCTGTTCCGCAGGCCACGGCGTCCCGTATCGGACCATCGCGCCGGCCGCGGCGACCAGGACCAGCGCCGGCAGCGCCCAGGAAGCGGCCCGGTGGGACCAGCGCGGGCCCCGGGAGCCGCCGAGCACCTCCCGGGCGGCCCGGTTCACCATCAGCCGGCCGACCCGGTCGCGACGTTCCGTGAAGGCTGCCAGCAGCGCCCGGTCGGCGATCACGTTCACCAGCCGCGGCACGCCGCTGGCGCGCCGGTGGGTGGCGCGCAGCGCACCGGGGGTGAACGGGCAGCGCGCCGCGCCGGCCACCTGCAGGCGGTGACGAACGTAGGCGGCCGTCTCGGCCTCGGCCAGCGGTTCCAGGTGGTAGCGCGCGGTGATGCGTTGCGCCAGTTGCCGCAAGGCCGGCCGTTCGAGCAGTGCCTGCAGCTCGGGCTGGCCGATCAGGATGATCTGCAGCAGCTTGTCGGTGTGGGTTTCCAGGTTGGTCAGCAGGCGGATCTGCTCCAGGGACTGGGGACCCAGGTTCTGGGCCTCGTCGATGATGAGCACGACCTTGCCGCCGCGCGCGTGGTGGTCGAGCAGCGCCGCGTTCAGCAGGTCCACGAGCTGCTTGCGGGTGGCGCGCTGCGGATAGCGCACGCCCATCTCGTCGCAGACGGCCGCGATCAGCTCCCTCGGTCCGAGCACCGGATTGAGAATGAGCGCCGGCCGGACGTCTTCCGGCAGTTCCTCGAGCAGCAGCCGGCAAAGGGTGGTCTTGCCCGTGCCCACCTCCCCGGTGAGCTGCACGAAGCCGCCGCCGCCCCCCTGTCCCACGCCGTACAGCAGGTGCGCCAGGGCATCCTGGTGGCGCTCGCTGAAGTAGACGAACTTCGGATCCGGCGTGATCGAGAAGGGTGGACCGTCCAGACCGAAGAAGCGGTAGTACATGGCGACGCGCCGCTACGGGACCCGGCACCCGGGACACGGGACCCGCGGGCCGGACGCCAGTGGGCAGGCCATCGGTCCGGGTCCACGGTTTCCCACCCCCGGTTCCGCCATTTTCATTCTTCCAGCGCCAAAAGCGAGGCGTTGCCGCCCACCGCCGCGGTGTTGACGGTGACGGTGCGCTCGGTGGCAAACCGGTACAGGTAATGCGGGCCGCCGGCCTTGGGCCCGGTGCCCGAAAGTCCCTCGCCGCCGAAGGGCTGCACGCCGACTATGGCGCCCACCATGTTGCGGTTGACGTAACAGTTGCCCACGCGCGCGCGGCTGGCGATGTAGTCGGCGGTGGTCTCGATGCGGCTGTGGATGCCCAGGGTCAGGCCGTAACCGGTGCCGTTGATCTCCTCGATGACCTTGTCCAGGTCCTTCGCCCGGTAACGCACCACGTGCAGGATCGGGCCGAACACTTCGCGCTCCAGCCGCGAGATGGAATCGATCTCCACGGCACAGGGAGCGAAGAAGCTGCCGTGCTGCGTGCCCTCCGCCAGCTTGGCCTCGTGCAGGAGCTTGGCCTCCTTCTGCATGCGCGCGCGGTGCTCGTTCAGCGTTTGCTGGGCGTCCTCGTCGATCACGGGACCCACGTCGGTGGAGAGCAGCGCCGGGTCGCCCACCGCCAGCTCGTCCATGGCGCCGGAAAGCATCTCCAGCATGTGATCGGCCACCACGTCCTGCAGGTAGAGCACACGCAGCGCCGAGCAGCGCTGCCCGGCGGAACCAAACGCCGAGACGATGGCGTCGTGCACCACCTGCTCGGCCAGCGCCGAGGAATCCACGATCATGGCGTTCTGGCCGCCGGTCTCGGCCACCAGCGTGGCCACCGGGCCGTCCCGGTCCGCCAGCGTGCGGTTGATCAGGCGCGCGGTTTCCGTGGAGCCGGTGAAGGCCACGCCGGCGATGCGGGTGTCCGCCGTGGCGCGCGCCCCCACCACCGAACCCCGGCCCGGGATGAAATGAAGCACGTCGCCGGGCACGCCCGCGTCGTGCAACACGCGTACCGCCTCGCTGGCGATCAGCGTGGTCTGCTCCGCAGGCTTGGCCAGCACCGCGTTGCCCGCCACCAGCGCGGCGGTGACCTGGCCCAGGAAGATGGCCAGCGGGAAGTTCCAGGGGCTGATGCAAACGAACACACCCTTGCCGTGAAGGCCCAGCTCGTTGCGTTCCCCGGTATAGCCGCGCAGCAGCCTGGGCTGGGCGAACTCGCGCCGGGCAATCGCCGGGTAGTAGCGCAGGAAATCCGCCGCCTCGCGGATTTCCGCCACCGAGTCCCCGACCGTCTTCCCGGCTTCCCGGGCGCACAGCGCCATGAACAGCGGGAAGCGCTCCTCCAGCAGGTCGGCGGCCTTCTCCAGGATTGCCGCGCGCTTTTCCGCGCCCATGTCGTCCCAGCCGGGCTGCGCCTTGACGGCGATGCCGATGGCCCGGTCCACGTCCCCGGCGCTGCATTCCGTGCGGCGCCCGATGGTGCGGCGCCGGTCCGCCGGGTCGGTGATGGGCGTGGCCTCGCCGCCGCCGGCCTTGCCGCCGATCACCGGGCCCGCCTCCCACTTGCCGGGGGCGTGCTTCGCGATGGCTTCGGCCAGCGGCTCGAGCTTGGTGACGTCCGCCAGGTTCACGCCCTTCGAGTTGCGCCGCAGGTCGCCGTAGATGTCCCGGGGCAGGGGAATCCTCGGGTGAGAGGTGAGCTGGTGGCGTTTCACCGTGGCCACCGGGTCGGCCACCAGCTCGTCCACCGGCAGTTTCTCGTCGGAGATGCGGTTCACGAACGAGGTGTTGGCGCCGTTCTCCAGCAGTCGGCGCACCAAGTACGGAAGCAGATCCTCGTGGCTGCCCACCGGGGCATAGACCCGGCAGGGCCGGTTCAGCCTGTCCTTGCCCAGCACCTCGTTGTAGAGCGCCTGGCCCATGCCGTGCAGGCGCTGGAACTCGAAGGGCGCGTCGCCGGCCACGGTATGCACGTAGGCCAGGGTGTGGGCGTTGTGGGTGGCGAACTGAGCATAGAAGGCCTTGGGGTTGTCCAGCATGCGCCGCGCGCAGGCCAGGAACGACACGTCGGTGTTGGCCTTGCGCGTGAACAATGGGTAACCGGCGTGCCCCTGTTCCTGGGCGTACTTGATCTCGGTGTCCCAGTAGGCGCCCTTGACCAGCCTCAGGGGAATCTGGCGGCCCACGTCGGCGGCCAGGTCAGCGAGCCAGTCGATCACGTAGGGGGCGCGCTTCAGATAGCTCTGCAAAGCCAGGCCCAGCCCGTTCCAGCCGGCCAGCGCATCGTCCCGGAACACCTGCTCGAAGGCGTCGAGCTGCAGTTCCAGGCGGTCGGCTTCCTCGGCGTCGATGGTGAGCTGGATGTTGGCCGCGCGCGCCTGTTTCGCCAGGTCCCTGAGGCGCGGCGCCAGCTCCGGCAGCATGCGTCCCCGCTGGGAGAACTCGTAGCGCGGGTGCAGCGCGGACAGCTTCACCGAGATGCCCGGGGCGTCCATCACGTCGTCGTAGGGACCGTTGTCGGCCAGCGCCTGGATGGCGTCGGAATAGCTCTTGAAATAGCGCTCCGCGTCGCGCCGGGTGAGCGCCGCCTCGCCGAGCATGTCGAAGGAGTACCGGTACTGGGCGTTCACGCCCTTGCGGGAGCGGGCGCGGGCCTCCTTCATTGTGCGGCCCATGACGAACTGGTGGCCCATGATGCGCATGGCGTGGCGGATGGCGCGGCGGATCACCGGCTCGCCGCTTTTGCGCACCAGGCCGTTGAGTGCGTTCATGAAGTTGCGCTTGGTGTCCCTGCTCACACGCACGATGCGCCCGGTGAGCATCAGACCCCAGGTGGAGGCGTTCACGAACAGCGAGTGGCTCTTGCCGATGTGGGATTGCCAGTTGGCATTGCCCAGCTTGTCGGATATCAGCTTTTCGGCGGTATCGGCGTCGGGGATGCGCAGCAACGCTTCGGCCAGGCACATGAGCAGTACGCCTTCCTCGGAGGACAGGTCGTACTCGGCCATGAATGCGTCCAGAGAGCTCTGCTCCTCGCGCCGCCCGCGCACGCGGGCCACCAGCCGACGCGCAAGCTCGGAGACGGTCTGGTTGGCTTCAGGTGCCAGCTCGGCGGTCTCCATGAGCGCTTCCAGCGCCTCGGTCTCGTCGGCCAGGTAATGCTCGCGGATGGCCCGGCGCAGCGGGCCTGGATCGGATTCGGGCTGTTCGAAGATGATCGCCATGAAATGCTCGACTCGTCTGTCAGAGGGTATCGGGGAAGCCTGCCCGCCCGATACCGGGATGTAAACCGCGATTTTAAGGTTTCCCGCGGGATGTTGGGACCGAAGCCCGGCACTGCCTGGCCGTCAAGGGCGGCGGCGCGGTAGCGCCTGTCGAGAACGCCATGGATACATCCCTGTAGGCTCCGGTGAAAACATCCTGTTTTCAACGGTCTCGCCAGGCCCCACCGCACCGCCGCCGTTGGTACCGCGCTGCATGGCGGGTGTGCGTGGCCCGGGTTCGGGACCGTCGGCGGCCCGGACGGCCGCCGTCGAGCCCCCAGGGATGGGTCTACGGCGTGTCCCGAAAACGGGCCGCGCGCACCCAGGCCCGGCGACTTCACGATTGCCAATTTTAACAGGTTGACCGTGGACTCCCGCCGGCGTTCCCGGGCCGCGAATTGGCCGGATCGGGCCATGCTAGGCTCGTCATTCAGCAAGCCGCCTGCCGGAGTCAACCGTGACCGAAATACGAGACGCCCGCCCGGAAGACCGCGACCAGATCGTGGACTACAACGTGAAACTGGCCGCCGAGTCCGAGGACATGCACCTGGATCCGGACACGGTGCGCCGCGGCGTGGAGAAAGTGCTCGGCGACCCGTCCCGGGGTCGCTATTTCCTGGCCGAGGAGGGCGGCCAGGTGGTGGGCCAGACCATGATCACCTTCGAGTGGAGCGACTGGCGCTGCGGCTGGTTCTGGTGGATCCAGAGCGTTTACGTGGCCCCGGAGGCCCGCGGACATGGCGTGTTCCGCGGGCTGCTCCAGCACATCATGGGGCTGGCGCGCGAGGACGCGGAGGTCTGCGGCATCAGGCTTTACGTGGACCTGGACAACGAGGCGGCGCAGAAGGTTTACGAGCGCACCGGCCTGCCGCGCGCCCACTACGAAATGCGGGAGGTGGACTTCCACCGCGCGGACGCGGGCTGAACCGGGACCTTCGACACTGCTTCGCAACCACTTTCAAATTGTGGCAGTATAAGTAAACATCTTCACGGGAGCAGGGGAGGGCAAGTGATGCGCAAATCCCTGATTATCAGTTGCGCCATCGCGCTGTCGCTGGTCCTGGCAGGTTGCGCGGGAACCGGACCCAGGGCGGATTCCAGCGGCCCGCTCGTCTACGTCACCAAAGGTGTAACCAGGGTGGTCAATGGCGAGCAGCAGGGCCAGGTCGCCTGTGAGCGGACCAAGAGAAATGGCAGCCACATCAAGGTGACCTACTGCATGACCGCCGCCGAGGTGGTGCAAAGGCATAACGCGGATGCCGACTATCTCCACCATTGGGGGAGCCACTGTCCGGAGCCCTCGCTCTGTATGCATTAGGCGGAGAGCGAGTCAGGAGCGCACGTACGATGGCTTCGGGCGCTGGTTGAGCTTCGCTCAACCGTGCCCGGCCTTCGCCCGTGCTTGCGCGCGACTGAGACTTTCCTGACGGGAACGGGGGTCGCGCCCGAGGGCGCTCCTACGCGCATTCAGAGAGGCGCTTCTCGAAGGCCCGCCGCAGCCGCTCCACCCGCCGGCGGTTGACGCCGAAATCGTAACGCCCCACCCGCGAGGCGGAGCGCACGTGAATCACGTTTTCGTGGGGCGGGAGGTAACACTCCAGGTCATCGGCGAAGCGGAACACCGGTGACCGCTGCACGGCGTGGACGAAGTCCGAGCGTTGCAGCAGGAATTCCGTTCGCGGCAGCGACGCGATGGCCTCGATCAGCGCCTTGCGCGCGACTTCCCTGGATACCTCGTAACGCAGCGGCTCCACGCGCTGCGAAGCGCGTTCGGCCTGGGAGGACACGCAATTGGGGCTGCTCGGGCAGGGCCTGAGTCGTCTGCCCTCCATCTGGATACCTCCGGAGAATCGCGATCCCTTCGGACCTATTGTAGTAGGAAGGGGGAAGGAGGGAGGCGGAAGGAGGTAGCGGAGCGGGCCGCTACGATTATCCCCGAGTCCCGAGTCCCGAGTCCCGAGTCCCGAGTCCCGAGTCCCGAGTCCCGAGTCCCGAGTTCGCTGTCCTTGCGGGTCTCCGGGCCGTCGTTTAACATTTGCGCCTTGGCATCGGCCCGACTGGCAACCGATCGTGGTCAAGCTGCGCGCGGCGGGCGGCCGGCTCTCGTTGGCCCGCCTGCTGCTTCGTCCCAACCCGCCGCTGTCCCGGCGGACACAGCTGCTGTTTCTGGGTGTGGCGGCCGTGATGATGAGCGGCTACGGGCTGTTCTGGGCGTCACAAGGCTTTTGGCCGATCCTGCCCTTCGCGGGCCTGGAATTCGGCGCCCTGGCGTTGGCGCTTGCGTTCACCGGCCGGCGCGGCCGGCGCTTCGAGCTGATCGAGGTGGATGAAAGGGACCTGCGCATCCTCAGGCCCGGAGGCGGGGCGGAAGACAGCTTCCGCAGCGGATGGGCGCGTGTCCGGCTGGTCGGTGGCGATACGCCCCGGCGGCCGGTCAGGCTGCAGGTGGGCGCCCACGGGCGCTGGGTGGAGCTGGGCAGCTTCCTGACGGAAGCGGAGCGCCGGATCGCCGCCGATCACCTGCGCCGCGTGTTGCACCCGCATGGCGCCTGGCGCTGAACGCGGGGCAACCGGATGCCGCGAAACCTGATTCAGACAATGAGTGTGGTGGGGATGACAAAGACGCTAAGAGCCCTGACCGGGCGACTGACCGCCGCGACCCTCCTCTGCCTGGTGGCGAGCCCGGCATTTGCCGAGCTGGGCCTCAACATGACCGAGGGCGTGTCGTCGTACTCCCGTGAGGTGTACTGGCTGCACATGCTGATCTTCTGGATCTGCGTGGCCATAGGCATCGTGGTGTTCGGCGCCATGTTCGTGGCCATGATCAAGCATCGCAAGTCGCGCGGTCACGAGCCCGCCAAGTTCACCCATAACGCGAAGCTGGAAGCGGTGTGGACCACCATCCCGTTCCTGATCCTGGTGGCCATGGCCATCCCGGCCACAAAGACCCTGATCGCCATGGAGCGCACCGGCGGTTTCGAGATGACCGTCAAGGTGACCGGCTACCAGTGGAAGTGGGGCTACGACTACGTGGACAAGAACATCAGCTTCATCAGCAAGCTGGATGCCGATTCCAACCGCGTGCGCCAGCTGGGCTCCGGTGGCGATCCCTACAGCGTCGATCACTACCTGCTCAACGTCGACAAGCCGCTGGTGCTGCCGGTGGACACCAAGATCCGTTTCCTGATTACCTCCGGCGACGTCATTCACTCCTGGTGGGTGCCGGCGTTCGGCTGGAAGCGCGACGCCATTCCCGGCTACGTCAACGAGGCCTGGACCAGGATCGACAGGCCGGGTACTTACCGCGGCCAGTGCGCCGAGCTGTGCGGTCGCGGCCACGCGTTCATGCCCATCGTGATCAAGGCGGTGAGCAAGGACGAGTTCAAGCAGTGGGTCGCCGATCAGGGTGGCCAGGAAGAGGCGCAGGGCGGCGGCCAACAGGCCGTGGCACAGGCAGAGGGATCGCAGGCGCAGAATCAGGAGCCGTCTTCGGCTTCCACCGGGCAGGCAGCCGGAGGTCCGGAAGAGGGCCAGTCCGGCGCGGGGCAGTCCGAAGACGAGGCGTCCGGCGAAGGCGCAGACGAAGGGCATCAGGCGGCACCGGGCGGCGACTCCGAATGGACCATGGAAGAGGCCATGGAGCGCGGCAAGACCGTCTACACGCAACAGTGCGCGGCTTGCCACCAGCCCAACGGCCAGGGCATGCCGCCGGCCTTCCCGAGCCTGGTGGACAGCCAGATCGTCCACGGCCCGGTGGACGGACACCTTGACCGGGTCGTCAACGGCAAGCCGGGAACCGCCATGCAGCCGTTCGGCAAGATGCTCCCGCCGGAGGACATCGCCGCGGTGGTGACCTACGAGCGCAACGCCTGGGGCATCGACTCCGGCGACCTGGTCAAGCCAACCGACGTCAAGGCGAAGCTGGGACAGTAACGGACTTGGGAATCTAGGGGGAACCCGGGCGAGGGTTTCCCGGAGGTAGACAGATGAGCGAAGCGATGAGCCACGCAGCCGAGCACGACCACAAGCCCCAGGGCTTTCTGAACCGTTGGCTGTTCACCACCAACCACAAGGACATCGGCACCCTGTACCTGGTGTTTTCGCTGACGATGTTCATCATCGGCGGCTCCATGGCGATGATCATTCGCGCGGAGCTGTTCGAGCCCGGCCTGCAACTCGTGCAGCCGGAGTTCTTCAACGAGATGACCAGCCTGCACGCACTGGTGATGATCTTCGGCGCGGTGATGCCCGGTTTCGTGGGGCTGGCCAACTGGCAGATTCCGATGATGGTGGGCGCCCCGGACATGGCGCTGCCGCGACTCAACAACTGGAGCTTCTGGATCCTGCCCTTCGCCTTCTGCATCCTGCTCTCCACCCTGTTCATGAAGGGTGGCGCCCCGGCCGCCGGCTGGACGCTCTATCCGCCGCTCAGCCTGCAGACCGGCAACTCCTTCGCCTTCGCAATCTTCTCCATCCACCTGATGGGCATCAGCTCCATCATGGGCGCGATCAACATCATCGCCACTATCCTGAACATGCGCGCGCCGCAGATGAGCCTGCTGAAAATGCCGCTGTTCGTGTGGACCTGGCTGATCACCGCATTCCTGCTGATCGCGGTGATGCCGGTGCTGGCCGGCGCGGTGACCATGCTGCTCACCGACCGCTTTTTCGGCACCAGTTTTTTCAATGCCGCCGGCGGCGGCGACCCGGTGATGTTCCAGCACATTTTCTGGTTCTTCGGGCACCCGGAGGTCTACATCATGATCCTTCCGGCGTTCGGCATCGTTTCCGAGATCATCCCGACCTTCTCGCGCAAGCGGCTGTTCGGCTACAGCGCCATGGTGTATGCCACCGCGAGCATCGCGTTTTTGTCGTTCATCGTCTGGGCGCACCACATGTTCACCGTGGGCATGCCGCTGGGCGGCGAGCTGTTCTTCATGTACGCGACCATGCTGATCGCCGTGCCCACGGGCGTGAAGGTATTCAACTGGGTGGCCACCATGTGGCGCGGCTCCATGACCTTCGAGACGCCCATGCTGTTCGCGCTGGCGTTCGTCATCCTGTTCACCATCGGCGGCTTCTCCGGGTTGATGCTGGCCATCGTGCCCGCGGACTTCCAGTACCACGACACCTACTTCGTGGTGGCGCACTTCCACTACGTGCTGGTTACCGGCGCGGTGTTCGCGATCATGGCGGCGGTGTATTACTGGCTCCCGAAGTGGACCGGCTACATGTACGACGAGAAGCTGGGCAAGGTGCATTTCTGGTGGAGCGTGATCTCGGTGAACGTGCTGTTCTTCCCGCAGCACTTCCTGGGGCTGGCCGGCATGCCGCGGCGAATCCCGGACTACTCCACCCAGTTCGCCGACTTCAACATGGTCTCGTCCATCGGTGGCTTCGCCTTCGGCCTGGCGCAGATCTTCTTCATCTACGTGGTCTGGCGCGCATGCACCGGCAAGAGCGGGCAGAAGGCCAGCGCGGGCGTGTGGGAAGGCTCCCACGGCCTGGAGTGGACGGTGCCATCTCCGGCCCCGTACCACACGTTCCAGACCGCGCCGACCATCGACGACCACCAGTTGGCCCATGACGTCACCGAGGACTGATGGGAGAGCGGCCGGACAACATTCAGGCCCGGCGGCGCCGGGCGCGCTGGACGGCGGCATTGCTCGCCGCCGTCGCGGTGGGGATTTTCATCGTGTTCATGCTGACCCGGCTCGACGTAATCTGAGCGTGCCGGGACGGGAATCAAGAGGGCAGTAAAGACAATGGCGCACGCAGCAGGTGGATATTACGTCCCGCACGGTACCCGCTGGCCCATCCTGGGTTCCATCGGGCTCACCTCCCTGTTGGTGGGGTTTGCCAACCTCCTGAACGGCTACAGCGGTTTCGGCGGCACGCTCATGGTGCTGGGCGTGATCGCGGTGCTCACCATGATGGTCGGGTGGTTCGGCACCGTGATCCACGAGAGCGAGGGCGGCCTCTACAACAACCAGGTGGACCGCTCGTTCCGGCTCGGCATGATGTGGTTCATTTTCTCGGAAGTGCTGTTCTTCGGCGCCTTCTTCGGCGCGCTGTTCTATGCACGCCAGTACGCGGTGCCGTGGCTGGGCGGCCAGGGTACCGGCGCCATGACCAACCAATTCCTGTGGCCCCACTTCGAGGCCGCCTGGCCCACCAACGGCCCGGGCGGCGTGGGCGGTCAGTTCGAGACCATGCCGGCGTTCGGCATCCCGCTGCTGAACACGGCGCTGCTGCTGTCCAGCGGCGTGACCATCACCATGGCCCACCACGCGCTGCGCCACGCCAATCGCAAGGGGCTCATCGGCTGGCTGATCGCTACCATCGTGCTGGGCGCCTCGTTCCTGTTCTTCCAGGCGCACGAGTACATCGAGGCCTACACGCACCTGAACCTGACGCTGGGTTCCGGCGTTTACGGCTCCACGTTCTTCATGCTCACCGGTTTCCACGGTCTGCACGTGACCCTTGGCGCGATCATGCTGACGGTGATCCTGGGGCGTTCGATCGCCGGGCATTTCACACCCAACCACCACTTCGGCTTCGAGGCCGTGGCGTGGTACTGGCACTTCGTGGACGTGGTCTGGCTCTGCCTGTTCGTGTTCGTTTACGTGCTATAGGTTCGGGATCCGGGGCGGGGACCTCGGGAGAGGCCCGTGGGAGCGGCTTGTGGGAGCGGCCTCTGCGCCGCGAATGCAGCCGCCAGTCGGGCCGATCAATGCGGCGGATGCGCCCCGATGCCGTGAGGCTGGATCACCCCGGTGAGAAAGCCGATCACCAGCAGGACGAACAGCAGTACGGAGAGGCCGATCCGCCAGCTCAGCGACTTGAGCATGCGGTCGCTTTCCCCTTTGTCGCGGAACATGTAGAACAGCCCGGCGCCCAGGTTGTAGATGATCACGGCCAGGAAAGCGATGATGACGACTCGGCTCCACATGGAGACATTCCGGGATCAGGGAAGGGCGGCCAGTATAACGAACGGCCTTCCCACTGACGAACGCGCATGAGCCGATTCACCATGAGGCGAGTCTGGCCCACGCTGGCGGCGGTAGCCTTGGTTGCCCTGTTCGTGGCGCTGGGTTTCTGGCAACTCGGCCGCGCTCAGTTCAAGCGCGAACTGTGGGCCGATTTCGCCAATGCATCAAAGGCTCCGCACACGGCGGTTTCGACGATCTCCGCCCTGGAGGACCTGAAGCGATATACCCCGGTCACCGTCACGGGTCGTTTCGACCTTGACCACCAGGTGTTCCTGGACAACCGCGTGGAGAACGAACGCGTGGGCGTGGACGTGTTGACGCCCCTGCGGATGAGCGACGGCTGGGTGCTGGTGAACCGTGGCTGGCTGCCCCTGCCGCCCACGCGCAGTCCGCTTCCGAAGGCACCCGGTCCGGCGGGCCCGGTGACGGTGCGCGGCCTGGTGAGCCCGCCGCCCGCGCCGGGTCTGAGGCTGGGTTCCACCCCGCCCCCGGAACACTGGCCCTGGCTCACGCCTTATCTGCTGATGGACGAGGTGGTTCCCTCGCTGGATGGGCCGCTTTCGCCCCGGGTCGTACTGTTGGATCCCGAGGCCGATTACGGTTTCACCCGCGACTGGAAGCCCGCCACCTTTCCGCCGCAACGCCACATGGGCTACGCCTTCCAGTGGTTCGCACTGGCGATCGCCGTGGCCGTGGTGTGGGTGGCGCTGAACCTGAGGAAGGGGAGAGGTGGACGGCGAGAGGCGGACAAGCGCGCCTCGCATTGAATAACGGAGACACGGCATCTTGCGCCCGAGAAAACTGACCACGTTACTGCTGGTGGTGCTGTTCGCGGCTCCAGTGCTGGCGGCCATGGTGCTGCGCGTAACCGGCTGGTCGCCTTCCGCCACCTCGAACCACGGCGAGCTGGTCAGGCCGCCGGTGCCCGTCACGTGGCCCGCCGGAGTCGCGGACGCCGCCTCGGACCACTGGGTGCTGTTGGCCGTGGCGCCGTCCACGTGCGGGCAGTCCTGCATCGACCTGGTGGACGAGTTGGTGCACGTGCACGTGGCGCTGGGGCGAGACGAGCACCGGGTGACGCTGATGCTCGCCGGCCCGGACGAACTGCCCGGGCTCATGCGCGACGCCCCGGTGAATCTGGCCGGCCGGGCGCTGCTGGAGCAGTTGCCCGACTCGGTGCCGGCGACGCCGGGCACGGTGCTGGTGGTGGATCCGCGCCGGTTCCTGATGATGCGCTACCCGCCGGGTTTCGATGCCAAGGGGTTGCTTGACGACATGGAGCGGTTGCTGCGCTACAGCCGCGTAGGGGTCCAGTAATGGCTGGTTTTCGCAGGCTGGCCTGGTTCGCCACGGTGCTGGCCTTCTGCGTGGTGGTGCTGGGCGCCTGGGTACGCCTGTCGGATGCCGGCCTGGGCTGCCCCGACTGGCCCGGCTGTTACGGCCAGCTCACCTGGCCCACCGACGCCACCGAGATCCATAAGGCCAATGCGGAATTCCCCGACCGCCCCTACCAGGGCAACAAGGCCTGGCGGGAGATGGTGCACCGCTACGCCGCCGGCACCCTGGGGCTTTGCATTCTGGGGCTCGCCGTGCTGGCCTGGCGCCGGCGCCGCGCGCCCGGGCAACCCTGGAAGGTGCCGCTGTTCCTGGTGGCGCTGGTGGTGTTCCAGGCGCTCCTCGGCATGTGGACGGTCACCTGGCAGCTCAAGCCCCTGGTGGTCATGGGCCACCTGCTGGGCGGGCTGGCCACCCTGTCGCTTTTGTTCTGGACCGCGTTGCGCGCCAGCATCGCTCCCCCCGGCGCCGGGTGGCGGCTCCGGGCCTTCGTGATCGCGGCGTTGGCCGTCCTGGTCGTCCAGGTCGCCCTGGGCGGCTGGACCAGCGCCAACTACGCGGCGCTGGCCTGCCCGGATTTCCCCACCTGTCACGGGCAGTGGTGGCCGGAGACGGATTTCGCGGAAGGCTTCGTGCCCTGGCGCGGCCTGGGGGTGAACTACGAGTACGGGGTGCTGGACGCCCCGGCGCGAACGGCGGTGCACATGGCCCATCGCCTGGGCGCGCTCACCACGGTGGCCGTGCTGGGGGCGCTGGCGATCTACCTGCTGATGCAGGGCGGCGCCTGGCGGCACGCCGGCATCGTACTGCTGGTGCTGCTGGCGACCCAGGTGAGCTTAGGCGTGGCCAACGTTCTGCTGCGCCTGCCCCTGCCCGTGGCCGATGCCCACAACGGCGGGGCGGCCGCGCTGCTCCTGCTCATGGTGTGGCTGGCGCACCGCGCCTTCCCGCCGCCGCGCGATTCCCTGGTGCAGCCCGCATGAGCGCCACCGCCAGAGACTACTGGGAGCTGTGCAAGCCGCGTGTGGTGGCCCTGATCGTGTTCACCGCCCTGGTGGGCATGTTCCTGTCCGTGCCGGGTTTGCCGCGCTGGGACGTGGTGGCGTTCGGTTTCGCCGGTATCTGGCTGGCGGCGGCTTCCGCCGCCGCCCTGAATCACCTGATCGACCGGCGCGCGGACGCCACCATGATGCGCACCCGGCACCGTCCGCTGCCCACCGGCCATGTCACCGAGCGCCAGGTGCTGGTGTTCGCCATCGTCCTGGCCGCGCTGTCCATGACCGTGCTGGTGGTGTTCACCAACGTGCTCACCGCGGTGCTCACTTTCTGTTCCCTGATCGGGTATGCGGTTATCTACACGGTGTTCCTCAAGCGCGCCACGCCGCAGAACATCGTCATCGGCGGCGCCGCCGGCGCGGCGCCGCCGGTGCTGGGCTGGACCGCGGTCACCGGGCACGTGCATCCGTTCTCGCTGCTGCTGTTCATTATCATCTTTCTCTGGACCCCGCCGCATTTCTGGGCGCTGGCGGTGGCGCGGCGCCACGACTACGAGAGCGCCTCGATTCCCATGCTGCCGGTGACCCACGGAGCCACCTTCACCCGCCTGCACATCGTCTACTACACGGTGCTCATGGTGCTGGCCACGCTGTTGCCGTACCTGGTGCACATGAGCGGGCTGTTCTACCTGGGCGGTGTGCTGGTGCTGGACGGCGCTTTCCTCTATTACGCCCTCCGCCTGTGGCGCAGCGGCGACGACATGATCGCCATGCGCACCTTTGGGTATTCCATCTTCTACCTGATGGCGTTGTTCATCTTTCTCCTGGTGGACCACTACCTGCCGATGCACTTCTATTGAGCGGCCGGGCATCACGCCAAGCTGCCAAGAAGAAAATTCATCACGCAGAGACGCAAAGGCGCGGAGGCGCAAGCAAGGACTAATGTAGGAGGGCTCGCGACCGCGATGAGGCCCTGTGGGAGCGGCGTCCCCGCCGCGAACCTCGACCCCGATCCCCCGGGTTCCGTTTGATGACCTATTCAGGTAACAATACCCGGGCGCCGTTCCTGTTCGTGGAGGAGCCACCATGAAACCCATCGCTCTCGCTGCCCTGGCCGCACTGACGCTGGCCGCCGGCGGTCCGGCATTCGCCGGCGCCGGCACCTCGGTCGAATTCCTCAATTCCGCCAGGTTGCTGCCCCCGGGTCTTCCATTTTCCGAGGCCGTGAAGGTGGGGAACGTGCTGTTCCTGTCCGGCCAGGTCGGGTCTATACCCGGCGAAGACAAGCTGGCGCCGGGCGGCATCAAGCCCGAGGCGCGCCAGGCCATGGAGAACATCAAGGCTGTGCTCGAGGCGAACGGCTACGCCATGAGCGACCTGGTCAAGTGCACCGCCATGCTGGCCGATATCAAGGAATGGTCTGACTTCAACGAGGTGTACCGGACTTACTTCACCGATCATTTCCCGGCGCGCAGCGCCTTCGGCGCGAATGGTCTGGCCCTGGGCGCCCGGGTGGAGATCGAGTGCATCGCCGCGAAAGGCGACTGAATCCGTTTGACGGGGCGGCTTCGGAGGAGAAAGCTGGTGTCGTGACTCCATGGCTCGGAGGTTTCGATGAGGCGAATCCAGATGATTCTCGCCGCCGCAGCGGCCGCGGCCACTCTCGCGGCGTGTGGCCGTGCGTCCAACGCCGGCTACGCCCCGGGGCTGGGCGAGTTCATGACCGCCACGCAGGAACGCCACATCAAGCTCTGGTTCGCCGGGCGCGCGGGCAACTGGCCGCTGGCGGCCTACGAGCTTGACGAGCTGCGGGAAGGGTTCGGCGACCTGGTCAAGCTCCATCCCACCTGGCATGGCGCGCCGGTGCCGATCAAAGATATCCTGCCCCGGCTCACCAGGGGCCCGCTCGAGGATCTCGGTGAAGCCGTCCAGGCCCACGACAAGGCGGCATTCACCAAGGCCTTCGATGAACTCACCAATGCCTGCAACGCCTGCCATCGCGCCGAGAAACATGCCTTCAACGTGATCAAGCGGCCCGCTTCGAACCCCTACCCGGACCAGCGTTTCCGCCCGGCGCCACACTAGGAGCCGCCGACGCCATGCGCGATGACGCCAGGGGGCGAAATCGATGCCCATGAACGAAACACCCGGCGCGCGAACGCTCTCGAAACTGCCCGCCGGCGTGTGGGTGCTGGGCTTCGGCTCGCTGTTCATGGACGTCTCCTCGGAACTGATCCACAGCCTGCTGCCCGTGTTCATGGCCTCGGTGCTGGGCGCTTCCATGGCCACCATCGGCGTCATCGAGGGGGTGGCCGAGTCCGCCACCGCCATTACCAAGGTGTTCTCCGGGGCTTTGAGCGACTTCCTGGCGCGGCGCAAGTTCCTGCTGGTGATCGGCTACGGGCTGGCGGCGCTCACCAAGCCCATCTTCCCGCTGGCCAACTCCATTGGCTGGGTATTCGCCGCGCGTTTCACGGACCGAATCGGCAAGGGCATCCGCGGCGCGCCCCGGGACGCCCTGGTGGCGGACATCACGCCATCCGCCGTGCGCGGCGCGGCCTATGGCCTGCGCCAGGCGCTGGACTCGGTGGGCGCGGTGCTCGGACCGCTGCTCGCCCTGGTGCTGATGGTGGAATTCGCGGACCGGATCCGGACGGTCATGTGGGCCGGCGTGGTCCCCGCGTTCATCTCCGTGGCGCTGCTCGCGCTGCTGGTGCGCGAACCGGAGAAAAGCGCCGACGGCGCACCGAAAGCGCCACTCAGGCTGCGGGAGGTGAAGGGGCTGGGCCTGGCCTACTGGCTCGTGGTGGGGCTGGGCGCGGTGTTCACCCTGGCGCGCTTCAGCGAGGCGTTCCTGGTGCTCCGGGCCAGCGACACGGGGCTCGGCCTGGGGTTGGTGCCGCTGGTGTTGATCGTGATGAACGTGTGTTACGCCGGGCTGGCCTATCCCGCCGGGGCCGCCGCCGACCGGCTGAGCCGGCGCACCATTCTGCTCGCCGGCCTGGGTCTGCTGGTGGCCGCCGACCTGGTGCTCGCGGCGGCGCGCACGCCCCTGGCGGTGCTGGGCGGCGCGGCGCTGTGGGGCATGCACATGGCGGCGACCCAGGGCTTTTTCGCCAAGCTGGTGGCTGACACGGCGCCGCCACGCCTGCTCGGCACGGGATTCGGGATTTTCAACCTGGTGAGCGGCCTGGCGCTGCTTCTGGCCAGCGTGATCGCCGGCACCCTGTGGACCGTTTACGGGCCCGCCGCCACCTTCCTGGCCGGCGCGGGATTCGCGGTCGTCGCGGCTATCGGGCTGCTCGCGCACCGCGCCATGCCGCCACCGTTCGGGCTGGCGAAATGACCGGTGCTCCGGGTCGCGCTCCCACACCCGCTGTATCGCGCACTTCACGAGCGGAGGGTGCGGCGGGTCCTGGCGAGACCGTCGCCGCCAGGACGGCGGCGTCGGAGCCTACAGGGATGTATTCACGGCGTTCTCGAAAGGATCCGCCGCACCCTCTGCCGAATCGGGCCTGGAAAGTGCCACTTGAAGCCCCGGAATTCCGCGATGAACCTGAAAAAAACCCGCCGGAGGAGGCGGGCTCAATCACAGTGGTGACGAATCGAAACGGGTCAGGCGGTCATGGCCTGGCGCAGGTGCCTGATGGCGTTGTTCTCGAGCTGGCGGATGCGCTCCGCGGAAACGCCGTAACGGTCTGCCAGCACCTGCAGCGTAGTCTTGTCGTCGGTGAGCCAGCGGCACTGCACGATGTCCCGGCTGCGCTCGTCCAGACCGGACAGCGCGTCCAGGAGCAACTCGCTGCGCTGGTCGTCCATGTCCTGGTTCTCGGCGAAGGTGGCCGGATCCAGGCTCTGGTGTTCCAGGTACGCCATGGGGGCGGGCGGTCCGCGGTCCTCGTCGTCGCCGTCCGCCGGGCCGTCGTAACCGATGTCGTGGCCGGACAGGCGCGATTCCATCTCGTAGACCTGCTCCGTGGGCACGCCCAGGTCCTCGGCCACCTGCTCGGCCTCGTTGGCCGACAGCCAGCCCAGGTGCTTCTTGGCGCCGCGAAGGTTGAAGAACAGTTTGCGCTGCGCCTTGGTGGTGGCCACCTTGACGATGCGCCAGTTCTTCAGGATGAATTCGTGGATCTCGGCGCGAATCCAGTGGACCGCGAACGACACCAGGCGCACGTCGTGGCTCGGGTCGAAGCGTTTCACGGCCTTCATCAGGCCGATGTTTCCTTCCTGGATCAGGTCCGCCAGCGGCAGCCCGTAGCCCAGGTACCCCTTCGCTATGTGGACCACGAAGCGCAGGTGCGCCATGACCATCTGGCGCGCGGCGTCCAGGTCTTCCTCGTCGCGAAGCTGGCGCGCCAGTCCCTGTTCCTCTTCCTTACTCAGCACGGGAATGCGGTTCACCGCCTGGATGTAGCTGTCCAGGCTGCCGCCGCCGCTCAGGGTCGGGAAATTGGCGCTCACCAAAGCCTGTTGCGTCATCGGTTCTCCTTTGCGAAAAGTCCGAATCTCGAATCCAACGCGGTATTTTAGCAGTCTGCGAATTTGAGTGCTAAGGGGTAAGAAAGTTCCGCGCCAGGCGCTCGGCAAGTCATTGATTTCACGAGACTGTTCTCAGTCCTCCCCGGCGTGGGCCCGGGCCTGGCGACGCACCTGCAGCTGGAAGCGCAGCTTGGTGGTCAGGAGCGCCTCGCGGATGGGCTTTTCCACCACGTCGTTGGCCCCCAGGCGCAGCAGTTCGGCGTGGTGGCGGGAATCGCTCTCGCCGGTGATCACCAGCACCGGCAGTGCCTGCGGACCGGTGCTCAGCTCGGCGCGCAGCCGGCGCAGCAAATCGTGGGCGGTGAGCCCGCCCTTGAGATAGACGTCGGTGAGCAGCAAGTCACAGGCCTCGGCGGGCGCCGGCGCGGCCTCCAGGATCTCCAGGGCCTCCTCGATGCTGCCCCGGTGGGTCACGTCCAGGCCGTTCTTCTCCATCATGCGCGTGGTGGCCATGACCACCACCCGGCTGTCCTCGATGAACAGCACCCGGCCGGTGATTTCGGCGTCCGGGTTCACGTAGCCGCGAATGAAGGCGCCCAGCGCCTCGAAGCCGTGGGATTTGTCGAAATAGTCGGTGACCCCGGCCAGGTTGCCTTCCCGGTGCAGGCGCGCGGTCACGTCGCCGGACACCACCACCACCGGGAAGTAGCGCTGTCTGCCGGCGTCCCGCAACCGCCGGGAAAACTCCAGTCCGTCCATGTCCGGGAGCCGGAGCGCGGTGGTGACCAGGTCCACGTCACGCTCCTTCACGGCGGCCAGGGCATCGGCGCCGGAATCGCAGGCGACGACCTCCGGGGACTGGAGCTCCTTTTGCAGGAGCCCAGTAATCAGGCGGCGCACGACCTTCGAGCCGTCCACCACGATGATGCGCGGCGGTGTCCCAGCCGTGTTGGCCATGGGTGCGATTATACGGGCTGTCCGCGGGTTCAGGGCTGGACTGCCGCCAGGTGGCGGCCCGCCGCCAGCCAGGCCCCGGCCCAGCCCACGAAGGCGCCGCCGGCGCACAGCAGCGAAACGCCGCCCACACCCAGGCCGCGCAGGGTGAAGGCGCTCTGGTAGGCGCCGGCCAGCGTGGAGACGGGCCCGGCGATGAGCGCCAGCGAAGCCTCCACCACCAGCACCGCGGCCAGGCCCCCGAGCAGGCCGTACCAGAAGCCGGTGTAGAGCAGGGGCCGCCGAATGAAGCGGTCGGTGGCCCCGATCAGCTTGGCGATCTCGATCTCGTCGCGGCGGTTCTCGATGTCCAGGCGGATGGTGTTCCCCACCACCAGCAGTACCGCCAGCACCAGCAGCGCCGCCACTACCCAGACCACGCGCGTGGCCACTTCAAGGATCGCCTTGAACCGAATCAGCCAGGCCACGTCGTACTGGGCGAAATCCACCTCCGGGTGTTGTTGCAGGTCCTCCACCAGCGCCCTGGCGGCGTCGGCGCCCTCCGGCGGGCGCGCCGGCGTGAGCACCAGCACCGCCGGCAGGGGGTTCTCCTCCAGGGCATCCAGCGCCTCGCCGTAGCCGGACAGCCGGCGGAATTCGGCCAGCGCCTCGTCCGGGCTCATCAGCCGCGCTTTTGCGTATTCGTCACGCCCGCGCATGGTATCCGCGAACGCCGACGCGGTCCCATCATCCACGGAGGACTTCAGGAAGGCGGTCACCTCGCCGGCGTCGTGCCAGCCGCTGCTCACCGCCTGCAGGTTGGAAAGCGCCACGTAAAGCCCAGCGGGCAACGCCAGCGAGACCGCGATCACGCCCAGGGTCATCAGCCCCGAGATCGGCCTTTGCCACAGCCGGCCCAGGCTGGCCACGGCGTTGTAGCCGATCATGCGCCACCAGTGGCGCACCCGGCCGGCGATAGAGGGCCGGCGCTGGCGCCGCGCGTGGCCTGGTCCGCCGTGACGTTCACGCACCGGCGGCCTCCGCAGGTCGGTAGTCGTCCAGCATCCGCCCGCCCTTGAGCACCAGCACGCGCCTTTTGAGCCGTCGCACCAGGGGCAGGTCGTGGCTGGCGATCAGCAGCGTGACTCCCAGCTCGTTGAATCGCTCGAAAAGTTGCATGATCTCGGCTGCCAGCGCCGGGTCCAGGTTGCCCGTGGGCTCGTCGGCCAGCAGCACCGGCGGCTTGGCCACCACCGCCCGGGCGATGCCCACGCGCTGCTGTTCGCCAGCGGAGAGCATCATCGGGTAGGCGCGCTCGCGCTGCAAAAGTCCCACCTGGTCCAGGGCGGCGCGCACGCGGCGCGCGCTCTCCCCGCGGCTGAAGCCGGCGATCACCAGCGGCAGCGCAACGTTGTCGAACACCGTGCGGTCGGTGAGCAGCCGGTGATCCTGGAACACCACGCCGATCTGTCGCCGGTGGAAGGGGATGCGTCGGCGCGGCAGCTTGGACACGTTGCGCCCATCCACCAGCACCTGGCCGCGGGAGGCGTTCTCGATGCGCGATATCAGCTTCAATACCGTGCTCTTGCCCGCCCCGGAGTGGCCGGTGACGAACACCATCTCCCCGGCGCCGATCTCGAAGCTGAGGTCGGCGAGGGCTTCCTGGCCCCCCGGGTACTGCTTGGACACGCGGTCGAAGCGAATCATGTGTAGCGTGAGACGGAAGACGGAAGACGGAAGACGGCAAAGGACTTGAACATGCCGGCCAATGCAGCACAAGGCAATCCGGGGTGCCCTGGCGACGTTTCACGTCTTCCGTTTTCTCCGTTTCTCGTCATTTGATCAGTTGGTTGAGCTGGAAGATCGGCAGCAGGATCGCCAGCACGATGAACAGTACCAATAGCCCCACCGCCAGGATCAGCAGGGGCTCCAGCGCCGCCATCAGGCCCTTGAGCGCGGTGTCCACCTCACGCTCGCCATTCAGCGCGGCGCGCTCCAGCATCGCCTCCAGCCGGCCACTGCGCTCGCCGGAAGCGATGAGCTGTACCGTCATGGGCGGGAACTGGCCGCTTTCCGCCAGCGCCCGGTTCAGGCTCGCCCCCTCGCGGACCTGCCGGGCCGCCTCCCGGATGGCCTCGCGCATGGGCCGGTTGGTCACCACCTCGGCGCTGATGCGCAGGCCTTCCAGCACCGGCACGCCGCTGGCCGCGGTGATCGACAGCGTGCGCGCGAAGCGGGCGCTCTGGGTGCTGCGCACCAGCCGTCCCACCAGCGGCATCGCGAGCACCAGGGCGTGCACGCGGCCGCGAAAGCCGGGTCGGCGCATGGCCGCGGCGAACCCCGCCGCGCCGGCGATAAGGAGCAGCAGCAACAACAGGCCCCAGTCGCCCAGGAAGCCGCTGATCGCGAGCAGTACGCGGGTGGGCAGGGGCAGGGTCGTATCGAGAGTGTCGAACACCTGGATGAGCTGGGGCACCACGTAGCCCAGCAGCAGCGCCACCACGCCCAGCGCCGCCAGGGTCAGGATCGCCGGGTAGAGCAGTGCGAGCAGCGTGCGCTGCGCCAGCGCCTGGCGGGACTCGGTGTAGTCCGCCAGGCGTTCCAGCACCCGGTCCAGGCGCCCGGACTGCTCACCGGCGCCCACCGTGGCCCGGTAGAGCTCGGGAAAGGTGCCTGGAAATTCCGCCAGGGCGGCGGACAGGCTGTGGCCTTCCACCACGCGGGCCCGCAGGGCTCCCAGCACCCGCCGCGCCGGGGGCCGGTCGGTCTGCTCCGCGCAGGTGGCCAGCGCTTCCTCCAGCGGCAGGCCGGCGCTGATCAGGGTGGCGAGTTGTCGGGTCATCAGCGCCAGTTCCGCGCCGCTGAGGCGTCGGCGCCGTCCGAAAAGCGGCTGGCGGGCGCCCTGGCGTCGCTCCACCACGGCTTCCACCGACAGCGGCGTGAGCCCGCGCTCGCGCAGCCGCGCGCGCACCTGCCGCCCGGAATCGCCCTGTGCGATGCCGGTCCGGGTCTTGCCATCGGCGTCCAGCGCGCGGTATTCAAATGCGGCCATGGGGAGATCTGACGTCTGAAGGAGCCCGCGTACGCGGTCGATTGGCCTGGCTTCTTGTCTGCATCTCGACTATCGCGCGCTTCCGCGCGCTCCTGCGTGTGGTCATCGAACCGTCAGTCTTCCTGTGTCACGCGCACCACTTCCTCCAGCGACGTCACACCGGCCACCGCCTTCTCCCAGCCGTCCTCCCGTATCGAGGGGCTGTGCGCCCTGGCCTGTTGCAAAAGCGTGTGCTCGCCGGCGCCCTCGTGGATCAGTTGTCGGGCGGGGTCGTCCACGTAGAGTAATTCGTAGATGCCAGTGCGGCCCCGGTAGCCGGTATGGTGGCATTGGGCGCAGCCGACGGCCCGGTACAGCGTGGGCGCCTCGGCGGCGCCGCGGCCGAAGGCCTCGCAGTCGGCGGCGGAAGCCGCGTAGGGCTCGCGGCAGTCCTCGCACAGCACCCGCACCAGGCGCTGCGCCAGCACCCCCAGCACACTGGAGGCGAGCAGGAAAGACTCGATGCCCATGTCCCTGAGCCGGGTCACGGCGCCCACCGCGGAATTGGTGTGCAGGGTGGAGAGCACCAGGTGGCCGGTGAGGCTGGCCTGCACGGCGATCTGGGCGGTTTCCAGGTCGCGGATCTCGCCCACCATCACCACGTCCGGGTCCTGGCGCAGGATGGCCCTCAAGCCCCGGGCGAAGCTCATGTCCACCTTGGTGTTGACCTGCATCTGGCCAATGCCGTCGATGTAGTACTCCACCGGGTCTTCCACGGTCATGATGTTGCGGCTGTGGTCGTTGAGCCGCCCCAGCGCCGCGTACAGGGTGGTGGTCTTGCCGCTGCCCGTGGGGCCGGTCACCAGCAGGATGCCGTGGGGCCGGTGGATGAGCTCGTCCACTCGCGAGAGCATGCCTTCGTCCATGCCCAGTTGCGCCAGGTCGAGCCGCCCGGCCTGCTTGTCCAGCAGCCTCAGCACGACGCGCTCGCCGTGCCCGGTGGGAATGGTGGACACGCGCACGTCCACCGGGCGGCCGGCCACCTTGAGCGAGATGCGCCCGTCCTGGGGGAGGCGCTTCTCGGCGATGTCCAGCCGCGCCATCACTTTGATGCGCGAGACCAGCAGCGGGGCCAGGTGGCGCTGCGGGCTCAGGACCTCGCGCAGCACGCCGTCCACGCGGAAACGCACCACCAGGCGGTTCTCGAAGGGCTCCAGGTGGATGTCGGAGGCGTTCTCCTTCACCGCCTCGGTGAGCAGCGCGTTGATCAGCCGGATGATGGGCGCGTCGTCCTCCGTCTCCATCAGGTCTTCTGGCTCGGGCAGCTCGTCGGCCAGGCGCGCCAGGTCGGTTTCCTCGCCGAAGCCCTCCACCACGCGCCGGGCGTCGTCGGCGCCGTGCTCGTAGAGACGCTGCAGCAGCGAGTCGAATTCTTCCGCCGGGACCGGCTCAAGCAGCAGCGGGCGGCCCAGGTGACGCCGCAGTTCCAGGAAGGCCTCGCGGGGGGCGTCGGGCCGGTGCGCGATGCGCGCCCGCCCGTCGCGCTCGCCCACCAGCGCCACGCCGAAGCGGCGCGCGAAGCCGAAGCCGGGGCGGGCGGGGGCCGTGTCGGACTCAGGAACCGCCATCGTCGCCGTCCGCGTCATCGCCGTGGTCCGGGCCCAGGTACTCGTAGGTCTCCGGCAGCAGCGGCATCTGCTCCTTGCCGGTCAGCGGGCTGCGCGTCTCGCGCGCCTTGAGCTGCTCGTTGCGGATGAAGTCGTACTTGCCGCCGGTGACCGAGGTGGCGGTGGCGGCGTCGCGCAGGATGCGCGGCTGGACGAACACCATCAGGTTGCGCTTCACCCGGCTGGAGCTGTTGAAGCGGAACAGGTGGCCCAGCACCGGGATGTCGCCGAGCAGCGGCACACGCTGCTGGGTCTCCTGCACGTCCTCGTCGATCAGGCCGCCCAGCACCAGGATGTTCGAGTCACCCACCAGCACGGAGGTGGTCAGCGTACGCTTGTTGGTGATCAGGTCCACGGCGCTCACCGCGTTGGCCGCCACGCTGGAGACCTCCTGTGAGATGTCCAGGCGCACGGTGTCGCCCTGGTTGATGTGCGGGGTGACCTTCAGCGTGATGCCCACGTCGTTGCGCTGGATGGTCTGGAACGGGTTGCGCGACGAATCGTTGGCGCCGGTGTCCACGAACTGCCCGGTGAGAAACGGTACCTCCTGACCCACCTGGATCTGGGCTTCCGCGTTGTCCATGGTCACCAGTTGCGGCGTGGACAGCACGTTGGTGGAGTTGTCTGACTGCAGCGCCCGCAACAGCCCGCCGATGTCGAACACCACGTTGTCGGTACCGGGGATGGTGGTGGTGCCGCGCAGCCAGCCCAGGCTCAGGCCCTGCCCGGCCTGGGTCGGGTCCTGGGACAGTCCCAGGATGCTGGATCCCGGACCGCCGAAATTGGTGCCGCCGATCACGCTGTTGTCGTCGAAACCGTTGGCCGCCTGCCACTGGATGCCCAGCTCCTCGGAGGTGTTGAGCGAGACCTCGGCGATGATCGCCTCGACCAGCACCTGGGCGCGGCGGATGTCGAGCTGGCGGATCACCGATTGCAGCGACCGGTAGATCGACGGCGTGGCGGTGATGATCAGGGCGTTGGTGGCCGGATGGGCCTGGATGCTGACGCCGCTGTCGTCGTTGTCCGCGTCCTTGCCGGCGCGCTTGGTGAGCGTTTCCCCCACCTGGTTGAGAATCGGCATCAGGTCGGCGGCATTGGCGTACTTGAGATAGACCACCTGGGTGCGGCCGCCGGAGGCCAGCGGTGTGTCCAGATGGGCGATCAGGGTCTTGATGCGCAGCCGCGAACTCGGGTTGCCGGACAGCAGCACGGTATTGGTGCGCCCGTCGGCGACGGCGTTGGGCGTGCCCGCCGGGCTGGGATAGAGACTGTTCACCAGGCGCACGATCTCCGAGGCGCTGGCGTGCTCCAGCGGGATCACATCCACCTGGGCGTCCTGGTTGGCGGTGTCCACCTTGTCGATGATGTGCAGCAGCCGCTCCACGTTGCCCGCGCGGTCGGAAATCACCAGCAGGTTGGCGGGCCCGTACACGGACAGTTGCCCGCTGGCCGGCACCAGTGGCTTCAGCAGCGGCTCCAGCTCCGAGGCGGAAACGTGCTCGGGCTGGATCACGTGGGTGACCAGTTCGTCGGGGCCGGTTTCCTTCCCTGGGTAGGCCTCGATGCCCTGCTGCTTGGCCACGGTGTCGGGCACGATCTTGACGGTGTCGCCGGCGGGTACCGCCGCGAGCCCGTGCACGTCCAGCACCGACAGGAACACGCCGTAGATCTCGTCCGGGGTCATGGGGCGATTGGAGACCACGGTGACCTTGCCCTCCACGCGCGGGTCCACCACGAAGCTCCTGCCGGTGATGTCGGACACCGTGGCGATCAGCGCGCGGATGTCGGCGTCCTGCAGGTTGAGGGTGTGCTCCTGGGCGCGGGCGGCCACGGCGGACAGGCACAGCGCGGCGAATACGACTGGGATGAGGGCGGTTTTCAGGGCGTTCATGGGGCGTTCTTGTTGTGTGGCTCGCGTTGTCTCGTTGTCACTCGTCAAGCGGGATGTCCAGCTGCACCTTCTTGCCGTTGCGGATCACGTTCACCTTCAGGTGGTCCGCGCTCCTCAGTTGCTCGGCGATGGCGTCTCCCCGGCTCAGGTCGTTCAGCGGAATGCCGTTGACGGAAGTGATCACGTCGGAACTGCGCAGGCCCAGCCGGGTGAGCAGCGCCGAGCTGCCGCTGGAGGCCAGCCGCACGCCCACCATCTCGCCGTTCTCCTGCACGGGCATGACGCTTACCTGCCGCGCCAGGGCCGTCGGGTCGGCGAGCAGCTCGCGGCGCGCGCGGCGAAGATCGCCGGGGCTTTGCGCCGTGGACGCGGCCGCCATGCCGCGGCGGCGCTCCGGCGGCGCTCCGGCCGGCCCGTCGTCGGACTTTCGCAGCGGCAGCGATTCCGTGCGGCCCTGGTAGCGCAGGGTGACGCTGCCGGCGCTTACCGAGGCCAGGGTCGCCCCGCCCGGCAGCTCCTCGCCCACGCGATAACGGCGCTCGGTGCCGTCGCTGTCCGCGATGATGGCGATGGCGTCGTCGCCGCTGGTCGCCGCCAGGGTGCCGCGCAGGGTCAGATCGAGCTGGGTAACGGGGGCCGCGCTGGCTTGCTGGGCAGGACCCGGCGCCTGGCCGAACAGGTGATAGTCGGCCAGCGAGCGGCCGTCGCCGGGACGGCCCGCCGGGCGTGCCGCGCCGGTCGCCTCGACGGTTCCCGGCGCGCCGGCCACCCAGGCCGGCACGTAACGCCACAGCGTCCAGGCCATCGCCGCCAGCGCCAGCGCCGCGACCGCCAGCGCCGCCAGCCGTTCCTGGCGAGTGCTCAGGTTATTGACGGACAGGGCCGGCATAGCCTGCGATTGGACCCCTCTTTCCAGTTTCGCGCGGTGGTGGCGGAGGCTTTTCGCCCGGACTGCCGGGCATTGAT
>Ga0209918_1000049_pt1 | contig 91759 bp, 76 predicted proteins | sample SalPonD_shore_MG_FD_185712 | JGI IMG/M metagenome (GOLD analysis project Ga0209918, IMG submission 185712) | Salt pond soil microbial communities from South San Francisco under conditions of wetland restoration - Salt Pond MetaG... | ecosystem: Environmental > Aquatic > Marine > Intertidal zone...
GGATCTGGGCATCTCCTCCCATCAGATCGACACGACGGCGCGCGGGTTCTCCTTTCGTCCGGCCACACCGTTAGACATGCGGATGGGCGGGACAACGGGCGGAAGGAGGCCCGCCGCCGACCTTCTCAACGAAGCGACCGAAGAGGAGCTGGGAACGATCTTCCGCGAGAACGGAGAGATCCGGAGCTGGCGTCGGCTGGCGCGACAGGTGGTCGGTCGCCGGCGCTCGCGTCCGCTGCGGACGAGCGACGACCTGGTCGAGGCCGCCCGGGCCGCGCTCGGCGGCCGGACGGGACCCGGCGAGCTCGCGAAGGTCTTCCAGGCCGTACGGATCGCGGTCAACGAGGAGCTGACCGCGCTGGAGAGGGCGCTGCCGCGGCTCCGGGACCTTCTGGCGTCGGGGGGACGCTACGTGGTCATCGCCTATCATTCGCTCGAGGACCGAAGGGTGAAGCACGCCTTCCGGGAGTGGAGCCGCGAGTGCATCTGCCCGCCGGAGCTTCCGGTGTGCCGCTGCCGCGGCGAGGCGCTCGGGCACGTGCTCACCCGGCGTCCGGTGTCCCCCACGGACGAGGAGGTCGCCCGGAACCCGCGGTCCCGCAGCGCCCGTCTGCGCGCATGGGAGCGCGCCTGATGGCGGCCAGGAGGAAGTCGCCCAGGAGGACCGCCTACCGCGTGGCCGTGGCCGCCGGGGTCGTGGCCCTGGCGGGCGGCATGCTCCGCTCGGTCGAGAGGGGCTCCGAGGCGCGCCAGGTCTCGAGGCGCCTGAGCGAGATCGACCGGCAGACGGTCGAGGCTCGCGCCCGCCTCACCGACGCCGTCCGCCGGGTGGACTCGCTCTCCTCGCGGGACCGGATCCTCACCGCCTCCCGGCGGCTCGGCCTCCACCCTCCCAGCGATGCGGATATCAGCTTCCTCCGCCTGCAGGCGGAGGGCGGCGAGGTCGGAGCCGCGTCGGGCGCGAGCGGAGGGGAGCGGTGAAGGGCTTGCCGATCGACGCGGGAGCGCAGGACTCGGGACGGCCCGAGAGCGGCCGGACGCCGAGCGAGCGCACGCACCGCCGGCGGGGGCGCGTCCTGGCCGCGGTGTGGATCCTCCTGGGCCTGGCCTACGTGGCGCGCGCCGCCGACCTGCAGGTCGTGCAGGGCGATCGCTGGGAGAAGCTGGCCGAGGCGCAGAACGCCGAAAAGGTGGACGTTCCCGCCCAGCGGGGGGCCATCCTGGATCGGGACGGCCGTCCGCTCACCCTGGGCTCCCAGGAGTTCCGCGCGTACCTGGCGCCCGGCGAGACGGACGATCCGGCGCGGGCCGCGGCCGCGGTCGGCCGGGTCCTCGGCCTGACGCGGCGTCAGCAGCGGCACCTGGCCTCGACCGACCGGGGCTGGGTCGCGGTCCCCCGCAAGGTCGGCATGGCCGAGCGCGAGCGCCTGCGGAGCGTCGTGCACGGCGGCCTCCACTTCGAGCCGCTGAACGCCCGCGTCTATCCCCAGGGCGACCTGGCCCGCTCGCTCCTCGGCTCCGTCGACCCCGAGGGCGGCGGGCGCTCCGGCCTCGAGCTCACGCTCGATTCGCTCCTCCGGGGGCATCCGGGGGCCGTGCTGGCCCGGCGCGACGCCCGCGGCCGCACCTACCGGATCCCCGACGGGGAGGTCTCCGAGCCGCGGCCCGGCCGGACGGTGGTCCTCACCATCGACGCCCAGCTCCAGCGCATCGCCGAGGATGCGCTGGACCATGCGCTCGAGAAGACCGGCGCCTCGGGCGGCGACGTGATCATGGCCGATCCGCACACCGGCGAGTTGCTGGCCGTGGCCAGCCGAAGCGTGGGGGATCCGCTCAAGATCCCCGCCTTCACCGACCCCTACGAGCCGGGCTCCACGCTGAAGCCCTTCCTCCTGGCCAGCCTCCTCGAGGAGGGCCGGGTCCGGCTGGACGAGGAGGTCGACACGGAGGACGGGGTGTGGCGGCGCAAGGATGGCCGCGTCATACGGGACGTGCACGGCGAGGACAGCCTCACCGTCGCCGACGTGATCCGGTTCTCCAGCAACATCGGGGCTTCCAAGCTTTCCGCCCGCCTCTCGCCGGGCCTCCAGTACCGCTACCTGCGCGACTTCGGGTTCGGGACGGAGACCGGGCTGACGTATCCCGCCGAGTCTCCCGGCCGGCTCCGCAAGCCCGACGAGTGGTCGGGCTTCAGCCAGGCCTCGCTGGCCATGGGCTACGAGGTTTCGGTGACCTCCCTGCAGCTCGTCATGGCTTACGGGGCGCTGGCGAACGGCGGCGTGCTCATGAAGCCGCACCTGGTCCGGGAGGTCCGCGACCCCGACGGGACGGTGGTCTACCACGGGGATCCCCGGCCCGTCCGGCGCGTGATCGACCCCAAGGTGGCCGCCGAGGTGACGCGCGTCCTGGGCACCGTGGTCGAGAGCGGCACGGGGAGCCGCGCCCGGCTCTCCACGCTGCCGGTGGCCGGAAAGACGGGGACGGCCAGGATCGCCAGCGGGGGAGCCTACGAGCGCGGGCGCTACTCCGCGTCCTTCGTCGGCTACACGCCTACCGACGATCCACGCCTCGTGGTCCTCACCAAGCTCGACGACCCGCAGGGCGCCTACTACGGCGGGCTCACCGCGGCGCCGGTCAGCCGATCGATGCTGCAGGCGGCGCTCGCCACCCGCGGCGTCAGCCTCCCGGACCGGACCCTGGCCCGCTCGGCTCCCTCGCGGCGGCTGTGGGACGCCGAGGGGTCCGGAGACGACACCGCCCCGGCCGCCCCGGGACCGGCCGGACCGTTCGTGTTCGCCGTGAACGGCTCGCCCGACGGCTGGTCGGGTAGCGCGGACGACGCTGACGACGGCGCCCATGTGCTCCCGGACCTGCGGGGCCTGCCGGTGCGCAGCGCCGTCGCGCGGCTGCACGAGCTGGGGTACAGGGTGGCCCTGCGGGCCACGGGGTCGGTGCAGAGCCAGAGCCCTCCACCCGGCAGTCGGGTACGAGCCGGTGCGACGGTCCGGCTCCACTGAGCAGTCCGTCCCCGTGGGGGGGCGGCGGGCGCGGACGGTGGGCGCGGAAGCGGCGTACGTGTCGCTCCGCGCCTCGTCCATCGGGGGTGCGGACGCGAAGGAGAGAGCCGACGAGGGGAGCGTGACGAGGGTCGAGACCATCGAGGCGCGGCTGGGCGAGCACGGCCTGTCCGGCCGCTGGGCCGTCGGGAAACCGCCGGAGGAGCTGGCGGGGATCGCCGACGATTCCCGGCGAGTGGGCACGGGCTGGCTCTTCTGCGCCATCCCGGGCACCCGCGTGGATGGCCGCGAGTTCCTGGAGGATGCGAGCGAGGCCGGCGCGGCCGCGGCGCTCCTCGAGGAGCCCGTGCCGGAGTGCCCCCTGCCCCAGCTCGTGGTGCCGGACGCCCGCGCCGCCACAGCCCACCTGGCCGCCCTGTTCCACGGCGACCCGGGCCGGGCCCTGGACGCGATCGGCGTGACCGGCACCAACGGCAAGACGACCACGGTCTGGCTCCTCCGACACCTTCTTGGCGGGCTCGGACCGTCCGCCTCGCTCGGGACGCTGGGGAGGATCGGAACGGACGGCGTCCGCGAGGCCGGCCGGCTCACGACTCCGGGCCCCGTCGAGCTCATGGAGGAGCTGGCCCGCCTCCGCGACGAGCACGCCGACTACGTGGCCCTCGAGATCTCCTCCCACGCGCTCGACCAGCGTAGGGCCGAGGGTCTGCCCCTCGCGGCCGCCGTGTTCACGAACCTCTCCCGGGAGCACCTGGACTACCACGCCGACATGGAGAGCTATCGCCGCGCCAAGCTCCGGCTGGCCGGGCTGGTCCGTCCCGGGGGCACCTGCGTGGTGAACGCGGCGGAGCCCGCCTGGAGCAGGCTCGAGACGGGCCGCGCGCGGCGACTGAGCTTCGGCCCCGTACCGGAAGCCGACGTTCGGGCTCTCGACGTGGAAGGGGGCCCCGGGGGGAGCCGGTGGACCCTGTCCGCCGGCGGGCGGAGCGCCCGGGTCGATCTCCCGCTCCCGGGCGACTTCAACGTCGTCAACGCGCTCGGGGCCGCCGCCGCGGCGATCGCGCTCGGGCTCGGCGTCGAGGAGGCGGCCGCACGCCTCTCCTCCGCCCCGCAGGTGCCGGGCCGCATGGAGGTCCTGCGCAGGGATCCCTTCCTCGTTCTCCGCGATTACGCGCACACGCCCGACGCCATGGAGCGGGTGCTCGCCACGGTCCGGCCCGAGACGGGTCGGCTCCTGGTCCTGTTCGGGTGCGGGGGCGACCGGGACCGCGGCAAGCGACCCCTCATGGGCGCGGTGGCCGTCAGGGAAGCCGACCTCGTCTTCCTCACGACGGACAACCCGCGCTCCGAGGACCCGGAGGCCATCGTCCGGGACATCGAGGAGGGGATGGAGGACGTGCCGCACAGGGTGGTCATGGACCGCGAGGCGGCCATCGCCGCCGTGCTCGAGGAGGCGCGTCCCGGGGAAGTCGTGCTCCTCGCCGGCAAGGGCCACGAGGACTACCAGATCTTCGGGGAGCGCAAGATGCACTTCGACGAGGCGGCCATCGTGACCCGCGTCCTGGACGAGGCGGAGGCCGAGGCGCGGGCTACGCGCTCGACGCCCTTCCCGGAGAGGGAAGGGTGAGCGGCGCGCCCCCCCTCCCGTCCGCGTTCGTGCGAGAGGCGCTGGGCCTCGAGCCGGCGTCCGGCGTGGGGCGCGAGTTCGCCGCGGTGTGCGCCGACAGCCGGGAAGCCGGTCCCGGTGCCCTGTTCGTGGCGCTCCCGGGCGAGCGCACCCACGGCTTCGAGCACCTCGAGGACGCGGCGAGCCGCGGGGCGACGGGCGCGATCGTGCCCGGCGACCGGGAAGTCCCCGACCTGGACCTCGAGTGGTTCCCCGTGGAGGACCCTCTCCGGGCCCTGGGCGACCTGGCCGCCGCGGTCCGCCGCCGCTCCGGGGCGCGGGTCGTGGGCATCACCGGGAGCTCCGGGAAGACCACCGTGAAGGAGATGCTGAGCGCGGCCCTTTCGGCCGACCGGACGGTCCACGCCACGAGCGGGAACCTGAACAGCCTGGTCGGCCTTCCGCTCACGATCCTGGCGGCGCCGGCGGACGCGGACGCCTGGGTCCTCGAGCTCGGGGCCAACGCGCCGGGCGAGATCGCCCGGCTCACGGAGATCGCCGGGCCCGACGACGCCGTCGTCACCACCGTGGGCTCGGCGCACCTGGAGAAGTTCGGCACCGTCGCGCGGGTGCTCGAGGAGAAGCTCGACCTGGTGCGCGGCGCGCATGCCTCGGGCGCGGTGGTGGTGGGGGAGGAGCCGCCCGAGCTGGCCCCCGCGGCTCGCGGCATCCGCCCCGACGCGATAGCGGCGGGGCTCGGGCCCGGGGCCGACTATCGGCCGGAGCGCCATGGCTGGGACGCGGACGAGGCCGCGTTCGAGCGGGGCGGTGTGAGCTACCGCGTGGCCGCCGGCGGGGAGCATCACCTGCGGGACGCCCTTCTGGCGGCGGCCGCCGCCGAGGCGATGGGGACGCCCCCGGCGCTCGCTGCCCGGGGGCTTGCCGCGTTCGAGCCGCTGGGCTGGCGGGGCGCGGTGCGCGTACTCGACGGCCTCACGCTCGTCGCGGACTGCTACAACGCCAATCCAGACTCGTTCGACGCGGCGATCGAGTATTGCGTCGGGGCGTTCCCCGGTCGACCCCTGGCGGCCGTCGTCGGGAGCATGCTCGAGCTCGGGGAGAGCGGGCCGCGGGCCCACGCCGTCGTGGCGCGGCGCCTCCTCGAGGCCGGCTTCGGACCGATCGTGGCCGCCGGCGACTTCGTGGGAGCCTTCCGGGAGCTGGCCGCGGACGGACCTCCGGGCGGGGGAGCTGCAGCGACCGCGAGACGGCGCGTCGGGCCGGTGGTCGCGGCGGGCTCCTCGGAGGAGGCGGGCCGCATCCTGGCGGACCTTCTCCGCGGGGACGAGGTGGTGCTGGTCAAGGGCTCCCGCGGTGCGCGCATGGAGCGGGCGCTGGAGCGGGTCGAGGAGGCGTTCGAGGCGCTGCGGCCCGTGGCCGCGGTGGCGGGAGGCGCCGGGGGCGGCGGACCGCACGGCTCCCCGGGCCGCGAGAGCGGGAGGAGCTGATGCTCTACCGCCTGCTGTTTCCGCTCTCGGACCGGAGCATCGTCTTCAACCTGTTCCAGTACATCTCCTTCCGCGCCGCGGGCGCGATGGTGACCGCGCTACTCACGACCTTCCTGGTCGGTCGCCCCGTCATCGACTGGCTGGAGCGGAAGGGCTGGGGTCAGGTGGTGCGGCTCGAGGGCCCGCAGACCCACCTGGAGAAGGCCGGGACGCCCACGATGGGCGGGCTCATGATCCTGGCCGCCACGCTCCTTCCGACCTTCCTGTGGGCGCGGCTGGACGTGGACTACGTGCAGATCGCCTTCCTGGTCACGGCGTGGATGGGCGCCATCGGCTTCACCGACGACTACCTGAAGGTGGTCCGGCACGAGCCGCGGGGGCTCATCGCCCGGCACAAGCTCATCTGGCAGATGCTGCTCGGCGTGGGGCTCGGCGCCGTGCTCCTCGTCCATCCGCTCTCGGCCAACCCTCCCACGCACACGTCTCTTCCGTTCTTCAAGAACCTGCACATCGCCTTCTGGGCGCCGGCCTTTCCGGTGTTCGTGGCGCTCGTGGTCACGGGGAGCTCCAACGCCGTGAACCTGACCGACGGGCTGGACGGGCTCGCCGCCGGCCTGGCGGCCATCGCGGCGCTCGCCTTCGGCGCGTTCGCCTACGTGCTGGGCCGGGTGGACACGTCCACCTACCTCCAGATCCTCTACCTGCCTGGCGCGGGGGAGCTGACGGTGTTCTGCGCGGCGCTCACGGGCGCCGCCATCGGGTTCCTGTGGTTCAACGCGCCGCCGGCCCAGGTCTTCATGGGCGACACGGGCTCGCTGGCCCTGGGTGGCGCCATCGGCGCCGTGGCGGTGCTCCTCAAGGCCGAGTTCCTGCTCCTCATCGTGGGAGGCGTGTTCGTGGCGGAAGCCGTGTCGGTCCTGCTCCAGACCTCGTGGTTCAAGCTCACCCGCTGGCGGACGGGAACCGGCCGGAGGCTGTTCCGCATGGCGCCCCTCCACCACCACTTCGAGAAGCTCGGGTGGCCGGAGACGCGGGTCGTGATCCGCTTCTACATCCTGGCCATCCTGTGCGCGCTCGTGGGTCTCGCCACCCTGAAGGTGCGCTGATGACTCCGGGCCCGGGGAACGCGTCGGTGGTGCGCGCGGACGAGAAGGAGGCCCCGTTCCGGCCGGGCGACCGGGTAGCCATCCTGGGGCTCGGGCGGTCCGGGACCGCGGCGGCGCGGCTGGTGGCGGCCCGCGGAGCGGAAGTGTATGCCAGCGACCGGGTGGCGGGCGAGCCGCAGGTGGCCGCCGCCGCGAGCCTCGCGGCCGAGGGCATCGACGCGGAGGCGGGTGGCCACGACGTCGAGCGGGTCATCGAGGCCGACCTGGTCATCGTGAGCCCGGGGATCGGACCCGCCACGGAGATCCGGCGCGCCGTCCGGGAGGCCGGGATTCGGACACTGGCCGAGATCGAGGTGGCCTGGCGCTTCCTCCAGTCGAGGACCGTGGCCATCACGGGGACCAACGGGAAGACTACGACCACCGCCCTGTGCGGTCACCTCCTGCAGCGCGGCGGCATCGACGCCGCCACGGCGGGCAACATCGGGCGGGCGCTCTCGGACCTGGCCCTGGAGGAGGACCAGCCGGACTGGGTCGTCCTCGAGCTGAGCTCCTTCCAGCTGGCCGACATCGATCGCTTCCGGCCCGACATCGGGATCCTCCTCAACCTCGCGCCCGACCATCTGGACCGGTACAGGAACGTCGACAGCTACTACGAGGACAAGGCCCGTCTCTTCGAGAACGGTACGCCGGAGAGCCGCTGGGTGCTGAACGCGGACGACGACGAGGTGCTTCGCGTGGCGAACGGCGCGGTCGGCGAGCGCCACCTGTTCTCGACCGAGGGAGCCCTGGAGAAAGGGGCGTTCCTGGACGAGGCCGGGGACATGAGGCTCGAGATCCCGGGCCGCTCGGAGCGCTGGTGCGGGGTCGGGGACCTGAGACTGGTGGGCCGCCACAACGTGGCGGATGCGCTCGCCGCGGGGCTGGCGGCGGCCCTGGCCGGCTGCGAGGGGGCCGACATAGGGGCCGGCCTCACCACCTTCCACGCGCTTCCGCACCGGCTGCAGCCGGTCGGACGGGGGCCCGGCGGCGTCCTGTGGATCAACGACTCCAAGGCCACGAACGTCTCGGCCACATCGGTGGCCATCAGGGCGTTCGACCGGCCGCTGGTCCTCCTCATGGGGGGACGGGGCAAGGGCGAGCCCTACGGCTCGCTGGTCCCGCTGCTCGCGGACCACGTCCGGGCGCTCGTCGCGTTCGGGGAGTCGGCGCCCCAGATCGTGGCGGAGCTCGGCCAGGCGGTCCCGGAGGTCCGGGTCGAGGCCGGCATGGAGGGCGTCGTCCAGGCGGCCGCCGAGCTGGCGCGCCCCGGCGACGTGGTCCTCTTCTCCCCGGCGTGCGCCAGCTTCGACATGTTCCGCGACTACGAGGCCCGCGGCGAGGCCTTCGTGGAGGCCGTCCGCCGCCGGATCGATGGCGGCGGGGAGGGCCGGGCATGAGCACCGACGTGCTGGGGCGGGCTCTGGACGTCCAGGCCGAGCGCCGGGCGGCGCCCTGGGCGGGGCGGCTCCTGCTCGGGATCACCTTCGTGCTGGTGGCGCTGGGCCTCCTGTGGCTGTACAGCGCCAGCTCGTTCGCGGCCACCTCCGAGGGGCTTCCGAGCACCTACTACCTGGTCGAGCAGGCCACCCACGCCGGCGTCGGCTTCGTGGCGCTCGCGGCCGCCCGCTTCATCGACTACCGGCTGTGGCGGAAGCTCGCGTGGCCCCTGGTCCTGGCCAGCCTCGTCCTCCTGGTGGTGGTCGTCCTCCCGGGCACCCAGGCCATAGCGCCTCGCGTGAACGGAGCCCGCCGCTGGCTGACGCTCGGGATGACCATCCAGCCCTCCGAGGTGGCCAAGTTCGCGCTCATAGTGTGGGTGGCGGACACGGCGGTCCGCAAGCAGGAGAGGCTCCACAGCCTGCGCTACGGCCTGGGTCCCTTCCTGGTCATGATCGGCACGGTGTGCGTGCTCCTCCTCCTCGAGCCCCACTTCTCGGCGGCGCTCCTCACGGCGGCCGTGGCCGGGATCGTCCTGTTCGCCGCGGGCGCGCGGCTGGGCCACTTCGCGCTGCTGGGCGGTGTCGGAGCGCCGGCGGCCTGGCTCCTGGCCACGCACGCCGGGTATCGCTCGAGCCGGATCTCCGCCTTCCTCCACCCGACGCCGGGGGCCCAGGGGGTGGGCTACCAGCTCCGGCAGTCGCTCATAGCCGTGGGCTCCGGCGGGCTGTTCGGGGTCGGCTACGGTGCCAGCCGCCAGAAGCTCTACTACCTCCCCGAGCCGCAGAACGACTTCATCTTCCCGATCATCGCGGAGGAGTGGGGCCTCGTGGGCTCGGTGGTCGTGATCGGGCTGTTCCTGGCCTGGACGCTCGTCGCGCTCCGCGTGTCGGCGTCCGCCCCCGACCTGTTCGGGCGCCTGCTCGGGACCGGGATCACGGCCCTCATCGCGGTCACGGCCTTCGGCCACATCGGCGTCACGCTGGGCGTTCTCCCCACGACCGGGATCAACCTCCCGTTCGTGAGCGCCGGCGGGACGCACCTCGTGATGGCGCTGTTCGGAACGGGGATCCTCCTGAACATCGCGGCGCAGCGGAGATGCTGACGGGTGGGCGCGCGGGTCCTGATCGCGGGGGGCGGGACGGGCGGACACCTGGTTCCCGCCCTGAACCTGGCCGACGCCCTGAGGCGGAGGGACCCGTCGACGGAGCTCTTCTACCTGGGGGCGCGGCGCGGCCTGGAGGCGAGGGTCCTTCCGAACCGCGACCTGCCGTACCGGCTCCTCCCGATGCAGCCGGTGCTCCGGAGCCGGCCGTGGAGGAACTGGCGGCTGGCCGCGTCGGCCCCGGCGGTGGTGTGGGGCACGGCGCGGACGTTCCGGAGCTTCCGGCCGGACCTGGTCGTGGGGACCGGGGGCTACGCGGCCGCCCCGGCCCTGGCGTGGGCGATCCTGACCGGCCGGGCCACGGCGCTGCAGGAGCAGAACGCGCGCCCCGGCCGGGTGACCCGACTCTTCGCCCCGAGGGTGGACCAGCTGCACCTGGGCTTCCCCGAGGCCGAGCGGACGCTGAGCCCGGGTCCGGAGACGGAGGTGTTCGCGATCGGGAACCCGGTGGCCGTGGGGAACGGGAGCGCCGGAGCGACCTACCCGTGGCCGGAGGGCCGGGTGATCCTCGTCGCGGGCGGGAGCCAGGGGGCGCGGGGGATCAACGAGCGGCTCCTCGCGGACCTGGCCTCGATCCGGACGTGGCCGCAGGAGACGACGCTCGTGTGGATCGCCGGGCCCGAGCACGCGTCCGACCTCGAGCGGCGGGCGGCCGGGCTGCCGTGGGCGGAGCGGATCCGCGTCGAGCCCTGGATCGAGGCCCTCGGTGCGCAGCTCGGTCGCGTGTCGCTGGCCATCGGTCGGGCCGGGGCGATGTTCGTGTCCGAGCTGGCGGCCTGGGGGGTCCCGGCGGTGCTCGTCCCCTTCCCGGGCGCGGCCGACGCGCACCAGAGCGCGAATGCGAGGGTGCTCGAGGAGGCCGGTGCCGCGGTCGTGCGCGAGGAGAGAGACCTGGCGCCCGGCGAGCTGTGGACGCTGGCGGCCGGAATCGTGGCCGACGGGCCCCGGCTCGCCCGCATGTCGACGGCGGCGCGGGAGAGGGGAGCGCCGGACGCCGCCGACCGCATCGCCGCGGAGCTGCTGCGCCTGGCCGGAGCCGGCGCGGAGCGAGGGGCGGCTGCCCGAGGTCGGCCGGAAGCCCCGGACCGGGGGCGCGGCCGTGAGCGCTGAGGCGGCGGATGGCGGCCGGGCGACGTCCGAGCGCCTGCCGCGACGCTCCGACCTTCCCGCCACGGGCTCGGAGGTCCATCTGATGGGGGCCGCCGGGGCCGGCATGCGCGCGCTGGCCGTCCTGCTGGCGGGCGAGGGATTCCGGGTGAGCGGCTGCGACCGGACCGGCGAGGGCGTAGCGGAGATCGAGGCGACCGGCGGCCGGGTGGACGCGGGCCACGATCCGGCGCACGCCGCGGGCGCCGCCCTCGTGGTCAGGAGCAGCGCCGTGCCCGTGGACCATCCGGAGCTCCGCGCGGCGCGCGAGCGGGGCGTTCCGGTGTGGCGGCGGGCGCGGGCGCTGGCCGCGCTCGTCAACGACCGCACGCTGGCCGCGGTGAGCGGCACGCACGGAAAGACCACGATCACGGCCATGACCGCGCTCGCGGCGGAGGCGGCGGGACTCGACCCGGCGGCCGCCGTGGGCGGGCACGTCCCGGCCTGGGACGCCAACGCCCGGCGGGGCGCCGGGGATGCGGCCGTGGTCGAGGCCGACGAGTACGACCGCTCGTTCCTGGAGCTGGACCCGGACCTGGCCGTGGTGAGCGCGGTGGAGGAGGAGCACCTGGAGATCTACGGGAGCCTGGACGAGCTCGAGCGCGCGTATCGCACCTTCGCGGGGCGCGCCTCGGGCCGACTCGGCGTGCTGTACTGCGCCGACGAGGCGGGGGCCCGCGCGCTGGGCGCCGGGCTGGTCGGCTCGTCCTCCTACGGCTACGCGGCGGACGCCGACTACCGGGTCGAGGCGCTCGGGAACGGCGAGGGCACGGGCGTGCGCCGGGCCCGTCTGCGCGCCCCGGGGGCGGAGCTGGTCTTCCGCCTCGGGGCGCCCGGCGCTCACGACCTCCAGAACGCCACCGCGGCGCTGGCCTCCGCTCTCCGCCTGGGGGCCGACCCGGCCGCCCTCGAGGCGGCGCTGGCCGGCTTCACGGGCGTGGCGCGGCGCATGGAGCGACTGGCCGCCGCACGCGGCGTCCTGGTCGTGGACGACTACGCGCACCACCCGACCGAGGTGGCCACGGCCCTGGCGGCCGGCCGGCGCCTGCGGCCGGCCGCGCGGCTGGTGGCGGTCTTCCAGCCCCACCTCTACAGCCGGACGCGGAGGTTCGCCGGCGAGCTCGCCGCCGCCCTGGCCGCCGGCGCGGACCGGACGCTTCTCCTCCCGATCTACGGAGCGCGCGAGGAGCCGGTCGAGGGCGTGACCTCGGAGCTCATCGCCCGGGGCGCGGGCGAGGCCGCCACCGCGGGGTCCTTCGCGCTCGCGGGCGCCGACGAGGTCCTCGCGGCCATCGCGGAGGCGGCGGCATCCGGCGGCGAGACGACGTTCCTGTTCATGGGCGCGGGCGACATCACGGCGCTGGCCCACCGGGCCGCGGCGGAGCTCGGGGAGGGAGCGGCGTGACGCGGCGGACGCGGCGGAGGATCTATGCCGCCACCGTGGCGGCGGTGGTCGGGGCCGGGGCCCCGCTGTGGGCGCCCGCGCTCCTCTCCCGACTCCCGGCGTTCCGGGTGGAGGAGGTCGGCGTGGTGGGGACGCGCTACGTGCCCCCCGACCGGGTGGCCGTGCTCGCGGCCGTGGAGCCGGACGCGTCGGTGTGGGACGATCCCGCCCGCTGGGAGACCCGCGTCCGCTCCGACCCGCTCATCGCGGATGCGCGGGTCCGGCGCACCGGAGCGCACCGCATCGAGATCCGCGTGACCGAGGTGGAGCCCGTGGCCCTGGTGCCGACGCCTGACCTGGTCGCCGTCGACTCGTCGGGGCGGGTCCTGCCGCTCGACCCCGCGGTCGCGAAGCTCGACCTCCCGATCCTGGGCGGAGGCTCCGACATCGAGGGGGGCGTCGTCACCGACTCGGCCACCCTGGGGCTCCTCCGGGTGCTGGACCGGCTGCGGTCCACGGATCCGGGCTTCGTGCGGAGCTCCTCGCAGCTGGTCGACGTGGCGGGCGGGATCGAGGTGTTCATGGCGGACGGCGCCTACGCCAGCCGCGTGCTCCTTCCCGCCGGCGAGCCTGCCGAGGGTTTGCGCCGGGTCGAGGCGGCGCTGGCGGCGCGGGACGACCGGAGCGAAGTCGCCCGGGCGGACGCCCGCTTCGATGGACAGGTGGTCGTGGCGGCTGGAGGCGCCTCGTGATCGGGGGGGCGGGCGTGGTGATGGGGCTCGACGTGGGCTCGGCCAAGACGTGCGCGGTGATCCTCGAGGCCGGGCCGGACGGGCGGGCGCCCGACCGGGTGCTCGGCGTGGGGATCGCGAGGACCGAAGGGGTCCGGAGCGACGCGGTCACGGACCTCGAGGCCACGACGCGCTCGATACGGGAGTCGGTACGCGAGGCGGAGCTCATGGCCGGCCTCGAGGTGGAGAGCGGCTACGTCGGACTGGCCGGCGCGCACGTCAACGTCGGCGGCTCGTCGGGCGTCGTGGCGATCGGCGGGCACGAGATCACGGCGGACGACGTCGAGCGGGTCCACGAGGTGGGACGGGCGGTGGTCGTGCCGCCCGACCGGGAGCTCCTCCACGCCATCCCGCAGGAGTACGCGGTGGACGGACGCCGCGGGATCCACGCTCCGGCCGGCATGGCGGGGACCCGGCTCGAGGCGGACATCTGCATCGTCACCGCGGACTCCGCGGCGTGCGGCGACCTGCGGCGGGCGGTGGACCGGGCGGGCTACGGGGTGGACGAGCTGGTGCTCGAGCCGCTCGCGAGCAGCCTGGCGGTCCTCTCCGCGAGCGAGCGCGAGGCGGGGGTGGCCCTCCTGGAGGTCGGCGGCGCCCGGACGGACGTCGCCGTGTTCGTTGGTGGGAAGATCCGCCGGCTCACCTCGCTGCGCTGGGGCGGCCAGGCGATCACCAACGACATCGTGAAGGGCCTGGGCGTGCCCCTCGAGGAGGCCGAGCGCCTCAAGCGGGAGTACGGGACGGCCGTGACCGGGATGGTGGCCGCGGACGAGAGGATCGAGGTGCCGGGCCCGGCGCCCGGCACGATCCGGCGAGTCTCCCGGGAGCTGCTCTCCCACATCATCGAGCAGCGGCTGGACGAGATCTTCGGCCTCGTGTGGGACGAGCTGGACGAGTCCGAGCTGCTGGACGGCCTCACCTCGGGGATCGTCCTCACCGGCGGCACCGTCTCGATGCCCGGGGCGGTGGAGCTGGCACAGAGCGCTTTCAACCTCCCGGTCCGCCAGGGCGAGCCGGGAGCCGAGCTGACCGGGCTCGCCGACGCCGTGCGGCGGCCCAAGTTCGCCACGGCCGTCGGCCTGGCGCTGTACGGGAAGATGCGGGAGGGACGGCGCGGAGGCGGCGTGGCGGTGCGGACGCTGACCCGGGTCACCGAGTGGCTGCGGGACTTCTTCTAGAGGAGGACAGGATGGTCTTCGAGTTCGACGACAGCATGGCGCGAAACGCCAAGATGAAGGTGGTGGGCGTCGGGGGCGCCGGCGGCAATGCCATCAACCGGATGATCGCCGAGGACCTCGACGGCGTGGAGTTCATCGCGATCAACACGGACGCCCAGGCCCTCAAAAACTGCGATTCGCACCTGACGATACAGATCGGCCAGAAGCTGACCCGCGGCCTCGGGGCGGGCGCTCGTCCCGAGATCGGGCGGCAGGCCGTGGCCGAGTCCGAGGCGGAGGTGCGGCGCGCGCTCGAGGGGGCCGACCTCGTGTTCGTGACCGCCGGCATGGGCGGCGGCACGGGGACGGGCGCCGCGCCCACCGTCGGACGGATCGCGCGCGAGCTCGGCGCCCTGGCCATCGCCATCGTGACCCGGCCCTTCAACTTCGAGGGACGGAAGCGCATGCGGCACGCCGAGATCGGCCTGCGCGAGCTGCGGAGGAGCGCGGACACCATGATCGTGGTCCCCAACGAGCGACTCCTGTCGGTGGTGGGCAAGGGGACCACCTTCCGCGACGCGCTCAAGAAGGCGGACGAGGTGCTCCTCCACGCCACGCAGGGCATTTCCGACCTCATCAGCGTCACCGGCGAGATCAACGTGGACTTCGCCGACGTGCGCACCGTGATGTCCAACCGGGGTGACGCCCTGATGGGGATCGGGCGGGCCGCGGGCGAGGATCGCTCGGTCGAGGCGGCCCAGCAGGCCATTTGCTCGCCGCTCCTGGACAGCGTATCGATCAACGGGGCCACGGGCGTCCTGGTGAACATCTCCGGCGGGCCGGACCTCACGATCGACGAGGTCACGACCGTGAACTCCATCGTCCAGGAGGCGGCGGGCGAGGAGGCCGAGATCATCTTCGGCGCCGTCCACGACCAGGACCTCGAGGGTCAGATCCGGGTCACCGTCATAGCTACCGGGTTCGGCACCGTGGTCGAGGAGGAGGACGGACCCCGGAGCTCGACGGCCCCCCTGAGCCCCGAGCCCCCGGCCCGCGAGCGGGGCCGCAGGGGAGACGATTTCCGCGGCCCCAAGCTGGTGAAGGAGGACGGCGAGCGAGGGGAGCCCGCCGGGCCCGCGCGCGAGCGGGCGCCCGAGCGCGTCACCGAGGTCGAGCGGCCGCGTCCGGCTCGCAGGGAGGATCCCGACGACCTCGAGATCCCGACCTTCATCCGGCGCCAGATGGACTGAGAGCCGCCGCGGGCGGACCTCCTGCAGGGAGAGCACATGACACGCGACGCGCGCGGAGAAGGAGAGACCGGAGGCCCCGGACCCGACCCGGCCCGGAGCTGGGGCCTGGCCGGAGGGCTCGTCCTCGGCGTGGCCCTCGTCGTCGGCCTCATCGGCACGAGGAGCGGATCGGAGACCGGGGAGCGCCCCGCCGCCGAGGCGGGGGCCGTACCGTCGCTCACGACGGTCCCCACCCCCGCGGCCGCCCCCCCCGTGGTGTCCGGCGCGGACACGATCCGCGCGGGCCGGGCCCTGGGTCAGATCCTGGCCGACGCGGGCCTCGGCGAGGCCGGCTACCGGAGCGTCCTCTCGCTCATCCGCGAGGAGATCGATCCGCGCCGCCTGCCGGCCGGCCTGGTCATCCGGACCTCTTCGCGCGTGCCCGAGAGCACCGACCGCGTGTCCGTGACCCTGGACGCCGACCGCAGCCTCGTCCTCGACCGCAGGGGGAGCACGTGGTCCTCCCGCCTGGACTCGGTCTCGGTGAGCCTGGACACGCTCTACGTCGGCGGGGTGATCGAGCAGAGCCTCTGGACCTCGCGCCTGTTCGGCGACACGGCCAGGCTCGCGCCGAACGAGCACGTCGAGATCTTCCTCAGGCTGGCCCAGATCTACGCCTGGCAGGTGGACTTCTTCCGGGACATCCGGCCCGGCGATGCTTTCCGGGTCATGATCCGACGCGAGGTGCGCCCGGACGGCACGGTGCGCCGCGCCGATGTGCTGGCCGCCCAGTTCTACAACCAGGACCGCGGGCTCCCGGCCGTCCGCTTCGTCGCCGCCGACGGCCCCGAGGAGTACTACGACACGGACGGGGCGGCGACCCGAAAGGCCTTCCTGCGGGCTCCGCTCAAGTTCAGCCCGGTCACCTCGGGCTTCAGCCGCCGGCGCTACCACCCGATCCTCCACCGCTGGCGGGCGCATCGCGGCATCGACTACGGCGCCCACCGCGGCACGCCGATCCACGCCACCGGCGCCGGGGTCGTGACCCGCGCCGGCTGGTGGGACGGCTACGGCCGCATGGTCGAGATCCGACACAACTCGATGTACCGGACCCGCTACGCCCACATGAGCGGCGTCGCGCGGGGGATCCGGCCCGGGGTCAGGGTGAAGCAGAACCAGGTCATCGGCTACGTGGGCATGTCCGGGCTGGCCACGGCCCCGCACCTCCACTACGAGTTCCTCGTGAACGGCGTCCAGCGGGATCCCAAGAGGGTGAGGCTCCCGCCGGGGAAGCCGGTCCCCGACCGGTACCTGGCGCGGTTCGACAGCGTCCGGGACGCTCGCCTGGCCCGGCTCGACTCGCTGTCGTTCCCCGCGGCGGCGCAGCTGGCGTCGGCGGCGAGAGAGGCGGGCTCCCCCACTTCGGGCGCCTCGGGGAGCCGGTAGGAGGACGACCGCCGGCCCGCGGGCGGACCGTCCCGCCGCGGCGCGGAGGCCGGACGGACCCGCCCCGGCCCGGATCGGTATATCTCCACCCGAGTCACCGCCGGCTCCGGACCTCCCGACCGGGAGGCCGCGCGGCGCCGCCGGCCCACCGATACTCCCACGGCGAAGAGACGTGAGCGACGCCAGGCTGGACGTCGGGAGGAAGGCCTCCCTGTGGCAGAGGATCAAGGACATCGCCCTCACGGACGTCGGGGCGCTGGTCCGCGGCATCGACGAGGACACGATCGCGGGCCTGGAGCGCGCGTTGATCGAGGCCGACCTCGGCGTCGAGGTCGCCCTGGACCTGGTCGACGGCCTGGAGCGCGCGGCCAGGCGGGGCGAGGTGAAGACCGAGGACGAGCTCCGTGACCTCCTGGCCGGGCACCTCGAGGGCGTCCTGGCCGGGGCCAGGGGCGCCCCGCCGGGCACGGACGCCGGGAGCGCGGACGGCGGCTCGGACGCCGGCGCCGCGTCCACGCCCGGGGCCGGCGGCGAGGAGGGCGCCCGGCCGGGCCAGGACCTCCGGTGGCCGGGCCGGGGTCCGTGCGTCGTCCTCCTCCTGGGCGTGAACGGCACCGGGAAGACCACGACGGCCGCCAAGCTGGCGCGGCGGGCGGCGCGCGGGGGACGCTCGGTGGTCCTCGCGGCCTGCGACACGTTCCGCGCGGCGGCGCGCGAGCAGCTCGAGGCGTGGGCCGGCCGGGTGGGCGCGCGCTTCGTCGGGGGACAGGAGGGCGGCGACCCGGCGGCGGTGGCCTACGACGCGGTCCAGTCGGCCGCCGAGCGGGGCGACGACCTGGTCGTCGTGGACACCGCCGGCCGCCTCCACACCAGGCGCAACCTCCTCGAGGAGCTCCGGAAGATCGACCGCGTCACGGGCCGCCTGGTGGAGGGCGCGCCGCACGAGCGGCTCCTGGTCGTGGACGCCACTTCCGGACAGAACGTCCTCCTCCAGGCCCGGGAGTTCGGCCGGATGGTGCCGCTCACGGGCCTCGTGCTGGCGAAGATGGACTCCACGGCCCGCGGCGGCGCCGCGGTGGCGGTGGCCCGCGAGGTGGGCGTCCCGGTCCGGTTCGTGGGCACCGGGGAGACGCCCGAGGACCTCGCGCTCTTCGACCCGGCGAGCTTCGTGGAGGGCCTCCTGGGCGCGGCGTGACCCCCCGCTCGCTCCTGGCCGGCTCGGTCCAGTACCTGAAGGGCGTCGGCCCGCGCCGGGCCGAGCGCTTCGCCCGCCTGGACGTCCGCACTGGACGGGACCTCCTCTACCATCTGCCCCACCGGTACGAGGACGCCACGACGGTCGCCCCGATCGCCACGCTCGAGCCCGGTGACGAGGCCACCGTGATCGGGCGCATCGTCTCCAAGGGCGTCCTGAACACGCGGAAGGGCCTGCGGATCTTCCGGGCCGTCCTGCGCGACTCCAGCGGCCTCATCGAGGCCGCGTGGCCGGGGCAGCCATGGCTCGACCGCTCCCTCTTGAAGGGCGACCTCCTCCTGGCCTCCGGTCCCGTCCGCTTCTTCCACGGCCGCCAGCTCCAGCCTCGGGAACACACGGTGCTCGCCTCGGGCGAGGAGGAAGGGGGGGACGGTGGCGGCGCCGATCCCGGGAACGGCGGGAGCGCCGACTCCGGCGGGGACTCCGGCTCGGGCGGCGGAAGCGGCGGCAAGGTCTTCCCCGTCTATCCCGCCACGGAGGGCCTCAGCCACCGGCAGATCCGGGGCATCGTGAGCGAGAACCTGGGGGCGCTCCTCCGGGAGGCGGCCGAGCGCGATCCCGTCCCGGAGCCGTGGCGCGAGGAGCTCGGCCTCGCTCCGCTCGGAGCCGCCCTGCGTGCGCTCCATCGGCCGCGCGCCATGGAGGAGCTGGAGCCCGCGCGGCGGCGGATCGCCTTCGACGAGCTCCTCTTCCTCCAGCTCCTCCACGCGCGGGCCCGCCACCGGCTGCGGCAGGAGACGTCCGGCATCGCGCACGAGGCGCCCGCCGACCTCACCTCGCGCTTCCTGGAGGGCCTCCCGTTCCGGCTCACGGCCGCCCAGGAGCGGGCCTGGGAAGAGATCCGGGGGGACATGGAGCGGCCCGAGCGCATGTACCGGCTCCTGCAGGGAGACGTGGGCTGCGGGAAGACCGTGGTCGCCGCGGCGGCCCTCCTGCGCTCGGTCGAGTCGGGGCACCAGGCGGCCCTCATGGCGCCCACCGAGCTCCTGGCCGAGCAGCACCTCCGCACGCTGACGGAGCTCACCGAAGGCCTGAGCGTCGAGCCCCTCCTCCTCTCCGGCCGCCTGACGCCGGCCGAGCGCCGGAGCCGGCTCGAGGCGCTGGCCTCGGGCCGGGCGCGGCTCGTGGTCGGCACGCACGCCCTCATCCAGGAGGACGTGGGCTTCGCCGACCTCGGCCTCGCGGTGATCGACGAGCAGCACCGCTTCGGGGTCGAGCAGCGGCGCCTCCTCAGGGACGCCTCGGGGCGGGCGGACATGCTCGTGATGTCGGCCACGCCCATCCCGCGCTCCCTCGCCCTCACGCTGTACGGGGACCTGGACCTCAGCGTCATCGACGAGATGCCCCCCGGCCGCCGGCCGGTGGTCACGGCCGTCCGAGGCCCGGAGGCCCGGGAGGCGGCCTTCGCCTTCCTGCGGGAGAAGGTGGCCGAGGGCCGGCAGGCGTACGTGGTCTACCCGCTCATCGAGGAGTCCGAGGCGCTGGACGCGCGCTCGGCCACGGAGATGCGCGAGCGGCTGGCCACCCGCTTCCCCGACCTGACGGTCGAGCTGCTGCACGGCCGCCTCTCGGCCGCGGAGAAGGAGGACGTCATGCGCCGCTTCCTGGCGGGCGAGGCGGACCTCCTGGTGGCGACCACCGTGATCGAGGTCGGGATCGACGTGCCGAACGCCACGCTGATGTACATCGAGGAGGCCGAGCGCTTCGGCCTGGCACAGCTCCACCAGCTCCGGGGCCGTGTGGGACGGGGCGGAGAGCAGAGCTACTGCGTGGCGTTCCACTCGGGCGAGGGAGAGCCCCCGGACAGGCTGCGGGCCTTCGCGGCGACGACGGACGGTTTCGAGCTGGCGCGCGCCGACCTCAGGCTTCGAGGGCAGGGGGACCTGTTCGGCCCGGAGCAGCACGGGGTGCCGGCGCTCCGGTTCGCGGACCTCGAGCGGGACGGCGACCTGGCCGCCGCGGCCCGCCGGCGGGCCCGGGAGCTGGTCGAGAGCGACCCGTCGCTCGGGCGTCCCGCGCACCGCGGGCTGGCCCGCGAGCTGGCCGAGCGCCACGGAGACCGCGAGGGGCTGTACGGCGTCGGATGAGGAGGAGACCATGACGATCGAGCGCTACCTGGAGGGCTCCGGGCTGGAGGGTGCCGCGGTCCTCGTGACCGGGGCGACAGGCTTCATCGGGGGGCGGCTGGCCGAGCGCCTGGCCGCCGGCGAGGGGGCCCGCGTGACCGGGACCGGACGGCGCCTGCAGCGCGCGTGTGGGCTGGAGGAGGCGGGGGTGCGGCTCGAGGAGGCCGACCTCCTGGACGCCGGGCGCATGCGCGGGCTGGCGGAAGGGCAGGAGGTCGTCTTCCACGTGGCCGGATGGGTGGGCGGCGACCCCGACATGGCCCGTCCCGTCAACGTGGAGGCCGCCGGTCGCCTGGCCCGGGACGCCGCTCGCGCCGGAGTGCGCCGCTTCATCCTGGTGAGCTCGGTGTCGGCGTACGGCGACCCGGATCCGCGGGTGGTGGGCGAGGACGAGCCGCTGGCCACGGAGGCCGGGCACCCGTACGTCCGCACCAAGGCCCTGGGCGAGGTCGCGGTGCGGGAGGCTGTCGAGGAGACGGGGATCGAGCTGGCCATCGTCCGCCCCGCCTCGGTGTTCGGGCCGCGCTCGACCCTGTGGACGGAGGCGCTGGCCGGGTTCATCCGGGACGGCGTCCCGGTCCTGGTCGGGGACGGCTCCTCGGCGTTCTCGCCCGTGTACGTGGACGACCTGGTCGACGCGATGCTCCTGTGCGCGGTCGCGGACGGGGCCGCCGGGCGCGCGTTCAACGTGACCGAGGCGCCGGTCCCGTGGCGCGAGTACGCGCGCCCCTACGCGGAGCTGTACGGCCGCGAGCTCCGCGGCCTCGATCCGGAGGAGGCCGTTCGCGTGGTCGGCGGCGGGGAGCCCGCGCGGGAGGGGCTGCCCGCGGACGACCCCCGATGGGCGACGATCCTGGCGGTGGGGCTCGCGGGCCTGGACGGGACCTCGTTCGCGACCGGGAGGATCCGCGGGCTCGGCTGGTCGCCGCGCGTGGGGCTGGAGGCCGGGATGGAGCGGACCCTGGACTGGCTCCGGCGCGAGGGCCCGGCATGAGGCGGGCCGGGAGCGCGCGGCCGCGGCCGTCCGCCGGCCCGTGACGGCCGGAGCGCGTCCGTGCGCGGGGGATCCTCGCTGAGCCGGCGCGCGGGCTACCGCGGGCTGTCGGCGGGCGCCGCCGTCTACGCGGCGGCGTTCGCGGCGGTCACCGTGGCCTGGGGGATCGACCCGAGGCTGGATCTGGCCGTGAGCCGCCTGTTCTACCGGCCCGGCGACGGATTCTTCCTGAGCGGCGAGCCGTGGGCACGGTTCGTCTCGTCGGCCGTCCCCTGGGCCGCCTGGACGATCGGCCTCGGGATCCTGGCGGCCGGGCTGTGGGCGTGGCTCCGGCCCGGCGGCTCGCGGCGCCTTCGGCGCGTGACGGCCTACCTGCTCCTCGCGCTCCTCCTCGGCCCGGGCCTCCTCACCAACGTGCTCCTCAAGGATCACTGGGGCCGGGCCCGGCCCTACCAGGTGGCGGCGTTCGGGGGCGGCCGGGCGTTCACGCCGCCACTCGTGCCCGCCCACCAGTGCACGACGAACTGCTCGTTCGTGGCCGGCCACCCCTCCGTGGCGTTCTTCCTCGTGGCCTTCGCCTTCCTGGTGCGGGATCCCCCGCGCCGCCGGCTGGCGATCGCGGCGGCCGTGGCGGCGGGCCTGGCGGTGGGGTTCGTGCGGGTGGTCCAGGGGCAGCACTTCGCCAGCGACGTGCTGTACTCGGGCCTCCTCAACGTGGGGCTGATCTGGGTGCTGTGGCGCCGGCTGGCGGCGACGGGAGGGGCGGGGACGGGGCCGGGGCGAGCGGACCCGGCCTGAGCCCGGGCCGGGAGTCGCCCGGCCCCGACCCGCTGGCGGGCCGACCGCGGGGCGCCCTACCTTCGTGCCCGGTCGGGGCCCTCCCGGGCCCGCTCGGCGCACACGATCGGACAGGAAGGCACGATGCGAACCGGACGTCTCCTTCTCTCGGCGCTCCTGTCGGCCGCGCTCCTCGTGGCGGGCGGCCCGGCGGGGGCGAGGCCGGCCGCGGCGCAGCAGGCCGACACGGCCCGCGCGGACACGGCTCCGTCCCGGCCCGAGATCGACCGCTCCACGCTGCGCGCGGCGCTGAAGCTCATGGGACTCTCGTACACCGGGGCGGAGCTGGATACGCTCCTGGCCCGGCGCGGCCGATTCGGGAACGACTTCTCGGGCCGGGGCGACCGACGGAACGCCTACGCGGCCCTGCGGAGCGTGCCGCTCGCGAACTCCGACCGGCCGGCCCTCTTCTTCCGCCCGCTGCCCCCGACCGAGCCGGTCGCCGATCGGGCGCCCGCGTTCGCGCCCCTGCCGACGGCGGTGCGCCGGCCGGCAGACCTGGAGGACGCGGCCTTCTGGCCGATCCCGAAGCTCGCGGCGCTCCTCCGCTCCGGGCAGGTGTCCTCGGTGGAGCTCACGCGGATGTACCTGGACCGCCTCCGCCGCTACGACCCGCGGCTCCACGCCGTGGTGACCCTCACCGACAGCCTGGCCCTGGCGCAGGCGGCCCGCGCGGACAGTGACTTCGCGGCGGGCCGGGACCGCGGCCCGCTCCAGGGGATCCCGTTCGGCGTGAAGGACCTGTACGCGGTGTCCGGCTATCCCACCACCTGGGGCGCGAAGCCGTACGAGCGGCAGGTGATCGACGAGACGGCCACGGCGGTGCGGAAGCTCGAGGACGCGGGCGCGGTGCTCGTGGCCAAGCTCACCTCGGGCGCGCTGGCCATGGGCGACGTGTGGTTCGGGGGCAAGACGAGGAACCCGTGGAACACCGACGAGGGCTCGAGCGGCTCGTCGGCCGGGCCCGCGGCGTCCGTCTCCGCGGGGCTCGTGCCCTTCGCCCTCGGGACCGAGACGCTGGGCTCGATCGTCTCACCCTCGACGCGCACCGGGATCACCGGCCTCCGGCCCAGCTTCGGGCGGGTCAGCAAGCACGGCGTGATGGCGCTGTCCTGGTCGATGGACAAGGCCGGGCCGCTGTGCCGCGACGCCGCCGACTGCGCGCTCGTGTTCGACGTCATCCGGGGGGCCGACCCGGCCGACCCCTCGGCGGTCGACGGGCCCTTTCCGTACCTGAGCGGGACCAGGCTCTCCGACCTCCGGATCGGGTACCTGGCGTCCGCGTTCGAGGGCGATTACCGGGGCGCAGCGCAGGACAGCGCCGCGCTGGCGGTCCTGCGGCGGCAGGGGGCCCACCTGGTGCCCATCTCGCTTCCGGACCTTCCCGCCGGGGCCATGCGGATCATCCTGGACGCCGAGGCGGCCGCGGCGTTCGACACCCTGACGCGCTCGGGCCTCGACACGCTCCTGGTGCGCCAGGACGCGGGCGCGTGGCCCAACCAGTTCCGCTCGGCCCGCTTCATCCCGGCCGTGGAGTACATCGAGGCCAACCGCGTGCGGCGCCTCCTGCAGGAGCGCATGCGCCAGCGGCTCCGCGACGTGGACGTATACGTGTCGCCGGCCTTCCAGGGCGGGAACCTCCTGGTCACCAACCTGACCGGCCACCCGTGCGTGGCCGTGCCGGACGGCTTCCGCGAGGACGGGGATCCCACCTCGATCACCTTCTGCGGGACGATGTACGGGGAGGCCGCGGCGCTCGAGGCCGCGGCCGCCTACCAGGCCGCGACGCCGTGGGACGAGGCGCACCCGGAGGCGTTCGGCGGGAAGGGGCGGCCCGAGCAGGGGCACCCGGGCCCCCGGAGCCGCCCGTGACGATCCCGGACCCGGGACGGAGGCTCCTCACGGCGCGGATCCTGGCCGTGGCGCTCGCGGCCGGGCCGGTGCTCATGTGGATCATCTCCTGGTTCGTCCTCCGGGCGAGCGGCGGGGGGCTCGCGTCCGACGCCCCGCTCACGCCCGGGGCCGCGATGTCGGCCTGGGGCATCGCCGCGGTCCTCGGCTTCGGGGTCGCGCTCCTGCTCCGCTCGCGGGCACAGGAGGCCGCCCGCGAGGCCCTCGGAGCCTCCGGAGTCGAGGAGGCCGCGCCGGCCCAGGACAGGGTACAGGTCCTGCTCGTGCTGGCGTGGGCGCTCCTCGAGGCGCCCGCCGTCCTGGCCGGGGCGTTCTACCTCATGCTGGGCGACACCGACCTCATCGTGGCGGCGGCGCCCGTCCTGGCGTTCGGCGTGCTCCTCACCTTCCCGCGCCCGGAGTGGTTCCCGACGCCGAGGGGGTGAGAAGCGGCGGGTGTCCCTCTGCAACTCCCGACGCCCGGTCCTCGTAGGGAGGCATGAGGCCGGTCCGGACCCCGGCGTCCGGGCCGACGACACGCGACCCATCGCGGGAGACCGTCATGAGCGACCAGAGAAGCCCCGGCACGGCCGCCGTGCTGAGCGCGATCGTCCCCGGCGTGGGCCAGATCTACAACGGCACGTTCCTGCGGGCCGTCTTCTGGCTCATCGTCACGCCCGGGGTGTGGATCGGCTCGGGTGGGCTCCTGGGCTGGATCTGCCACGTGATCGCCGCCTTCACCGCGTATCGCTACGCCGCCGACCACCGCTATCGTTGAGCGGGGCGGAACCGGCCACGGGACGCGCCCGCGCCGGAGGGCCCCGCGCCCGACGCCCCGCCCGCACCCATCGCCGAGGAGGCGACATGAGGAAGCTCGCCCTGGCCGCGCTCCTGGAGATCGCGCGCCGGCTACTGAAGCTCGGGCGGTGCTGACGCGCCGCGCCCCCCCGAAGCCGGCGGACGGGCCCCGCGGCGCACCTTGAGCGGAAGCCCCGTCCCCGATGCCCCCGGCACGTACGTCCTCCTCCTCCGTCCCCGCCGGACGGGCGAGAAGGTGCGGATCGGGGCGCTCGGCACGATCGGGCTCGAGGCCGGCCGGTACGCCTACGTGGGGAGCGCCTTCGGGTCGGGAGGCCTCCTCGCCCGCGTGGGCCGTCACCTCCGGGATGCGAAGAAGCCCCACTGGCACATCGACCATCTCCTCCCCGCCGTGCGCGTGGAGGAGGTGTGGCTCTCCACGTTTCCCGAGAAGCTGGAGGAGCGCTGGGTGGAGGCGCTGCGCGCCGCGCCCGGCGCCGAGGTGCCGCTCCGCGGGTTCGGGGCGGGCGACTGCGGGTGCGAGGGACACCTGGTCCACCTGCCCCGAGCTCCCGGTCCGGACCTCCTGGGCCCACAGCCCCGGGACCATCCCATCCGGACCCTCCGGCCCGGCGGCGGCTGAGGCCGGTCCCCGCGGCCCGCCCCCCGTCGAGCCCCGCCGCCGGGCGCGCACGTTCTTGTGTGTCGCCGGGGAGCGGCCGTATCGTCGGCGACGGGTCCACCGACGCCCGGCAACATCTTCGTTCCTGCAAGGAGTGAACGCATGCATCGGCTTCGGCCGTGGTCTCTCGTCTCCGCCCTCCTGGCGGCCCTCGTGGTCGCGACCCTCTCCCCGGACCTGGCCGCCCAGGACGCCCCGGGACCGACCCGGCTCCTCCACCAGCCCGACGTGAGCGCCACGTCCGTGGCCTTCGCGTACGCGGGGGACATCTGGATCGTCCCCCGGGATGGCGGCGAGGCGCGGCGGATCACCTCGTCCCCCACGGTGGACGCGGATCCCCACTTCTCGCCCGACGGGAAGTGGCTGGCCTTTACGGGCTCGTACGGAGGCAACCCGGACGTCTACATCGTGTCGGTCGAAGGGGGCGACCCGACCCGCCTGACCTGGCACCCGGCCCCCGACGAGGTCCGGGGCTGGACGCCGGACGGGAAGCGCGTGGTGTTCGAGTCCACCCGCACGGGCGTGCCCGACCGCGAGCCGAAGCTGTGGACCGTCTCCACCCAGGGCGGTCTCCCGCAAGCGATGATCGTCCCGCGGGCCCAGTACGGCTCGGTCTCGCCGGACGGCAAGCGGCTCGCCTACCAGCTGGTCCGTCCCTGGGAGAGCGAGATGCAGAATTACCGGGGCGGTCAGAACCAGCCGATCCGGATCCTCGACCTGGCCAGCTACCAGGTGAAGAAGGTCCCGTGGACGAACAGCCGGGACCAGCAGCCGGTGTGGCTGGGAGGGACCGTCTACTTCATCTCGGACCGCGACTGGACGAACAACGTCTGGGCCTACGACACGGGCAGCGGCGACCTGAAGCAGGTCACCCGGTACTCGGACTACGAGGTCGAGAGCGTGAACGCGGGCGGCGGGGCGGTGGTCTACGCGCAGGCGGGCGACATCCACCTGTACGATCCCTCCTCCGGGACCGACCGCAAGCTGGACGTCCAGGTCTCGGGGGACTTCCCCTGGGCCATGCCACACACCGTGGACATCTCCGGCGACCTGACGCATCCCCGACTCTCCCCGACCGGGGTTCGAGCGCTCTTCGAGGGCCGCGGTGACGTGTTCACCGTGCCTGTGAAGGAGGGCACGTGGAGGGATCTCACCCGCACCTCGGGAACGGCCGAGCGCTCGCCCGCGTGGTCGCCCGACGGGAAGCGCATCGCCTGGTTCAGCGACGCCTCGGGCGAGTACCGCCTCATGGTGGGGAACCAGGACGGCACGGGCGCGGTGAAGGCCTACGACATCCCGCATCCCACGTACTTCTACGACCCCATCTGGTCGCCCGACGGAAAGGAGATCGCGTTCAGCGACGCGGAGATGAACCTGCGGGTCCTGGACCTGGCGTCCGGGAAGGTCGCGCAGGTGGACCGGGGGAACTACTCGTGGCCCGATCGGGACATGGCGCCCACGTGGTCGCCGGATTCCCGGTGGATCGCTTACCAGAAGAGGCTGGAGGGGTCCCAGTTCCACGCCATCTTCGTCTACTCCGTGGCGGATGGCTCCGTGCACCAGATCACAGATGGGACGTCGGAGGCCATCTCCCCGGCATGGGACGCGAGCGGGAAGTACCTCCTGTTCCTCGCCTCCACCGACTTCGCGCTGAACGCGGGCTGGCTGGACATGAGCTCGTACGACCGGCCCGTCACCCGCGGCGTCTACCTGGCCGTCCTCCCGTCCGGCGAGCCCTCGCCGCTCCTCCCGGAGAAGGGGGACGAGCCCGGGCCAGGGGCCGGTGACGCCTCCGGGAAGGAGGGCGGCGCGGGGTCGAAGGCCGCGTCCGATACCGCCGCCCCTCGGGTGTCGATCGACTTCGACGGCCTCTCGCAGCGGATCGTGTCCCTGGACGTGCCGAGCCGCGACTACGTGGGCCTGAAGGCCGGCAAGGCGGGCCAGTTCTTCTACCTGGAGCGCGTGCCCAACCGTGCGGACGTCCTCCACCGCTACGACCTGAAGGAGAAGAAAGCGGTCGACTTCGTGGAGGCCGCGGCCGAAGGTTACGCGCTGTCCCGGGACGGGAAGAAGCTTCTGTACCAGGGGGCCGCGGACGGCGGGCGGCCGAACCACCACTGGGCCGTCGTCGACGCGGACGGTGCGCCGCCGAAGGCCGGCGAGGGCGCCCTGGCCACGCAGGGCCTGAAGATCGACCTGGATCCGAAGGCCGAGTGGAAGCAGATCTTCCACGAGGCGTGGAGGATCGAGCGCGACTACCTGTATGTGAAGAACATGAACGGCGCCGACTGGCCGGCCATCGAGAAGAAGTACGCCGTGCTCCTCCCTTACGTCCGCCACCGCGCCGATCTCAACCAGCTCCTGGACGAGATGCAGGGCGAGCTGGCGCTGGCCCACAGCTTCGTGGGCGGCGGTGACATCCCGGAGGCCGACGCCCAGCCGGCCGGGCTCCTGGGGGCCGACCTCGAGGTCGACCACGGCCGCTACCGGATCCGGAAGATCTACACCGGCGAGAACTGGAATCCCGAGCTGCGCGCTCCCCTGTCGGCTCCCGGCGTCGACGTCAGGGAGGGGGACTACATCCTCGCGGTCAACGGCCAGGAGCTGAAGCCGCCCGAGAACCCCTACGAGCCCTTCGTGGGGACGGCGGGCCGGCAGGTCGAGCTCCGCGTGAACGATCGGCCCACCGAGGAGGGCTCCCGCCTGGTCACCGTGATTCCGGAGCGGAGCGAGGGGAACCTGCGGACGCGCGACTGGATCGAATCTAACCGCCGGCTGGTGGACAGCCTGTCGAACGGGCAGCTGGCCTACGTGTGGGTCCCCAACACGGGACGGGGAGGCTACACGGAGTTCAACCGGTACTACTTCTCCCAGATGGACAAGCACGGCGCCGTGATCGACGAGCGCTTCAACCACGGCGGGAGCATCGCCGACTACATGGTCGACATCATGAGCCGGAAGCTCCACGGATACTTCAACGAGCGACTGGGCGATCAGTACACGAAGGTGACGGCTCCCGCCGCGGCCATCTGGGGCCCGAAGGTGCTCGTCATCAACGAGATGAGTGGCTCGGGAGGGGACATGTTCCCGTACATGTTCAAGCACATGGATATCGGTCCGCTGGTCGGCACGAAGACGTGGGGCGGCCTGGTGGGCCACGGCGGAGAGCCGGACCTGCTGGATGGTGGACACATCACCGCCCCGAGCATCGGCTTCTACGACGTCGACGGCCATTGGGCCGTGGAAAACGAGGGTGTCTCGCCGACGATCGAGGTCGAGCAGACGCCGGCGGAGGTCATCGCCGGCCACGACCCGCAGCTCGAGCGGGCCGTGCAGGAGGCCATGAAGCGGCTCCGCGAGCATCCGGTGGAGCTGCAGCCGGTGCCGGCTCCGCCCGACCGCGTGCACCCCGGGAAGGGCGCGAGCGGCTCGGACGGCGGTTGAGGACGTGAGGTCGGCTCGGGTGTAGGACGTTGCACGGGCGGGCGCGCCCCGCGGGTCGGGGCGCGCCCGCCGCCCGGCGAGTGCGAGAGCCACCCGGATCCGGCCAGGAGGTGAAGATGGCCAGCTCGGCCAAGCTCAACTTCGTCCGCCAGCAGGGCTTCGAGGACGCGTCCCCGGCCGCGTGCGGCGTGCAGCACTCGGCCCTGGTCTTCCAACCCCGGATCGTGGGCGTGATCGTGGCGGGGGCCATCCTCGCGCAGGCCTGGTACGTCTTCCTGCCGCTCGGCGCGCTCCTGTGGTGGAACGCGGTCGCGCCGGCGGCCAACCCTTTCGACGCCCTCTACAACGTGCTGGTCGCGGGCTCGGGGGACCGGCCGGGGCTCCAGCCCGCCCCGCCGCCCCGGCGCTTCGCGCAGGGGATGGCCGGCACCTTCATGATCGTGATCGGCCTGTCGATCTTGGGCGGCGCGGACGTGGTGGCCCGGGTGTTCGAGGCCCTGGTCGTCCTCGCGTTCGGGCTCATCCTGCTCGGGAAGTTCTGTCTGGGGTCCTACCTCTACTACCTGCTCCGGGGGCGGAAGGACTTCGCCCACCGGACGCTGCCCTGGTCGGAGGCCGGGTGAGGGAAGATGCCCAGACTACGGGGTGACGGTCTCATCGCCGGCCTGCTGGGGGTGGCCATCGCCGCCGTCAGCGGCTGGATTCTCCTGGCCTCGGGGCGGGTGACGTGGCTGCCGCTGGCCACCCTCCTCCTGTCGGCCGTGGGCGCCGGCATGGGCGTGCGCGGCGCCCTCGACGCCCGCCGGCTGCGGAAGGCGGGCGTCGATCCCGAGCTCCTGACCGGCACGCTGCGGAAGAAGATCCGGAAGCTCCGCGGCGGCTGAGGCGCGGACGGGCGCGGGCCGGAGACGGGCCGCCTCAGCCCTCCATCTGCGCGAACCCTACCACGTTGCCGGCCGGCTCCCGGACGAAGAGCTCCTCGGCACCGTAGAACGTGGTCCGGCGGGGGATCACCCTCTCCATGCCCTCCAGCGTCGCATCGACCGCGTCCAGGTCCGCGACCTCGAAGTAGAGCATCGACCCGCCCATGGGCGTGTCCGCGAGGGCTGGTACGTCCCCCTCGACGCTCGCGCGCGTCTGGTACATGACCTCGATGCCGTCCCGCTCGAGGATGACGAAGCCCAGCAGGTCCCCCTCCGGGACCTCGACGGTGCGCTCGAACCCGAGGCGCTCCCAGAACGGGAGCACGGGCTCGATGGCCTCCACGTACAGGACGGGCGTCAGCTTCTCGAAGCGCATGGGAGCTCCGGGCGGAAGGGGCAGCGGCTCGCGACTCTCCGGGAGATGGCGGCGGGAGGCCGCCGGGTCGCCGCTCTCGCGGCCGAACCCGATCCAATCTAACATGTGGTGGTGAAAGGGGGAGCCCGGCCGGCGCGCCCGGGCTCCCGAATCCCGGCCAGGAGGGTCCATGAATCCGCTCCCGCTCCCGGCCCGCGTCCTCGCCCGCGTCGCCGAGCTCATGCGGCGGGAATCGTTCGCGGAGGCGGGTCCGGGGCGGCTCCGTCTGATCTTCGTCGGCTCTGCCGCCGGGACCCTCCTCGTGCTGTTCGGACGGCCGTTCGGCGCGGCGCTGAGCCACGGGCTCCTGGCGGTGGTCGGTCTGGCGTGCTGGGTCGGCATGCTGGCGGTGATGAAGGACGAGACCCTGAAGGCCGGGGGGCGCGGCGGCCCCGCCCTCAAGCTGGCCGGGATATGGCTCACCGGCGCCGGCTTCGTGGCGGCGCTCGTCGATCCGACCGCCAGCGACGGCGCCTTCGTCTTCGACTTCGGCGCCGCCCTCCTCCTCGCGTTCCTGTGCTGGGGGAAGTGGATCCTGCTCGCGCGCGCGGAGGAGGGGCCGCTGCACGAGGCGGAGGGCGAGGAGGACCTCCGTTCCTGAGGCGCGGGTCCGGCCTGCACCGCGAGTCGGCGGCGCGGGCTACGACCCTCCGTCCCCGAGCCGCGGAAAGCCCGGCGGCGGGCGCCGGTGGTCGGTGGCCCGCTCGTAGGCGTACGCCAGCCGGAAGATCGTCCCCTCCGCCCACGGCCGGGCCAGGATCTGGAGCCCGGCCGGGTACCTCCCGTACGAGAACCCCATGGGCACGGTGGCCGCGGGCATCCCGGTCGACGGGGCGATGAGCTGGCTGTTGTCGCCGCGGTAGCCCGCACGGGCGCTGTCCAGCTTGGCCGGCGGCCACGTCCAGGTCGGATAGACGATGGCGTCGACGTCCTCCCGGTCCATGGCGGCCACCACGTCCCGCAGGAAAGCCTGGCGGGCGGGGTTCTCGGCGTAGTCGGGGCAGGGCGGGTCCCACTCCGAGGGCGGGACGTCGGCCGGATACCGGGCCATGTGCTCGAGCTCCCGCTTCACGTAGGACGAGTACTGTCCCGTGTCGAGGACCCGGATCACGTCGTGGATCGGGGCCTCGGGTCCCAGCGACGCCAGGTACTCGTGCATGTCGTAGCGGAACCGGGGGCAGAACCTGTCCGCGTCGAAATGCCGCTGCAGGTTCGGGATCACGATCGGGTCGACGAGCACCGCCCCTCCGGCCCGCAGGTCCTCCAGCGCCCGGTCGAAAAGCCGCAGCACCGAGCTGTCGCTCTCGGCCGGGTCGGCCAGCGCCCGGAGCACGCCGATGCGCGCGCCCTCGAGGCCGCCGGCGTCGAGGAACTTCGTGTAGTCGGATGCGACGTGCCCGCGCGAGGCCGCCGTGTACGGGTCCTGCGGGTCGGGCCCGGCGATGACGCTCAGTACCCGGGCGGCGTCGGCCACGGTGCGCGTCATCGGGCCGGCCACGTCCCTGTCGAAGGCGAGAGGGATGATGCCGGCCCGGCTCACGAGCCCGATCGTCGAGCGGATTCCGAACAGGTCCAGGTGGGAGGAGGGGCCGCGGATCGAGTTCCCCGTGTCCGTGCCCAGGCCCGCCGCCCCGAAGCTCGCCGCGATCCCCGAGGCCGTGCCGCCGCTCGAGCCGGCCGGCACCCGGTCCAGGGCGTAGGCGTTGGCCGTGGTGTCGAAGGACGAGCTCACGGTCTGGCGCGGGCTGAACGCCCACTCGGCCATGTTCGTCTTGGCCAGGACCACGGCGCCGGCCTCCCGGATCCGCCGCACCACCGTGGCGTCCGTGGGCGGGACGTTCCGGAGGAGGGCCACCGAGCCGCCCGTCGTCGGCAGGCCGTGCGTGTCGTAGTTGTCCTTGACCAGCATCGGGACGCAGAAGAGCGGCCCGGTCGGCAGCCCTCTCGCCAGCCGGGCGTCCAGGGAGTCGGCCCTCTCCAGGGCGCGCGGGTTCACCACCGTGATGGCGTTCAGGCCCGTCGAGTCGTCGTAGGCGTGTATGCGCCGCAGATACGCCAGGACCACGTCCCGGCAGCTCGTCGCCCCAGAGCGGATCGCGGACTGGATCTCCGGGATCGTGGCCTCGACCACGTCGAAGGAGGGAGCCTTCGGGGCGGGGCCGCAGGCCGCGGCCGCGAGGAGCGCGAGGGTGAGGGCGGCGGGGGCTCCGGGGCGGCGTGTGCGCATCGAGGTCTCCTCCAGCGGGTGGGCGGTGCGGGGCCCGCGGCGGCGCGGACCCCACGGTGATCGCGGGCGGAACCTAACGCGGTCCGGACGGCCCCGGAACACCGGGGCCGGGGCGGGCATGGTCCACCTCCGGCGCGGCTTGCACCGCGTGGCGTCCCGCTCGTAGCGTGCGGGCATGAGCTCACCGCCGCGGGTTCGCCGCTTCTCCGATCCGCGCGCCTTCCTCGCACGGGCGGGCCCGTGGCTCGTGCGCCGGGAGGTCGAGCACACCCTGCCGCTCGGGATCGCCCGCGACCTGGCGTCCGACCGGGAGGCCGGTGGGGCCGGTCCCGAGCGGGCCGCGGCCCCGGGATTCGCGGCGTCGGGCTCCGAGCGCTCCGCCCTTCTACCTGGCCACCGTGGAGACGGAGGGCCGGATCCTCGGCTGCGTCCTCCGCACCCCGCCGCGCCCGCTCGTGGTCACCGACCTCCCGGCGGAGGCCCACGGCCCCGTGGCGGCCGACGTGGCCGACGCCTTCGGGGCCCTGCCCGGCGTGATCGGCCCCCGCGCGGCGGCGGCCGCGTTCGCCCGGACGTGGTCGGAGGACACGGGCTCGCCCGCCGAGGCGCGCGTGCACGAGCGGCTCTTCCGCCTGGAGCGGCTCATCCCGCCCGAGCGGCCGGCGTCGGGGGAGCCCCGGAGGGCGGGGGCCGGGGACCGGGAGCGGGTCGTGGACTGGGTGAGGGCCTTCGTCGAGGAGACGCACATCGGTGGTCCGGAACCGGCCGGCACCGCGGCCCGCCTCCTGGAGCGCGGCGACGTGCTCCTCTGGGAGGACCGGGGATCCCCGCGCTCGATGGCGGCCGTCGGGGCGCGGAGCCCGCACGTGGCCCGCATCGGCTTCGTGTACACGCCCCCCGACGAGCGGGGGGAGGGCTACGCCAGCGCGTGCGTGGCTTCCCTCACGCGGGACCTGCTGGGCGATGGATGCGAGAGCGTCGTGCTGTTCACCGACCTGGCCAACCCCACGTCCAACGCGATCTACGCCCGGCTGGGCTACCGCCCGGTGGAGGACGTGACCGAGTGGAGTTTCGGCCCCGGCGCCGCGCCGGGGTGAGCGTGCCCCTTCCGACCCGAGCCCCGAGGTGATGCCATGGCCAAGACGATCCGCTGCTCCGACCTGGGCCTCGACTGCGACTACGAGGCGATGGCCGACGACGACGAGGAGCTCCTGGCGCTCGTGCGCGACCACGCCCGCCGCACGCACAGCCTCCAGGAGGTGAGCGAGGAGATGGTGGAGAAGATCCGGGAGTCGATGCGGGATGTCTGACGGAGGGCCGGACGCCGCGGGCGCACCGGGGGCGGGCGGGCCGGCGGAGGTCGGCGCGTCGCCGGAGTCCGGCGGCCGGGCCGGCGGCGCAGGCCCTCCCGGGCCCATCGACCTCCACGAGAAGCTGTCCCTGCTCGAGGGGCCGTGGCGGCCCGGCATCGTGGCCCGGGTCGACGACATGCACGTCAAGGTGGCGCGGCTCGAGGGCGCGTTCGAGTGGCACCGCCATCCCGAGGTCGACGAGCTCTTCCTGGTGGTCGAGGGCCGCCTGAAGATCGAGCTCAGGGACCGGGACGTGTGGCTCGAGGAGGGTCAGCTCCTGGTCGTCCCGCGCGGCGTCGAACACCGCCCGGTGGCGCCCGAGGGCGCGGGGGTCGTCCTGGTCGAGCGCGCGGGGACCCTGAACACGGGGGACGTCCGCAGCGAGCGGACGGTGGCGGAGCCGGGATGGATCTGAGACCTCCTAAGGCTCCAGCTTCGCCAGCCGGAGCGAGTTCCCGGTCACGCCGATGGCCGCGCCCATGTCGCCCACGACCACGGCCAGCGCCAGCGACACGAGGCCCAGCGGGACGCCGACCGCCAGGAGCGCCTTGATCACGATCGAGGCGCCGATGTTCTCGCGGATGACGCCCCGCCCACGGTGGGAGAGCCGGACGGCGTAGGCCAGTCGCGAGAGGTCGTCCCCCATGAGGGCGATGTCGGCCGTCTCGAGGGCGACGTCGCTCCCGGCCACCCCCATGGCCACGCCCACACGGGCCGCCGCCAGGGCGGGGCCGTCGTTCACCCCGTCCCCCACCATGGCCACGCTCCCGTAGCGCTCCTCCAGCTCGCGGACCACGTCGACCTTCTCCTCGGGGAGAAGGTCGGCGTGCACCTCGTCGATCCCGACCTCGCGGGCGATGGCCTCGGCGGTGGACCGGTTGTCGCCGGTGAGCATCACGACGTGCTCGATGCCGGCCGCCCGCAGCGCCCGGATCGCGGCGCCCGCCTCCTCGCGCTGCCGATCCGAGACGGCCAGGATGCCGAGCGGGCGATCGGGCCGCCCCACCAGGACGGCCGTCTTGCCGGCGTCCTGGAGGTCGCGGAGCTCCGACAGCTCTCCCGCCCCGTTCTCGAACAGGTCGGGCCGGCCGAGCACGAAGGTCTCCCCGCCCAGCCGGGCGCGGACGCCCCGCCCGCGCAGGCCCTCGAACTCCGTGATCTCCCGCGCGTCGGGCTCGACGCCCCGGTCGCGCGCCCCCTGCGCGATGGCCCGGGCGATCGGGTGCTCCGAGCGGTCCTCGAGCGCGGCCGCCAGGGCCAGGAGCTCCTCTTCGCCCGTACCGTCCAGGGGGAGGACGTCGGTGAGCTCGGCGTGGCCCCGGGTGAGCGTCCCGGTCTTGTCGAGCGCCACCGCCCGGACCTGTGCGAGCGCCTCCAGGTGGGTCCCGCCCTTGATGAGGACGCCCCGCCGGGCGGCCGCGGTGATCCCGCTCACCACCGCCACCGGGGTCGAGATGACGAGCGCGCAGGGGCACGCAATGACCAGGAGCGTGAGGCCGCGCAGGAGCCAGGTCGACACCCCGGCTCCGAACGCCAGCGGCGGCACGGCCGCCACGAGGACGGCCAGGACCACGACCGAGGGCGTGTACCAGCGCGAGAAGCGCTCCACGAAGCGCTCGCTCGGGGCCTTCTTCTCCTCGGCCTCCTGCACCAGGTGGACGATGCGCGACAGCGTCGTCTCCGAGGCCTCCTTCTCGCTTCGGACCCGGAGGAAGCCCCCGGTCACGATCGTCCCGGCGAACACCTCGTCGCCGGGCTCGCGGTCCACCGGCATCGACTCGCCGGTGATCGTGGCCTGGTTCACCGCCGAGGAGCCCTCGACCACCGTCCCGTCCACCGGGATCTTCTCGCCCGGGCGCGCGACCACGATCTCGCCGGGCTCGACCTCGTCGGCCCGGACCGCGACCTCCTCGCCGCCGCGCTCGACCACCGCGCGGGCGGGGGCCAGCTCCATGAGCGACGCGATCGAGCTGCGCGCCCGATCCACCGAGTAGTCCTCGAGGAGCTCGGCGATCGAGAACAGGAAGGCGATCGCGCCCGCCTCGAGGAACTCGCCGAGCCCGACGGCCCCGAGGATGGCGATGGTCATCAGGAAGTTCATGTCGAGGGAGAGGGCGCGGAGCGCCTTCAGCCCCTTCGGGAAGAAGTTCCAGCCGCCCACGAGCGCCGAGGCCAGGAACGCCAGGTCCCCGACGTGGAGGTCGTGGCGGGGGAAGCCGGCCAGGACGGGCCCCGGACCCAGCCAGCGCATCATGAGCCCGACCCCGAACAGGCCCGCAGACACGTAGGCGAGGACCGCCTCCCGGCTCGTCCAGGTCTCCGCGCCGGACGCCCCGGCGGCCCGGGAGGCCTCCTCCTCGCCTTCCGGGATCTCCTCGGCCACGTAGCCCAGGCGGCCGACCTCCGCCCTGATCCGCCCCGGGTCCAGGCGGGACGGGTCGAACTCGACCCGCAGGCGGCGGGAGACCGGGTGGCCCTCGGCCTCCTCGACTCCGTCCAGCTTCACGAGCCGGTCCCGGATGCGGCGGGCGCAGTCGGGGCAGTCCATGTCCCCGACGCGGAGCTGGAGGAGCCTTCTCGGGGGAGCGCTACTCGCGGACATGCTGGAGGCCGATCGCGAACAGGGAGGCGATGTGCTCGTCGTCCAGGCGGTAGTAGGCCATCCGACCGTCCTTCCGGTAGCGGACGATCTTCATCTGGCGGAGCTGGCGCAGGTGGTGGCTCACGGCCGACTGGCTCACGCCGACGACCGCCGCCAGGTCGCACACGCACAGCTCGCGCTTGGAGAGGGCGTCGACGATCTGGAGGCGGGTCGGGTTGGCCAGGATCTGGAACGTGTCCGCCAGGTAGGTGAGGCGTTCCGCGTCCTCGGCCTCGCGCAGGGCCTCGTGCACCGCATCCTCGTGGACGAGGTGGATGTCGCAGAGCTCGTCCGCCGTGTCCCCCGGTCCGCTCGGGGACGGGTCCGTCGCGGACCCGCCGTCGTCGCTCGCTGTCATCTCTGCCTTTCCGTCATATCACAACATATGAGAAACTGTTCATACATACGCGAGGATAGAGCCCACGCCGGGTCCACGCAAGCCGAAGGGGCGGCCCGGGTCGCCCCGGGCCGCCCCCGCTCGCCGGTCACCCGGCCGCCGCCGCCCCCGTGGACCGAAGGTCCCGGGCGGCGTGACGGACGCGGATCAGCCGGTCAGCTTGCCCACCTCGACCATGCCGCCGTGCTGGGTGAAGGTGGCGAGCACTCTGTCGCTCTCCACCGGACCCTGGCAGTCCACGGTGACCAGCACGCCGCCCTCGGAGACGGCCTCGGCGTAGGCCTCCGCCTCCTCGGAGCCGTACTCGGCGTGTTCCTCGAGGATGCCGGCCAGGGCGCCCGAGGTGCCGCCCACCGCCGCGCCGGCCGCGGCGCCTCCGGCCACCGAGCCGATCCAGCTGGTGAGGATGCCGGCGGTGATGAAGGGGCCGACGCCGGGGATGAAGGCCGCGGCGATCCCCATGACCGCTCCGGCGCCCGCGCCGACCTCGGCGCCGCGCGTGGCGGCCTTCGCCTCCTCGTGCTCTTCGCCCTCGGGTTGGCGGGTCAGGATCCCGATGCGCTCCTCGGGGATCCCCTGCTCGCGGAGCTCGTCCACGGCCGATTCCGCCGCGTCGTACTCGTCGAAGATGGCTGTCGCTCGCTGCATCATTGCCTCCTCGTCCATAGCCTTGAAGCACCCCTCAAGATGAGCAACACGCGTTCCTCGCTCCTTCGACCCGGCGAATCTTGCTTCGAGCGCAACGGGATGGCCCGCCGGCGCGTTGCAGACGGTGCGCGCGCGGTCTAGCTTCGCGGCTCCGAGGACCGCTTAGGACGCCCGAGACGAGCCGGAGCCATGGCCCCAGCGCGCGCCACGATCGAAGACCTTCCCGACCACGCCGGCCACGAGGTGGAGCTCCTGGCCTGGGTGCGGAACTTCCGCTCGAGCGGAAAGATCGCCTTCCTCATCCTGCGTGACGGGACCTCCCTCCCGGACGGGACGCCGGAGGTCCAGGCGGTCGTCTCGCGGGGCGACGTGGATCGGGCGAGCTGGGAGGCGGTCGAGGCCGCCCACTACGAGGCCAGCGTCCGGGTGCGGGGGACCGTGCGCGAGGACGGGCGGGCGCCGGGAGGCTACGAGCTCTCGGCCTCGGAGCTCCGGATCCTGGGCCCCTCGGAGGACTACCCGATCCAGCCCAAGGAGCACGGGGTCGAGTTCCTGCACGACCACCGGCACCTGTGGCTCCGCCATCCGCGCCAGGTGGCGATCCTCCGGATCCGCGACGAGGTGGAGAAGGCGATCCGGGACTTCTTCTACGACCGCGGCTTCACGCTCATCGACACACCCATCCTCACCGGCTCGATCGGCGAGGAGGCGGGCGAGCTGTTCGAGACCGAGTACTTCGATCTCGGCTCGGCCTACCTGGCCCAGACCGGCCAGCTCTACGTGGAGGCGGCGGCGGCCGCGCTCGGGAAGGTCTACTGCTTCGGCCCCACCTTCCGGGCGGAGAAGTCCAAGACCCGTCGTCACCTCACCGAGTTCTGGATGGTCGAGCCCGAGATGGCGTGGACGGACAGCGAGGAGAACATGGCCGTCCAGGAGGCCTTCGTGGCCTTCATCGTGGGACGGGTCCTCGAGCGGCGCCGGGCCGAGCTCGACGTGCTCGAGCGGGACGTCTCGAAGCTCGAGGCCGTGACGCGACCCTTCGACCGAATGAGCTACACCGAGGCGGTGGAGTACCTGCGGGCGAAGGGGAGCTCGATCGCGTGGGGCGAGGACCTGGGCGGCGAGGACCAGACGCTCCTCACCGAGGACCGGCCCGGGCCCGTGTTCGTGTACGACTTCCCGAAGGAGGCCAAGGCCTTCTACATGAAGGAGAGCCCCGAGGACCCGCGCACGGTCAAGTGCGACGACCTGTACGCGCCGGAGGGGTTCGGGGAGATCATCGGGGGGAGCCAGCGGGAGGACGACCACGACCGGCTCCTGGCCAGGATCCGCGAGGAGGGCCTCCCCGAGGACGCGTACGGCTGGTACCTGGACCTGCGCCGCTACGGCACCTTCCCGCACTCGGGCTTCGGCCTGGGCCTGGAGCGCACGGTGGCCTGGATGTGCGGCGTCCCCCACATCCGCGAGGTCATCCCCTTCCCGAGGATGATCAACCGCCTGACGCCGTAGGGGCGGCGCGGCTCGGGGCGGTGCACCGGGGGGGGCGGCCCGTCCGCGCCCGGGAGTGTGGCTCTAGGCTATCGCCGGCTCCGTCTCGGGGCTCTCCTCCCGCTTGCCGATCGGCACGTAGGAGCGCTCGTCGGCGCCCGTGTAGACCTGCCGCGGCCGGGCGATCTTCTGCTCGGAATCCTCGAGCATCTCCTGCCACTGGGCCAGCCACCCGGAGGTGCGCGGGATGGCGAACAGGACCGGGAACATGTCCACCGGGAAGCCCATCGCCTGGTAGATGATCCCCGAGTAGAAGTCCACGTTCGGGTAGAGCTTGCGGCTCACGAAGTACTCGTCCTCGAGGGCCACCTGCTCCAGCTCCATGGCCAGGTCCAGCAGCGGCGAGCTGCCGGTCACCTCCAGGACGTCTCGGGCCATCTTCTTCAGGATCTTGGCCCTCGGGTCGTAGTTCTTGTAGACCCTGTGGCCGAAGCCCATGAGCCGGAAGTCCCCCGACTTGGCCTTGTCGACGTACTCGGGCACGCGGTCCTTCGACCCGATCTCCTTCAGCATGCGCAGCACCTGCTCGTTGGCGCCGCCGTGGAGCGGCCCGTAGAGCGCCGCTGCCGCCGCGGCCACGGACACGTACGGGTCGGCGTGGGAGGAGCCGACCGCGCGCATCGCGGTCGCCGAGCAGTTCTGCTCGTGGTCCGCGTGGAGGATGAAGAGGATCTCGAGCGCCTTCTGCAGCGTGGGGTCGGGAGCCTGCTTCGGCTGCCCGATGCTGAACATCATGTTCAGGAAGTTCCCCGCGTAGCTCAGGTCGTTGTCCGGGTAGACGAAGGGAAGCCCCTTCGAGTGCCGGTACGCGAACGCCGCGAGCGTCGGCATCTTGGCAATGAGCCGGACGATCTGGCGGTGACGGATCTCCGGGTCCGCGATGTCCCGGGCCTCGGGATAGAAGGTCGATAGAGCCGCCACCGTGGAGACGAGCATTCCCATCGGATGCGCGTCGTAGTGGAAGCCCTCCGTGAACTTCTTGATCGACTCGTGCACGAAGGTGTGATAGGTGATCTCGTGCGTCCACGCCTCGAGCTCGTCCTCGGTCGGGAGCCGGCCGTAGATCACCAGGTACGCCACCTCCAGGTAGCTGCTGTTCTCGGCCAGCTCCTCGATCGGGTAGCCCCTGTAGCGGAGGATGCCCTTCTCGCCGTCGATGTGCGTGATCGAGCTCTGGCACGAGGCGGTGTTCTTGAAGCCCGGATCGTAGCCGAGGAGGCCGAAGTCCTCGTCCGACGCCTTGATGTTCCGGAGCTCGGACGTCCGGATGGAAGCGCCGTACCCGGGATAGGTGCCGTAGGAGATCGGGAGCTCGTACTGCTTCCCGGTCCGATTGTCGGTGACGGTCACGGTGTCGGGCATCGGCGTACCTCCTTCTGCGTGCTCTTCCGGGCTGTGCCGCACCGTACCGCCCATCGGGGCGGTCGGCCGGGATGGCGCGCATCGCCGCTCTTCGGCGTGGTGCGGCCACTCTCCCAATCTGCACGTCGCACGCCACCGGATCTGTAGGGAAATGTCGGATGCCGGAGTGGGGGAATGCTCCCGGAAGGGCGTCGGTCCCCGCGGCACCCGGAGGTCGGGCCTATTCCGCCGGCGCTGCCCGCCCCGTCGCGGCCCCGGGCCCAGCCCCGCGCCGGTCCCGGGCGCCCTCGCCGGCCTTCACCTCGTCCCAGATCGCGTCCAGCTCGTCCAGGCTCGCCCGGGCCGGATCCAGCCCTCGCTCCCGGGCCCGCTCGAGAAGGGCGCGGAACCGCTCCCCGAACTTCCGGTTGGCGGCGATGAGGGCGTTGGAGGGGTGGACGCCGGCCCGGCGGGCCAGGTTCACGGCCGCGAACAGGAGGTCTCCGACCTCGGCCTCCAGCCTCGGGTCGGCCGGGCCGGGCAGGCGGCCCCCTCCGACGCCCCCGGCTTCGCGGGCCGCCAGCTCGGCCTCGATCTCCTCGAGCTCCTCGCGCACCTTGGCCAGCGGTCCCTCCACGTCCTCCCAGTCGAACCCCACGGCCGCCGCCCGCTGCTGCAGCCGGAAGCCGCGGGCCAGGGGCTCCAGGGCCTCCGGGACGCCCGCGAACGGGTCGCCGGCCTCCGGGAGCTCACCCGTCTGCTCGCTGCCCGACTCCTCCGGCGTGTGGGCCCCGGCCCTCCGCTCGGCGGCCTTCATGGCCTCCCAGTCCGGCGGCTCTGAGGCGTCGCCGTACACGTGCGGGTGCCGCCGGCGCATCTTCTCCTCGAGCCGCTCCACGACCGCGGGGCCGTCGAAGGCGGCGCGCTCCTCGGCCAGGACGACCTGGAAGGCCAGGTTGAGGAGGAGGTCGCCGAGCTCGGCGGCCAGCTCCTCGTCGTCCCCCGCGGCCACGGCCGCGGCCGTCTCGTGGGCCTCCTCGAGGAGGTAGGGGCGCAGGCTCTCCGGCGTCTGTCGCGCGTCCCAGGGGCAGCGCTCGCGCAGGAGGCGGACGAGCGCGAGGGCGCGCCCGAGCGCCCGGTCGCCGGGCCGGGCCCGCTCCAGGTGGAGCGGGCGCTCGCCGCCCCCGCGGGATCCGGTCATCCGCCGTCGCGGCCGCGGAGGACGCGGTCCATCCACTCGGCCGTGGCGCGGTCGGCCTGCAGGAAGCTGGACCAGCGCAGGAAGTCGTGGATCTCGTCCGGGATCACGAGCTCCTCGTGACGGACGCCGTGGGCGCGCAGGCGCTGGACCAGGTCGACCGTCTGGTGGAAGTGCACGTTCCGGTCGTCGTCGCCCTGGATGAGGAGGACGGGCGACGTCCAGCGGTCCATCCACGCCACGGGCGAGGAGCGCCACGCCACGTGGAGGGCGCGCTCGAGGTCGCCCTTCTCGTACCGGCTCGCTCGCGCTCCCGTGTCCAGCCAGTCGCGCAGCGTGTAGGTCCAGTCGTGCACCCCGTGCCAGTCGACGCCCGCGGCGAAGATGTCCGAGTCGCGGGCGAGCGCCAGGGCCGTGAGGTACCCCCCGTACGAGCCGCCCCAGATTCCGATCCGGTCCGGGTCCACGTCCGCGCGGGCGCCCAGGAACGCTGCGCCGGCCTGGACGTCGCGGTACTCGGAGGCGCCGCGGAAGCCGGCGTCCTCGGGGTGGTGGAAGGCGCGCCCGTAGCCGATGCCCAGCCGGTAGTTCACCGAGAGGACCACGTAGCCGTGCGCCGCCAGATACTGGTTCACCGCGTAGCTGTTCGAGTAGTAGCGGAAGTAGTGCCACCCGAGGAGCATCTGCCGCGGCGGCCCGCCGTGGACGAAGATGACGCCGGGCCGGCGGCCGCCGCCCCCCGCGTCGAAGAGCTGGCCGTGCACCACGACCCCGTCCTGCGCGCGAAAGGTGACGGGCCGGGGGACCACGAGGTCGGAGGTGGGAAAGTCCTCGGGGATCCGGTCGGCGCCCAGGGTGCGGACCCTCCCCCCGCGCGCCGGGATGACGGCCGGGAGCGGCGGGCGCCGGGGGCCGGCCGAGGTGAAGGCCACGGTCGACGCGTCGCCGGTGACGATCGGGTAGTACTCGAGGTCGGTCCCGGAGGTGAGGGCGGACGGCGAGCCGCCGCCGGGCGACACCCTGAACAGGTGCCGCCGGCCGTCGTCGTGCGGCCGGTCTCCCGTGTTCGCGTTGTAGACCAGGAAGCTCCCGTCGGGGCTGGCCGCCACGTACTCGACCATGTAGTCACCGGGCGTGAGGAGCGTGGGCGCGCTCCCGCCCGATGCCGGCACGGAGTACAGGTGGGGCCACCCGTCCAGGTCCGCCAGGAAGACCAGGCGGCCGCCGGCCATCCAGTGGAGGTTGGCCTGCCCCGCGGTCTCCGGGTACGAGCCCCGCGGCGTCTCCGGCGAGGCCCACGCCTCCCGGCTCCGGCCGTCGGCCACCCCGGCCACGCGAATCGACCACGGCGTGGGGGTCTCCTCGAGGATCGGATCGGGAGGTCCGCCGCTGCCGTGGAGCCGCACGAAGGCGATGTGCGTGCCGTCGGGCGACCAGCGGGGCATCCCGTCCCGGCCGGTCGAGGGATCGAGAAAGCGGAGGGAGTCGGCGCCGGGCTCGTACAGGCCGATGAAGGCGTGGTCGTCCCGCCGGCTCGTGAACGCGAGCCGGCTCCCGTCCGGGGACCAGCGGAGCTCCCCATCGCTGCCGCGGTCGAAGAACATGCGCTCGGGCCCGGCGGTGTCCGCCGGGGTCACCCCCCACACCTGTCCGTCCCGAACGAACGCCACCTCGTCTCCGGCGGGGGAGGGCGCGGGGTCGTCCCCCTCGGCCACCCTGCGGGGCTCGCCTCCCCGGAAAGGGACGGACCAGATGGCCACCTCGGGGGCGGCCGTGGAGCGGTCGGGGTTGGGCGGATGCGCCTCCGGCCAGTTCGATCCGTGATCGCCCCCGCGCACGTAATAGATCGTCTCCCCGTCGGCCGAGAACGCGAGGCCCGTGAGCTCGCGGCCGTCGTCCTCGGTGTAGGACGTCACCCGACGGGGCGTGTAGTCCGGTCCGCCGGCCGCGTAGACGTTCCGGACGCCGCGCTCGAAGCTCACCCAGGCGATGCGGTTCCCCGACGGCCAGGCGACCATCCCGTCGGGGAACGGGAACGAGGTGACCTGCTCGAGGGAGAAGGGGTCCTGCGCGCCCGCCGTGGAGGTGGCGTGGGAGGCGGCCGGAGCCTGCGCCGCCAGCGGAGCGGGAAGGGCCGGGGCCAGCGCGAGGGTGGCCACGAGCGCGAGGGCGGCATGCCGCCCTCGGGGAGCGGAGAGGACGTCGTCGAGCCGGGTGCGGTGCATGGGGCCTCCATTTCCGGAGTCGCGCGGAACATGCTCCGGCGGCGAGCGGCGGGGCAACCGGCGCCGGACGCCGCGGATTTCGGTTGATCCGCTCGGACGGCGCCGGTATGATGGGCCGGCTTTGGACACGGCGCACGGGGACGCGACGCGGAGGGCCTGGGTGGAGGTGGACACCGGCGCTCTCCGGCGGAACTTCGACCGGCTCGCGGAGCGGGCCGGCGGGGCGTCGCACGTCCTCGTCATGATCAAGGCCGATGCCTACGGGGTCGGCATGCTCGAGGTGGCGCAGGCGGTCCGGGAGGCCGGTGCGTGGGGCCTGGGCGTGGCCGCCGTTTCGGAAGGGGCCGAGCTCCGGGAAGCCGGGTCCGAGGAGCGGATCGTGGTGTTCTCCGCGTGTCCGCCGATCGACGCGGAGGCCGTCGTGGAGCTGGACCTCGAGCCCGCCATCTCCTCGGTGGACGGCCTTCGGGCCTATGCGGACGCCGCCCGACCGGACCGGCCGGTGCTCGTCCACCTGGAGGTGGACACGGGGATGGGCCGGCTCGGGCTGCCCGCGGACCGGGCCGGGGCTTGGAGCCGGGACGTGGCCGGAGTGGTCGAGACGGGTCGGGTGAGGGTGGCGAGCACGTTCACCCACTTCCACTCGGCCGGATCGGACGAGGCGTCGGTCCGGGAGCAGTGGCTGAGCTATCGGGAGGCGCTGGAGGCCATGCGGGCGGCCGGGCTGGAACCGGGGCTCCTGCACGCGGCCAACAGCCCGGCGCTCCTCGGGCCGGTCCGGCTCCCGGCCGACCTGGCCCGTCCGGGGATCCACCTGTACGGAGGTGGGCCGCACGGCGCGGAGCCGGTCGTCTCGGTCCGGGCGCGGGTGCTGGACGTGCGCACCCTGGCGGCCGGCCACGCCGTGAGCTACGGCGCCACGTGGCGCACCGGGAGAGAGACGCGGCTCGCGACGCTGGCCATCGGGTATGCGGATGGGCTGCCGTGGAGGCTCTCGAGTCGAGGCGCGGTGCTCCTGTCGGGGCGGAAGGCACCGATCAGGGGAAGCGTGTGTATGGATATGACCGTCGTCGAGGTCCCCGGCGGACACGCGGTCCGACCGGGCGATGTGGCGACGGTGCTGGGCGAGGATGGAGGCGAGCGCATCGGGCTCGCGGAGCTTGCGAGAGGTAGCGGAAGCATGGAATACGAGATCCTGACGGGGTGGTCGGAGCGGCTTCCCCGCGTATACGTCGAGACGTGAGCCGCCCGGCCCCGGTCGGTCCTTGACGGACGAGGACGGACTCGTTCCGTTGCGCCGCGCTCTGGACGAGGACCTGCTCGACGAGGCCCGGTCGGCCATGCAGGCGGCCTACGCGCCGTACTCCGGCTACCGGGTCGGGGCGGTCCTGGAGACCGCCGACGGGCGTCGGTTCTCCGGCTGCAACGTCGAGAACGCCGCCTTCCCGGTGACGATGTGCGCCGAGCGGGTGGCCCTCGGAGCGGCGATTCGCGCGGGAGCCCGGGAGTTCACGCGGCTCGCTCTGTGCGTGAGCGGGAGCAGGCCGGCGTCCCCGTGCGGCATGTGCCGACAGGCGCTGGCGGAGTTCGCGGACGACATCGAGGTCCTCAGCGTCGCCATGGGCGGGGACTCGAACGAGGACGAGGGGAAGAGGGTGACGTGGACCCTGGACGAGCTGCTGCCCGCCCGCTTCGGCGGTGGGGACCTCGCGGCCGGGACCGACACGTGAGGCGAGGCTGCATCCTGGGCCTTGCGGCCGGGACGGTCCTCCTGGCCGGCTGCACCGAGCGGGCCATCACCGGCACCGAGCCCGATTCGCTCCCCGGCCAGGGAGCGAACACCGTGGAAGTGCTGCTGCCGGCGAGCTCGATCACGACCTGGCGGGACACGACGTTCACCGGCTTCGCACAGGCCGACGAGGCGACGTTCACGCTCGTCGCCCGCCAGGACACCTTCCGGTCGCGGCCGCTGGGCCGCCTGGCGGCGCTCCCGGACTCGGTCCAGATGAACGGCCAGACGTGGGCCGTCGACAGCTTCACCGAGGCCGAGCTCATGGTCGTCCCCGACACGCTGGACGTCTTCATCCCGGCGGGAGGCACGGACATCGACGTCCGCGCGCTGGGGCGCTCCTACGACCCCGCGACGGCCACGTGGGAACAGGCCGCGGACGGTCAGCCGTGGGACAGCGCCGGTGGGGATCTGGGGCCGATCGTCGCCAGTGGACACGTCGATCCCTTTCCACGGGACTCGGCGGCCTCGGACACGGTGAGCCTCGCGTTCGGGGCCGACGTGGACTCCGTCCTCAAGGCGTGGCGCGCTTCGGACGGGGATCCCGGCTTCGCGCTCGCCTTCGCGAGCAGCGGATCGCGGATGCGGATCTCCCGGATGAGCCTCCACACCAGGGTCCATCTGGTGCGCCCGGATTCGACGCTGGACGCGGACGAGATCTTCGCCGTCACGGGAGGGACCTTCATCTTCGCGCCTTCGCCGCCACCGCCCGGCACGTCGCTCCGGGTGGGTGGAATCCCGGCCAGCCGGGCCTACGTGGAGTTCACGCCGCCCGACAGCGCGGACGGCCGCCGTCTGAGAGGCGCGCAGATCAGCCGGGCGGAGCTGGTCTTCCGGCCCCTCGCCCCTCCGGCCGAGAACCAGGACATGGAGATCGCGACCAGCGCGCTGCTCACGGGCCTGGGGGCCGACTTCCTCGAGTTCGGCCCCAAGACGCCCGTCGCGGGCCTGCCGGGGACCTCACCGGGCTCGAACACGAGCGGCTTCACGATCTTTCCGGACTCGCTCCAGGCCGGTCGGCCGTTGATCCTGGACGTGACGGGCGCGATTCGGAGGTGGGCGGCCACGCCCGCGGACTCGACCGCGGACCCGATCCGTCTCGGCGTGCGTCTCCAGCCCGACGGCCAGGCGCAGGGCTACTGGGACTTCGGCTCGGCGGAGGCGGACTCGCTGCTCCGACCGGTCCTCCGGATGCTGGTCACTCCCCAGGTCCCGTTCGAGGCGCCGTGAGCGTGCGGAGCGACGGCGCGTCGGCCCGGGCGAGCGGCCGCGTGAGTGCTGCGGTCCTGGCCTGCGTGGCGGCCGTGGCGCTGGCTTCGAGTGGGGCCACCGCCCAGATGCCGACCACGTCGCTGGGCCTGGGCTACCCGGTGAGCGCGGTCGATGCGCGCAGCGCCGCCATGGGCGGGGTCGGGATCGGGCTCCTCGGCGGCACGTTCTCCGACCGGAATCCGGCCGACCTCACGGCCTTCCGGGTGGCGACCCTGTCGTTCACGGGCTCGCCCCAGCGCGTGAGCCTCCAGGGCTTCAGCTCGGCCAGGACGGCCAGGAGCGAGATCCCCGTCCTGGGCATCGTGGTCCCGGTGGGCAGCTGGGCCTTCGGCGTGCAGGCCAGCTCGTTCCTGGACCAGGACTGGGCGGTCCGGCTCCAGGACACGCTCTCCGCCACGGCCGGAGACTTCCCCTACACCGAGCGCCGGGAGCACAATGGCGGGGTCAGCGCGGTCGACTTCTCGGTGGCCCGCAGCATCGGGCCGCTGGCGCTCGGGGTCACGTACGGCCGGCTCGTGGGCAATCTCCGGGAGAGCTTCACGCGCCGCTTCGAGGCGAGCGTGGACAGCACGGCGCTGGCGCCCAATCCGGTCAGCGACAACGCGCAGTGGAGCTACAGCGGCTGGCACGTGCGGGCCGGCGGCGGCCTCCAGATCGGCAACCGGATCCGGGTGGGCGGGGCGTACACGTGGGCCGGCGACCTCCATGCCACGCGGGACAGCGTGGGGACCTTCCGCCGCTTCCCGCTGCCGGATTCGTGGGCGGTGGGAGCCAGCGCGAGGCCCCTCGGGGACCTCCTCCTCAGCGTCGGGGGCGGCTGGCAGGGCTGGTCGTCGGCCGACGGCAGCGTGACCGGCATCCGGGCCCGGGACGTGCGCTGGGGCGGAGCGGGGGTCGAGTTCAGCGGCCTGGACGTGGGCTCGTTTCCCCTCTTCGTCCGGGCGGGCGCTCACTACCGACAGCTCCCGTTCCGGCGGCAGGGCTACCGGGCGCTGAACGAGAAGGCCGTGAGCTTCGGACTCGGGATCGCCTTCGCCGGCAACCGTGCCGTGCTCGACGGGTCGGTCGAGGTCGGCCGGCGCGGAGACCGGTCCGTGACCGGCACCGAGGAGAGGTTCGAGCGCTTCGTGCTCACGGCGTCGCTGAGGCAGGTCCCGATCCCCGGCCTCCTGCCCTGAGCGGGCGTTCGCCGCGCCTCGTCGCCACACGTGGTCGGAGGACTCGCAGTCGGAGCGATTGAAGGACGGATGAGGCTCACCGCTATCGTCGAGGGGTCGGAGCCATGACGGGTCTCGTGCAGCTCGGGCGGAGCGCCGCCGACCGGCCGGAGGGGCCGGCGCCGCGGCCGTCGGGCGGACGGGTCTACATCGAGACCTACGGCTGCCAGATGAACATCAACGACACGGAGCTCATGGCCGGCGTGCTGGCCGACCGGGGCTACGTGCGGGTGCAGGACCCTTCCCGGGCCGACGTCATCGTCGTGAACACGTGCGCCGTCCGGGAGCACGCGGAGCAGCGCGTCCGCGGTCGGATCGGGCAGCTCCAGCGTCATCGACGTGCGCATCCGGACCTGGTGCTGGCGGTGACGGGGTGCATGGCCCAGCGCATCGGGCGGACGCTGCTGGACGAGGTGGACGGGGTCGACCTCGTGGCGGGCCCGGACGGCTACCGGGACCTGGCCCGCCGGATCGACGGGATCCGGACGGGCGCCCTCGAGCGCGGACAGGAGCTCCTCGCCCTCGACGAGGACGAGAACTACGGGGGGATGGAGGTGCGCAGGGGGGAGGGCGTGAGCGCCTGGATCACGGTCCAGCGCGGATGCGACCACCGCTGCACGTTCTGCATCGTCCCCTACGTCCGCGGCCCCGAGAAGAACCGCGCCCCCGAGGAGGTCGTCGGGGAGGCGAGGGCCGCGGCCCGGGACGGCTACACGGAGGTGACCCTGCTCGGCCAGACCGTGAACTCCTATCGCCACGGGAGCTGGGACTTCGCACGTCTCCTCCGGGCCGTGGCCCGGGTGCCGCGCCTGCGCCGGGTGCGCTTCACCTCGCCGCACCCGAACGACGTCACCGGGGACCTCCTGGATGTCATGCGCGAGGAGCCGGCGGTGTGCCGCCAGCTCCACCTGCCGGTCCAGTCGGGCGCCGACCGGATCCTGAAGCGCATGGTGCGGCGCTACACCGCCGGGGAGTTCCTCGAGAAGGTGGGTCGGACCCGGGAGCGCGTTCCGGGGATCGCGCTGAGCACGGACGTCATCGTGGGGTTCCCCGGGGAGACCGACGAGGACTTCGAGGCCACTCTCGAGCTGATGAGGCAGGTACGCTTCGACGACGCGTTCCTGTACCGGTACTCGAAGCGGGACGGGACGCCCGCCACGCGCTTCCCCGAGGAGGACTTCGTGCCGGATCCCGTGGCCCAGGAGCGCCTCGAGCGGCTCATCGCGCTCCACCGCGAGATCCAGCGCGAGGTGAACGCGGCCGAGCTCGGACGGGTGTGTGAGGTCGTGGTCGAGGGCGAGGCGCGCTCGCCCGGGGACATCCTGGGCCGGACCGAGACCAACAAGGTCGTGGCCTTCCCGGGGTCGGTGGAGGAGAAGGGGAGCTATCTGGACGTGCGCCTCGCGGAGACGACCGGGGCGACGTTCCGGGGGGAGCGCGTGGCATGAGGGGAGGGAGACGGTGAACACCTGGGTTCGGATCCTGAACTTCGTCGTGGCGGCGGCTGTCGCCACGGCCTTCGCGCTCGCCAACGGAGGCCAGCGCGTGCGCGTCGAGCTCGGCTTCGTGACGCTCCGCTCCGTCTCCCTGCCCCTCGTGGTGTTCGCGGCCGTGCTCCTGGGCATGGTCGCCGTGCTCCTGGCCGGCCTGCGCGCCGACCTTCGGAACCGCCGCAGGATGGAGCGCGCCCGGCGTCTCTTCGAGCGGGACGAGTGACCGGCTGAACCGGGCCCGGCCCGGCCCGCTCCTCCTCGCCGCCCTGGCTCTCCTGGGCGGCGACCTCCTCGCGCTCCGGCTCGCCGGGACGCCCCCGCCGCCTCCCGCGCCACTCCTCCTCGTGGCCGCCCTCTTGGGGCTGGCCGGCTGGTCGGTCCGGGAGCCTGCACTCCCCGGCGCGTCCGGCGGAAGCCTCCGCTCCGCGGCCCTCCTGGCCGCCTGTGCCCTCGTGGGGGCGGCCGCCGGAGCGGCGGGCATCCGGGGAGCGCGCGGCGGGTGCCTGGCGTCTCTCGACACGGGCGCCGGGGTGAGGGCCGACGGCCGGCTCGTGGCGCCTCTCGCCCGGCCCGATCCGGCGGGAGGGCTCCCGGTGGTGCGGGCCGAGCTCGGCTCCGTCCGGGTGCAGACCGGGGCGCGGAGCTGCCGGACGGGCCGCCTCCGCGTCTCTCTGGGAGCTCGGGCGGCCCGGGAGGGGATTCCGGACGCCGGACTCCCTGCGGGGTCTCCGGTGCGGGTCTCCGGGGCCTGGTGGCGCGTGCCGGAGAGGAGCCCGTGGCCGGTCCGGCCGGCGCGTGCCGGGCGCCTCCGCGCGCGGAGTTTGGAGGCGACGAGGCCCCGCGCGGCCGGATCCGGCCCCGGGCGAGAGCGGGCCGGGAGGGGCCGCCGCGGCGCCACGTACGGACCCGGAGCGGAGCCCGGCCTCTCGCTCCCCGCCCGGCTGCGGGCGGCCGCCGCCGGCCGGCTCGAGGCGCGGCTCCCCGACGACGTGGCGCCCCTGGGTCGGGCCCTCGTCGTGGCCGACCGGTCGGGCCTGGATCCGAGGATCGCACGGAGCTTCTCACAGGCGGGCCTGGCGCACCTCCTGGCCATCTCCGGCCTCCACGTCGGGATCCTGGCGGCAGGCGCCGCCGGGCTGCTGGCCCTGGTGGGCGCCGGCCGCCGACGTCACGCGCTCGCGGCCCTCCTCACCCTGGCGTACGTGGCCATCCTGGGCTTCCCGCCCGCCGCGCTCCGGGCGGCGGTCCTCGTGTGCGGCTGGGCCGTGGCCCGGACGCGCGGGAGCCCCGTCCGGCCGGGGGAGCTCCTCGGGCTCGCGGCCGGCGCGACGGTCCTCCTCGACCCGCTCGCGCCGCTCGACGCGGGCTTCCAGCTCTCGTTCGCCGGGTTCCTGGGGCTCGGGCTGGGGGCGGCCCTCGGCCGGCGTGGCGTCGCGGCTCTCACGGCGCGGCGGGGGAGGGCGGCTCGGGCGGCCGCGCGCCTCCGGCGCCTGGCGGTCCCGCTGGCGGCGGGCGTGGGGGCGTTCGCGCTCACGGCGCCGCTGGCGGCGGCCCGGTTCGGGAGGACCGCGCCGATCGCCGTCGTGGCCAACCTGGCCGGCGTGCCGCTGGTCGGGCTGGCGCTGGCGGGGCTGGCCGGGACGGTGGCGCTCCCCGGCCCGGCGGGCGCGCTGGCCGCGGCCTCGGCCACGGGAGCCCTCCGGCTCCTCAGCCGGCTCGTCGACGCGCTCTCCGGCCTGCCGTTCGGCCACGCCGAGGTCGCCCCCCCCGGCCCGCTCGCCTGGGTGGCGGGCGGCCTCGTCCTCCTCGCCGCCGTGCGGGCGGCGACCGGGGCGGGCGCGGCCGGATGGAGCCTCCCGCTGGCGGCTGGGCTCGCCCTGCACGCGGCCGGACCCGCCCTCTACGCCCTCCGAAACGGCGGCGGAGGGGCGCTCCTGTGCTCGCTGGACGTGGGTCAGGGCGACGCCGCCGTCCTCCGCACGCGGCGCGGCCACTGGATGGTCTTCGACGCAGGGCCGCGGACGGGGAGCTTCGACGCGGGTCGGAGGGTCCTGGTCCCCTTCCTCCGCGAGCGGGGCGCGCGTGGGATCGAGCTCCTGGTCCTCTCCCATCCTCACCTGGACCACCTGGGCGGGGCGGACGCCCTCCTCGAGACGTTTCCCGTGGCCCGGGTCCTCGACGCGGGAAACCCGCTTGCGAGCCCCGAGTACGCGGGCTTCCTGGACGAGGTCGCCGAGGAAGGGGCCGCCTGGCTCCCCGCCCGTCCGGGCGAGCGCCTCCGGGTGGACGAGGCCCGCATCACCGTGCTGGGGCCGGACCTCGCCGCCGAGAGGCGGCGCGAGGGAGACGTGCGGCCGGACGGGGCCGTGGAGGCCAACGAGGCGAGCGTGGCCTTCCGTCTCCGGATCGGTGGCTTCGCCTACGTGAACCCGGGCGACGCTTCCGCCGACGAGGAGGCGTGGCTCCTGGCGCGCTGGCCGGCGGACTCGCTCCGGGCTATCCTCCTCAAGGTGGGGCACCACGGCAGCCGCGGCTCCTCGAGCGAGCCGTGGCTCGCCGCCGTGGCGCCCCGCGTGGCGTTCGTCTCCGCCGGCGCGGGGAACCGGTACGGGCATCCGCACGCGGCGGCGCTCGAGCGGCTCCGGCGGGCGGGGACCGGCCGCATCTGGCGCTCGGACCGGGACGGGACGCTCTGCCTCGGCATCCGGCCCGACGGCTCGTGGCGCATGCCGGGCGGCCCGTGGCGGCGGCCCGGGTCCGGCCCTCCGGGGCCGGCGCCGTCATCGTGAGCGCGAGGAGGACGGCGGTTCCGTGGGCCGCGCGCCGGCATGGCGCCCGCCCATCGCCCCGACGTTCCGGCATCCGATCCGCACCGACCCGACGCGACGAAGGCAGGAGAGTCCCGATGGAGAGATCCGTCGTCACCCTGAACCGCTTCATCCTGGAGCAGGAGCGGCAGTTCCCCGAGGCCACCGGGGCGTTCTCGAACATGCTGCAGGACCTGACGCTGGCCGCCAAGCTCATCAACCGGGCCGTGCGGCAGGCCGGCCTGGTGGACATCCTGGGCGAGACGGACCGGGAGAACGTCCACGGCGAGCAGGTGAAGAAGCTGGACGAGTTCGCGCACGAGGCCATCGTGGCCGCCATGGACCACGGCGGCCACCTGTGCGTCATGGGCTCCGAGGAGTCCGAGGACATCATCCCCATCCCCGAGCGCTTCCCGGTGGGGGAGTATGTCCTGTTGTTCGATCCCCTCGACGGGAGCTCGAACATCGAGGCCAACATCTCGATCGGGACGATCTTCTCGGTGCACCGGAGGGTGAGCGATCCGGCCGCGGGCCGCGACGGCGGGCTGGAGGACTGCCTGCAGGCGGGGCTCCGGCAGGTGGCGGCCGGCTACTTCTTGTACGGCTCCTCGACCATCCTGGTCTACTCGACCGGGCGGGGCGTGCACGGCTTCACGCTCGACCCGTCCATCGGCGAGTTCCTCCTCTCCCACCCCGACATCACCTTCCCCGATCCCGGCCAGAAGGTGTACGCCATCAACGAGGGCTACTTCGGCCGCTGGAACGAGGCGCAGCGGAGCCTGGTGCGGCGGCTGAGGGGGGACGCAGACGGCGAGGACGGAGAGGGCTTCAAGCTCCGCTACGTGGGCTCCCTGGTGGCCGACTTCCACCGGACGCTCCTGTACGGCGGGCTGTTCATGTACCCCTCCGACCGCAGGCACCCGGACGGAAAGCTCCGGCTCCTGTACGAGGCGGACCCGCTGGCCTTCGTGTGCGAGCAGGCGGGCGGGCGGGCCACGAACGGGGAGCGGCGGATCCTCGAGGTCGAACCGGAGGCGCTCCACCAGCGCACGCCCCTGTTCATCGGGACGCCCGGGTACGTGGACATGGCCATGGAGCACCTGAGCCGGGAGGAGGCGGCGGCGGGATGAAGGCCGCCGCCGGATGACGAAAGGCCCCGCGGCCCGGATGGGCCGCGGGGCCCTCGTCGCTCGGCTCACGGACCCGCCGGAGGACGCTCAGGGCAGCCAGGGCCGCAGGCGATCGGGGTCGTCGTACCCGATGATCTCGGCGATCTGCGGGCCGACCTCGGCCAGGAGCGCCTCGCGCTCCCGCTGGTGGAGGAAGGCGCTTCGGAAGCCGTTCAGGACCATCACGCCGATCTCCTCCAGCGTGAAGTCCAGGTGCTTCCAGGCGCGCACGTACTCCTCGGTCACAGTGGTCCCGCTCATGAGCCGATTGTCCGTGTTCAGGCTCACGACGAGGCCGAGGTCGAAGTAGCGCCGCACCGGGTGGCTGGGGAAGTCCTCGACCACCCGGGTCTGCACGTTGCTGGTCAGGCAGATCTCGAGCGGCACCCGGTGGTCGCCCACGTAGCGCTCGAGGTCGGGGTCCTCGAACAGGCGGGTCCCGTGCCCGATCCGGTGGGCGCCGCAGTAGTGGAGCGCCTGGTGGATGGACTCGGGTCCGTAGGCCTCGCCGGCGTGGATCGTGGCGTTGCAGTTGGCGTTGAGGACCGTGTAGAAGGCGTTCCGGTGCTTCTTGGCCGGGTAGTTGTACTCCGCGCCGGCCAGGTCGAATCCCACTACGCCCCGCTCTCTGTAGGCCACCGTGAGGTCGGCCAGGTCCCGGGAGACGTCGGGCTCCATGTTCCGGATGCCGCACAGGATGAGGCGCGACTCGATCCCGAGCTCGTCCCGCGCGCTCCTCATGCCCCGCAGCGGAGCCTCCACGGCCTCGGGGAGCGGAAGCCCCTCGCGGGTGAGGAGGATGGGCGAATAGCGGATCTCCATGTACCGGACGTTCTCGGCGGCCGCGTCCTCGCACAGCTCCCGGGCTATGCGCTCGAGCGCGTCGGCGTGCTGCATCACCGACAGCGTCAGCTCGAACCGGGCCAGGTAGTCCTCGAGGTTCCGGGCGTCGCGCACGTGCAGGTAAGAGGTGAGCTGGTCCGGGTCGTGGGTCGGGAGGTCGACGCCGTGCTCGTCCGCCAGGTGGAGCAGGGTGTCGGGCCGGAGCGAGCCGTCCAGGTGGACGTGGAGGTCCGTCTTGGGAAGCGAGCGCACGGCCTCGCGGACCGCGGCCTCGTCCCGTGGCTCCACGCTCCGGCTCACGGAGACCTCCCCCCGGCCGCGGTGCCCGCCGTGGCGGGACACACGGCCGCCGCCGGGGTCCCGACGGGAGCCCAGCGGTCCGGCTCGGGAGCGCGCACCGCTCCGGAGAAGCCGCGGAGGTAGCGGACGAGCGCGTCCAGGTCGACGATGCCCGTGGGGGTCGTCGACCGGACGTCCTCCAGCATGGAGAAGCCCGCACCGCCCGTGGCCATGAAAGCGTTCGCCGTGAGCGTATAGGTCGAGTCGGGCCGCACCGGCCCGTCGCCGTCCAGGACGATGGACCGGATGCGTCGGCCGTCGGGGGCGCCGGGCCGGTAGCACACGGTGATCCCGCTCACGTGGGCGTGGGGACCGTCGGCCTCGAGCGCGCGCTCGAGCGTCCGCCGCAGCGTGCGGCCGGTGACCCGCATCCTCACCAGCGTGTTCCCGAACGGCTGGACCTCGAACAGCTCCCCGTAGCTGACCTGGCCGGCCGGGAGGCTCCGGCGGATCCCGCCGTTGTTCATGATGGCCACCTGCGTGCCGGTCGCGTCGCGCTGGGCATCCGCGATGAGGTCGCCCAGGCCGTACTCGGCGTCGCGCCCCGTCTTCCGGAGGGGCTCGGCCAGGACGGCCACCGGCCGCTTCACCCGCTCCGCCACCCGCGCGCGGAAGCGGTCCACCAGCGCGCCCACGGCCGAATCGGGCGTCACCGCGTCCGGCCACGCCGTCCGCACCCGGAGGATCCGGGCATCCACCGAGTCCGGCCCGGCCCGCGTGAGCCGCGCCTCCGCCAGGGCGGTGGCGTTCGCCCACGACTGCACGACCGGACGGCCGCGGATGCGGGTGCGGATGAGGCTGTGCGTGTGCCCCGTGATCGCGTAGTCCCAGCTCGAGGTCGTGGCGCGGAGCGCGTCGATCGCCTCGCCGTGGCAGTTCTCGGTTCCGTGCGTGCGGCAGAACCCGCCCGCGTGGAGGAGGACGACCACGAAGTCCGCGCCCTTCGCGTGCAGCTCCGGGACGTAGCGGTCGATGGCGGCCGACAGGCTCCGGAACTCGAGGCCCGAGACGTGGGCCGGCATCGTGGTCTCCGGGGTCGAGCGCGTCGTCACGCCCACCACGCCGATCCTCACGCCGCCGCGCTCCACCAGCGTCCACGGCCGCACCCACGAGGGGTGCCGGTCGGTCCCCTTCACGAAGATGTTGGCGCCGAGGAAGGGGAAGCTCGCCTGCCGGACCCGGGCGCGCAGGGTGTCCACCCCCCAGTCGAACTCGTGGTTCCCGACGGCCGCCGCGTCGTAGCCCATGCGGTCGAAGACGGCTATGGTCGAGCGGCCGTCCAGGAGGCTCGAGATCGGGGTCCCCTGCATGACGTCTCCCGCGCTGAACAGGAAGACGGGACAGTCGCTCGCCGCCTCCGCGCTGTCGAAGTAGGCGGCGACCACCGCGGCGCCTCCCACCTCCCGGCCACCGAGGGCCGAAGGCGCGGAGGGGAGGAGGTGTCCATGGGTGTCGTTGGTCGAGAGGACGAGCGCGCACGTGCGGGCCGGGGGTGGCGCCGCGGCGGTGGGGGGAGCGGACCGCGGCGGCCCTGTCCCGGCGCCGGCCAGGAGCAGGGAGAGAAGCGGGCTCAGCACGCGCAGCTGTCCATCTCGTAGCCGGCCTCCCGGTCCAGGAGGGGCGCCTTGTAGTCGCCCGTCCAGCACGCCTCGCAGAAGGGCCCGAAGCCCCTGACGGCCGAGCGCATCCCCTCGAGGGACAGGTAGCCCAGCGAGTCGACGCCCAGGTGCTCGCCGATCTCCTGCACGCTCTTCTGTGCCCCGATCAGCTCCGCCCGTGTCGGCATGTCGATCCCGTAGTAGCACGGGTAGCGGATGGGCGGGGAGGCGATGCGGAAGTGGATCTGCTTCGCGCCCGCCTCACGCAGGAGGGAGACGAGGCCGCGGCTCGTCGTGCCGCGCACCAGCGAGTCGTCCACGATGACCACCCGCCGGCCCTCGATCAGCTCGCGCACGGGGTTGTACTTGACGCGGACCTTGAAGTCGCGGCCCGACTGGGTGGGATGGATGAAGGTCCGGCCCACGTAGTGGTTCCGGATGAGGGCCAGCTCGAACGGCAGCCCGGACTCCTCCGAGTAGCCCAGCGCGGCCGAGTTCGAGGAGTCGGGGACCGCGAACACGCAGTCCGCCTCGACCGGGTGCTCGCGGGCCAACTGCCGACCGAAGGCGCGACGGGCCCGGTCCACGCTGCAGCCCCAGATGCGCGAGTCGGGCCGCGCGAAATACACCAGCTCGAACAGGCACGGCGCCGGGTCGGCGGGCGGCAGGGGCCGCATCTTCTCCACCGTGCCGTTCCGGATGCGCAGGACCTCCCCGGGCTCGAGGTCCCGCACGTAGTCGGCCCCGATGATGTCCAGCGCGCACGTCTCGGAGGCGATGATGGCGGCGCCGTCCAGGCGCCCCAGGACCAGCGGCCGGAAGCCCCTCGGGTCCCTGGCCGCGTACAGCGTGTCCCCGACGCTGAGGGCGAGCGAGAAGGCGCCCTGGATCTGCGAGAGAGCGTCGTCCACCTGCGCGGTCTCCGAGTCGCGCCGCGAGCGGGCGATGAGGTGGATCACGACCTCCGAGTCGCTGTCGGTCTGGAAGATCGCCCCCTCGGAGGTGAGGCGGTCACGCAGCTCGTGCTGGTTGGTGAGGTTCCCGTTGTGGGCCAGCGCCAGGGGGCCGTGCCGGTAGTTCACGAGAACCGGCTGTGCGTTCCGGAGCTCGGAGCTCCCCGAGGTCGAATAGCGCACGTGGCCCAGGGCCGTCCGGCCCCGGAGCCGGTCCATGGCGTCGTCATCGAAGACGTCGCTCACCAGGCCCATGCCGCGGTGGGAGCGGGCCGCGCCGTCCTCACCGATGGCCACGATGCCGGCCGACTCCTGGCCCCGGTGCTGGAGGGCGTAGAGGCCCATGAACACCAGCCCGGCGGCCTCGGGCGCGCCGCTCACGGCGAACACCCCGCACTCGTCCCTCGGCTTGTCGTCGTCGTGGATCGGAAGTCGTCTGCTCACGTTCTCCTCGAACCCGTGGCTCGTCTCCGGCCGGTGGTACGTACACCCCATGCCCCTCCCGGGGTCGTGCGGGAGCCCCGTCCCGCCCCTCAGGTCGTGAGGCCGGCCTCGTGCTCCATCCTCCGGGGCAGGGCGGCGTCGTAGGCCGCCGCCAGCTCCCTGGATCCGGCGGTCACCGTGAGCCCGCCGGCCCGGAGGCGGAACGTGCCGTCCGGCTCACCCACCGTGCCGATGCGGCGGACCGGGAGGCTCCGGCGTCCCACCAGCTCCCCGAGCGGACCCGCGTCCTCCGGCCGGCAGCTGAGGACGACGCGTGACTGGCTCTCCCCGAACAGGAGCGCGCCGGCCGAGACGCCTTCCCCCTCGAGCTCGGCGTCGAGCCCCGCGGGACCTCCCTCGGCCAGGATGGCGCACTCGGCCAGGGCCACGGCCGCGCCCCCGTCGGAGACGTCGTGGGCGGAGCGCAGGAGACCCTCGTGCCCCGCCTCGACCAGGAGCTCGACGAGGCGGGCGGCCTCCTCGAGATCGAGGGCGGGCGGCTCTCCGGCCACCTTCCCCCGGATCCGCGCCAGGAACTCCGACGCCCCCAGCTCCTCTCGCGTCGTCCCCACCAGGAGCACCACGTCCCCGGGCGAGCGGAACGCGGAGGGGACCCGGGCCGTCACGTCCCCGAGGACCCCGACCATGCCGATCACCGGCGTGGGGTAGATCGGACCGGCGGGCGTCTCGTTGTACAGGGAGACGTTCCCGCCCGTGACCGGCGTGCCGAGCGCCCGGCACGCCTCGCCGATCCCGGCCACCGCCTCGCGCAGCTGGTGGTAGACGGCCGGCCTGGTCGGATTCCCGAAGTTGAGGCAGTTCGTGATGGCCAGGGGCCGCGCCCCGGAGCACGCGAGGTTCCGCGCCGCCTCGGCCACCGCGATCGCGGCCCCCCGCCGGGGCGCGAGCTGGACGTAGCGGCCGTTCCCGTCCACGGTGGCCGCGATCCCCCGGCCCGTGTCGGCCAGCCGGAGGACGGCCGCGTCGGAGCCGGGTCGGACCACCGTGTTCGTCCCGACCGTCGTGTCGTACTGCTCCCAGATCCAGCGCTTGGAGGCCACCGAGGGGGAGTCGAGCAGGGTCAGGAGCGCCTCGCGCGCCTCCCCGTCCGACCCCAGCCGGCCCTCCTCCGAGGTGTCCACGCTCCGATGGCGCGCCGTCTCCTCGCTCTCCTCCGCCTCGTACGTGCAGGTCGGCGGCTCCCCGACCAGCGGGCGGAGCGGGATCTCGGCCACGACCTCCTGGCCGTCCCGGACCCGGAAGACCCCGTCCCCGGTGACGCGGCCTATGACCGCGGCGCCCAGCTCCCAGCGGGAGAGGACCTCGCGGACGTCGTCCTCTCGGCCCGGCTCGACGACCACGAGCATGCGCTCCTGGGACTCGGAGAGGAGGATCTCGTAGGGCGTCATCCCGGTCTCACGGACGGGGACGCGGGAAGCGTCGATCTCCATGCCGGCGTCCGCCCGCTCGGCCATCTCGGTGGCGCTCGACGTGAGCCCCGCGGCGCCCATGTCCTGGATCCCCACCACGAGGTCCCGCTCGATGAGCTCGAGGGTGGCCTCGAGGAGGAGCTTCTCGGTGAACGGGTCGCCCACCTGGACCTGGGGCCGTCTGTCGGAGGTCTCCTCGCCCAGCTCCTCGGAGGCGAAGGACGCCCCGTGGATCCCGTCCCGTCCCGTCCGCGAGCCGACGGCCATGACCACGTTCCCGGGCGCGCCGGTCCCGGCGCGCGTCAGGCGGTCGAGGCGCACGAGGCCCAGGCACATGACGTTCACGAGCGGATTCCGCTCGTACACCGGGTCGAAGACGGTCTCGCCGCCCACGGTCGGGATCCCCACGCAGTTCCCGTAGTCGCCGACGCCGCGCACCACGCCGTCCAGGAGGTAGCGCGAGCGGGGCGAGTCCAGGGAGCCGAAGCGCAGGCTGTCGAACAAAGCGATCGGGCGCGCGCCCATGGTGAACACGTCGCGCAGGATGCCGCCCGAGCCGGTGGCCGCGCCCTGGTAGGGCTCGACCGCCGAGGGGTGGTTGTGGGACTCGATCTTGAAGGCCAGGCCCCAGCCCTCGCCCACGTCCACGACGCCGGCGTTCTCGCCGGGTCCCTGCACCACGGCGGGCCCGTCGGTGGGGAGCGTGCGGAGGAGGGGGCGGGAGCTCTTGTAGCTGCAGTGCTCCGACCACATGGCCGAGAACACGCCGAGCTCGGCCAGCGTGGGCTCGCGTCCCAGGATCTCCAGGATGCGCTCCCACTCCTCCCCGGTGAGCCCGTGCTCGGCCGCGAGCTCCGGTCCCATCGCCGCGCGCGCCGTCCCCGCCGTCACGACGCGGCCCCCGCGGCGGCCTCGAGCGCGGATCGGAACACCCCGAGCCCGTCCGCCGAGCCCAGGACCCGGTCGTAGGCCCGGTCGGGGTGGGGCATGAGGCCGACCACGTTCCGGCCCTCGCTCGCGACGCCCGCGATGGAGCGGAGCGAGCCGTTGGGGTTGGCCTCGTCGGTGGCGCGGCCCGCCTCGTCCACGTAGCGGAACACCACCCGGCCCTCGCCCTCCAGGCGGTCGAGCGTCTCCCCGTCGGCGACGTAGCGGCCCTCGCCGTGGGAGAGCGGCATGCGCAGGACCTGCCCCTCGCGGTAGGCGCTCGTGAAGGGGGTGTCCGCGCGCTCGACCCGGAGGTGGACGTCGTGCGACAGGAAGCGGAGGCCCGCGTTCCTGGCGAGCGCGCCGGGCAGGAGCTTCGCCTCGCACAGGATCTGGAAGCCGTTGCAGATCCCGAGCACCGGCCCGCCGCGCCGGGCGAAGGCCTCGACGGCCTTCATGATCGGGCTGAAGCGCGCGATCGCGCCAGCCCGCAGGTAATCGCCGTAGGCGAAGCCGCCGGGGAGGAGGATGACGTCCGCCCCCTCGAGGCCGGTCTGACGGTGCCACAGGTAGAAGGCCTCCTGGCCCAGGCCCTCGGTCACGCTCTTGAAGCAGTCCTGGTCGCAGTTGGAGCCGGGGAAGCGGACGATCCCGAACCTCACCCGGCCACCCCCCGCACGTCGATCTCGTAGTCCTCGATGACGGGGTTGGCCAGGAGCTCCTCGCACATGCCGGCCGTCCGCTCCAGCGCCTCCCGCTCGTCGTCGGCCTCGAGCGTGAGGCGGATGAGGCGGCCCGCGCGCACCCCGCCCACCTCCTCGTAGCCCAGCTCCCCCAGGGCCCGGCCGATCGTCTGTCCCTCGGGATCCAGAATGCCCTCGCGGGGCATCACCCGGATCTCCATCGCGTAGCTGGCTATGGCTGCCTCCTCCTGCAGGGCTACGGGCCGGTGTCGTAGATGGGGAGCTCCTCCCCGGTCAGCCTCCGGTACGCCTCCAGATAGCGGTCGGTCGTGGCCCGCACCACCTCCTCCGTGAGGTCGGGCGCCGGCGGCTGGCGGTCCCATTCGCCCGCCTCCACCAGGCCGTCCAGGAAGTCCCGGACCGGCTGCTTGTCGAGCGAGGGCTGGGTGCGGCCGGGCTCCCACGTGTCCGCGGGCCAGAAGCGGGAGGAGTCGGGCGTGAGCGCCTCGTCGATGAGCAGGATCTCTCCGCTCCTCAGGCTCGTCCCGAACTCGAACTTGGTGTCGGCCAGGATGATGCCTCGCTCCCGGGCCTCGTCCCGCCCGTGGCGGTAGACCGCGAGGCTGAACTCCTCGAGGATCGTGGCCGTGTTGAGGCCGACGATCTCCCGCATGTCCTCGAAGGTGATGTTCTCGTCGTGCCCCTCCTCCGCCTTGGTGGCCGGGGTGAACCTGGGCTCGTCGAGCTCGCACCCCTCCAGGAGTCCCCCGCGGAGGCGCTCGCCGATCAGCGTGCCGTGGTCGCGGTATTCCCGCCAGCCCGACCCGGCCAGATAGCCGCGGACCACGCACTCGACGGGAAAGGGCTCGGCACGCTCGACCAGCATGCCCCGTCCGGCCCAGCCGCCGCGGCACTCGGCCAGCTCGGGCCGGAGGCGCACGATCCGGTCGGGATCCGCGCTCACGCAGTGGTTGCGGACGATGTCGCTCGTGCGCTCGAACCAGAAGGCGGAGATCTGGGTGAGGACCGCGCCCTTCCTCGGGATCGGCTGCGGGAGCACGCAGTCGTAGGCGCTGATCCGGTCGCTGGCCACCATGAGCAGGGTGCTCGGGTCGACCTCGTACACGTCCCGCACCTTGCCCCGATGGAGGAGGGGAAGGGGGAGATCCGTCCTGTCGATCACCGCCATGTGCGCCTCTCGTCCGCGGTCATCCGGCGACCGTCGTCTCCGCGCCCGGTCCGGGGCCGCCGGCCGGTCCCGTCACACGCGGAGCGTCACGTCCGGGTCGGCCGCCGCTCCGGCTCGCTCCAGGATCGGGTCCACGCGCTCCCGCAGGAAGCGCTCCACCTGCTCGGGCGCGCGGCCCACGAGGCCGTCCGGGCGCGCCAGCGCCTCCAGGCGCGAGCGGTCGAGCCCGAACGCCGGGTCGCCGGCCACCCGCTCCAGGAAGTCGTTGTCCTCGGCCCCCTCGTCCAGTCGCCGCCGTGCCTCCATGGCGTGCCGGCGGACGCGCTCGTGCAGCTCCTGGCGGTCCCCGCCGGCCTCGACGCCGGCCACGAGCACCTCCTCGACCACCAGGAAGGGGAGTTGACGGCGGAGCCGACGTTCGACCACCGCCGGGTGGACCACGAGTCCGGCGGCCACGTTGGTCTCGAGCTGGAGAACGGCGTCCGCCGACAGGTACGCCTCGGGAAGGGAGATCCGGCGGTTGGCCGAATCGTCCAGCGTGCGCTCCATCCACTGCACCGAGGCGGTCCAGCTCGCGTCCAGCTCGAGGACGCACAGGTGCCGGGCCAGGGCGCAGATCCGCTCCGAGCGCATCGGGTTCCGCTTGTAGGGCATGGCCGAGGAGCCGATCTGGCGACTGCCGAAGGGCTCCTCGGCCTCCCCGAACGACTGGAGGAGGCGGACGTCGTGCCCGAAGCGGGCCGTGCTCGCGCCGATCCCCGCCAGCACGGCCAGGCAGCGGTGGTCGACCTTGCGCGGATAGGTCTGTCCCACGACGTCGTACACCCCGGGAAAGCCGAAGCGCTCGGCCAGCCTGGCGTTGAGGCGGTCCACGGCCTCCCCGCTGCCGAGGAGCCGGAGGAAGCTGGCCTCCGTCCCGGTGGTTCCGCGCGCGCCGCGGAGGCGCAGGTCCTCCAGGGCGCGGTCCACCTCCGCCAGGTCGAGGAGGATGTCCTGGATCCACAGGCAGGCGCGCTTGCCCATCGTGGTCGGCTGGGCCGGCTGGAGGTGCGTGTATCCCAGCGCCGCGAGGCCGGCGTGCTCGCGGGCGAAGCGCCCGAGCGCGGCCACCGCGCCGACCAGCCGGCGGCGCACGAGCTCCAGGGCGTCGCGGTGCTGGAGGAGGCCGGCGTTGTCGGTGACGTAGCAGCTCGTGGCGCCCAGGTGGATGTGGCCCCTGGCCTCCGGGGCGACCTCGCCGAAGTGGTGCACGTGGGCCATGACGTCGTGGCGGAGCTCGGCCTCGAGCTCCGCCACCCGGCCGGGGTCGATCTCCTCGCGGCCGTCCCGCATGGCCTCGATCGCGCCCGCGGGGATCTCGACCCCGAGGTCGCGCTCGATCTCGGCGAGCGCGATCCACAGGTCGCGCCACAGGAGCGCCTGCCGGCGCGGCGAGAAGATCTCCGCCATCTCCGGGGAGGCGTACCGGTCCAGGAGAGGGTGCGGATACGCCTCCGGGGCCCGTCCGTCCGTGCTCATCGGAGCCCGAAGGAGGTCACGAAAGACTCCCCGTCCCGGTAGATCCACACGCGCACGAACCCTCTCTCGGTGGCCGCCTTGAACAGGCGGGCGGCGTCGTCGGCGGTCTGCACCTCGCGTCGGTCGATGGCCGCGATCACGTCTCCCTCCTGCATGCCGGTGGAGCCGGCCACGTCCTGGCTCACGTCCACGATGAGCGCGCCCTGGTCGACCTGCAGGTGGCGCTCCACGGCGATCTGCGGCGTGACGGTCACGAGCTGGAGGCCGCGCAGGACCTCGACCCTGTGGGCCTGCTCGGAGGGCAGCTCCCGCACCGTGAGGCTGGCCGTCCCGGTCCGTCCGCTCCGCTCGAACCGCAGCCTGGCCGTCGAGCCCACGCCGATGTCCAGGAGTCCCACCTCCCAGTCGAGCGGTCCTCGCACGTGCCGGCCGTTCAGCGTGAGGAGGACGTCGCCCTTCTCGAGGCCGGCATCCGCGCCCGGAGAGCCCGGGGCCACGCGACGGACCACGGTGCGCGAGACCAGGCTGTCCGAGGACACGCTGGCCACGTCCAGCCCCACGTACGGCCGCCGGATCCGGCCGAACTTGCGCAGCTCGTCCGCGATCTTGAGCGCCCGGTCGATCGGGATCGCGAAGCCCAGCCCCTCGGACCCCCCCGACTTGGAGAGGATGAACGAGTTGACTCCCACCACCCGGCCGTCGGCGTTGACCAGGGGACCTCCACTGTTCCCCGGGTTGATGGCGGCGTCGGTCTGGATCATGTCGGCGTAGAGGACCTCGCGCCGCCCGTTCCCGCGGTAGTCCCGGTTCACCCCCGAGACGACGCCCGACGTGACCGTGGCCTCGGGATTCGAGAGGTAGAAGCCGAAGGGGTTGCCGATCGCCACGGCGGGCTCGCCGACCATGAGGTCCGCGGACGTGCCGAGCGGGGCGGGCGGCACCTTCCCCGCCGGGATCTTGATCACGGCCACGTCCGTGAGGGCGTCCGAGCCGACCATCCGGCCCGTGTAGCGGTGGCCCGAGGCATCGACCACGGCGATCTGGCTGGCGTTCTCGACCACGTGCGCGTTGGTGAGGATGTAGCCCCGGTCGTCCACCGCGAATCCCGATCCGAGCCCCCGGACGCGCCGCTGACCCTGGAAGAACATCCCGAAGGGCCCCTGCGGCTGCTCGGACTCGGTCGCGACCACGTTGATCGAGACCACCGAGGCCCGGACCGCGCGCGCCGCGGTCACCGTGGGCGTCACGCGGCGGTCGCTGGCCGGGAGCGTGTCGGGCGCCGACGCGCCGTCCGCGAGGCCGGCGCTCCCGCCGGCGGGGTCGCCCGCGCTCTCACGGCCCGCCCCGTTCGCAGCCCCGAGCGGGACATCCTCGGCCGGCGAGGCGTCGTCGGGGACCCACGCGCGGGAGTTCGAGGCCGACGCCGCCGCGGCCTCGCTGTCCGCGGGCCCGGGCCCGCGGCCGCGAAGGAGGGCGCCCACGCCCAGGCCGCCGACGAACAGCACCGCCGCCGCCACCACCAGCCGGGACGTCCGTCCGCCCCGCATCCTATCGCGTCCTCGTCACGGTCTCATCTCCCCCGGGAGCCCGTCCGCGCCGTCCCCGGTCTCCGCCGGCCGCGCGGTCAGCCCCGGCACGCCCGGATCCCGGTTCCAGCCCTCTTCGTAGCGCACGCCCGTCAGGTAGAGGCCCTCGGCCGGCGCGGGCGAGGGCGGCCGGACCCTCGGGTCGCCGTTCAGGAGGAGCGTCATGTCCTCCTCGCCCCTCCGGCCCGTCGCGATCTCCACCTGCGTTCGCACGATGTAACGTACCATGTGGTGGAGGAAGCGGTTCGCCACGATCGTGTAGCGCAGGTCTCCGAGCGCCGTGGCGGACCACCGGGAGGTCGCGACGGTACACAGGTCGCCGAGCTCTTCCTGGCCCGACTTGGCGAAGGCCCGGAACGAGTGCTCGCCCGAGAGGCGGGCGGCCGAGCTCAGGAGGAGCTCCGGGTCGGGCACGGAGTCCGGCCGCCACACGCGGCCGGCGCGCAGGGGAGAGGCGGCGTCCGGGCCGGAGGCCAGGAAGTACTCGTAGCGGCGGGCGCGGGCGTCGAAGCGGGGATGAAACTCTCGCGACGTCTCTCTAAGTTTCTCGATCCAGATGTCCGCCGGCAGCACGGCGTTCATCGCGCGGTGCAGCTCGGCCGCGGACCAGCGGTCCGGGGCGGGGAACGCGACCTCCTGTCCGGTGGCGTGGACCCCACGGTCGGTTCGGCCGGAGGCCAGCACGGTCGCTCGCTGCGAGAACAGCCCGGACAGGGCCTCCTCGAGCGCGTCCTGCACGGTCCGCTGGTCGGGCTGGCTCTGCCAGCCGTGGAAGGCGGAGCCGTCGTAGTGCACGGTGGCGCGGAAGCGCACGGAGGTCCGTTCCTGCACGGCGGCAAGCTACCGGGCGCCGTCGCGGGGTGTCAAGCACGCCCGCGCGCGCGGCTGCCCGCGACGGCCGCACGATACGGCGGCGGCGGCACGACACGAACATCAGGCGATGCGAGGTACGAGAGGGTGACGGATTCGATCCACGAGCGGGCCTCCGAGGGCCCGCTCACCGCGGAAGAGGCGGAGGCCGCGTTCGGCCGCATCATGCGGGGCCAGGCGGGCGACGAGCACACGGCGGCCCTCCTCCTGGCGCTGCGCGAGCGCGGCGAGACCCCGTCCGAGGTGGCCGGGGGCGTGCGTGCGCTGCGGAGCGCCATGGTCGAGGTCCGGCTCGAGGCCGAGGGCCTGGTCGACACGTGCGGGACCGGAGGCGGGAAGCTCACGACCTTCAACATCTCGACCGTGGCCGCGCTCGTGGCCGCGGGCGGGGGCGTGCCGGTGGCCAAGCACGGGAACCGCTCCTTCACGTCCAGGTGCGGGAGCGCCGACGTCCTAGAGGCGCTCGGCGTCGCGGTCGACCCGGGGCCGGACCGGATGGCCTCGGTGTTCGAGGCCACGGGCTTCTGCTTCATGTACGCGCCCCGCTTCCACCCGGCCATGCGCCACGTGGCGCCGGTTCGGCGGCGGCTGGGGGTCACCACGATCATGAATCTCCTGGGACCGCTCACGAGCCCGGCCCGCGTCCGCCGACAGGTGGTGGGAGTTCCGGACACGGGCCTCCTGGAGCTCATCGCCGGGGCCCTCCTCGAGCTGGGCCACGAGCGCGCCCTGGTGGTGCACGGCGAGCCGGGCCTGGACGAGCTGAGCCCGCTCGGCACGACGCACGGGATCCGCCTCGAGGAGGGTCGGCTCGAGCCGTTCGAGGTCCGGCCGGAACAGTTCGGCTGGAACGGCCTGGACTCCGATGGGCTCCGGGGCGGGGAGCCGGCCGACAACGCGCGGCTGGCCGAGAGGATCCTGTCGGGCGAGGAGCGGGGGGCGGCCCGCGCGGCGGTCGAGCTGAACGCCGGCGCTGCGTTCTGGGCGGCCGGCCGCGCCGACACGCTGGAGGAGGGCGTCGAGGCGGCCCGCGCGTCCCTGGACGAGGGCCGCGCGAGGGAGACCCTGGAGCGCCTCCGGGAAGTCAGTACTTCCGGATGACCCCCACCACGACGCCGCGGATCCGTACCCGCTCGGCGTCGACCACGAGGGGCGAGAGCGAGGGGTTGGCCGGCTGCAGCCGCACCCGGCCGTCCTCCTCGTGGTAGAGCTTCTTCATGGTGGCGCTCTCGCCGTCGATGAGCGCAATGACCATCTCGCCCTGGTGCGCCGTGTCCCTCGACTGGACGATCACGTAGTCGCCGCTCCGGATCTGCTCGTCGATCATCGAGTCGCCCCGGACGCGAAGCACGTAGTGCTCGTGCCGGCTTCCGGCCACCATGTCCTCCGGGACGCCCAGCGTCTCCGTGTCCTCGATGGCCTCGATCGGCTCGCCGGCGGCCACGAGCCCGAGCAGCGGCAGGGTGGTGGTGCCCCCGCTCCGCGTCGGGCGGACCAGCTCGATGGAGCGGCTCTCGTTGTAATTCTTCCGGATGTAGCCCTTCTCCTCGAGGTTGCACAGGTGCTCGTGCACCGTGGCCAGGGAGCGGTATCCGAAATGCTCGGCAATCTCCTCGAAGCTGGGCGAGTAGCCACGGGCTTCGAGGAAGCCCTCGATGAAGTCGAGGATCTCCTTCTGTCGCTTCGTGAGGGCCATGATCTCCTTCTTCCCGCGTGCCCGCCGTGCGGCCGCCCGCTCCCGCGCTCCGTCCCCCCGGCAGGCGGCCGCGAGGGCCGGCTCCCGAAGGGAAACCGAAACCAAGCTACCCGAACAGGGACCGAAACGCAACCGCGCGCATCGACGGCAACGCAACCGCACGCATCGGCGGCGCGCGCCTTGCGCTGTCCTGGAAGTGAAAAACGCAAACCGGCGGGAGGCGGCCGGCCGAGAGCTCGGGGCCGGACCCGCGCCGCGGCCGGCTCGAACTCGACGACACGGGAGGGTAGCGAGTTGCTTCTGGACGAGATCGTAGCCACGAAGGCGGAAGAGGCGTCGGCCCTGCGGCGCTGGAAGGAACACCTGGAGAACAGGGTCGAGGAGGCGCGGGCGCCCCGCGACCTGGAGGCCGCGCTGCGCACCGCCGGCGCCTCGGAGGCCGTGGCGGTGATCGGGGAGTTCAAGCGGCGTTCCCCATCCGCCCGGGAGCTGGCTTCCGAGGCCGATCCGGTCGCGGTGACCACCGTCTACGAGGAGGGTGGCGCGGCGGCCATCTCGGTGCTCACCGATGGCCCCCACTTCGGAGGCTCCCTCACGGACCTGGAGAAGGTGAGCGGGGCCGTGTCGGTCCCCGTACTGCGCAAGGACTTCCTCCTGGACCCGATCCAGGTGCTCGAGGCACGAGCCGCCGGCGCCGATGCGGTCCTCCTCATCAGCCGGATCCTGGACGACTCGCGGCTGCGGGACCTCCTGGCCGCCGTGCAGGCGCACGGCATGACGCCGCTGGTCGAGGTCCACGACCGCCGGGAGCTGGATCGGGCCGTGGAGGCCGACGCCCGCGTGATCGGCGTGAACGCGCGGGACCTGGCCAGCCTGGAGATCGACCTGGAGGCCGCGCGCGAGCTCCTCGGCCAGGTGCCGCCCGACCGGATCGCGGTCGCCGAGAGCGGAGTGGCGGGGCCGGAGGACGTGGCCGACCTCGGAGAGGCGGGCGCCGACGCGGTCCTGGTGGGCACGTGGCTCATGCGCGAGGGCGCGTCCCGGATCGCCGACCTGACCGGCCAGGCCCGCTCGGACCGCGGCGCCGCGACGGGCGCGACGGCCGGGCGGCCCGGCCTCGGCTGAGCCCCCGGCGAGGCGCGGCGCGGTGAGAGGCGCCCCCCGCGTCAAGATCTGCGGGCTCCGCCGGCCGGAGGACGTCCGCGCCGCCGCCTCCGCGGGCGCCGACTACCTGGGCTTCGTCCTCGCCGGCGGACCGCGCCACGTCGAGCCGGGGCGGGCGCGCGAGCTTCACGAGGCCGTCACCCAGAGCGCGGCGCCGCCGGGTGCGGGGGGCTCCGACCCTTCCCCCGTGCGTCCCCGTCCGGTGGCCGTCCTGGTGGACGCCTCCGTGAAGGAGGTCCTCGCGGCGGCCTCCGCCGCCGACGTCGGCATCGTCCAGCTCCACGGCGCCGAGACCCCCGAGACCTGCCGCGCGCTGCGCGAGGTCGGCCTCGAGGTGTGGAAGGCGCTGCGGCCGCGCTCGGAGGAGGAGCTCGGCGAGCTCGTCGCCCGCTACCGCCAGGTCGTCGACGCCATCCACGTGGAGGGCTGGTCGGGCCGCGCCGCGGGCGGCACCGGGGCGGGCTTCCCCTGGGCCTGGGCCGAAGCGCTCCGAGGCGAGCGCACCCCGGGTCCCGCGCTCATCCTGGCCGGGGGGCTCACCCCCGAGAACGTCTCCGACGCCGTGCGCCGCGTGCGTCCCTTCGCCGTGGACGTCTCGAGCGGGGTCGAGCTCCGGCCGGGCGTCAAGGATCCCGACCGGGTCCGGGCTTTCGTGGAGCGGGTCGGGGAGGCTACTCATGCCCCACCGCGAACCGACGACACCGGAGGGGACAGAGAGTGACGGATCGGCAGGGAGCCACGCGGGCCGCCGACGCGGCCGACGGACGCTTCGGGACCTTCGGCGGCCGGTACGTGCCCGAGACGCTCATCCCGGCCCTCGAGGAGCTGGAGGCGGCCTACGACGAGGCCGCGTCCGACCCGGCCTTCCGCGAGGAGCTCGGCGCGCTCCTGCGCGATTACGTCGGCCGCCCCAGCCCCGTCTGGCGGGCCGACCGCCTGGGCGAGGTGCTGGGCGGCGTCCGCCCCTGGCTCAAGCGCGAGGACCTCAACCACACCGGCGCCCACAAGATCAACAACACCCTGGGCCAGGCGCTCGTCGCCCGCCGCATGGACAAGCGCCGCATCATCGCCGAGACGGGGGCCGGCCAGCACGGAGTCGCGACGGCCACCGCCTGCGCGCTCTTCGGCCTGGACTGCCTCGTCTACATGGGGCGCGAGGACATGCGGCGGCAGGCGCTCAACGTGGAGCGCATGCGGCTGCTGGGCGCCGAGATCCGCCCGGTGGACTCGGGGCGCGGGACCCTGAAGGACGCTACCAACGAGGCCATTCGGGACTGGGTCGAGAACGTCCGCGACACCCACTACATCATCGGCTCGGTCGTCGGACCCGACCCCTATCCGCGCATGGTGCGCGACTTCCAGCGGGTGATCGGGGACGAGGCCCGCGAGCAGCTCGCCGACCTCGACGTCCGCCCCGCCGCCGCGTTCGCGTGCGTGGGCGGTGGCTCGAACGCCATCGGCATCTTCACGGCGTTCCTCGGGGACGAGGACGTGGAGCTGGTGGGCGTCGAGGCCGCGGGCGAGGGGCTCTCGACCGGGCGTCACGCCGCGTCGCTCGCCGCCGGCTCGCCCGGCGTCCTGCACGGCTCGCTGAGCTACCTCCTCCAGGACGAGGGCGGGCAGGTCCTCCCGGCCCATTCCGTCTCGGCGGGCCTCGACTACCCCGGGGTCGGGCCCGAGCATGCCTGGCTCCGCGACACGGGCCGCGTGCGCTACGAGTCGGCCACCGACGCCGAGGCCCTGGCCGCGTTCCGCGACCTCTCGAGGCTCGAGGGCATCATCCCCGCCCTCGAGAGCGCCCACGCTCTGGCCCGACTGCGGGCAGAGGCGGATCGCTGGCGGGGGAAGGACGTGCTGGTCTGCCTCTCGGGCCGCGGCGACAAGGACGTGACGGAGGCCGCGCGGCTCCTGGAGGAGGGGTGAGGCGCCTGGACGCCGCCTTCGCCGCCCGCCGTGAGGCGGGGGGCGCGGCCTTCATCCCGTACCTCACCCACGGCTTCCCCTCCCCGGCCGATACGCCCCGCCTCCTGGAGCGCCTGGCCGGAGCCGGCGCCGACGTGATCGAGCTCGGCGTGCCGTTCAGCGATCCGCTGGCCGACGGGCCCACGGTCCAGCGCGCCAGCTGGCGGGCGCTGGAGCAGGGGGTGACGCTGGGCTCGACGCTGGACCTCGTGGCGGAGCGCGCGGCCGACCTCCCGCCCCTCGTCCTGTTCAGCTACCTGAACCCGATCCTCCACATGGGGATCGACGCCTTCTGCGAGCGGGCCGCCTCGGCCGGCGCGGCGGGCGTCCTGGTCACCGACCTCCCCGTGGGCGTCGACCCCGAGCTCGAGCGGCGGCTGTCGGGCGCCGGCCCGGACCTCATCCGGCTCATCGCCCCGACCACCGACGAGGCGCGGATCCGGAGCATCGCCGGGAGCGCCACCGGCTTCCTCTACTACGTCTCCCGCACGGGCGTCACCGGCGCGCGCGCGGGGCTCACCGCCACCCTGACGGAGGAGGTGGCGCGCCTGCGCCGCCTCGTGGAGCTCCCCGTGGCGGTCGGCTTCGGGATCTCGCGTCCCGAGCAGGCCGCCGAGGTGGCCGCGTTCGCCGACGGCGTGGTGGTCGGGAGCGCCCTCATCGATGCGCTCGGAGAGGAGGGCGAGGAGGCGTTCGTGGAGCTCGCGGGCGCGCTGGCAGGGGCCGCGCACGCCGCGTAGCTTCGGGGCGCGTCGGGTCCGAGGTTCCGCCGCGAAGGAGAGCCGAGCATGAGCGCACCGCTCACGAGATCTCGTATCGTCCCCCTGCGCGAGCCGCTCCGTCCGCCGTCCCGGCTCCGCCGCGGGCCGGGCCTGGCGGCCATGGCCGCGCTGCTCCTGGTCGGCTGGGGTCTGCCCGCCCCCTCCGCCGCCCAACAGTCGGCGGCCGCCGCCTCCCCCGCCCCCCGCCTCTTCTCCGACCTCCACTTCCGCGAGATCGGTCCGGCCGTGACGGGCGGGCGCGTGGACGACGTGGAGGCGCTCCCGGACGATCCCTCGACGATCCTGGTGGCGAGCGCCACCGGCGGGCTGTGGAAGAGCGTGAACGGCGGGACGACCTGGAAGGCGCTCTTCCAGCACCAGGGCGTGAGCACGATCGGGGACGTGGCCTTCGCGCCCTCGGACCCGAGCGTCATCTGGGTCGGGACGGGGGAGCCCAACAACCGCCAGTCCACCACGTGGGGCGACGGGGTGTATCGCTCGACCGACGGCGGCGCGACGTGGACCCACCTGGGGCTCGAGGGGACACGGCAGATCGGACGGATCCGGGTCGACCCGGACGACCCCGACGTGGCGTACGTGGCGGCGCAGGGGAACCTGTGGAAGCCGAACGCCGAGCGCGGCGTGTTCCGCACGCGGGACGGCGGGAAGACGTGGAAGAAGGTCCTGTACGTCGACACGCTGACCGGCGCCACCGACCTGGTGATGGACCCCTCCGATCCGGGCACCCTGTACGCGGCCACCTACCAGAGGCTCCGCCGGACCTGGGGCTTCGACGGCGGCGGGCCCGGGAGCGGGATCTGGAAGACCACCGACGGCGGCGACACGTGGGCCGAGCTCTCCGGCGGACTCCCGGCGGGACCGAAGGGCCGCATCGCTCTCGACATCTCGGCCTCGAGCCCGGACGTGCTCTACGCCACGGTCGAGCACGCCGACTCGGGCGGCGTGTACCGGACGGACGACGGCGGGGCCACGTGGCGCCGGGTGAACGCGTTGAACCCGCGCCCCGCCTACTACAGCCAGATCCGCGTCGACCCGAAGGACCCCGACCGCGTCTACGTGCTCGGGGTGGAGTTCTACGGGAGCTCGGACGGCGGGAAGACCTTCGTCCGGATGCCCACTCGGCCCACCTACGACGTCGGGGTGCACTCCGACTACCACGCCCTGTGGATCGACCCGGAGAACCCCCGCCATTTCTACCTGGCCGGGGACGCGGGCCTGGTCGAGACCGAGGACCGGGGCGCCACCTACCGGCGGATCGACGACATCCCGATCGGGCAGTTCTACGCGATCGGCGCCGACGACCGCACCCCCTACCGCATCTACGGCGGCATGCAGGACGTCCACTCGTGGATGGTGCCGAGCGCGAGCCGGAACTTCATGGGGATCCGGGCCGGGCAGTGGAAGGAGATCGGGTTCGGCGACGGGACCTACATGCAGCCGTCCCACCCGGAGGGCGAGCCGCCGGCCGTGTTCGTGGGCTCGAACGACGGGGACATTCAGCGCTTCGACCCCGTGACGGGCGACGAGCTGGACGTGAACCCGCGGGCCCCCGAGGGCGAGACCTACCGGTTCGACTGGGTGTCGCCGATCCTCGTCTCCCCGCACGACCCGCGCACGGTCTACCTGGGCGGGAACCGGCTGTTCGTCTCCCGGGACCGGGGCGGGAGCTGGAGCTCGACGGACGACCTCACCAAGGCCATCGACCGGGACACGCTCACGCTCATGGGCGTGGAGGGCTCCGAGCCGATGCTCTCGAAGAACGACGGGACCGGCTCCTTCTCGGAGATCACGACCATCGCCGAGTCGCCGCTCACGCCGGACGTCCTGTGGGTCGGGACGGACGACGGGAACGTCCAGCTCTCCCGGGACGGCGGGCGCTCCTGGACCGAGGTGGGCCGGAACGTCCCGGGGATCCCGGCCACGATGTACGTGAGCCGCGTGACCGCCTCCCGCACGGGCCGGGGGACGGCCTACGCGGCCTTCGACGGCCACCGCCGCGGCGACTTCGCGCCGCACCTGTTCCGGACCACCGACGGCGGGCGGACCTGGACGGATCTCTCGGGCGGCCTCCCCGCCGACGCCGGGACCGTGAACGACGTGGTGGAGGACCCCAAGAGCCCCGACCTCCTCTTCCTGGGGACCGAGCACGGCCTGTTCATCTCGCTGGACCGCGGCGGGAGCTGGACGCGGCTCGCCGGGGGGAAGGGCGGGGCGGCGGTCCCCGGCCTCCCGACGACGATCTACGAGGACCTCCTGGTCAAGGAGCCCGAGGGGGACCTGGTCGTCGCCACCCACGGGCGCGGGATCTGGATCCTGGACGACCTCTCCGCGCTCGAGGCGCTGGCCGGCTCCGGCGCGGGCGCCGCCGCCGGCTCCGGCGCGGGCCGCGAGCCCGCCTCCTCGCCCTCCGCGGCCACCGGCCTCCTCCCCACCCGCGGCGGGACGATCCACGAGTACTGGAAGCAGAGCTCCTACCGGGCGCAGGCCGGGTGGTTCGGGGAGAATCCGCCGTGGGGCACGGTCCTCTCCTACCGGCTGGCGCGCGCCGACACCGCCGCCCGCATCGAGATCGCCGAAGGCTCGGGGCGGATCGTGAGGACCCTGCCGGTTCCGGGCGAAGCGGGCGTGCTCCACCGCGTGGTCTGGGATCTCCGCCACCCCGCGCCCCCCGAGCCGCCGGGCGGCGAATCAGGAGGGGGCGGGTCGGGCGGGCCCGGGGAGGTCGTCGAGCCCGACACCGTGCTCCCGGCCCTGCCGCACGAGCTCGGGCCGCGCGGCCCGTTCGTCGCGCCGGGCACCTACACGGCCACGCTCGTGGCGAACGGGCGGCGCGTGGCCCAGCCGGTGCGCGTGACCCCCGACCCGGACGTCCCCCTCACGGGCGAGGAGTGGCGGCGCCGGGAGGCGTGGCTGGTGGACCTCCTCGGGCTCCAGCGGCGGGCCGTGGAGGCCGAGCGCCGGGCGGAGGGCATCGCCGACTCGCTGGCCGGAAGCGGCGGGGCGCGGGAGGACTCGGCCCGGGCGCTGGTCCGCCGCGCGCGGGACATCCGCCGCGGGCTCTACCGAATCGCCGGCCATTACGACCGGAGCGCCGTGACGCAGCCCTCCCTCCTCCTCCCGACCGGGACGGACCGCGAGGCGAGGGAGGAGCTCCGCGGCCGGCTGGAGGAGGCGGAGCGGACGCTGGAGGCGCGCGGCGGGGCCTGAGCCGGCCGCGGACCGAGCCTGGCGGGAGGACGCCGCCGCCCCCCCCTCACCGCTCCGGCTCGAGCCTCGCCAGCACCGCCTCGCTCGGCTCCACGAACACGGTCTGCACCCGCTCGGGGAGCACGACCCCGGGCGGGGCCTTCCGCGGGCTCCTGACGTACTTCCTCCTCGTCCAGTCGACGCCGACCGTGCCGCTGTGGCGCGCCTCGCTGTGGACCGCGGCCGCCACCGCCGCCTCCAGGAGGTCCCGGCGCGGGGGGTTCTCGTCCTTCCTCCCCCAGCGGAGGATGACGTGCGCTCCCGGCACCTGCCGGGCGTGGAGCCAGATGTCCTCGGTGTGCGAGTGGTGGAAGGTGAGCTCGTCGTTCTGGCGCGCCCCGCGCCCCACCCGGATCTCGAGGCCGCCCGAGGAGCGGTACACGCGGTAGGGGAGGCGCTGCGCCTCCCCTACGCTGCGTCCGGCCTCCTGCGGGGCGGGCCGCCCACCGGCCAGCTCCCACGCCTCCTCGCCCGGCCCCGCCTCCGGCAGCCGCTCGAGCGCCTCCTCGACCTCTGCCGCACGCTCTCGAACGCGCTCGATCTCGGCCGGGAGGCGCCCGGCGGCCCGCTGCCGGCGCGCGGCCTCGTCGTACAGGCGCTCCGCGTTCTCGGAGGGCGAGAGGGAGGGATCGAGCTCCAGCGTGCGCTCCTCCCCGCCGAAGCCCTCCAGCGTCACCCGCCTCTCCCCGCGCGGGACGGAGGCGATCCGGGCCAGGAGGAGGTTCGCGTCCTCGCGGAGCCGGTCCGGGTCGCGGCCCGAAGCGAGCTCGCGCTCCAGGGCGGACACGCGCCGCTCGAGCCGGCCCAGGCGCTCGCGGAGGGCCGCCTCGAGTCGCAGCGTCTCGGGGTCGGGGGCGGCCGCGGCTCCCTCGCCGCTCCCGGCGTGGGCCCCTTCCGTCCCCCCCGCGCCGGCGCCGTCCTCCGCGCCGGCGGCCGGGGTCGGCGGCGCCCAGCGGCCGGAAGCCTCCGCGGAGGTCCGGAACGCCTCCAGAAGCGAGCCGCACCGGCGCGCGTCGTCGCGTCCCAGAGCGAGGGGGTAGGGCTGGAGCCCGTCGGGCTCCTCCAGGAGCCGGGCGTTCCCGGCCTCCGCGGGCGCGGGGGCGGGAGAGGCTCCCCCGGGCCCGGCGGCTCCCCGAGCGAGTCCCGCCGCCCGCCGGAGCCCGAGGTAGCGCTCGAGGGCCGCGTCGAGGAGAGGCTCGGGCTCCGGGCCGGATCCGGCGTCCGGGGTCCGCCCGGGAGCCGCGCCGGCCTCGCCCCCCAGCAGCCAGTCGGCGTTGAGCGAGCTCGTCCACGCCGCCTCGCGAAGGAGGACGCCGCGCCTCCGGTCGGGCGGCGTGCCGCCCAGGAGGTCGCGCCACTCGGCGGGGGAGGGCGGGGCGAGGCGCCAGCGGCGCGGGCCGCCGGGGAGGGCGGGCGGCTCGTAGGGGCGGCCGGTCCGGAGCACGCGGTCGCCGGGCTCGCGCGGCCACAGCGCCGCGGCGATCCGGCCCCAGCCGCCGGGCGTCGCCGCCCCTTCGTCTCCCGACCCGCCGCCCGCCCGGCCCGGACCGACCCCCTCCCCCCGCTCCCACGCGGCCGCCGCCAGCGCCTCGCCTCCGGCGCCGCCCTCCAGGAGGAGGAGGTTCCACTGGTTGGTGTGGAGCTCGGCCACGACCCGCAGCGGGCCGCCCCGGCCCGCCAGCTCCACGACCAGGATGCGCTCGTCCGGGGGTGCCCACGCGGCCAGGACGCGGGCACCGTCGAGCGACCTCGAGGTCACCCCGCCGGTCGAGCCCGCCTGCCGGGCGGCCAGGGCCCGGAGGCTCCCGGGGGCCGCCTCGAGCACGTGTCCGGCCTCGGGGTGGAGGAGGAAGAGGAGGGAGGGGCCCTCCCCGAACGAGAGCTCGGCGGCCCGCAGCTCGCGGTGCCGGTCCAGCGCGGCGGCTCTCCTTCCCGACGCCCGCGCCGACACCTCGGCGGCCAGGCGGCGGACGAGGACGGGATCGTGCTGGATGGACACGCGGCTGCTCTCCTCTCCGGTTGGTGCCTCGGCACGGCACGAATATATTCAGGCGGCCCGCCCGAGCGCGCACGCCGGCGGGCTCCCGGTCGGGCCGGTCCGGTTCTTCGAGGGCCTTCTGGGGCGGGACGCCGAGGTCTCGGAGCGTCAGGAGGATCATGTCGAGCGGCCACATCGAGGACCGGAGGCGGCGGGTCACCACCCGCGAGCTCGTCGCCATGAAGGAGCGCGGCGAGCGGATCGCGGTCCTCACCTGCTACGACCACCTCTTCGCCCGGCTGCTGGACCGCTCGGACGTGGACGTGGTCCTGGTCGGGGATTCCCTGGGCCAGGTCATCCTGGGCTACGACACCACGCTCCCCGTCACGGTGGACGAGATGATCCACCACGCCTCGGCGGTAGGTCGCGCCATCACGCGCGCCCTCATCGTCGTGGACATGCCCTTCCTCTCCTTCCAGGTGAGCGACGAGGAGGCCCTCCGCAACGCGGGCCGCATCATGAAGGAGACGGGCGCCGGCGCGGTGAAGCTCGAGGGGGGCGACGAGGGGGCGTGCGACCGCGTCCGGGCGCTGACGCGCGCCGGGATCCCGGTCATGGGCCACCTGGGGCTCACGCCGCAGTCCGTGCACCGCTTCGGCGGCTACGGGGTGCGGGGACGCGAGGCCGCCGAGGCCGAGCGGCTCCTGCGCGAGGCCCGCGCCCTCGAGGAGGCCGGCTGCTTCTCCATCGTGCTCGAGCTCATGCCGACCTCGCTGGCCCGGGAGGTGACGGAGGCGATCCCGATCCCGACCATCGGGATCGGGGCCGGGCCCGCCTGCGACGGCCAGGTCCTCGTCCTCCCGGACATGCTCGGGCTGAACGAGGGCTTCGAGCCGCGCTTCCTCCGCCGCTTCGCCGAGCTCGGGGCCGAGACCCGGGAGGCCGTCGACGCCTACGTGCGTGCCGTCCGCGAGGGCAGCTATCCCTCCGGGCAGGAGAGCTATGAGGGATGAGGGCGGCCGCCCCCGCGCCTCGAGCGCGGGCGCTCCGCGCCTGGAGCGACGCCCGGAGGCGGCCCGGGAGGCCGCCCGCGCGCTGCGCCGGGAGCGCGGGCGCCTGGCCCTCGTCCCGACCATGGGCTTCCTGCACGAGGGACACCTCGGCCTGATCGACCGCGCCCGCGCCGAGGCCGACGCGGTCGCGATCTCGGTCTTCGTGAACCCCACCCAGTTCGGGCCCGGCGAGGACTACGAGGACTACCCGCGCGACCTGGACCGGGACCTGGAGCTGGCCGGCGGGCGGGGCGTGGACCTGGTGTTCGCGCCGGGGCCGGAGGACATGTATCCCCGGGAGCCCTCGATCCGGGTCGAGCCGGGCCGCCTTGGGGATCGCCTGTGCGGCCTGGGCCGGCCCGGCCACTTCTCGGGCGTCCTCACCGTGGTCCTCAAGCTCTTCCACGTCGTCGAGCCCGACGTGGCCGTGTTCGGGCGGAAGGACTTCCAGCAGTCCGTCCTCGTCCGGCGCATGACCGAGGAACTGAACTTGCCCATCCAGGTCGTGGCGGCGCCGATCGTGCGCGCCGCCGACGGCCTCGCGCTCAGCTCCCGCAACACCTACCTGTCCGGAGACGAGCGCGAGCGGGCGCTGTCCCTCTCCCGGGCGCTCCGGAGGGTGCGCGAGCGCTTCGCCGCGGGCGAGCGCGGGGCCGGGACGCTCGCCGGGATCGCACGGGAGGTGATGCGCGAGGCGGCCGTCGAGGCGGAGTACGTGGAGATCGTCGAGCCCGGGGGGCTCGAGCGCGTCGAGCGCGCCGCGCCGGACTCGGTGTGCGCGGTGGCGGCCCGCGTCGGCTCGACGCGCCTCATCGACAACGCGACGCTCGGCGGCCCGAGCAGCCTGGAGGACACACGGGACACGCGAGGACCATGAGAACGATGCCGTCCGAGTCGAAGACCGGCGCCGCGACCCCGGCGACCCTCCCGTGAGCGGCGCTCCCTCCGCGGCCGGCCTCCACCCGATCGTCGAGGCGGCAGGCCGCGAAGGCCTGCTGCCGGAGTGGGCCCGCTGCGGCCAGGGACGACGCGAGCACCTGGACCGGGTGGCCGGGCTCATGGACGGGTGGGCCGGCGATCTGGACCTCTCCGAACGGGACCGGACGCGCTGGAGGGCGGCGGCCTACCTGCACGACGCCCTCCGGGACGCAGACCCCGCCGAGCTCCGGGAGGAGACGGACCTGGACTGGCCCGCCGCCCTCCTCCACGGCCCCGTGTGCGCCGGCTGGCTCGGGGAAGACGGCGTCGACGACGGGGAGCTCCTCGAGGCCGTGGCCTACCACACCGTCGGCCGGGCCGGCCTCGGCCGCCTGGGCGAGTTCCTCTACCTGGCCGACTTCCTGGAGCCGGGACGCCCGTTCCTCCCCCGCGTGCGGGAGCGGCTCCGTGCCATCCTCCCGGCGGAGCTCGACGAGGCCCTCCTCTCGGTGGTCGCGCTGCGGGTGGCGCACCGGCTCGAGGTCCGGGGCGAGCTCCGCCCCGAGACCCTCGGCTTCTGGAACGCGCTCGTGGAGCGCGCCGGCGCGCCGGACGGGGACGGGACCCGGGACGGCACGGGCGACGGCACCGGCGACGGGAGCGGGGGCGGGTCGTGAAGGGTCGGATCCTCACCGTGGTCACCGGGCTGGCCCTGGTGGGCGTCGGCTTCCTGCTCGGCTCCTTCTGGCTCCAGTGGCGCCACGCGAGCCTCGCGGACGGCGGCTCGCCCGCCAGCGTGCGGGGGACGCCCGTCACCCTGCCGGAGGGCTTCTCCTCCCGTGCGCGGGTGGAGGTCCTGAACGGGATGGGGGAGAGCGGAGCGGCCGAGGCGGCGGCCTCCCGGCTGCGCGACATGGGCTTCGACGTCGTCTACTTCGGGAACGCGTCCAGCTTCGATCACGAGCGCACCGAGGTCCTGGCCCGGACGCGGAAGACGGACGCCGCCCGTCGGGTGGCGGACTCGCTGGGCGTCGACTCGCTGATCGTGCGCCCCGACACGACCCTCTACCTGGACGCCACCGTCGTCCTGGGGAAGGACTGGGAGAGGGTCCTCGCCCGCGCCGCCGCGGGGGACGGGGGAGCCAAGGACCCGGGGCCGGGCGGCGGGGACCTTCTCCACCGGATCCTGGACCGGATCGGGGGGTGAGGTCGGCCGCGTCGCGGCCGCGACGCCTCAGCTCTCCTCGCCCTCCCGCGCCAGGCGAAGCTGCCCGCAGGCGGCCGCGATGTCGCGCCCGCGGGGCTCGCGGACGGCCGCGCTGACGCCGCGGCGGTGCAGGGTGCGGGCGAAGGCCGCGATCCGGTCCGGCGGGCTCGGCCGCCAGTCGCGGTCCGGGATCGGGTTCCAGGGAATGAGGTTCACGAAGCAGGTGAGGTCACCTACGATATCGGCAAGTGCTTCAGCGACTTCAGGGCTGTCGTTCACGCCCTCGATGAGCGTGTACTCGAAGGTCACCCGGCGGCCCTTGCGCGCCAGGTACTCGCGCACGGCGTGCAGGAGCTCGGGGAGCGGGTGGCGCTTCTCGATGGGCATGAGCTCGGCCCGGAGCTCCGTGGTGGGAGCGTGCAGGGAGACGGCCAGCCCGAACGGCTCGGGGCGGCGCGCCAGCTCGAGGATGCCCGGCACGAGGCCCACCGTCGAGACCGTGATGCGCCGCGCCCCGACGCCGAAGCCCTCGTGCAGCACCTCGAGCGCCGTGAACACGGCCTCCGCGTTGGCCAGCGGCTCGCCCATCCCCATGAACACGATGTTCGAGATCTCCCGGCCCGGCTCCTCTCGCGCGAAGCGGAGGGAGTCGCGGTACTGGGCCACGATCTCGGCGGGCGAGAGCTGGCGGCGGAAGCCGAACGAGCCGGTGGCGCAGAACCGGCAGCCGAGCGCGCACCCGGCCTGCGAGGACAGGCACAGGGTGAGCCGGTCCCCGGCCGGGATGAGCACCGACTCGACCCGCTCGCCGTCGGCCAGCCCCCACAGGTGCTTGACCGTCCCGTCGGTCGAGCGCGCTGTCCACGCGGCCTCGAGGGGCGTCAGGTCGAAGCTCCCGGTCATCTCCTCCCGCAGCTCGCGGGGCAGGGTGGTGAGCTCCGCGAAGTCGCGCGCCGCCTGCTCGTACGCCCAGTTCTCGACCTGCTCGACCCGATACGAGGGCTCGCCGCGCTCCTCCATCCACTCGCCCAGCGCGCGCCGCAGGTCGGCGGGGGCGAGCCCGAGGAGGGCGGTCGTCGAGGGGGCCTGTTCGCTCGTCTGCGTGCTCATCCTTCCGGGCCTCTGGGGGCGCGCGGGCGCGGTTGCTGCGGCCGTTGGGCGGACCTATACTCCGGGGCCGTTGTACGCGGCACCGGCCGCGTCCGTTCCTCGCCGGTGCTCCGACCCCGCTTCCGGCTCTCCCGGGAGGCCGCCCCGCGTGACGTCTTGAGACACAGCGACCGGCCCTGGCGGCTCGTCATCGCATGGGTGGTCCTCATCCTCCTCGCCACGACCGTCCCCTTCCCGTCGGGCCTCATCGAGACGGGCACGTTGCCGATCGACAAGCTCGTCCACTTCGGGATGTACGCCGGGCTGGGATGGACGGTGGCCGGGGCGGTGGGCGTCGGCCGCGGCCCGAGGACCGTGGTCCTGGCGGCGTGGATCCTGGGCCTCGCCTTCGGCGCCGGGGACGAGCTCCACCAGCACTTCATCCCGGGACGGGACCCGGCGCTGGGGGACTGGGCGGCCGACGCCGTGGGCTACACGGCGGCCATGCTGGCCTCGTCCGTGCGGGCCCGTTGGCGGTCGGACAGGAGAGGACCCGTGGATCGAGGAGGGGCATCCGGACGTGGAGGACCCGAGCGACATGCCTGAAGAGACGGCCTACCGGACGTCCCGGTGCGGGACGCCCGACGCGAGCTGGGAGGGACGCGAGGTGCGGCTGGCCGGCTGGGTGCACCGCCGGCGCGACCTTGGCGGGCTCCTGTTCGTGGACCTCAGGGACCGGGGCGGGATCGTGCAGCTGGCCTTCGGGCCGGACTGGACGGAGGAGGAGAGCCTGGAGCTCGCCCACGGGCTCGGTCCCGAGGACGTGGTGAGCGTCGAGGGCGTGGTCGAGCCGCGCCCCGACGACGCGGTGAACCCGGACATGGCCACCGGGGAGGTCGAGGTCCACGTCCGGAGCCTCGAGCGCCTCTCCTCGGCCGACGACCTCCCGATCCTGGTCGCCGTGCCCCCCGAGGAGAGCCTCCCGTCCGAGGAGCTCCGCCTGCGGCACCGCTACCTGGACCTGCGGCGGCCCGCCATGCTGAGGAACTTCGCCGTCCGCCACCGCGCGGTGGCCGCGGCGCGCGCGGCGCTGGACGCCGAGGGCTTCCTCGAGGTCGAGACCCCGCTCCTCACCCGGCGCACGCCCGAGGGCGCGCGCGACTACCTGGTGCCGAGCCGGGTCCACCCGGGCGAGTTCTACGCGCTCCCGCAGTCGCCCCAGCTCTACAAGCAGATCCTCATGGTCTCGGGCTTCGACCGCTACTACCAGATCGCGCGCTGCCTCCGGGACGAGGACCTCCGGGCGGACCGCCAGCCCGAGTTCACGCAGGTCGACGTGGAGATGGCCTTCGTGTCCGTGGACGACGTCCTCGGGGTGGGCGAGCGCATGCTGGCCAGCATGTGGCGCGAGGGGGCGGGGATCGAGCTCGAGACGCCCTTTCCCCGCCTCACCCACGCCGAGGCGACGGAGCGCTTCGGGACCGACAGGCCGGACCTGCGGATCCCGTGGGAGATCGAGGACTACTCGGAGACGCTGCGGGGGACCGGCTTCCGGATCGTGGACGGCACGATCGAGTCCGGCGGCCGGGTGCGCGGGATCGTGGCCCGCGGCGGCGCGGAGCTGTCGCGCTCGGGGATCGACGCGCTCGAGGAGACCGCCCGCGGGGCCGGCGCGAAGGGCCTCCTGTGGGTGAAGGCCGACGGGGAGGAGTGGTCGGGCCCCCTGGCCCGCTGGGTGGACGAGGAGCGGCGCGCGCGGCTCCGCGAGGAGCACGGGGTCCGCCCCGGCGACCTCCTCCTCCTGGTGGCCGGCCCCGACGCCGAGACCTCCCGGCCGCTGGACGCGGTGCGCCGCGCCGCCGCCGCCGAGCTCGGCGCGGTGGACCGTGACGCGCACCGGTGGCTGTGGGTCACCGACTTTCCCCTGTTCGAGCCCGACCCGGAGACCGGGCGCCCCGTGGCGGCGCACCACCCGTTCACGCTCCCGGCCACCGAGGACGAGGCGCGGATCCGCGAGGAGCCGTTCTCGGTCCGGGCCCACGCCTACGACGTGGTCTACAACGGGACCGAGCTGGCGAGCGGGAGCCTTCGCTGCCACGTGCCCTCCCTCCAGCGCGCCATCCTGTCCGTGCTCGGGCTGGACCGGGAGGAGGCCGAGCGCCGCTTCGGCTTCCTCCTCGAGGCCTTCCGGTACGGGGTGCCGCCCCACGGCGGCTTCGCCCTGGGGGTGGACCGGACCGTGGCCCTCATGGTGGGCTCCGAGTCCATCCGCGACGTCATCGCCTTCCCCAAGACCACGGCGGCGCGCGGGCTCATGGAGGGCGCCCCTTCGCCCATCGAGCCCTCGGAGGTCGAGGAGCTCGGGCTCCGGCTCGCGGCGCCGGCCGCCGCCGCCGCGCCCGAGGCCGGCGGACCCGGCGGCTCCGGCGCGGAGCAGGCCTCGTGAGCGGCCCGGCGCCCGACGGGGCGGTCACGCGGGAGCGACTCTCGGCCGAGGGGGCCGACCAGCTCCTCCTGGCGGGCATCAACGACGTCCACCTCTCCACGCTCTCCGACCTGTTCGACTGCAGCGTGGTGCTGAGGAACGACGAGCTCATCCTCTCCGGTCCGTCCGGGGAGGTCGAGGCGTGCCGCCCGGTGGCCGAGCGCATGCTCGAGATGGCGCGGATGCGCCGGAACTTCGGAACCGAGGACATTCGCCGCATGGCGGACGCGGCGGCCGAAGGGGAGCTGGAGGAGCGCTCCCGAGGCTCGGACGAGGAGTCGCTCGTCCTGCCGGGCGTGCAGAAGGTCATCCGACCCAAGTCCGAGGGCCAGCGCACCTACCTGAAGGCCATCCGCCACAACGACATCGCGGTCGGGATCGGGCCGGCCGGGACCGGGAAGACCTACCTGGCCGTGGCCATGGGGGTGGAGGCCCTCTACCGGAAGCGGGTGCGGCGGATCATCCTCACCCGTCCGGCCGTGGAGGCGGGCGAGGCGCTGGGCTTCCTCCCCGGCGACATCCGGGAGAAAGTGGATCCCTACCTCCGCCCCCTGTACGACGCGCTGGAGGACATGATGCCGGCCGACCGGCTGCGGCGGGCCACCGAGGAGCACACGATCGAGATCGCCCCGCTGGCCTACATGCGCGGGCGCACGCTCTCGGACGCCTTCATCATCCTCGACGAGGCGCAGAACGCGACCACCTCGCAGATGAAGATGTTCCTCACCCGCCTCGGGCTGAACTCGCGCACCGTGATCACGGGCGACAAGACGCAGATCGACCTGGCGCGCCCGGCGGACTCGGGGCTCCTGGAGATCGAGGCGATCCTGAAGGGGATCGAGGGCATCGCCTTCGTCTACCTGAGCGACCGGGACGTGGTGCGCCACCGGCTGGTCAAGGAGATCATCCGGGCCTACGCCGCCCGCGGCGGCCACGGCGGGGAGAGCTGAGCCCATGACGGCGGGGACGAGCCGATGACGGGCGCCGGGTGGCGCCGGTGGGTGCGGGCCGTGGGCGGCCGCCCGGGCCCGGACTGGGGGTCGCGGGCGGTCCACCACGGCGCCCGCTTCCTCCTCGCGCTGGGGGCGGCCGCGCTCCTCCCCTTCCTCTTCCCGCGCACGTCGCTCCCGAGCTTCGCCCACCTCGAGGAGGGGCAGGTCGCGTCCGAGGACGTGATCGCCCGCGTGCCGTTCCAGGTGATGAAGGACCCCGCGGAGCTCTCGCGCGAGCGGGACGAGGCCGCCAGCGGGGTCGCCCCCATCTTCCGCCTCCACCCGGCGGCCGTCGACTCGGCGGTGGCCGATGCGGACGCCCTGTTCGCGGCGCTCGACAGCGCCGAGCGGGCCCCCGGATCGGACACGGCGGCGGCCAGGGCGGTGCTCGGGGCCGCCGGGATCCAGCCCACGCCCGCCCAGCTCGGCTGGATGGACGCGCCGGGCCGGCGCGGGAAGCTCCGCTCGGCCGTCGATTCGGCCTTCCGCTCGATCCTCCCGAGCGGCGTGATCAGCCGCTCCGCGCTGGACGAGGTGACCGCCGGTCAGGTGGTGCTGCGGAGCGGCTCCGGGGACCGCCTGATCTCGCGCGACTCGCTCCTCACGGTGGGCGGCTTCTACGAGCGGGCCGCCCGCAGGGCCTCGGGCGAGCTGGGCGCTACGGGCCTCCAGCTCTTCCAGACGCTCCTCGTCCGCTACGTCCAGCCGACGCTCCGCCTGGACGCCGGGGCCACGCGCGCGGCGCGCCGGCAGGCCAGGGACGCGGTGCGCACCGTGGAGGGCTCGGTCCTCCAGGGCGAGCGCATCGTGGGCGACCACGAGCGGGTGAGCCGGGACCAGGTGCGGAAGCTTCGGGCGTACGAGGCCGCCCTCAGGAGCCAGGGAGAGATGGCCGGAGGGCAGGGCGTCGTCCGCACGGCGGGCTCCGTGCTGTACGGGTTCCTCTTCCTGGGCCTGCTGGCGGGGGTCCTGCTCGCGTTCCGGCCGGAGGTGTACCGGGATCCCCGGGGCTTCGTGCTCGTGGTCGGCCTCGCCTTCGCGGTCGTGGTGGCCGGAGGCTACTCGGCCGGCGTGGCGCCCGCGGGCGTGGTCGTGCCGGTGGCCTTCGCCACGCTCGTCATCGGAGCTCTGTACGATGGCCTCCTGGCCGTCACGGTGGCCGCCGTGGTCGCGGCCCTGGCGGCCGGCCAGCCGCCGCTGGCCGGGACCACCTCGGCCTTCCTCACCTTCCTGGCCGGCTCCGCCGCCGCCCTCGGGGTGGGACGCGTGCGGCGCCGCTCGGACAGCTGGATCCTGCTGGCCGTGGTCGGCGGGGCGTACCTGGTCGGCGCCGCGAGCCTCACGCTCACGCGTTCCCTCTCCTTCGGCTCGCTGATGGGCACGGTGGGGTGGGGCGGGGTCAACGCGGCGCTCTCGACCGTCGTGGCCATGGGGCTCGCGCTCCCGGTCCTGGAGAGCTTCACGGGCATCGTGACCGACCAGACGCTCCTCGAGCTCTCGGACCTGGACCGGCCGCTCCTGCGCCGCCTGTCGCGGGAGGCGCCGGGCACGTACGCGCACTCGATCAGCGCGGCCAACCTGGCCGAGTCGGCGTGCTCGGCCATCGACGCCAACGCCCTCCTGGCCCGCGTGGGCGTCTACTACCACGACATCGGGAAGATGCAGCGGCCGCAGTTCTTCATCGAGAACCAGCCGCCCGGCCGCAATCCCCACGACCGGATCCCGCCGGCCCGGAGCGCGGAAGTGCTGCGCGAGCACGTGAGGGAGGGGCTCCGCCTGGCGGAGGAGGCGCGGCTCCCGCGCGCCATCCGCGAGTTCATCTCCGAGCACCACGGCACGCAGCCGATGACCTATTTCCTGGAGAAGGCCCGCGCCGGGGGGGAGGAGCCCGACGCGGAGGCGTTCTCGTACCCGGGGCCGCGCCCCGCCAGCAAGGAGACCACGGTGGTCATGCTGGCCGACGCCGTCGAGTCGGCCACCCGCACGCTGCACGACCCGACGCCCGCCGGCATCCGGGAGCTGATCGACCGGCTGACCCGCACCCGGCTCGACCAGGGCCAGTTCGACCGGAGCCCGATCACGCTGGCCGAGCTCGACCGCATCAAGGAGGAGTTCGCCCGCGTCCTGATCGGCATGTACCACCGCCGGATCGACTATCCGGGGACGAAGCCGCCGGACGAGGGCGAAGCGCGCGGCGAGGGCGAGGGCCGGGAGGAGGGCGCGGAGGACCGGACCCATGCCTCGATCGCCTCCACGCTCTCCAGGCCCGAGCGGCCCGAGCGGCCCGAGGGGCGGCCGCCCCGCGTGGAGACGTGACCGGGGGCGTCGACCTCCAGCTGGGCGGTCTCGAGGCTCTCGGGGAGCGGTCGGGCCTCGCCCCCCGCCTGCGGTGCGCCGCGCGTCTGGCCCTGGGGACGGCCGACGGACCGCTCGAGGGCGAGCTGTCCCTGACCTTCCTGGAGGCGTCCGACATGGAGGCCCTGAACCGCCGCTGGCTCGGCCGCGACGGGATCACCGACGTCATCGCGTTCGACCTGGGTGGCGGTCCCGACCCGGCCACGCCGTCCGACCGGGCCGCCCCCTCCGAGCGCGGCCCTCTTCAACTGGAGTTGAAGAGGGCTTCGGGAGGGGACCGGGCGCCGGCCCGGCGCCTGGTCGGCGACGTCTACGTGTGCCCGGAGGCGGCGCGCCGGGCGGCCGCCGAGCCCGGCGGGCCGGACATGGACCAGGAGCTGGTCCGGCTCGTGGTCCACGGGACCCTCCACGTGCTCGGCCACGACCACCCGGAGGGCGAGGGGCGCTGGGAGTCCCCCATGTACCGGATGCAGGAGAGCCTCGTCGAGCGCGCGATGGCCGGGGACGTCCCGTGCTGAGCCGCCTCCGCCGCTACCTGGTCACGGGCCTCATCGTCGTGGCCCCGGTCGGCATGACGGTCTTCGTGCTCGTGTGGCTGTTCGAGCACGTGGACGCGATCCTGGGCCACTGGCTCCCGCCGGAGGTCCGGTTCCCGGGGGTGGGGCTCCTGGCCCTGCTGATCATCCTGCTGTTCACGGGCTGGATGCTGCGCTGGGCGGTGGGCCGTCGGGCGCTGGCCTGGTGGAACCGCATCCTCCTCCGTCTCCCGTTCACGCGCCGGATCTACAACGCCTCGTCCCAGATCGTGCAGACTCTCCTGGACCGGGACGACCGGATCTTCCGGAGCGTGGCGCTCGTCGAATATCCCTCGCCCGGCTCCTACGCCATCGTGCTGGTCACCGCGACGGCGCCCGAGTCGATCTCCTCGCACCACCCGGGCGAGGAGCTGGTGAGCGTCTTCCTCCCGACCACGCCCAACCCGACCACCGGCTACCTCCTGGTCGTCCCCGCCAGCCGCCTCAGGATCCTGGACATGACGGTCGAGGACGCCATGAAGTACATCGTCTCCGCGGGCGTCGTGACGCCCGAGGTCGACCGGCCCGCGCTGGGCGGGCTGAACGTCGAGCGCCTCATCCGCGACGCGCGCCGGAGGGAGCCGTGACGGAGCCCGGTACGACCGAGGACCGGCGGAGGGTGACGCTCGACCTCCTGGAGCAGGGGGATGACGAGTCGCTCCGGGCCTACGCGCGAGAGCTCCACCCGAGCGACCTGGCCGACCTCCTCGAGCACCTGGAGGAGCCCGACCGAGTCCGGCTCCTGTCCCTCCTCCCGGCCGAGGCGGCCTCGGACGCGCTGGCCGAGATGGAGGAGGTCGAGCAGCCCGGCGCGCTCCTGGCCCGGCTCGAGCCCGACCGCATCGCCGAGCTGGTCTCGGAGCTGGCCGATGACGACGCGGCGGACCTGATCGGCGAGCTCTCCCCCGAGGAGCAGGCGCGGGTCCTGGCCTCCGTGGACGATGCGGTCGAGATCGAGGAGCTCCTCCACTACCCGCCGGACTCGGCCGGCGGGATCATGACCCGCGAGCTGGTGGCGGTCACCTCCGACCTCGGCGCGGGGGAGGCGCTGGACGACATCCGGAGCCAGGCCTCGGAGGTCGACGAGTTCTTCACGATCTTCGTCGTCGATCCCGACCGGAGCCTGCGGGGGGTGGCCAGCCTGCAGGGGCTCGTCCTCAGCGCCCCGGACCGCCCGATCTCCGAGCTCATCGAGGAGCCCCCGGCGGTCGTCCCGGTCCACATGGACCAGGAGGAGGTCGGCCGCATCCTCTCTCGCTACAACATGGTCTCGATCGGCGTGGTCGACGCGCTGGGCCGGCTCGTGGGCCGCGTCACCTTCGACGACGTCATCGACGTCATGGAGGCCGAGACCACCGAGGACATCCTCCGCTTCGCCTCGGTCTCGGAGGAGGAGGAGCTCCGGGGCTCGACGCGCGATGCGGTGAGGAGCCGCCTCCCGTGGCTCCTCGTGAACCTGCTCACGGCCGTGCTCGCCGCCGGGGTCGTCTACCTGTTCCGGGGCACGGTCCAGCAGATCGTCCTCCTGGCCGTCGTCATGCCGATCATCGCGGGTATGGGCGGGAACGCGGGCACCCAGGCCCTGGCCGTGACCGTCCGGCGGATCGCGCTCACCGACGAGACCACGCGCGAGCTGTGGCCGGTGGTCGGGAAGGAGCTCCTGGTGGGGCTCGTGAACGGCCTCGTCCTCGGCGCGGTGGGCGCCGCGGCGGGGATGGTCGTGGCCCACGAGCCGCTGTTCGGGCTGGTCGTCCTCCTGGCCATGTGGGCCAACCTCATCGTGGCTGGCTTCGCGGGCGCCTTCATCCCGATCTTCCTCGAGAGCGTGGGCGTCGATCCCGCCGTCGCCTCCTCGATCTTCGTCACGACCTTCACCGACCTGTGCGGGTTCTTCCTCCTCCTGGGGCTGGCCACCGTGGTGCTGCTCTGACACTTTGACCGCGCGATGACGACCACGACCGAGAAGGGTGCGGGTCCGGGCCGGGAGGCCCCCGGGAGCCGGGAGCTGTCCGGGAGGATGGCCCGGGTGGTCGAGCGCTTCCGCGACGGCGAGGAGCGCGGCCTGGCCCGCGCCATCAGCCTGGTCGAGAACGCCGCCCCCGGATACGAGGCGCTCCTGGATGCCCTGCACGAGGGCGTGGGGAGGGCGCGGCGGATCGGGATCACCGGCCCGCCCGGCGCGGGGAAGTCCACGCTCACCGCCGGCCTCGCCCGCCGCTTCCGGAAGGACGGCCTCACCGTGGGCATCCTGGCCGTCGACCCGACGAGCCCGTTCACGGGCGGCGCGCTCCTCGGGGACCGGGTGCGCATGACCGGGCTGGCCACCGAGCCGGGGATCTTCATCCGCTCCATGGCCAGCCGCGGCTCCCTGGGCGGGATGGCCACCGCCAGCCGCGAGGCCGCCGACCTCATGGACGCCTTCGGCTTCGACCGCATCCTCCTCGAGACCGTGGGCGTGGGCCAGTCCGAGCTCGAGATCGCCCAGGCCTGCGACTCCACGGTGGTCGTCCTCGTCCCCGAGTCGGGCGACGGGATCCAGGCGATGAAGGCGGGCCTCATGGAGGTGGCCGACCTGTTCGTCGTGAACAAGGCGGACCGGCCGGGCGCCGACCGCCTCGCGGCCGAGATCGCGATCATGCAGCGGATCCGCGCCGGCCGCGCTCCGGGCGCCCCGAAGGGGCACCACGGCGCGGCCGCCGCCGAAGATGCGCCCGACCCGTCCGGCCCCGGCCGCGACGCCGGCTCGCGCCCCGGCCGGCCGGAGGTCCCCGTGCTCCAGACCGTCGCCTCGAAGGGGAAGGGGATCGAGGAGCTCGCGGGCGCGCTCGACGACCACTTCGCCTCGATGAAGGAGGGCGGGCGGCTGGAGGAGCGGCGCGCCGAGCATCTCCTCGAGCACGCCCGGGCGGTCCTCCGGCGCCGGTTCGAGAGCCGGGCCGACGCGATCTGGGCAGAGAGGGCCGCGGGGATCGAAGAGGCGGTGGCCGGCGGGACGCTCAGCCCGTACGCGGCCGCCGACCGCCTGGAGCGGGAGGCCGGCGAGGAGCGGCACGGGACATGAGGGAAACGGGGGACGTGACGACCCCGCCGCTCCGCGATCGGCGCGGAGGGCGGGGAACGCCCGGCCCGGCGTGCCGTATACCGAGCGGGAGCCGACGGCGAGCCGAACCACGAGAGGGAGCGCGAACATGAGCGGCGTGCTGGACGAGACGCGGTCCCGCGAGGAGCTGGCCAGCGAGCTCGAGGAGCGCGAGCGCCAGGTGGAGGCGCTCCGCGAGGAGCTCGGCCGGTGGCGCGAGGCCTACGAGGACGTCCCCAAGCGGCACGACGCCGCGGGGTTCACCTCGGTGTCGGGCCGCGAGGTCGACCCGCTCTACACGCCCCTGGACCGGGACGGGTTCGACTACCTGGAGGACCTGGGCTTCCCGGGCGAGTACCCGTTCACGCGTGGGCCCTACCACAGCATGTACCGCACCAAGCTGTGGACCATGCGCCAGTTCTCGGGCTTCGCCACCGCCGAGGAGACCAACCAGCGCTACAAGTACCTGCTCGAGCGCGGGCAGACGGGGCTTTCCGTCGCCTTCGACTTCCCGACCCTCATGGGCTACGACTCGGACGACGCGCTCTCCGAGGGCGAGGTGGGGAAGTGCGGCGTGGCGATCGCGAGCCTGGCCGACATGGAGACCCTGTTCGACGGCATCCCGCTCTCGGACGTGTCGGTGTCCATGACCATCAACGGCCCGGCCATCATGCTCTACTGCTTCCTGCTCGCGGCGGCCGAGAAGCAGGGCGTGCCGACCGAGGCGGTCCAGGGGACGATCCAGAACGACATCCTCAAGGAGTACATGGCGCAGCACGCCTGGATCTTCCCGCCCGAGCCGGCCCTCAAGCTCATCGTGGACACGTTCGAGTGGTCGGCCGAGCACGCGCCCCGGTTCAACACGATATCGATCTCCGGCTACCATATCCGGGAGGCCGGCGCCACGGCCGGCCAGGAGCTGGCCTACACGCTCAAGAACGGCTTCACCTACGTGGAGCGGGGGATCGAGCGCGGCCTGGACGTGGACGAGTTCGCGCCCCGGCTCTCCTTCTTCTGGGACGTCCACAACGACTTCTT
>Ga0209918_1000050_pt1 | contig 91198 bp, 105 predicted proteins | sample SalPonD_shore_MG_FD_185712 | JGI IMG/M metagenome (GOLD analysis project Ga0209918, IMG submission 185712) | Salt pond soil microbial communities from South San Francisco under conditions of wetland restoration - Salt Pond MetaG... | ecosystem: Environmental > Aquatic > Marine > Intertidal zone...
GGTCCCGGTGGCACCTCGACGATTTTCACGTTGGCGTCGAAACGCCTGCCGATCGCCTGCAGGGGGCCGCGCATGGCCAGCGCGATCTCGTGGCTGTGGGTGTCCCGGTGGTGCTTGTCCACCAGGTTGACCTGGATGTCGCCCATGTTGGGCTCGCGCCGCAGGTAGTACTGGCGCACCAGGCCGTTGAAGTTGATGGGCGCCGAGGTGCCGGCGTAGGTCTGGTAGTCGGTGACCTCCGGGATGGTGTCCAGCTGACCGGCCAGGGCGTCCAGCACCCGCTGGGTTTGCTCCACGGGCGTGCCCTCGGGCATGTCCACCATCACCTGGACCTCGGACTTGTTGTCGAAGGGCAGCATCTTCAGCACCACCAGCTTCAAGCCCACCAGCGCCAGCGAGCCCAGGATCAGCACCAGCACCGTGGCCAGCATGACCAGGCGCATCGGCCGGCCGTCGCGACCGCGCAGGAAGGGCGTCAGCACGCGCCGGGACAGGGCCTGCAGGCGCCCGCCGCCGCCCTCGCCGTGCCCGGCGGATTCGCCGCGCTGTCCGGCCAGGAGCTTCAGCGCCAGCCAGGGCGTGAACACGAACGCCACCAGCAGCGAGATCAGCATGCCGGTGCTGGCATTGATGGGAATCGGGCTCATGTAGGGCCCCATCAACCCGGTGACGAAGGCCATGGGCAGGAGCGCCGCGATCACAGTGAAGGTGGCCAGGATGGTGGGCCCGCCCACCTCGTCCACCGCCTCCGGGATGGCTTCCTTGAGCGACCGTCCCTGCTGCCTGTAGCGGTGGATGTTCTCCACCACCACGATGGCGTCGTCCACCAGGATGCCGATGGAGAAGATCAGCGCGAACAGCGACACCCGGTTGAGCGTGAATCCCCAGGCCCAGGAGGCGAACAGCGTCACGGTGAGCGTGATGAAAACCGCGGCGCCCACCACGACGGCGTCGCGCCATCCGAGCGTGATCAGCACCAGCAGCACCACCGAGGTGGTGGCGAAAATCAGCTTTTCGATGAGCGTGAGCGCCTTGTCCGAGGCGGTGGCGCCATAGTTGCGGGTCACCGTGGCGTGGACGCCGTCGGGGAAAAAGGTGCCGCGCAACTGGTCGAAACGCTGGATCACCGCGTCCGCCACCTTCACGGCGTTCTCACCGGGCTTCTTGGACACCGCCATGGTCACCGCCGGGTACCGCCCGCTGCCCTCGAGACCCTTCTGATCGCCCGCCGGGCCGATGCCGAATTCCACGTATTGCTCGGGTACGTCCGGGCCCTGCGCCACGTCCGCCACGTCGCGCAGGTACACGGGCCGGCCGTCGCGCACCGCCACCACCAGGTCGCCCACCTGGTCCGGGGTGGTGAGAAAGGTGCCCGCCTGCACCTGCACGGCTTGCCCTTCGCGCACCACGTCGCCGGCGTCCACCGAGGCGTTCGCCGCGCCCAGCGCTTCGCGCAGGTCGGCGAGCGCGATGCCGTAGCCCGCCAGTTTGGCCGGGTCCAGCACCACGTGGACCACTCGGTCCGGCCCGCCGATGATGGTGATGTCCCGGGTCCCTGGAACGCGCTGCAACTCGGTCTCGATGGTGTGCGCCACGCGCAACAAGTCGTGTGCGCCCAGCTCCGGATCCCTGGTCCACAGCGTGCCCGCGACAATCGGCACGTCGTCGATGCCCTTGGGCTTGATCAACGGCTGGAACACGCCCAGGTCCGGTGGCAGCCAGTCCTGGTTGGAATAGAGCGCGTTGTAGAGTCGGACAATGGCATCGGTACGCTTCTCGCCCACCTTGAACTGGACGGTGAGCACGGCCATGCCCGGGCTGGAAGTGGAATAGATGTGCTTGACCCGCTCGATCTCCGAGAGGATGCGCTCGGCGGGCGAGGCCACGAGTTGTTCCACTTCCGGGGCGGACGCTCCCGGGTAGGGGATGAACACGTTGGCGAAGGTGACGTCGATCTGGGGCTCTTCCTCCCGCGGCGTCACCATCACCGCGAAAAGCCCCATGAGCAGTCCCACCAGGGCCAGCAGGGGCGTGATCTCGTTGTCCAGGAATTTCGCCGCCAGCGCGCCGGCGATGCCCCTGCGCTCCCGGCTCATTGACCCGATTCCCCGGTTTGCTGCTTGTAGGCGATACCCGCCGCCACCGGGTCGAGCACCACCTTCTCGCCGGCCTCCAGGCCCGCCAGCACCTCGGTGCCATTGGGATAGCCGTGGCCGGTGCGGATGAGGCGGAATGCCACGCGGCCGTCGTCATCCAGCACGTAAACGGCGGTAAGCTCGCTGCGCCGGACGACGGCCCGTTCGGGTACCAGCAACACCTGGTCGGTGCCCGTGGTGAAGGCCACCTTCACCAGCATGCCGGGGTAGGCGCCGTGCTGCCCCTCGGGCAGCGTGGCGCGCACGCGGAAAGTGTGGGTGCTCTCGTTGGCGTAGGGAAAGATGCGCACGGCGGTGGCTTCCAGCGACTCGCCGTCCGGGGTCAGCACGCTGGCCTCGCCGTTCTCCCTGAGCGCCTGGATGAACTGCTGGGGCACGTCCACCACGGCACGCATGTGCTCCAGCGACAGGCCGGTCATCAGCGGCGTGCCGGGCTGGGCCATCTCCCCCACTTCCACGTGGCGCGCGGTCACCACGCCCGCGTACGGGGCCCGCACCACGGTGTGCTCGAGCTGCTCGTTGGCGCTGTTCAATTCGGCCTGGGCGGATTCCACCCGCGCCTGGGCGGACTTCCAGGCGGACTCGGCCCTGTCGAAGGCGGACTGGGACACGGTGTGCTTTTCCAGCAGGTTCTTCATGCGCTCGTACTCGGAACTCGCCTGGGCAAGTTGCGCTTTGGCATCCTCCAGGCCGGCCTTTGCCTGCTTCAGGCGCGCCTGTTGTTCCGTGTCGCGGAAACGCACGATCACTTCGCCCTTGGGCACGTAGTCGTCCACGTCATAGGGGAGTTCCACGATGCGCCCGCTGGTCTCCGCGGAGACCGTGGACTGGCGCACCGCCTCCAGCACGCCGTCGAACTGCTGCTCGTGGCGCACGGAGTCCATGGCGGCTGTGGCCGTGGGCAGGTCCGCGGCGGCCGCGACCACTGGAAAGGCGGCAACCGCCGCCAGGATGACAATTCCGGGTCTCATCGCATGGCGCTCAGAATGCCGTGCCGGGCCTGACCCCGAACCGGCGCAGGATCATCGCCAGCGGGCAGAAGCCGGTAAAGGAACTCTGCAGCAGGTTGGCGCCCACGAAGGCGGTCAGCCACAACCACCACAGGCTGTGAAAATACGCCAGCGCCAGGCTCAGGAGAATCATGGAACCGGCAAAGCGAATCACGAAACGGTCGATGTTCATCGTTGCTCACCTCGAATCAGGAACGCTCGAAACACTGGCGCACCAGTGGTTCCAGCTGGGTCAGTCCGGCGGACCGGCCCCGGGCGACGGCGTCTTCCGGATCACAACCGTCGCAGTGAAATGCCTTCAGGGCGTAGAGCGCGCCCACCCGGTTGCCGCTGCCGCAGTGGACGAGTATCGGCCGCTCCCCGGGAGCGTCCATGATCTGGCTCAACCGGCGCGCGTTCTCCTCGCTGATGTCGCCGGGACCAGCGATGGGGATCTGGTAAAAAGTCATGCCCAGCGCCTCCACCGCGGCGCGCTCGTCGAAATCGCACTCGCCCTCGCCGCGCAGCGAAATGATGGTGCGGATGCCCTTCTCGTGCAGCTGCCGGAGCTGTTCCAGCGTCGGCTGCCCGCAGCTGTAAAGGCCCTCGTCCGGGGCCTTCAGGTTGGGCAGTTCCAGTTCTTTCAGGGTCATTACCTTTTCTCCTTCGCCCGCCGCGCCGGCGCGCAGTAGGCGTCGTAGAGCACATTCATGACATTCAGTGCGGGCCCTCCCGCGAGACGGTAGAAGATCACCTGCGAGGCCCTCCGGGTCTCCACCAGACCCTGCCCGCGCAGCACCGCCAGGTGCTGGGACAGCGAGGACTGACTTAAATCAAGGCGCCGATTGAGCTGCCCGACGGACAATTCTCCCTCGGCGAGATGGCACAGGATCAGCAGCCGGTGCTCGTTGGCCATGGCCTTGAGCAGGCCGGCGGCCTCCAGGGAATGGCTCCCCATCGCCTGGAAGTTGCCCGGGTCTTTTCCCGCCGCTTGCGCCACTGATCGCGCCTCCTCCGGTGCAAGGATCATTCGATGCATGGCACTTTACTTTATGGCTTGCTAATTGTCAAGATTCTAATATACTAGGCACAAGTATTTTCCATGGAGCCCCCGGGGGCGTCAGTTCAAGGAGAAGGTTCATGGCACACATCGTCATCATCGGCGCGGGCATTGGCGGCGTGCCCGCCGCATTCGAGCTTCACGAAGAACTGGGCGACCGGCACGAGATCACCATGATCAACGCCACGGACTACTTCCAGTTCGTGCCGTCCAATCCCTGGGTGGCCGTGGGCTGGCGAGAGCCCGAGGCGACCCGCGTGGCGCTGGCCGCGCCGATGAAGAAGCGCGGCATCAACTTCGTGGCGCAGCCGGTCACTGCCATCGACGCCGAGGCAAGGGAAGTAACGGTGGCGGACGGGCAGGTGCTGGACTACGACTACCTGGTCATCACCACCGGCCCCAAACTGGACTTCTCCGCCGTGCCCGGACTCGGGCCCGACGAAGGCTTCACCCAGTCGGTCTGCACGCTGCGGCACGCAGAGCATGCCGCGGAGGCGTACAAGGCGTTCCTGGACAACCCGGGCCCGGTTGTCGTGGGCGCGGTCCAGGGCGCGAGCTGCTTCGGGCCCGCCTACGAGTTCGCCATGATCCTCGATGCCGACCTTCGAAAGCGCAAGCTGCGCAACAAGGTGCCCATTACCTTCGTGACCAGCGAGCCCTATATCGGCCACCTGGGCCTGGGCGGCGTCGGCGATTCCAGGGGCCTGCTCGAGCACGAGCTCCGCGAGCGCCACATTCGCTGGATCACGAACGCCCGGGTGGACGAGGTAACCGATGGCCTGATGAAGGTTACCGAAGTGGACGACGACGGCAAGGACAAGCGCAACCACGAACTCGAGTTCCGCTACTCGATGATGCTGCCGTCATTCCGGGGAGTGGACGTGGTCGCCGGCGTCGAGGGGCTGTGCAATCCCAAGGGCTTCGTCACGATCGACGACCACCAGCGTAATCCGAAATTTCCCAGCATCTATTCGGCCGGCGTCTGCGTGGCGATCCCGCCGGTGGAGGCCACGCCGATTCCAACGGGTGCACCCAAGACGGGCTACATGATCGAGTCCATGGTGAGCGCCATCGTTCACAACATCGCCGCGGAACTCGAGGGCAGGGTGCCGGAGACAACCGCCACCTGGAACGCCATCTGCCTCGCGGACCTGGGCGATACCGGCGTGGCCTTCGTGGCGCTGCCCCAGATTCCACCGCGCAACGTCACCTGGGCGAAAAAGGGCAAGTGGGTGCACTGGGCGAAAGTGGCCTACGAGAAATATTTCATGCGCAAGGTGCGCAAGGGCAGTGCCGAACCGCTTTACGAGCGCTACGTGCTGCGCGCGCTGGGCATTCGCAGACTGATGGGGTGAGTTCGGCAAGCAATCCCAAGTACCGGCACACAGGCGTGCGCCGGGCCGCGGTTGAACCGCGGCAGGCGCTGACGCAAGATGGCGGCCGGGTCGCCCCACTCCCGGAGTTCACACGACAGGGACCCCGCGCGTGAGAACTGCTGTTCCGAGCCAAACGGACTGGAAACCGCGGCTGCGCCGCAAGATCGCCTGGCTGCTCGCCTTCAAGGCGGCGGCCCTCGCCCTGCTCTGGGTGCTTTTCTTCAGGCCGGAGCATCGCCCGAACATTGACCCCGGTGCCGTCTCCCGCCACCTGGCGCCAGCAGCCGAAGCGCCCTCCGAGATTTCCGAATCCGAGAAGGGGAACGAATGATGCCCGACCTCACCGTGGTAGACCTGTCGCGCCTGCAGTTTGCGCTGACCGCCCTTTATCACTTCCTGTTCGTGCCGCTGACCCTGGGGCTGGCCCTGCTGCTTGCCATCATGGAAAGCGTGTATGTGATGACCGGGCGCGAGATCTGGAAGCAGATGACCAAATTCTGGGGCGTGCTGTTCGGGGTGAACTTCGCCATGGGCGTGGCCACGGGCATCACCATGGAATTCCAGTTCGGCACCAACTGGGCCTACTACTCCCATTACGTGGGCGACATCTTCGGGGCGCCGCTGGCCATCGAGGGCCTGATGGCCTTCTTCCTGGAAAGCACCTTCGTGGGATTGTTCTTCTTCGGCTGGGACCGGCTGAGCCGGGTGGGCCACCTGACCGTGACGTGGCTGGTTGCCATCGGCTCGCAGTTCTCGGCGCTGTGGATCCTGATCGCCAACGCCTGGATGCAGAACCCGGTGGGCGCCGATTTCAACCCGGACACCATGCGCATGGAAATCACCTCCTTCTGGGACGTGATCTTCAACCCCGTTGCCCAGTCCAAGTTCGTGCACACGGTAAGCGCGGGCTACGTGACCGGTTCCATGTTCGTGCTGGCGATTAGCGCCTGGTACCTGCTCAGGCGGCGCAACCTGGCGGTGGCGAGGCGTTCCTTCGCGGTGGCCGCCGCTTTCGGGCTGGCCTCGGCGCTGTCGGTGGTGGTGCTGGGAGACGAGTCCGGCTACACCGCCACCGAGCACCAGAAGATGAAAATCGCCGCCATCGAAGCCATGTGGCACACCGAAGAAGCGCCGGCGTCCTTCACGGTGTTCGGCATCCCCGACCTTCAGGAGCAGCACACCCATTACGCCGTCAAGGTGCCCTGGCTGCTGGGGCTGATCTCCACGCGCTCGGTGGACCAGGTGATCCCGGGTATCGAGGACCTGGTGAAACGCGCCGGGGAGCGAATACGCCACGGCCTGCTGGCCTATGACGCCCTGCAGCGCCTGCGCGCCAACCCGGACGACGAGCAGGCGCGGCGCACGCTCAGGGAACACGAGGACGATCTGGGCTATGCCATGTTGCTGATGAAGCAGGTGGCGGATCCGCGCCGGGCGAGCCAGCAGCAGATCGAGAAGGCCGCCTGGTCCGTGGTGCCCGACGTGCCGGTACTGTTCTGGTCTTTCCGATTCATGGTGGGGCTCGGGTTCCTGTTCATCCTGGTTTTCGCCATGGCGTTCTATTACGCATCACGGCACCACCTGTCCCGCCACCGCTGGTTCCTGCGCCTGGTGCTGATCTGCCTGCCGTTGCCCTGGGTGGCGGCCGAGCTGGGCTGGATCGTGGCCGAGTACGGGCGCCAGCCCTGGCTGATCGAGGGCGTGCTGCCCACGTTCATGGGCGCCTCGGCCACCAGCGCCGGCAACGTGGTCGCCAGCCTTATCGGCTTCGCGCTTTTCTACACGGCACTGGCGGTGGTGGATGCGTGGCTGATGCTGCGCCTCATCCGGCAGGGCCCGGACGGGCTGGGTTACTGGCGGGATGACATCGGCACACGAGAGGAGGCGCCGGCATGATCGACTACGAGATTCTGCGCATCATCTGGTGGCTGCTGCTGGGCGCGTTGCTGATCGGCTTTTCCGTTACCGACGGTTTCGACCTGGGCGTGGCGGCCATGCACCGCTTCATCGGCCGCGACGACGAGGAGCGGCGCATGCTGCTGGAAGGCATAGAGCCGGTCTGGGACGGCAACCAAGTCTGGTTCATCCTCGGCGGCGGCGCCGCGTTCGCGGCCTGGCCGCTGCTGTACGCGGTGTCCTTCTCGGCCTTCTACCTGGCCATGTTCCTGGTGCTGGCGGCGCTGATCCTGAGGCCGGTGGGCTTCATGTTCCGCAACCATGTCGCCGACCCGCGCTGGCGCAATGCCTGGGACTGGGCGTTGTTCGTGGGCGGCGCCGGGCCGGCGCTGCTGCTGGGGGTTGCCTTCGGCAACCTGTTTTTGGGCGTCCCCTTCGGCTTCGACGAGCTCATGCGTATCCACTACGGCGGCGGGCTGATCGGGTTGCTTCACCCCTTCGCGCTGCTGATGGGGCTCGTGAGCCTGTCAATGTTCCTCATGCACGGCGGTGCGTACGCCGCCATGAAGTGCGGCGATCCGGTGGCCGGCCGCGCCGCCCGGGTGTCTGCCTGGGCCGCGCTGGCGCTGACCGTGACTTTCGTGCTGGCGGGCATCTGGGCGGCGACGATGAGCGGTTACAGCATCCAGTCGGCGCCGGCGGCGGACGCCGCGTCGAACCCGACGCTCAAGTCGGTGGTGCGCGAAAGCGGCGCCTGGCTGTCCACCTACCGCGCGCACCCGGTGTTCTGGCTGGTGCCCGTGCTCGCGGTCGCGGCGGCCGCGGGCAGCGCGTGGCTTTCCCGGGGCGGCCGCAGTGGCCTGGCCTTCGTCGCCAGCGGCTTGTCCGTCGCCTGCGTGGTATTGACGGGAGGCCTGAGCCTGTTCCCGTTCCTGTTGCCCTCGTCCACCAATCCGGACGTGAGCCTGACCGTGTGGGACGCCTCCAGCAGTGCCACGACGCTCGGCATCATGCTCGGCGCGGTGGCGATCTTCCTGCCCATCGTGCTGCTCTACACGGCCTGGGTGTTCCGGGTGCTGCGGGGCAGGATCACCCTGGAACACGTCCGCCGCGGGAGCGGCGGCTACTGAACACCGTGGAGGAGTTTTCGCAATGTGGTATTTCAGCTGGATTCTGGGACTGGGGCTGGCCTGCGCGTTCGGCATCCTGAACGCCATGTGGTTCGAGCTGCTGGAGGACCAGCGTCGCGACGACTGATCGGGGCGCGCCCCGCAAGTGCCGGGTTGGCGCGTTATTTGCCTGCGCGCCGGCGGCTTGCAGGACGTGATTCGCGCATCTAGACTCTGTCGGCAGCTTCGCACGGGCGTGGCCGCGTTCGGGGGCCTGAACCCGGCCGGGATGATATCCCTCGCGCCCCGGTGGAGGCGGCAATCACGGTGTTGCCCACGGTCCCCTTTGACCACGCGGCAGGGAAGCGGGAGCGTCTCTCGATTGAGCAACACAGGGAGGGCTCATCATGCTCAATTTCCGGACACCTCGACCGACTTTGCCCGATTGCGGCAGGGTTCTTGCCCTGGCGCTTGTGGTGGGTATGCCGCTGCTCGAGGCAGGAACGGCGAACGCGGCCGTCGCGCTGCGGGTGGTTCCAAACAGCGCTGCCGACGCGGACGCTGAGACCGACAACAACATCCCTTTCGGTGGCGCCGGCTTCTGTGGTGACGGCGTTCGCTACCAGCAGTTGCTGGATGGAAGCGAGATCGGCACAGCGAACATCACCGGCCTGGCCTTCAGGCTCGACGGCGGTGAATCTTCCGACATGGATCCATTTGATTACGGGATGACGACGGTGAAACTGTCATCCACCACCGCGACGCCGTCGAGCATGAGCGACACGCTCGCGGACAACGTGGGTCCGGACGAGACCCTCGTCTATTCCGGCGATTTCAGCCAGGGCGCGACGGTCGATGCCAGTCCGACACAACCTTTCGATTTCGAACTGCCGCTAGACGCGCCGTTCCCCTTTGACGGTTCCAGCAAGAACCTGTTGCTCGACATTTCAATGAGCAACTGTTTCAACCGCTCCGGGGTATTCCGCTTCTTCGACCGCTCCTTCGACGCATTGGCGAGACGATACGCGGCGGACAAGAATGCAAGCGTGGCCGACAACGGCGGCAGCAGTGGCCTGGTAACCCAGGTCACGATTTCGTCCGGCGCGCTGGAGCCTGCCTTGTACGACTGCCCCTTTGGTGGCAGCAGCGGCGACTTGCCCAGGCGGGGTTTTTACCTGGAGAACTTCCCCGCAAAGCGCCTGGATGACGTGACACTGCGCTACTACCCGAGCCAGGCCGGAGATTACACCGTCAAGCTCACCGCTCGGGAGGGCACATACGACGGCCGCGTGATCGGCGGTCCGAGGACCGTGAGCTTCCACGCATCCGGGCCGTCCGACGCGATCACCCGAACCTTCGATTTCGGCGGCGCCACGGTCACCGAGGGGGCCACGGTCACATTCAGCCAGGAAGTGGTCGACCAACCGACGGGCAGCCGGCTCTTCTACGACTACGGCTCCACCGCATGCCCGGACATTACCCAGACCAATCACACCGACCCGCCGCTCGACACCCATCGCCGGGACGGCGTGGGCGTGACAGTGACCGCGGTGAACAGGATGCGTGGCCTTGGCGGCAACTGGACCGTGGTCGGACACAACGGCGAGGGCTTCATGATCGACGTCACCGACGCCGGCCAGCTCGTCGCGATCTGGTTCACCTACGACGAGGCGGGAAACCAGATGTGGCTGATCGGGGTGGATAATAATTTCGACTCCAACACGGCCAGCATGACCATGACCGAGATCACCGGGCCCAGCTTCGGTCCGGATTTCGACGTGGCTGATCGCATGGACCGGAACTGGGGCACGCTGCAGTTCAGTTTCGACGGTTGCGACGAGGGCACGGTGAACTACAACTCGACCACGGGCTTCGGCGCCGGGAGCTACGACATCGAGAAGATCTACCACGGCGAGCAGAATAATTGCCCGTGAAGCTTGGTGGCCGGGGGATACTCCGTCGGCCACTTTCCCTGAGTTATACTTTGCCCTGCACTCCAGTGGACACAGCCACCATGACCGTCACCCATCCCCGGCAGCGCCGGTTCGCGGCAATTGCCGCGCTCTTCGTGACAGGGCTGACCGCCCACGCCTTGCCAGCGGCCGCCGCCCCGGTGGTGGTGCCGCCGGGCTACGCGGCGTCCGAGGCGCCGGACCAAAATGGCTATCCGTTCGGCGGCGTCGAGCTGGACTGCGGCCGGCCGTTCCATTACCAGCAAGTCTACGACGGCAGCCAGGTGGGCTCGGGTTTCATCAATTCAGTCGCATTTCGACTGGAAGCCAATTCCACCACTGATTACGGGCCGTCCACGTTCCGCAACCTGAGAGTCACGCTGTCCTCCACGAGTCGAAACGTCGATAATCTGAGCGCCACATTCGCCAACAATATCGGCGCGGACGAAACGTTGGCCTACCAGGGCGACTTCACGGCCAGCCTCAAGGATTTCATTGCCCAGCCGAACCCGTTCGGCTTCGTGATCCCGGTGCACAATCGGTTCCAGTTCGACGGCACGTCTTCAAACCTGCTGGTGGACATCCGCTTCAATAGCTGCGAGATCCCCACGATTACCAGTTTCGACGCGGTCTCGGGCAGTGGTCTGGTTTCACGCGCCTATTTTCCCGGCGAATCGGCCAGCGGCAACACGGACTCAATCGGCCTGATCACCCAGTTCGACGTCACGCCAGGGGGTGACCTGCACGGCATCGCGGGCAACTGGGCCGTGGTCGGCCACAACGGAGAAGGATTTCTCGTCGACGTAACCAAGGCCAACCAGCTCGTGGTGTTCTGGTTTACCTACGACAGCAACGGCAACCAGGTGTGGCTTTTCGGCGTATCCGACGACTTCGATTCCGATTCAGCCACCATGGAGCTGACCCGGATCACGGGCCCCAGCTTCGGGCCGGACTTCGACGCCGGGGACCGCTCCGACGAGACCTGGGGCACACTGGAGATCCAGTTCGACGACTGCGACCAGGGCAGCGTGCACTACGAGTCGAGCACTGGATTCGGATCCGGAGACTACGACATCGAAAGGATCTACCGGTCCTCCCAGGCAATCTGCCCCTGAGCGCGGGTCTGCCGGCGTCGTTGCCTGCGCCCGCCGGTCATCAGCCCTTTTTCCCAAAACCGACTTCGATGTCGGTATATGTCTCCCGGGCAATCAAGTCACCGTCGGGACCGCGAAATTCCACCTGATAGGGAAACACGATGCCCGGCTTTTCGAAAAAGCCGGCCTCGCGCCCGCCATGCTCGGGCTCGAAGCGGCTGGGATACGGAGTGTCCGGCTCGGCGATGCGGTAATTGGAAAAGCGCATTTCCGCGACTTCGTCGCCGTCGCCGTCGAACAGTACCCGCCGCAGCTCCATGCCCGTGTGGCTGTCGATATACACGTGCCAGTGCTGTCCCTCGTGTTGCCGCAGGTCGAGCCCCCAGGCCATGACGCCGCCAACCCTGGCCATATCCACTGTCCCCGCCAGCTGGTGCCCCTTCTCTTTCCAGTTGACCAACGGCCCGTCGATCTCGAATGACTGCACGAGCTGTTGCTCAAGAGCCCACGGCAGGCCGCGCCGGGATCCCGATTCCGGCTCGGTGAGGCCGCCCGGGCCACGGCTGGCGATGCTGGAACCCGCGCCGGCGCCGATGCGGCGCTCGATCCTTCCGTCGCGGCGAGCGGTGATCTCAATCGGATGCTGCTTGCCACCGAAGGCAATTGAGCCGCGCATGTGCAGGCTTTCGATCGCCTCCAGATTACGGAACCCCCCGCGTCCCTCGATGTGTTGGCCCAGCGCCACGGCGGGAGGTTGGGCGACATGGTCAATGCTGACAATACCGGCGTCTTTCCCGCCTGCCATTGCGGGCTCCGTCGCGGCGGGCGGCAGCCCGGACAGCATGGACCTGGCGCGCGCGGCAAACTCTTTCGCGTCCAGGTACTTTGCCGGCGGCAGCGAGGGAAGCTGGTGCATCCAGAAGTCGGGTTCAGGGGGCAAACGTCCATCCCAGCGGGCCTTGGGCCCGTAAATGAACCACATGTCCCAGGCGTAGCTCTTGATGCCCATGCGCTCCTGGAACAGACGGCCGATAATCCCGGAACTCTCCCAGTAATGAAGAACGTGGGGATTGTCGATCAGGGACGTGGAGTTTCTTGCCTCTTGCTCCGTCGCTCCGAGTGCCGGCACGCTGACGACGAACGTCCTCAGCCTCGGGTCGGTGGTGCCACCCAGCAACTCGGCGTTCATGTCGGCCAGGCCGCGCAGGCATATGCCACAGGTCGGCCCGGAAAGAAACAACAGGCGAACGTCACCCTCCGCGTCGTTGAAATCGCGCTTCAGCGGCGCCAGCGAATCGTCCATGACCGTGAATGAAACCGGCGCCGGGCCGGCATCGGGACCGCCGCGCCCGCAGGAGGCAAGCACGGCCAAGAGCACCATTATCACCTGACGCGCCACTGTCTTCATTGCCTTAGGCCCTCCGGGGTCGGATCAAAGAACAGCACCTGCAGGTCGTTGGCAAAGAACGCAAGCATAAGCATGAGCAGCGCCAGCCAGAGCGCCCCCTGCAGCCAGCGGGAAGGCCGGGTGGGGCAACCGTCTTCATCGCAAGCCGGTGCGCGCAGGTAGACCCGCCAGAAAGCCCACGCCAGCAGCATCAATGCCACGGCGAGAATGATTGGGCGGTAGGGTTGCCACTCGGCGAGCGCGATCGCCCCGGACATACCCAACAGCGCCACGGCCCAGGGCCCGATGCAGCACAGGCCGACGAAAGCGGCCAGGCCACTCAGCCCTATGGCCGCGCCCGTCGATGCTCCGGCGATCCTGTCGCTGCGGCTCTGGGTATCAGTCACAACACTGCCCCGACTGCACCGGTGGGCACGGCATCGATCCCCAGGAGCAAAATACGCAACAATCGCCGGGCCTGGGCTTCAGGACTACGCCACAGGCCTCGCACTGATGGAAGTACACGCAGGCGTCGGTCGGCATCGTGTGCCGGCTCTCGTGCCCGCAATGGGGGCAGGTGATGGTGGACTCGAGTTGCGGTTGGCTACTCATCCGATCGCGCCATGGCCCAGCTGGCCCCGAGCATAGCTTCCGTACCATAGTACGGAGTCAAGCCCCCGGATCGATGTCCCTGGATAGCGCAGCAACTAGTGGGCACCCAGTCTCGCGCTGGTTGCCTTCGCAGGCATCTATCAACGACTTGAGCACATCGCGCATGGCTTTGAGGTCGCGAATCCTCGTCTCAACCTTGTGCAACTTCAAGCGAGCCAGAGCCTCGGTCTCCGAGCAACTGCCGTCACCCAGCTCCAGAAGTGAACGAACCTCGTTCAACGTGAACCCAAGTTCCTGTGCGCGCCGGATGAATCTCAACCGGTCCAGCGTCTCTGGCGGGTACCGGCGGTAACCTTGCGCCGGTTTTTCCGGCTGATCTATCAGCCCGCGCCGCTCGTAGTAGCGGATGGTCTCCACGCCGACGCTGGCGCGGCGCGCGGTCCCGGAGATCGTCATTTCGGCTCGCTTCATTCCGGCAACCTCGATTTGCTTGCCCTGACCCGGCGTCAGCCCGTGGCTTCCACCAGGCGCCCCAGGTCATGGGCAATTGCATCGGCGCCATCGTCCGTGCGCATCAGCAACCGGATCTTGCCCTTGGCATCGAAGACGTAAATGGCCGAAGGATGGCTCACCATGTAGTCACCATGCTCGTCCGGCTCGCCGTAGCTGAAGGTGGCCCGGTAGCGCTTGGCAAGGCTCCTCAGCGTGTCCTCGTCGCCGGTGAGCCCGACGAACTGCGGCCCGAATGAGCTGGTGTACTGCGCCAGCGTGGCCGGGTCGTCGCGCTTCGGGTCCACGGAGATGAACAGCACCTTCAGGTCACTGCGCTCGTCCTCCGGTAGCCGGGCGATGGCGGTCTGCAGCTTGTGCAGGGTCAGCGGACAGATGTCCGGGCAGTGGGTGTAGCCGAAATAGACCGCGACCGGTTCTCCCCGGAAGGCCTCCTGCGTCACGGTGGAACCATCTTCCCCGGTCAGCGTGAACTCGAGCGGCGGCATGATGCCGCTGATATTCCTGGTTTGCCAACCGATGTCGCCGGAGCAACTCGTGACAAACACCAGGACGGATAGCACAATCGCCAGTCTCATCTCGGAACCTCTTTCATGCATGCGCGCGAATTCAGCGGCCCTCAACCGACTGACCCCGCAACCCGCCCCTGCGTTCCGCATCGTCCCTGATCCAGCGCCCCAGGACGATCACCGCGCCGAGCACGCTCATCATCGCCGCGGGAATCCAGGTGAGCAGACCGCCATAAAGCTGGTCCTGGGCGGGGCTCAGCGGAAACGCCCGCCCGCACACGGAATAGACATCATAAAGATCGGGCGGACCCAGGGCGATGTAGGCGCCGATGGCGATTTGCGGAAACATCACCAACACCATGATCAGGACCCGCGTGCCGTATCCGAGATCCACCAGGTGTCCCGGGCCCCTGGGTATCAGCATCAGCCACCAAAACAGCAGCCCGTCCAGTGCCATGGACCAGTTCATGAGCAGGTACAGCCGATGGCTGAGCATGGCGTCGAAATGCACGGCTGGGGTGAGCCAGAACCAGATAAGCCCAACGAACAGCAGCGGCGCGACCACGGGGTTCTGGAACAGCCTGTAAACCGCCCTGAGCCACCGGGGTATGGTGGCCCGGCCTCCCATCGCGCTGCGCCAGACGGCCAGCGGATTGGACAGGGCGATGAGGAACGGCCCCACGTGGTGCAAAACCAGGTGCTGCGCCCGGTGCGCGGTGAACAGGTACTGGGCGTAGTAGTCCAGGCGCGTGTTCATCACCGCGTACATGACCAGGACGCCGGAGACATAGGCCAGGGCTGCCCACGGGGAAGGCCGCGCGCCGCGCGCGACGCCCGCGCCGTACAGGCCCACGCCCAGCAACAGGCCGAGCACGGCGAATGGGTCGAGTTGCCAGGGAGCGAGAAATTCCAGCATCCGGATGCGAGCGTGGGGGCCTCGGGCCGGTCGGATTCTACCGGTTGGCAGGCACGGCGTCGCGCTTGGGCCAGGGTCGCACGATTTCGCAGCCGCGCGAGGTCCCGAGCATGAGACCCGATGCCCGCGTTATCATGCAGGGGGAATTCCCCGGGAGGAGTACAACAATGAAAGCCATCAAGGCACTCATCATCCTGATTATCATCCTCGCCGCCGCGCTGGTGGCCTATGCCTATTCCGGCATGTACAACGTGGCGGTGGGCACCGGTCACAACGCGGTGACCCGCTGGCTGCTCACCACGGCACGCGAGCGCTCCATCGAATCGCGATCCGAGAACATGGCGGTGCCGGCGGACCTGGGCAGCCAGGAGCGAATCGCGGAGGGGGCGGAGCACTACAACCGGATGTGCTCGGGCTGCCACGGCAGGCCGGGCAAGGAGCCTTCCAATCATTTCGATCCGCGCCCGCCGGAGCTGTCCAAGTTCTCGCCGGAGCCCACCGAGGCGTTCTGGGTGATCCGCAACGGGCTGAAGATGTCGGCCATGCCGTCCCACCCGGACCACAGCGACGACGAGATCTGGAACATCGTGGCGTTCCTGCAGCAGCAGCCGAAGCTGAGCGAGGAGCAGTTCAAGTCGCTGGTGGAACAGGCCAGCCACCATGAGGAAGGCGGCGAAGGCCAGGCTCAACGCGCGGTGGAACTGCCGGACGATCCGGTCACCGCGGTGGATGAGTTCCACCAGGCGCTGGCCGGCGGCAATGGGGAAGTGGCGCTGGCGCTGCTGCACGACAAGGCCACTCTGCTGGAAGAAGGCCAGGTGCAGTCGAAGCAGGAATACGCCGAACATCACCTGGGCGAGGACATGAAGTTCATGGCCCAGGCGCAATCGGAGCGGCTTTCCCGCGAACAGCGCGTCGAGGGCCGCCAGGCGACCGTGACCACGCGCAACCACCTGACGGGCACCTACGAGGGCACGCCCGTCGACGTGGTGCTGGACGAGACCGTGTCCCTCTACCAGACGGGCAATGGCTGGATCATCACCCACGTCCAGTGGTCCCCGGAGCCCAAGAAGGAAGCAACCGACGAGACGCAGGAAGCCGGTAACGACGGCGACGGCTGATTGCCCGGCGGCGGCCGGCGTCCATGCGGGCGCCGGCCGCGCGTTTCCCATCCGAGAAAAAACGGCCCGGCGATAGCCGGGCCGCTGGCCACGTGGTCGCTGTCGCGTCGCGCCTATTTCGCCTGCTGCACCTGGCTGAGGATGCGCTGGCGCAGTTTCGGGTTCTTCTGCGTGGCGCCGCCGATCTCCCGGTAGCGCTGCATGGTCAGAGGCGAGTCCTTGATGACCTGCCGCATTTCCTGACTCATCTCGTTGCGAATCTCCTTCTTCTGCTGCTTGCTTTCCGCTGACTGGTACTGCTTGGCATACTTGGAGCGCAGTTTGCGCGACTGGAGGTAGATGTCGGCGAACTGCTTCACCTCCTTCTCCGAGACGTCGACCTTGGTCTGCTGCTGCTGGCCAAGCTGCGGCTCCGGGCGCTTGGGCTTCGGCGGCGCCGGTGACTGGGGTTGGGTCTGCGCGGCGGCGGGCAGGGCCAGAGCCAGGCCCAGGCCGGCGGCCGCGGCAACGGTCGTCCATTTGCGTCGAATCAGTCGCATATGCGTTTTCACCTGAGGGTTTGAGTGTGAAGACGGGGCCCGGCCGCCCGGGTCACTGGGATCGGGCGGGGGCTCCAGGCCGCCAGCGAATCCGCGGAACGGCGGATGGCGGCACGAAGTGTTTCATTGTCGCATGCCACCCACCCCGCAACGCAAGGGACCACTCGAGCGACACCTTGCGGGCACCTGCCGCGGGACTGCCGGCCAGTGCGTGCCGCGGGCGCCCGGGGTTAAGGTAGGCAGACACAGTCATTCCAGGAGTCGCCCATGCGCGCCCCGCTCGTGTTGTTGCTTTGCTTCGCCGCCCTGCCCGCCGCGGCGGAGAAACTGACCATAGACCGCATCTTTGCCGCGCCGCCGCTGGACGGCCCGTCGCCCCGGCAGGTGAAGGTCTCGCCGGACGGCACACTGGTCACGTTCCTGCGCCCTCGCGACAGCGACGTGGAACGCTTCGATCTATGGGTATTCAACACCCGGGCCGGGGAAACGCGAATGCTCGTGAATTCCGATGACCTGGCGAAGGGGAACGGGACTCGCTCGGCGGCGGCCGAGGCGCTGCTGGAACGAAAGCGCATCGTGGGCACCAAGGGCATCGTGGATTACCAGTACTCCGAGGACGGCTCACGGATGCTCGTTCCGGTGGAAGGGGACGCCTGGATCTTCAGGCTCGACCGCGAGGGTTGCAAAGTTGGCGACGCGTCGTCCGGCCGGTGCCTCGAGAAGGTGGTGGACACGGACGATTACGAGACGGATTTCCAGCTCGCCCCGGACAATCGGCACGTCGCCTTCGTGCGCGGCCAAAACCTCGTGGTCAGGGACCTCGGCTCCGGCGAAGAGACCGCCGTGACCACCGCTGGCAGCGGCACCCTGAGCTTCGGCGTGGCGGAGTTCGTGGCGCAGGAGGAGATGAAGCGCTACACGGGATTCTGGTGGTCCCCGGACGGCACGCGCATCGCCTATACGCGCGTGGACGAATCGCCGGTTCAGGTGGCGAAGCGCGTCGAATACCACGAGGACACCACGGAGGTGGTGGAGCAGCGCTACCCCTACGCCGGCACCACCAACGCCCGGGTGGACCTGTTCGTCTACGACCTGGAGACCGGCAAGCACCGTCAACTGGACCTGGGTGGGGACGAGGACATCTACCTGTACCGGGTGGACTGGTTCCCGGATGGCCGCCACCTGGCGGTTCAGAGACAGCCCCGGGATCTGAAGTCCCTGAACCTTTTGCGCTACGACACCGACACCGGCGATTCGAAGGTCCTCTTCCGCGAGCAGAGCCCAATCTGGATCGCGCTACAGGACAATCTCGCTTTCGTGAAGGGCGCGGGACAGTTCGTCTGGTCGTCGCGGCGCACTGGCTTCAGACACCTTTACCTGTACGGGGACGACGGCTCGCTGATCCGTCCGCTCACCGCCGGTGATTGGGAGCTGGACGAGGACAAGGCGGTGGCCGGCGTGGATCCGGACAAGCGCGTGGTGTATTTCACCGCGTTCGCGGACGGACCCACGGAAAAACACCTCTACGTCCAGTCCCTGGATGCCACCGACCCCACGGCGGTGAAACGGGTCACCCATGGGCACGGCATCCACGAGGCGACCCTGTCGAAGGACGCCTCCGCCTTCGTTGACGTTTATGATTCCCCCGACCAGCCCCCGCAAATCGGGCTGTACACGGCGAACGGCGCGCTGGAGGGCTGGATTTCCAGGAACGCCCTGGACGACGATCACCCCTATGCGCCGTACCTGGACGAACGCATCGAGCCGGAGTTCGGCACGCTCCAGGCGGCGGACGGCCAGGACCTTTACTACCGGCTGATCAGGCCCGAGGGTTTCGACCCGGGCAAGCGCTACCCGGCACTGGTTTACGTTTACGGCGGCCCCACCGGGCAGCAGGTGACCCGCCACTGGCCTTCCGCGGTGGAGCACTGGCTACAGTTCATGGCCGAGCGCGGCTATGCGGTGTTCACCATCGACAATCGGGGCACCGGCAACCGGGGCCGGGCGTTCGACACGCCCATCTACAAGCGGCTGGCCGGCGTGGAGGTGAAGGACCAGTTGCGGCGTCGAGTGGCTCAAGTCCCGGGACTGGGTGGACCCGGACCGCGTGGGCGTTTTCGGCTGGAGCTACGGCGGCTACATGGCCCTGATGCTGCTCGCCCAGTCACCGGGGACGTTCGCCGCGGGCGTCGCCGGCGGCCCCGTCACCGACTGGCATCTCTATGACACCTACTACACGGAACGCTTCATGGACCGCCCGCAGGACAACGAAGACGGTTACCGGTGGAGCAACGTGCTCAGCCACGCCGGGAACATCGCCGATCCGCTGCTGTTGATTCACGGCATGGCGGACGACAACGTATTGTTCAAGCACTCCACGCGGCTGTTCAAGTTCCTGCAGGACGCCGACATCCCATTTGCCATGATGACCTATCCCGGCGCCAAGCACTCACTGTTTCGCGTGCCGGGCACGGGTCCACACGCCATGAAAACGGCCACCCGGTACCTGGACGGGCACCTGCTGGAGAAATAGAGACCGCGAAGCAATAGCCGCGCGCCGCCCAGAAGAGCCCGGTGGTGATGTTGCCCGGGAATGCGATAACACACAGCACGTGGACCTGCTTCAGCAATAGGTAGGACATGGCATCCGGCTCCACCTGGCCCCATTCCCCGGGGCGGCTGACGACACCAGTCATCAACCGCCATGGATCGAGCATGGCACGAACGCTATGGCTTACAAGGAAGACTCAGTCTGCGGGCTCGGCGACGATACGGGCCCTGACCCGGATGATGTTTTGCACCTGAAGGCCGCCATTGAGAGCGGAGAACGGTGTAATGCCGAAATCCGACTGCTTCAGCGAGAAACTGCCCACGATCACCAACCGGCCGCCGGCCTCGGTGACCGAGAACGGCGCAGTGAGATCCCGGGTCACCCCGTGCAGCGTGACGCGCATGCGCGCATCCGGATTCCAGAACGGGCCGGTCAGCGACACGGAGCGAATCCCGATGCCTGGATACCGCTCCGCGTTCAGCACCTTCTCCCCGAGCATGTTGTCCCGGGTCCCGCCGGCCGCGCCCTCGGATACGCTGGAAGAAAAGGCCTCGCCCTCCTCCCCGCGGGGCCCGGCCGGGTCCACACGGAAGCTTTCCACCGGGATGCTCAGCTCGAAACCCGACGAGGCGGCAGTGTCGCCACGATAGACCTTTCCCTGGACGCCGTTGCTGACGATCACGTGGTTGTGGCCGAATTTCGCCAGTTCGCCGCCGCGATACACCAGTAATCGCACCTCCGACTCCCCGGGAACGACTTGGTAGTTCCGCGAGGCCTCCGGGGGCAGGGAGGCAGCGTCCACGTCCGGTGGCAGCGTCTCCTCCGCGGCCCGCGGCGGCGGTAGCGTGGCGCAGCCCGCCAGCAACAGGCTGGCCACCAGCGCGGCCAGAGCGCCGCGCACACGGCGTGAGCTGCAAGCGGCGGGGGTCATGGCGGGTCTCCCTGTACGGAATGCGGTTGCGGCGATTTTCGCCGATACTCGACTGTCGTCCCAGAATGGACCGTGGACCGAAGGGTGCGATTTCGCAACACGCCAATTGATTACGGCGCAGTAGCCAGGACCCTGCACTGGCTGGTCGTCGCGCTTTTGATCGCCCAGTTCACGCTGGGCTGGATGGGCGCCGACCTGCCCATCAGCCTGCGCCGGCTGGTATTGCTCTCGCGTCACAAGTCCCTGGGCGCGACCATATTCATGGTGGTGATCCTGCGCTTGTGCTGGCGATTGTATTCCCCGCCGCCCGCGCTGCCCGCGGACATACCCCGCTGGCAGCGGGGCGCGGCGCACGCCAGTCACTGGCTGATGTACGCGCTGTTGCTCGCCATGCCAGTCGTGGGCTGGCTCTCCTCGTCCGCATCCAACCTCACGGTGTCCTGGTGGGGCCTTTTCAACTGGCCGGACCTGGTGGCGCCGGACGAGTCCCTGGCCCATGCGCTCAAGTTCGTGCACAAGGTGATGGGCTGGGGGTTGCTGGCGGCAGTCGGCATTCACGTCAGCGCCGCGCTTTGGCATCACTTCGCACGCCGCGACTCCGTGCTGTCGCGGATGATTCCATGGATTCCGAAAAGACGGGAGCAACCATGAAAAGCAACCTGTCCCGGCTGGCCGGCGCGCTTGCGCTGCTCTCCATGACCGGCGCGGCTTCGGCGGCGTGCTGGAAGCCGGTTCCCGAAAAGAGCGACCTGACATTCGAGGTCCGACAGGCGGACGCGCCGCTCAAGGGCGGTTTCGGGGGCTACGAGGCGTCGGTCTGCCTGGATGACAACGACCCTGATTCCAACAGCGTGTCCGTCAGCGTGGACCTCGCCACGGTCAGTACGGGTATCACCGAACTGGACGAAGCGTTGCGCGGTGGGGATTTCTTCGCCGTGGACCGCTGGCCGACGGCCACCTTCGAGAGCGACTCCGTGACCGCCGACGGTCAGGGCGCCTTTACGGCCTCGGGCACGCTGACCATCCGCGGCCACTCGAAACCGCTGGAGGTGCCGTTCGAGTTTGAAGCTTCCGGGGACGGAGAGACGGCTACGGCCACCGCCACCGGCGATACCCGCATCCGGCGACTGGATTTCGGCGTCGGCCAGGGGGAATGGTCGGACACGAAGTGGGTGGGCGACGAGGTGGAAATCCGCTTCGACGTCAATCTCGCCCCGTGCGATGGCGGCTGAACCCACCGCGCGGCGGGGTCAGGCGCTTTCGGCTTGCCGCTCCTCGGCCTTGTGCGGGAACACCTGCACGCGTCCGATGCGCGGGCCGCGCATCTCGCGCACCACGATGTCGAAATCCTCGAAGGCGGCCCGGTCACCCTTGCGCGGCACCCGGTCCAGCTGCCACATCACCAGCCCGCCGACGCTGTCCACGTCGTCGTTGTCGATGTCCACGTCCAGCAGGCGCTCCAGGCTGAAAAGCGGCAACGCGCCGGAACCCAGGTAGCTGCCGTCCTCCAGCTTTCTCCAGGCGAGCTTGCGGTGCTCGAACTCGTCCTGGATCTGGCCCACCAGCGCCTCGAAGATGTGGTCCAGGGTCACGAAACCCACCACCTGGCCCAGGTCGTCGTCCACCACCGCGAAATGCGGGTGGCCGGCGCGGAACATGGCCAGCAGCTCGGTAGCCAGGGTGTCCCGGTGGATGAGCTGGATGTCCCTGAGCTCGCCGCGCAATTCGGCCCAGGGTCGATGCTCGCGCAGCAGCCGGTAGATGTCCTTCACGTGCGCCAGCCCGATGACGTTGTCCCGGTCGCCGTCCACTACCGGGTAGCGCGAGAACTGGTGCTCGTCCACGATTTCCAGGTTGTGCTCGGGCGTGTCGCTGATGTCCAGGCAGATCATGTCGCTGGCCGGGCGCATCAGCTCCCCGACGGTGAGATCGGAGAAATCCAGGGCCCGGGTGAGTATGTCCGCCTCCTCGCCGCCCAGCTCGCCGTGGGTGTGACTGGCGGCCAGCACCTTGCGCAGCTCATCCACGGAATGCGGATCGTCGGACTCCGCGGCGATGTCCATGCCCATGAGGCGCAAGATCGCGATGGCGCTGTGATTGAGCAGCCAGATGAATGGGTACATCACCCAGTAGAAGCCCCACAGCGGCACGCCAACCCAGAGCGACACCGGCTCGGTTTTGCGGATCGCCATGGACTTGGGCGCCAGCTCGCCAAGCACGATGTGCAGGTACGAGATCAGCGAGAAGGCCACCGCGAAGGAGATGCCGTGCACCAGGTTCTCCGAGACCACGCCGAGCTTCATCAACGGGCCGTCGAGCATGCGCGCGAACGCCGGCTCGCCGACCCAGCCCAGGCCCAGGGAGGCGAGCGTAATGCCGAGCTGGCAGGCGGAGAGATACGCGTCCAGGTTGGAACGCACGGTCCTCACCACCCGGCCGCGGAAACCGTGAGCGGCCGCCAGCGCGTCCACCTGGGTGCGGCGCAACTTGACCAGCGCGAACTCCGCGGCCACGAAAAAGCCGTTGAGCAGCACCAGCGCGAGCGCCAGCAGGGTCAGGTAGAGGTTACCCACGGCGGATCAAAGGCGCCGGAGGGCGGCAGATGGGCGGGTACTGGGGGGTTCCTCGTTCATCCGGGCAAGCACAGGGAAATGCCACGGGTCCACTATATCCTAGAAGTCCAGCGGGGCGAAATTCGGGAGCGAGAAGCATGAGCGAGACCATCGATACGGACCTGTGCGTGATCGGCGCCGGCAGCGCGGGCCTGAGCGCGGCGGCCGGGGCCGCCCAAATGGGCGCGCGCGTGGTGCTGATCGAGCACGGCAAAATGGGCGGCGACTGCCTGAACTACGGCTGCGTGCCCTCGAAATCGCTGCTGGCCGCCGCGAAACAGGCCCAGGCGCACCGCAGCGGTGGCGGGCTGGGCATTGCGACGGACGAGCCCCGGGTGGACTTCGCCGCCGTGATGGGCCACGTGCGCGGCGTCATCGCCGCCATCGAGCCCCACGACTCGGAGGAGCGCTTCAGCGGGCTGGGCGTCAGGGTGATCCGGGAAAGCGCCCGGTTCCTTAATGCCCGCACCCTGGAGGCGGGCCCTCACAGGGTGCGCGCCCGCCGCTTCCTGCTGGCCACCGGCTCCGCGCCGCTGGTGCCGCCCATCGAGGGCATCGAGCGGGTTCCCTTCCTGACCAACGAGACGGTCTTCGACCTGGAGGCGCTGCCGGAGCACCTGCTGATCGTCGGCGGCGGCCCCATCGGCCTGGAAATGGCCCAGGCCTTTCGCCGCCTGGGATCGGAGGTCACGGTGCTGGAGATGGCCCGCTGCCTGCCCAGGGACGACCCGGCCCTGTCGGATATCGTGTTGCGCAGGCTGCAGGCCGAGGGCGTCACGCTGCTGGAAAAAACCCGTGCCATCGCCGTGCGCGGCGGCCCCGGCGATATCCGCGTCCAGGTGGCGCAGGACGACGACAGGCGCCAGCTCGCCGGTACCCACCTGCTGGTGGCCGTGGGCCGGCGCGCCAACGTTGACGGCCAGGGCCTGGACGAGGCCGGCATCGAACACGACGCCCGGGGCGTGACGGTGGATGCAGGTCTGCGCACCACCAATCGGCGCGTTTACGCGGCAGGCGACGTCACCGGCATCGCCCAGTTCACCCATCTCGCCGGCTACCAGGCGGGCATCGTGGTACGCCGCGCGGTGCTGCGCCTGCCGGCGAAGGCGGACTACCGTGCCCTGCCCTGGTGCACTTACACCGACCCGGAGCTGGCGCAGACCGGGCTCACGGAGGCCGCCGCCCGGGAGCGGGGCCTGGACGTGCACGTCCAGGAACTGGACATGGCGGACAACGACCGGGCCCGGGCCGAGGGCGTTAAGGCGGCGCGCCTGCGGCTGGTGGTGGACCGGCGCGCCCGGGTGCTGGGCGCCGGCATCTGCGCGCCCCACGCCGGCGAGCTGATCGCCCCCTGGGTGATGGCCGTGCAGCGCGGTTTGAAACTCAAGGACATGGCCGGTCTGTTCCTGCCCTATCCCACGCTCTCGGAGTCCGGCAAGCGCGCCGCTGGCGAGTACTACACGCCCCTGCTCTACGGGCCGCGAGTCCGCCGTTTCGTGCGCCTGCTCCAGCGTCTGCCCTTCTGATTGGCGCATTCAGGCGGAATTCAGATACGACTGGTATCGTAGGGAGGCATCTGCCAGCGGATAGCGCCAAAAGAGAAAGCCATGCGGCACTCGATCTCCAGCCTCCTGCTCGCGGCCGGCCTGTGCACCGCCGGGGCCACCAGCGCGGACAACTTTCACGCAGGAAACAATCAGGAACTCGTCGAAGCCATGGAACGGGCGGCGGCCCATCCCGGCCCCGACGTCATCCAGCTCGCCCCGGATCACGTCTTCGCCTTCGGCACCGCTCACAGCGAGGGGCTGGTCCTTCCGGAGGTCACCGATACCCTGCGCATCGCCGGGCACGGCAGCACGCTCAAGTGGGTGCCGGACGTGAACAACGGTTTTTTCCGCGTGACCCCGGACGGCAAGCTGACCCTGCACTCGCTCACCCTGAAGGGGGCCCGCTCCAGCGCGGTCATCGTCGACGGGCAATTGATCCTTCACAAGACGCGTTTCGTGGACAACCGAGTCGCCGGCAACGGGGGCGCATTGCGCATCAGGGGCTCGGGCGACGCCAGGGTTTTCGACACGGTCTTCGAGAAGAACCTGTCGGGGTTTTCCAATCTGGGGTCCATCTGCAACAACCCAAGCGAGATCAAGGGGAACGGCGGCGCCGTATTCAACGCGGGACACCTGCTGGCCGCTCGCGTGTCCTTCATCGACAACCGGGCCCAGTACGGCGCCCCGGCGGAAGCCGACAAGACCACTGTTGCCGGCGGGGAAGCGAAATTCATCCCCGCCTGCCCGGGCACGGGCGGCGCCCTGTACAACCGCGGCAGGGCCACGCTGGTCAACGCCACCTTCGTGGGTTCCAACCGGCTCGGCTCCACCGACACGTCCGTCTACAACCATTCGCGGGTCCGCCTGGTGAACGTGACCGCGTCCGGCTCGGACCTCACCAATGACGGCGCCGGCAGCTTCGAGCTCGGCAACTCGGCCGTCCGCGACGGCAGTTGCGCGGATCTCACCTCTCTGGGTCACAACGTGACCACCGGCTACTGCCAGCTTGACGGACCCGATGATCACTGGCTGGGTGTGTTTGCCGAGGAACTGGCGCTGGACGAACAGCCCAACCGGCGCCTGCCCGTGTTGATGCCGCCGGCGGACAGCCCGCTGGTGGATGCCGGCGCGGCCGGGCTGTGCACCCAGCGCGACGCGCTGGGACGGACCCGGCCGCTGGACGGAAACAACGACGAAATTCCCCGCTGCGACGTGGGGGCGGTGGAGCGCGAACCCGGCGCCTACGCCGTGGACGGCCGGGTGATCGGGCTCTGGTACGAGGCGGACCGGGACGGCCATTACCTGCTGGTGGAACAACCCGACGCGGGACACCTGACGGTGTTCTGGGCCACCTACGACGGCACGGGCGCGCCGCTGTGGCTCTATGGCACCGGCGACATTCGGGGTAACCAGGTGCACGTGCCGCTCACCGCCCAGCGCGGCCCGCGCTTCGGCGAGTTCTTCCCGCCCGACCTGTCCACCCGCGACTGGGGCGCCATGGACCTGGATTTTGCGAGCTGCAGGACCGTGACCATGCACTGGAATGCCGATGGCGAACCGGCGCTCGACGGTGACGCCACGATGAGCCGTCTCGCCTTTGTTGCGGACAAGGAGTGCACGCCATGAACCGCTTCCCGATCTACCTTTGGATTCCGCTCTGGGCGGCCGTGATTCCGATGTCGACGGCAGCCTCGCTGTCCGATGCCGACGTGGCGAATGCCGATCAGCTTCGCCAGGCCATGGCGGCCGTCGGGCAGGGGGACAGCCGTGTCATCCAGCTGACCTCCGACCGTTTCGTCATCGATCGGGCGGCGGATGGAGCTTGTTCCTACGACGACTCCTCGCTGCCGCCTGTGAAGGGCAAGATCACCCTGGAAGGCAACGGCGCGGTGCTTGCCGGAGGCCCCGGCGCAACGCTGCCCTTCTGCGTGGAAGGAGGCGGCTCGCTCGTCCTGCGGGACCTGACCATCCAGGGATTCGACACCGCGCCCCTGAGGGTCAACAGCTCGCCATATAAGGCGGACGTCGCGGTGGCCTGGAACGGGGGCACGTTGCGCCTCGAGCACGTGCTCGTCCGGGGCAACGGCTCGACCCAAACCGGGTCTTCGGACGGCAGCGGGCTCAACCGCGCCATCCTCCTAAACTTCGCCCAGGTCGGCCGCCTGGAACTCGTCGACTCCGTGGTGACCGGCAATTTCGGCATCAGCAGTCCGATTTGCAGGAATTCCTACTGTGTGCCCGGCGCGGGCGGCATCATCTCCGGTGGCGGACGGATGCTGGTGCGTGACAGCAGCATCACGGAGAACCGGGTGGAATTCATCGAATCCCCCGACGGCGGCAGTTCCAATTATGTGGGCACACTGACGATCGCCGGCCCCACCGAGTTGCGCAACGCCACGGTGGCGGGCAATACCCATGGCATTTTCGAGTCCGGCGGCGCCAACGTTTTGATCGCGCAGTCCACGGTGGCGCGCAACGGCTCTGGCCTGTACGCGACGTCCGGGAGCCGGACCACGATGCGCAACAGCATCGTGGCGCTCAACGACGGCCTGGACTGCAGGGACTTTCAAACCCAGCAATTGGTTTCCCCGGCCTTTCGCTTCGAGGGCGTGAACCTGGATGGTGACGGCAGTTGCGGAATGGACCCGGACGTGGACCTGGTGGCCACCGACCCGGAACTGGACCGGCTGCGGCCGCTGGAAGGCAAGTTGCCGGGACTCGAGCCTCTGCCCGGCAGCCCAGTGCTGAACCGCGCCGATCCCGAATTCTGTCCGCAACGCGATGCCGTCGGCCGGCCGCGGGACACGGTGGCGGATGACGACCCACGATGCGCGCTGGGCGCCATCGAGCGACCCAACCAGGCGCCAAACTTCGCCATCGACGCCCGGCTCACGGGCACCTGGTTCGATCCCGGCCACAACGGTCATTACCTGTCCGTGGAAGTGCTGCCGGACGATCGGGTGCTGGCCTTCTGGTGGACCTACGACCTCCAGGGCGATCCGCTTTGGTTGCTGGGCGTCGGTCCCGCCCGGGGCGGCAGGGTGACCATGCCCGTGTACCAGTCCAGCGGGCCCCGCCTGCCCGAACTGGACCCGGCGCTGCGCGAAAACCAGCTCTGGGGCACGCTGACGCTGGACTTCGAGGGCTGCCAGGGGCTCAACCTGATCTGGAACAGCGAACAGCCCGGCTACCCGGACGGGGAGGCGATGCTGGAACGGCTCACCGAAAACCTGGATCTCGGCTGCTGACGAGAAGCGATTTTCGCTTCATCGGTGACAGGTAGCGCGGCGGCGCCCGGGGGACAGCCAATCGGTCGATTCCGAAAATCTTCCGCGACCCGTTTACACTAACGGCACGCGCGCGCCACGAATCGTGCAGGGCGCGTCGCGAAAAAGTAATTCGGATCGGGGGTTAGTGGCCGAAATGGGTTCCATGCGGCACATCGTGTTCCGGGGATTGATCTGCCTGGCCGGTCTTCTCGCCGGCTGCGGCCAACATCTGCCCCAGCAGGCGCTGAAGGTCTATCACCACTCGCTGGACGAGGCGCCCACCACGCTGGACCCGGCGCACGCCGCGACGACCTACACCGGGTTCCTGGTGGTGAACGCCTACGACACGCTATACAGCTACAAGTACCTGGCGCGCCCCTACGAATTGAAGCCCAACCTGGCCGCGGCCATGCCCACGGTGAGCGACGACGGCCTGGTGTACACGATCCCCATCAATAAGGGCGTGCACTTCATCAACGACCCGGCGTTTCCCGGGGGCAAGGGACGGGAAGTCACCGCCGCCGACGTCATCTACAGCCTGGAGCGGCACTTCGACCCGGCAACGCGCTCCCAGGGACGCTGGCTCTGGCAGGATCGCATCGAGGGTCTGGACGCCTGGCACGACGCCGGCGCCGACTACGCGCAACCCGTTGCTGGCCTCGAGGCGGTGGACAGCCATACCCTGCGCATTACCCTGACCAGGCCCTATCCGCAGTTCGTCTACACGCTGGCGAGTCCATTTTCCGCGGTGGTTCCCCACGAGGCCGTCGAGAAATACGGCAGCGAACTGGCCGTCCACCCGGTGGGCTCGGGACCTTTCAAGGTCACGACCTTCGACAGCACCAAGGCGGTGCTGGAACCCAACTCTGACTGGCGCTGGAAACCGGTGGACCTGGCGGCGGAAGGTTACGACCCGGCCACCGAGGGCGGCCTGGGCCTGGAAGCCATCGACGGCCGCACGCCGCCGTTCGTGGACAGCGTCGAAGTGGACTTCGTGGGTGAGTCTTCGGCCCGCTGGAATTCCTTCACCAAGGGGGACGAGCTCCAGTACACGCTGGTGCCCAACGAACAGGCCGACAACCTGCTCGCCGGCAAGCACCCGGTGACCCTGAAGCCGGAGTATGCGAGCAAGTACCACGCGCGCGATTACCTGGAGGCGGGTCTCGTCTACCTGGGATTCAACCTGGACGATCCCGCCATCGGCTACAACCACGACCCGGAGCGGCAACGTCGCAACCGGGCGTTGCGCTGCGCCATCCGCAAGGCCTACGACTGGCACGCGCACAACAGGAAGTTCCAGTTCGGCCTGGGCGAGATCTTCCCCGGCGTGATCCCGCCCATGCTCAAGGAATACCCGGAAGACCTCTCCCGGCAATCGGTGACGAGGGACCTGGCGGGTGCCAGGAAACTGCTCGAGGAGAACGGCTGGAACGCCGACAGCCTGCCCGTTTTGACCTACGGCTACGCGTCCAGCGTCAAGGAGCGCCAGGCCTTCGAACAGTTCCGCGGCTTCCTGGAAGACATCGGCTACCCGGCGGACAAGGTCCAGGGCCGCCCGTACGCCAGTTTCGGGGAGTACTCCCGGGCACTGAAGCAACAGGAGGTAAAGGTGTTCTACCTGAGCTGGCTGCTTGACTACCCGGATGCGCAGAACATCCTGCAGCTCTTCTACGGCCCCCATGGATCGCCGGGTTCCAACAACACCAATTACGACAACCCCGACTACGACGCCCTCTACGATCAGGCCAGCGTCATGCCCCCGTCCGAGCACCGCGAGGAACTCTACCAGCGCATGAACCGCATGCTGATCGACGATTGCGCGGTGATCAGCGGGCTGGCGCGCCGGCGCATCATGATGTGGCACGACGACGTCATCGCGCTGCCGGACCAGGGAATCGTGGGCGGATACTTCCTCAAGTATGTGGCGTTGAAGAAGGACGGCGGCTGAGCCGTGGCCACGCGCGGCCTCCAGCTCCTGGCGCGATTCGTCGCCTCCGCAATCCCGCTGCTGCTGGGCGTCACGCTGCTTGGCTTCGTGCTCATGGTGTACCTGGGTCCGGACCAGACCTACTCGCTGCTCGGCAAGAATCCCACGCCGGAACAAATCCAGGAAGTCCGCCACCAGCTCGGCTACGACCGGCCGTTCCCCGTGCGCTACGCCGAGTACCTGCGCCAGCTGGCGACACTGGATCTCGGGCACTCGCAAACCAGCGGGGAGAGCGTGCGCGGCCTTCTCGGCCACACGCTGCCGGTGTCGCTGGCGCTGCTTTTACCGCCTTTTTTGGTGGGCCACCTGCTGGCCATCGCCCTGGCCCTGGCGGCGGTGGCCAGGCGCGGCCGGCTCGGCGACCGTTTGATCATGGGTATGTCGGTGGTGGGCATGAGCCTGAGCTACGTGGTCATAGTCATCGGCATGCAGACGCTCTTCAGTTCCAGCAACGGCCTGGGGTGGTTCCCGGTGCGCGGCTGGAGCTCGGGGGGGCTAGCCAGTTACCTCTACCACGAGGCCGTGCCGGCGCTGTGCGTCACGCTGGTGACCCTGGGCTACAACACGCGCTTCTATCGAGCCGTGTTCGCCGAGGCCGTGGACCAGCCCCACGTCCGCGCGGCCCGGTCGTTCGGGGCCGGCGGCACGAATTTGATGCTCAACGAGGTGCTGCGCCCCAGCCTGGGGCCGGTGATCACCCAGGTGCTCTATTCACTGCCGCTGATCGTGGTGGGCGGTAGCCTGCTGATCGAGAGCTATTTCGGCATCCCGGGCGTGGGCCGAGTCACCTTCGACGCCATCGTCAACGGTGACCAGCCGGTGCTCAAGGCGGTGGTGGGGCTCACCGCCGTGCTGTTCCTGCTGGCGCGGCTGCTGGCGGATGCGCTCCAGCGCCTGGCGGATCCCAGGGTGTCCTGATGGAAGCCCCGCCGCTTTCCTACCAGGGCACGGCCACGGCGGGGCGGCGCGCACCCATCGGCGGCACACCCTGGCGCCGTGTCCTCGCCCGCCTGCGCCGCGACCGCACGGGACTCTGGGCGGCGGGCGTGCTGGCGGCCTTTTTCCTCCTGGCGCTGGGGGTGTGGCTCGGCTGGTGGGGCCAGGGATGGAGCCGCACGGGACCCACCATGTGGGCGCCGGCGTCGCCGCAACACTGGTTCGGCACCAACCTGATCGGCCAGGACATCTTCCAGCGCGCCGTCGCCTCCAGCGCCACGGCTTTCGGGATCGGGGTGCCCGTGGCCCTGCTGGCAACCGCCATCGGCGGCATCGCCGGGGCGCTGGCGGGCTTTTACAGCGGGCGCTGGCCCGACGGACTCATCCTGTGGCTGGCTGGCGTGGTGGACTCGGTACCGTTCTTCCTGTTCGTGGCGGCGGTGGCCTACGCCATGCAGGGCGCGCCGGGCGCGATGCAGATCGCCATGATCAGCGCCTTCTGGACCACCACCGCGCGCCTGGTGCGTGCCGAGGCGCGGCAGTTGCGCGAACAGCCCTTCGTGGAGGCGGCCCGAGCCCTGGGGCTTTCCGATGCGCGCATCCTGTTCCGCCACCTGCTGCCCAACACCGCTCACATCCTGCTCGTGCAGGCAACCCTGGCGTTCGTGGCGGCGGTGAAGGCGGAGGTAATCCTGAGCTTCCTGGGGCTGGGCCTGCAGCACGGCGTGAGCTGGGGCGTGATGCTGGCGGAAAGCACCCGCGAGGTGCTGGCGGGGCAATACAACAACTTCCTGGCCGCTTCCGCCATGCTGCTGGCTCTGGTGCTGGCCTTCAACCTGTTCGCCGACAGCCTCCAGGACGCCCTGGACCCTCGGGGAGGCCGCCATGAATGAGGCACTGCTCGAGGTCAGCGGGCTGAGCGTTTCCGGCGGCCCGGCCCGGATCCTGGACGAGGTGGAGCTGACCGTGGCGCCGGGAGAGATCGTCGGGCTCGTGGGAGAGTCCGGCTGCGGCAAGACCACGACTGCCCTGTCGCTCCTCGGCCTGCTCCCCCCGGGCCTGCATATCGACGGGGGTGAGATCCGCTGGCGCGGAAAGAACCTGGCCCGCGCCCCGGAGCGATCATGGCGGGCGCTTCGCGGCCGGGAGCTGGCGCTGGTGCAGCAGGAACCCGCCGCCGCGCTCAACCCGGTACGAAATGTGGGCGCCCAGTTGGCGTCGGTGTTCCGGGACCGGCTGGGTCTCGATCGGCGCCGGGCGCGCGAACGGGTCGCGGAGCTGCTGCGCCAGGTGGGCATGCCGGACACGGAGCGAACCATGGAGCGGTTCCCCCACGAGCTTTCCGGCGGTCAGTGCCAGCGCGTGGTGATCGCCAGGGCGCTGGGCTGCGAGCCGGATCTCCTGCTGGCCGACGAACCGGCCTCGGCGCTGGACACCACCACCCAGGCCCAGGCTTTGGCCCTGATCGGCTCGCTGGCCAGGGAAAGAGGTGCGGCGGTGGTGCTGATCAGCCACGACCTGGGGCTGGTGGCGGGATACTGCGACCGGGTGGCCGTGATGTACTGCGGGCGCATCGTCGAGTCGGCGCCGGTGGACGACCTCTATGCCCGGCCGGCACATCCCTACACGCGCGCATTGCTGGGCACGCTGCCCCGCCTGGACACGGCGGCGCGCGAACCCATCGCCACCATTCCCGGCTCGGTGCCCGCCGCCAACGCACTGCCGCCGGGATGCCATTTCGCCCCGCGCTGCCCCCGCGCGACGGACGTGTGCCGCGAGAGCCGGCCGCCGCTGGAACCGGCCGTTGGCGGTCCGGGCCTGGCGGCCTGCTTCCACCCGCACGGGAGCGGGGCATGAGCCACGCACCACTGCTCACGATCCGGGGCCTGGTCAAGCGCTTTCATACCCGCCGCGGCCTCCCGGGGCGCCGCGAGCCAGTGACGGTCCTGCGCGGCGTCGACCTGGACATTGGCCGGGGAGAAACCCTGGGACTGGTGGGCGAGTCCGGTTGCGGCAAGACCACGCTGGCGCGCGCCCTGCTGCGGCTCACCGAGCCCGACGCGGGCCAGGTGTGGCTGGACGGGCAGCCGGTCACCGGCGCCGACCGGCGTGCGCTGCGCCGCCTTCGCCCGGACATGCAGATGATTTTCCAGGATCCCCACCACAGCCTGGACCCGCGCCAGACCGTGGAGCAGGTGCTGGAGGAGGCCCTTGCCGCCGCGCCCCGCCGCCGCGAACGCCAGCGGGCCGCGGCGTTGCTGGAACAGGTGGAACTGGATAGCTCGCTGCTGGCGCGCTTCCCCCACGAGCTCTCCGGCGGGCAGCGCCAGCGCGTCGCCATCGCCCGGGCCCTGGCGCCCGGGCCGAAGCTGCTGGTGGCCGACGAGCCGGTATCGGCACTGGACGTGTCAGTTCAGGCGAAAATCCTGAACCTGCTCATGTCGTTGCAGGACAAGCTCGGGCTGGGCCTTTTGTTCATCGGCCACGACCTGGCGGTGGTGCGGCGAATCAGCCACCGGGTGGCGGTGATGTATCTGGGAGAAATCGTGGAAACCGGCCCCGCCAACCGGGTGCTGGCCGAGCCGGCGCATCCCTACACCCGGGCACTGCTGGAATCCGTGCCGTTGCCGGATCCCGGGCGCGCCCGCCATCGCCTGGTGCTCGCCGGCGAGGTGCCCTCGCCCGCCAAGCCGCCGGCGGGCTGCCCTTTCCACCCGCGGTGCCCGTCGGTGATGGAGGTGTGCCGGGGGACGGCGCCCCGGGAGATCGACCTGGGTTCCGGTGCCGAGCCGCACCGGGTAAGGTGTCATCTCCACGACGGGGATCACACGCCGTCGTAGGAGCGCCCGGAAGGGCGCGACCCCGTCCTCGCCAACGGAACGCCCGATCGCGCGCAAGCGCGCTCCTACACGCGTTCCCCCAGATATTTCGACCAGTCCACCGAGTCGTCGCCGAACACGAAGAACTCGGGATTGAGCAGGCTCTCCTTGGTGTTGTAACGGAGCCTTTGCATGGACGTGTCGGTGACGTGGCCGCCGGCCTCTTCCACCACGCACTGGCCCGCGCCGGTGTCCCATTCCGAGGTCTTGCCCAGGCGCACGTAAAGGTCCGCGGCGCCCTCCGCCACCAACCCGAACTTCAACGCGCTGCCCACGGGCAGAAGCTCGTGCCTGCCCAGCCTCTCCAGATACCCGCCCATGGCCTCGCTCACGTGGGAACGGCTGCCGGCCACCGTCAGCGGGCCCTCCGGGAGCCGGCGGGCGTGGATCGGTTGCCGCTCGGCCTCGCCGTCGCGCCGGAAGGCGCCGCCGCCGCGGCACGCCGCGTAGGCCCGGTCGAGCGCCGGCGCGTACACCACCCCCAGCACCGGCTCGTGGTCCTCGATCAGGGCGATGTTCACGGTGAACTCACCGTTACGCTTGATGAACTCGCGGGTGCCGTCCAGCGGATCCACGAGCCAGTAGCGCCGCCACTCGCGGCGCTCGGCGAATGGAATGTGGCTGGATTCCTCCGAGAGCACGGCGGTCTCGGGGTCGAGCTCGCGCAGGCTTGAGATGATCTCGCGGTGCGCGGCCATGTCCGCCTCGGTGATGGGCGTGCGGTCATCCTTGTGGGCCACGTCGAATTCACCTGAATAAACTTCCAGGATGGCGTGGCCCGCGCGCCGCGATATGGCCTCCACCGCGCCGAGCAGCCTGCCCGGTTGCATGTCCTTCGTCATTTCATTCATTCGCCAGAAATTCCCTTGCCAGGTAGAGGGCGGCGATGGTGCGCCCCTCGGTTACGTCCTCGCGGGCCGTGAGCTCGCCCAGCCTGTCGAAGGGCCAGCGCACCACCTCGATTTCCTCGGGCTCGTCGCCCTCGAGCTTGTTCTCGAACAATTCGCGCGCCAGCATGACCTGGGTCTTGTGGGTCATGTAGCCGGGCGCCAGCGTGAGCGCGCCAATGCGACGGATGTCGCCGGCGCCGTAGCCGCTCTCCTCCTGCAACTCCCGGTTGGCGCCGGCTTCCGCGCTTTCCCCAGGCTCCAGGCGCCCCTTGGGCAGGCCCAGCTCGTAGGCGTGCAGGCCGGCGGCGTACTCGCGCACCAGCACCACCTCGTTCGTCCGGGTCACCGGAACCACGATCACCGCGCCCAGCCCCGAGCTGACCAGCCGCTCGTATCTCACCTGCCGGCCGTTGGGGAATTCCAGGTCCAGGGCTTCCACGCGGAAAAGTCGGCTGCGCGCCACCTCGCGGCGCTTGTGCACGGTTGGGAGCTTTTTCATCCGAGGTTAATGCGTTCGAGCAGTTGCGCGTGCAGGGCCGGGTTGGCGGCCAGTACGCCGGTGGTCTCGAGACCCACGGGCCCACCCTCGAGATCGGTGAACACGCCGCCGGCCTCGCGCACGATAACAGCCAGTGCGGCAATGTCCAGGATGTTCACGTCGGATTCGATCACCGCGTCGATGTGCCCGCCGGCGAGCAGGTGATATTGCAGGTAGTCCCCGTAGCCGCGCACCCGCGCGGCTACCTCCACGATGCCGCCCAAGGCGGCCCAGCGGGCATCGCCGGCCAGAGTGCGAAGGTTGCCGAAGGAAACGTGCGCCTCGCGAAGGGTGTGCACGTCGCTGACCCGCACCGCCCGGCCGTTCACGAACGCGCCGCCGACGCCCGCCCACGCAGTCTCACCCACATCCCCGTGGAACGGCGCGTGGGAAACCCCCACGACCAGCTCGCCGTCCACCATGGCGGCGATCTGGGTGGAGAAAAAGGGATAGCCGCGGACGAAGGCCCGCGTGCCGTCGATGGGATCCACCAGCCAGGTCACGCGGCTGTCGGTGCCGCTGCGCCCCGTCTCCTCGCCCAGGAATCCGTGCTCCGGGAAGCGCTCGCGCAGCACCGAGCGAACGGCTTCCTCGGCGGCCACGTCGGCGTCGGTCACCGGGGTCGAGTCCGCCTTGGTGCGCACCGCCGCACCGGCGGGCCAGTAGCGGCGGATTTCCGCCTCCGCGGCGGTCGCGGCCCGCCTGGCGGCGGCAAGCAACTCGCCGCTGTCCACTCCGCCCGGCACCGGATCAACCGCCTTCCAGCGTGACGCGAGCGTCCACCCGGTCCACCTCGGCGCGGGTGACGGACATTTCCGCGGTGCGCACGCCGCTCTGGGCGTGAAGGCTCTCCAGCCAGGCCGCCAGGTCATCGAAATCCACGCCCGCCAACCAGACCCGCACGCGACTGTCCCCGTCGGGCTCCGCCCGGCGCAGATTATCCCCGAATCCCCGCTGGCGCACGCTGGTGTCCACCACCGAGAGCAGGGACCCGCCCGACTCACTGCGCGAAGTGGGTTCGCCGGCGCGCCGGGCATCCAGGATGCGTGCCCGGGCTTCCCGCATCCAGGCCAGGGTGTTGCGTTGCGCCGCCACCTGCCCGGCCAGGGCCGCGCGGCGCTCGGCCAGGGGCATCCAGACCAGCCCCGCCAGGGCGATGGCCAGGGCCGCCGCCAGCCCGAGGAACAACAGGCGGCGCTCGCGCTGCTCGAGTTGTGCCAGCCACTGTCTCATGCGCCGGTCCCCGAGATCGTCAGGCGGCCGTCCACGCCCTTGTCCGAGGCGGTGGCCGAGGCCAGCTCGGCATGCAGTCCGCCCTGGCCCGCCAGGGCGCTGCGCAGGGAATCCAGGTCGGCGAGGCTTCCGGCGCGAAGCGACAACGTGAGTTCGCCGTCACGGTATTCCACGGACTCGAGACTCAGGCCGGGACGCGAGGCGAGCACCGGCGCCACGCGCCGCAACAGATTGAGCGCGCCGCCGTCCGGCGCCCCCAGGGCGGCCAGGTGCTGCGCCATCTGCGCCCGGGCATCCACCACCCGGGCGCCAGGAAAGGTCTGCTGGAACACCCTGGTGATTTGCATTTCCAGTTGATCGCTGGCGCGCGCCAGGCGCCAGTAGTCGGCTCCCGCGAAAGCCAGCTCCAGGACGCCCCAGGCGAGCACCAGCGCCGCCGCGATGCGCCACAGGCGGCCAACGCCGCCGCGCGAAACGGGCCGGAAATCTCCCTGCAGCAAATCGATACCCGGGTCCAGGCCCCGCGCCATCCAGGCGAGCACGGGCTCGTCCAGTTGGTGTGCGCCGGTTCCCGAGAAGGCTTCCGCCGTTGCGGCGCCGGGCGCGCGATAAACGACCTTCGGCTCGCCGTCGTCTAGCAGGTCCGCGGCCCAGTCGGTCTCCGCGGCAAAGCCGGTGCCGTCGCCGGCCCGGTACAGCATCCGTCCGTCCTCCAGCAGCACGCTGCCCGCCGAGCCCTCCGCGCGCGGCAGGGCCAGCGGTTCCGGGATCATCGCATCCGGTTGCAGGCCGGCTTTGGCGAGCCGCCCCAGCCAATCCCGCATCCTCGAGCGCTCCACCACCGCGGCCAGCACGCCGTCCCGTCCGTCGGCCGTTCCGGCGGCCGCGTGCTGTGTGTCGGCGTCGCCCAGCAGGCGATCCTCCACCGCGTAGGGCAGCGCGCGGCGCAGTCGCGACGGATTTCGGGTGGGAACGCGGGCACGGGTCAGAAGCACCTGCTCGCCGGGGGCCAGCACCACCAGCCTCGCGCCGGCGACCTGCTCCGGCGAAGGCAAGCCCCGCCGGGGCCCCTCCACCAGGCGCGCCGCGGCGTCCACGCGCGCCCACTCGGCCTCGCCGTTCTCGAACAGCCGCAACAGCATCGTGCCGTCACTCACGAATTGCTTTCTCCCGGGCAAGCCGGCATGGGATTCCCCTTTGAAAACACGGACTCACGGTGGCAACGGCATCTTACTCCTTCCGCCTGCCGCCTTCCCGCTCCCCGGTCAAGGCACCCCCCGGCTGCGCCGCAGTACGGCGAGCCCGTCGCGGTCCCTGCGAATCAGGCTGTAGAAGTGGAACACGTCGCCGTCCAGCTCTACCACGCCGTGGGCGCGGAAGTAGTGGCTGCTCACGGCCAGGCCCTGCCGTGGAACGGCGAACGGCCGCATGGGCTCGCTGGACAGGAAGTCCTCCACGGTGCCGAAGCCGGCGCGCCCCCGCCGGGCCAGCGCCTCGGCGTCGCGCCGGGAAAGACCGTCGGCCAGTGACTGCAGCACGGGCGGCGGCGCGGTATTGACGTTGATCGCGGTGGCTACGTCCGGCAAGGCGGTAACGAAGCGCTCCAGTCGCGACCAGGCGTCCGAGTCCACGCCCATGACCAGCCGCAGCTCTGAAGCATCCGCGAACAGGCGATTGCCGGTCCGGTAGGGCGGCTGAAGCCCGGAGTAGAAATAGTCCTCGGCGCCGCCGCTTCTTGCCTCCAGGTCCGGGTCCAGCCAGTCCTCCACCGCGTTGGTCAGCCCCGGGTCCAGGCCCAGCACCGCCAGCAACCGCTGGAAGCGCGCCAGCGCCAGGTCCCGTCCCGGCGCCCCCGGAGCCAGGGTGTTCAGGTTGAAGCGCCCGTCCAGGTCGGCGATCTTGCCGGTGAGCACGCCGCCCGGCACCGGCAGCGGCGGCAGCCGTGCCGCCCAGTTCTCGTTCGTGTTGTCGGTGGCGCCGCCGGACACCTGGTCCTCGTGCAGGCGTTTGCGGGCCACCGCCTCCAGGCCCAGGGCGTATTGCCAGGCCTGCTCCGCGTTTCGCAGGTTCTCGCCGCGGCGGATCGCCAGTTCCTGGTCGCGGGTCATGGACACCGCCAGGATCGTGGCCAGCGCCAGCACCAGCATGGCGGTGATCAGGGCCACGCCCCGTTGTCGGTGGGCCGGCGAGCGGCAACCCTCGCCCCTCACGGGCCGCCCTCCGGCAAGAGCACCACGCGGGTCACGGTACCCCAGTCCCCGAGCTCCAGGGTGAACTCCACCGCCCGCGGCAGAATCGGCGCCGTGGCGGCCCTCGATCCCTCGGGCGGCCAGGCGTCCAGCCATTCGCCGCCCAGCCGGTAACGAAAGTGCAGGTCTTTGACGTCGTCCAGAAGCCGCCGCTCGGCGGGCACGCTGGCCGGCGTGCGGTCCAGCACCGGCCAGCTCCAGCGCACCAGCTCGCCGTTCTCCACGCCCCACCGGGCCCGCTGCAGGGTGGCCCGGCGGGCGGCGGTGGGATTGGCGTGGCCGGCGCGGGTCAGCCCCAGGCGCCCCCGCTCGCCGCCCAGTGCCGGCAACGGATCCCCGTAGGCCCCGCGCACCGGCCTTTCGGCGGCCTGCTGCAGGTCGCCGGTCAGCAGGGTCGCCGCCAACTGCAGGTCCGCGAGCCTCCGGGCAGCGCTCTCGGTTCGGGAATTCGCGCTCACCAGGCTGTTCAGCCCGCCGTAGGCCAGCACCGCCACCACGGCAAACACTGCCAGGGCCACCAACAGCTCGATGAGGGTGAATCCCCGGGAGGGGGAAGGAGTGAGGGAGGAGATGCGAGAGCCGGACATGATTCAGTAACGTCCCGCGAAGCCCGCCATGGTCACCAGTGGCTGGTCGTCGTCCGGGTCCGTCCGGACCGCCACTTCCAGGCGCCGGATGTCGGGATCGTCGGTGGCGGAGACGGTCAGCGTCCATCGCCACTGGCGCCTTCCCATGCGCGTGGTGCCCCGGTCCACGCCCGGCTCGGGCCACTCCGTGCGCAGCCTGGCTCGGGCCAGCTCGTCCGCCGCCACCCATTGCGCGAAGCTCCGGTCCCGCAGGTGGTCCAGGGTCGCGGCCTGCTCGGCGCCGGCCTGCACCAACGCGCCGAGCGCCAGGGCGAGCACGGCCAGGGCCACCAGCACCTCCAGCAGGGTGAAGCCGCGTTCGCTACGCGCCATCGTGACGCTCCACGGTGACGTCACCGTCCCATTCGCCGGTCACCCGCCACGCCTCGTCCGTGCCCGGCGCGCCGAGGGTGACCCGGAAAGGCACGATCTCGCCGCTGGGCAGGCAGATCAGGTGGGGACGCCCGGCGCCGCGCTCGTCCAGCTTCACCGGGTCGCCCTCGACTTCCAGGCTGACGCTGAATCCTTCCGGCAGCGAGCGCACCCGGTTCCGGTCGCCGCGCCGCGGCAGCCACTGTTCCCCCTCCTGCCGGAGGAATCCGTAGGCGGCGCCGTGCGGGCCGAAGCCGATGGCCATGGCGGTACCCTGCAGCACGGATTCCTCGCAGGACACCTTGACGAGCCCGGCCAGCCGCCGCGCCTCGTTCTCCAGCACCCTTCCCGAGCCGGCGGTGCCCACGGCGAGCGTGGCCATGGCCGCGGTGATGCCGATGATCAGCAGGACGACCAGAAGCTCGAGCAGGGAGAAAGCGGAGGAACGGGAAACGCGAAACGACACACGATTGCGGCCCACACGGGGTGAGAAACTCTCCATGCCGGCAGTGCGCCCTGTCGGCCCGAAGCCGTCTTTGCGTTTCCCGTCCGTCGTCTTTCGCCTCACGTCCGCCGTCTACCGTCTCCCGTATACCGTCTACCGTTCCTGAAGATTCCAGTTGCCGATGTCCGCGTTGATCCCGTCGCCGCCCTGGGCGCCGTCGGCTCCCAGGGTGTATACATCCACTTCCGCGTGGGTACCGGGATTCAGGTAGATGTAGTCACGGCCCCAGGGATCCTTGGGCAGGGTTTCGATGTAGCCGCCGGCCTTCCAGTTGGGCGCTTCCGGCTGCCCGGTGGGCTTTTCCACCAGGGCTTCCAGGCCCTGCTCGGTGCTCGGGTAGTTGAAGTTGTCGAGTTTGTAGAGGCGCAGCGCCGTGGACAGGGCGCGCACGTCCTGCTTTGCCTTGGCGATGCGCGCCTCGTCCGGGCGGCCCATCACGTTGACTACCACCACCGTGGCCAGGATCCCCAGAATCATCACCACCACCAGCAACTCGATGAGGGTGAATCCCGGCGAGCGGACAACGGCGGACGGCAGACGGGAAACGCGTGAACACCGTCCACCGGGCAAACGGTCCCACCGGGTCCGTACCGATCCGGCCCCACGCGAACCCCCGGTGTGCTGGATTGTCCGTTTCACGTCTCGCGTCTCCCGCCTTTTCGTCAATTCGCGCCGGAGGCGCGAACCGATGCCGACTCGTCCCGCGTCTGCTTGAACGCATTATCGCGCGTCCACTTCGGCCAGACGTGGGAGTCCGCAACCTTGCTGCCCACCTTATAGAGCAATTGCAGGTCCTGGACGATGCCGGTCATGTCCCAGCTCGAATCGTACTCGTCGGCCGGCTTGTGATAGCGGTTGGCGGTGTAGTCCTTCGCCAGCTCGCTACCGCGCCCCTTGCCGCCTTCCAGCAGGTCGATGCCCGAATCGGTGTAGAGCGCCGGCACGCCGTGCTTGGCGAAATTGAAGTGGTCGGAACGGAAATAGAAGCCCTTCTCCGGGGTGGGCTCTGGTACCACCTTGCGGCCTTCCTTGTCGGCGGCCTTGCGCAGATAGCTGCCGAGCTCGTTCATGCCGGTGCCCACCAGCACGATGTCGTGGGTCTTGCCGAAGGGCATCATCGCGTCCATGTTGATGTTGGCGGCCGTTTTCGCCAGCGGGAACATGGGATGCTCGGTGTAGTACTGCGAGCCCAGCAGGCCCTGTTCCTCGGAGGTCACGGCCAGGAACAGCACCGTGCGCCTGGGCGGCTGCTTGCGCATGGCGAAGTCCTCCGCCAACTCGATCAGCCCGGCGACGCCGGTGGCGTTGTCCACGGCGCCGTTGTAGATCTGGTCGCCTTCCTTGTCCGGGTGACGGCCCAGGTGATCCCAGTGCGCGGTGTAGACGACGGTTTCGTCAGGCCACTCGCTGCCCTTGACCATGCCCGCCACGTTGCGTGACTTGGTGTGCTTGATGGCGTTGTCCAGGGACGTGGACGCGGTGAGGTTGCCCATGTCCATGACCTTGAAATCGCGCTTGGCCGCCGACGCCTTGGCCTCCTCATAGGAGCTTCCCACGCTCTTGAAGATCTTGTCCGCGACGTCGTGGGTGATCCAGCCCTCCACCTTGACGCGGTCCATGTGATCGTTGTCCTGCTCCAGTTCGAACTGCGGGCCCGTCCAGCTCCCGGTGACCACTTCCCACGGGTACCCGGCGGGCGCTTCCTCGTGGACGATGATGGCCGCCGCCGCGCCCTGCCGGGCGGCTTCCTCGTACTTGTAGGTCCAGCGCCCGTAGTAAGTCATGGCGTTGCCATTGAAGAGATCCGGATCCTTGGTGGCGTAACCGGGATCGTTGACCAGGATCACCACGGTCTTGCCCTTCACATCGACACCGGCGTAGTCATTCCAGTCGTACTCGGGAGCGACGATGCCGTAGCCCACGAACACCATGTCGCTTTTGTCCAGCGACACGTGGTCGGTGACGCGCTTGGTCCACATCTCCGTGTTCTTCGCCTGGTCGAGCACCATGGGCTGGTCCATGCCGTCGATGGTGAGCTGGGCGCCGGGCTTCAGCGTGATGCTCACCAGCGGCACCTCCTGGAACCAGCTGCCATCGTTGGCGGGCTCGAGCCCGGCCTGCTCGAACTGATTGGAGATGTAGTTGACCGTCTTGTCCTCGTCCGGGGTGGATGGCCCGCGGCCGCCGAATTCGTCCGAGGCCAGCGTCTTGACGTGGGCGGCGAGCTCGGACGCCGTGATCATGCGCCGGGCCTTGGCGGGGGCACGGGCCGCCTGGGTGGTATCGGCCGCGGCAGGCTGGGCTTTCCCGGCCTTCGTCGTTTCCGGGGCCTTGCCCTGGTCGCCCGACCCACCGCCGCAACCGGCCAGCAGCAGGGCGCTCAACAGGAACGTCAATGGCACGTATCGCATGGTCAGCCTCGCGTGTTTTCGAAGGAATAGGTCTCGGCGCCCGGAGCCGGGCGCATGACGGACGGGTCATTCTAACGCAACGCCGCGGGAGCGACCGGAGCGCCTTGAACGCCGGCCGGCAAGCGCCTACTGTGCACGGTTTTTGCCCGGCGAGCGAATCCAATGCACAACCAGGACTGGATAGAGCGCGACCTGTCGGTGGTCTGGCATCCCTGCACCCAGATGCGCGACCACGAGTGGTTGCCGCTGGTCCCCGTCAGGCGCAGCGAGGGGGTCTGGCTGGAGGATTTCGAGGGCAACCGTTTCCTGGACGCGGTCAGTTCCTGGTGGGTCAACCTGTTCGGCCATTCCAATCCGCGCATCAATGCCGCCATCAGCGCGCAACTGGAGCGGCTCGAGCACGTCATGCTCGCCGGTTTCTCCCACGAGCCGGCGGTGACCCTGGCCGAGGCACTGCTCGACGTCACGCCGCCGGGGCTGGCGCGATGCTTCTACGCCGACAGCGGCTCCGCGGCGGTGGAGATCGCGCTCAAGATGAGTTTCCACTACTGGCACAACCAGGGGCGCGGCAAAAAGCGGCGCTTCATTTGCCTGACCAATGGCTATCACGGCGAGACGCTGGGTGCGCTGGGAGTGGGGGACGTGGCGCTTTACAAGTCCACCTATGGGCCGCTCCTGCACGACGCCATCGCCGTTGCCTCGCCGGATTGCTACGAGCGCGAGCCCGGCGTGTCCTGGGCCGAGCACAGCCGCGCCATGTTCGAACACATGGAGCACACGCTCGCCAAGCACGCCGAGGAGACCTGCGCGGTGATCGTGGAACCCCTGGTGCAGTGCGCCGGGGGCATGCGCATGTACGACCCGGTGTATCTCACCATGCTGCGCGAGGCCTGCGACCGCCACGGCGTGCACCTGATCGCGGACGAGATCGCGGTGGGATTCGGGCGCACCGGGACCCTGTTCGCCTGCGAGCAGGCCAACGTGACCCCCGACTTCCTGTGCCTGTCCAAGGGGCTGACCGGCGGTTACCTGCCACTCTCGGTGGTGATGACCACCGATACGGTGTACCAGGCCTTCTACGATCGCTACGAGACACTCAGGGCCTTCCTGCACTCGCACAGCTACACCGGCAACCCGCTGGGCTGCGCGGCGGCGCTCGCCACGCTGGAGATATTCGCCGACGACGGCGTGATCGAGGCCAACCGCCGGCTGTCATCCGCGATGGAGAAGGCGCTGGCGCCGCTGGCCGACCATCCCCACGTGGCGGAAGTCCGCCAGACCGGCATGATCGCCGCCGCGGAGATGGTACGGGACCGGGACACCCGCGAGCCCTATCCCTTCGAGCAACGCCGCGGCATCGCCGTGTACCGGGAGGCGCTCAATCGCGGCGTGCTGCTGCGGCCGCTGGGCAACGTGGTCTATTTCATGCCGCCGTACGTGATCACCCCGGAACAGATCCGCCACGTGGCGTCCGTGGCCCACGAGGCAATCGACGCGGCGACGGCGAAAGCCTAAATGGGGTTCTTCGGAGATTTCTAGGGCCGGCAAATCAGGTTCCGCCCTCTCTAGCCGGGGCAGGGGTGCGGTAGCGCCTGTCGAGAACGCTGCAAGTACTTCCCTGTAAGCTCCGACGCCGCCATCCCTGGCGACGACGGTCTCGCCAGGCCCCACCGCACCCCCGCCATGCAGCTGGCGGCGGCACAGCGGGTGGACGAGGCCCGACGCCTTGCGGGGAGGGCTTTCCGGGAGCGTAGGAAACAGGATGTTTCCTCCGGAGCCTTGGAGCCTCGGAACGATTCTGGCACGGCTCGCGTTGCTGCCTCCCAAGCGCGCTGGCGACGCCGCCGGTCTCCCAGTAACCTCGCCCCATGCGCCAGACCCGCCTTTACACCGACCAGCCGCTGGAACCCGGCGCCGAAACGACACTGGACGAGCGCGCCGCCCGCCACGCGGTGCGCGTGCTGCGGCTGCGCGCCGGTGACGAATGCGTCCTGTTCAACGGCGACGGCAACGACTACCGGGCGCGGCTCACCGTGGCGGCGAAAAGCACGGTAACGGCAGCGGTGGAAGAACGGGCACCCGCGCGGCGGGAATCGCCGCTGCGGCTCACGCTGGCCCAGGGCATCGCCCGTGGCCAGCGCATGGATTACACCCTGCAGAAAGCCGTGGAGCTGGGCGTGGCGTCCATCGCGCCGGTGTTCTGCCAGCGCACCGAGGTCAGGCTCTCGGGCGAACGGCTGGAAAAACGCATGGCGCACTGGCGCGGCGTGATCATCGCCGCCTGCGAGCAATCCGGCCGCGCCGTGGTCCCCGCGCTGGAGACCCCCGCCGACCTCGGCGACTGGCTGCGGCGGCCCCGGGCCGGTACGCGGCTGGTGCTTCGACCGGAGGCGACATCCGGGCCCGCGGCGTTGGTGGTGAACGGCGAGGTCACGCTGCTGATAGGGCCGGAAGGCGGCCTGTCGAATCGGGAGGCCGGCGCCGCCGAGCGGGCGGGCTTCACGCCGCTCAGGCTGGGACCTCGGGTGCTGCGCACGGAAACCGCCGGTCCCGCTGCCATCGCGGTGCTCCAGGCGCTATGGGGGGACATGGGGTAGGCAGGGGAAAGCAGGCCACGATCGCGCGCATCCGCGTGCTCCTACGACACCCTTCTTTGTGCCTCCGCGTCTCCGCGTGAGGCATGCACCGATCAGGCGCGGCTGCGAAGCGCCTCGCGGCCCACGGTGTCGGCGATCAGCTTTTCGATGGCGAGCAGGTCGGGAATGATCGCGCGCTCGCCGTTGACCCGCACCAGCGCCTTGACCGCGTGGAAGTCCTCGGGAAGATCGAAGGCGCCGTTCATGGAATCACCCGCCCCCGGTTCCGCCGACCACTGGTCGTTGCCGCCCTCGTCATGGTCCGTCGAGTCCGATTCGCCGCCCGCGGACTCGTCCAGGTTCTCGATTTCGCCGAAATCCATGCGCACTTCGAAATCGGCATCCGTCGAATCCGCCTCGTCGCCCGGCGCAGGCGTCGATTCTTCCTTGCCGGCCTCCTCCCCGGAAAGGGTCTCCAGGCTGTCGGCGGTCACGGTCACCAGGTGCGGGAAACCCTGGGTCAAAAGCGCCATGAAGGGCATCTCGGAATGGCCGCCCAGGCCTTTCAGCACGGCGATTTTCGCGCCGGAGCGGTTCTCCTCGCCGGTCCATCCCGCCAGGGCGCCCAGCGAGATCACCGGCACGCGCCAGCCGCGCCAGGTGACCCGGCCCAGCACCCACCCGGGCACGTCCTCGAACGGGTCCGGGTTCACGTAGGTGATGACCTCGGCGACCGTGGCATTGGGTAACAGCATCTGCCGGCCGGCCACCGGAATCAGTACGCTGCGGATGTCGATGGCGAGTTTCGCCATGGTCAAACCCCCTGATCGTCGGGTGTTGCATTGGGTAGCCGCCGCGCGGACTCCAGCAGGCGGGCGGCCAGTTGTTCCGGTGTTCCACTGTACTGCGAGGCGCCGCGCTCCCTGATGGCGTCGGTGGTGGCGCTGATGGTGGCGCTGCCGGCGTCCTGCGTCCACACGCGCCCACCCCGGCGGCGCAGCTCCGCGCAACCCTGGGCGCCGTCCCGCGCCCGGCCGCTGAAAATGATCGCGCCGACGCTGCTGCCGAAGGCCTCGGTGGCCTCGAACAGCACCTGGTCGATGGAGGGCGAATGATCCATGACCACGTCCTGCGGGCCCAGGCGAACCCGGCCCTGGGCGTCGAAACTCAGGCGCTGGTCCGGCGGCGCGACCACGACCCTGCCGGGCACGAGCGCCATGCCGTCCTCGGCGCTGACCACTTCCAGGTCGGTGACGCGCCCCAGCCGGTCGGCGAGAACGCGCTGGAAATCTCTCCCCATGTGCTGCACCAGTACGAACGCCGCCGGCACCACCGAGGGCAGTGCCTCGAGGAAGCGGCGCACCGACTCGGGACCTCCCACGGAAGCGCCCAGTATCCAGACCTGCCGGGCAGTGCTCGCCGGCGTGGGCTGCTCCGCCACGCTTTCGGCAATGCTGTCCGAATTCGCGGCATGTTCGGGCAACGGCGGACGGGTGTCATTCGAGCCGGTCAACTTGGCCCGCAGGTGACGCAGCCAGCGGTTGCGGTCCCAGCCGGTAAGCTGGCGCGAGACGTCGGACTCGTCGAATATCACCGGCACGCTCGAATCCGCCACCAACTCGGTAACCCGGTCCAGGTAGGGTTCTATGGCCTCGTCCAGGGTTACCAGCAACACGTCCGCGTCTCCGGGCGCGGCCCCGGGCAACTCGTCGGCGCGCCACTCAGCGGCCACCGGTATGCTGGCCTCCGCCAGCGCCGCCATGAGGAAGTCCTTGGGCGGCGGCACTTCCATGACCAGCCCTACCCGTGGCGTGCCCTTGGGGCTTTCATCCGGCATCGCGCTCGGCATCCAGCAGCTCGATGACGTGACTCATCAGGTCCGCTTCCTGATAGGGCTTGCCCAGGTAGCGATTCACGCCGATGTCCTCCGCGCGCTCGCGGTGCTTGGCTCCGCTGCGGGACGTGATCATGATGATCGGGATGTTCTTGAGCCGGCTGTCGTTACGCATGTGGGTGGCCAGCTCGTAACCGTCCATGCGCGGCATCTCGATGTCCAGCAGCATCAGGTCGGGGACCTGGTCCTGCAGCAGCGAGACCGCGTCCACGCCGTCCTTCGCCGTCACCACCTGCATGTCGTGTCGTTCCAGGATGCGGCTCGTCACCTTGCGCATGGTGATCGAGTCGTCAACCACCATGATGGTGGGCCGCAGGTCCTCCTCGACTTCCTCGCGGGCCGCCATCATCTCTTCCGGCAGCAGGTGCAGGGCCGCGCCGCGGCGAACCAGCGGCAGCAGGTCGAGAATCAGGATCACGCTGCCGTCGCCCAGGATGGTGGCGCCGAAGATGCCCGGCACCGCGGCAAGCTGTGGGCCGACGGACTTCACGACCACCTCGCGCGAACCCAGCAGCTCGTCCACGCGCACCGCGGCGCGCTGGTCGCCGGTGCGCACGATCAGCACCGGAACGAAGGGCTGGTCGCCGGGATGCTGCGGCTCGCGGCCCAGCAGTACGGAGAGGTCCTGGACCTCGTAATCGTCCCCGGCGTAGCGGTAACTGGCGCCCTCGCCCTGTTGCAGCAGTTCCTGGAATTCCTCGTTGGGCACGCGCGCCACGCCCTCGATGCCCGACAGCGGCACGGCGTAGGACTCGTCGCCCACCCGGACCATCAGGGCCTGGGTCACCGCCAGCGTGAAGGGCAGGCGCACCGTGAACTGGGTGCCCTGGCCGATGTGCGAGTTGATGTCCAGCGAACCGGACAACTGCTTGATCTCGGCGTGCACCACGTCCATGCCGACGCCGCGCCCGGCAAGCTTGCTGACCTCCTCGGCCGTGGAAAAACCGGTTTCCAGGATGAAGCCCAGCGTGTCGCGGTCGGTGAGCTCGGCGTCTTCCCGGAGCATGCCGCGCTTTATCGCGATGCGGCGCACGGCGTCCAGGTTGATGCCGCGGCCGTCGTCACCGACTTGCAGCACCACCTCGGAGGCCTCGCGGCTGACGTCGATGCTGATGGTGCCTTCCTCGGGCTTGCCCTTCTCCTCGCGTTCCCCGGGCGGTTCCACGCCGTGCACCAGCGCGTTGCGGATCATGTGCTCCAGCGGCGCCGTCATGCGCTCCAGCACCGTGCGGTCCATTTCGCCTTCCGCGCCGGACACCTCGAGCCGCGCCTTGCGGCCCAGCTCCCCCGACGTACGGCGCACCAGGCGTCTGAGCCTCGGAACCACGGAATTGAAGGGCACCATGCGGGTGCGCATCAGGCCTTCCTGGAGATCCGAGGTAACCCGTGACTGCTGCAGCAGCAGCGTTTCCGACTCGCGGGTGATGTCCGTGAGGATCTCGTCGATGTTGACCAGGTCGGCCACGGACTCGGCCAGGGCGCGCGAGTACTGCTGCAGCTGCGAGAATCGGTCCAGCTCCAGCGGGTCGAACTCCTCGAGTGCAATCTCGTCGTCCGGGTCGATGGCGCCCTCGCGCTGCAGGCGAGACAGGATCTGCGCCTCCGTCTCGATCTCCAGCTTGCGCAACTGCTCGCGCAGGCGGGCAACGGTCTGCTCGAGCTCCGTCAGGTTGAAGCGAAACGAGGTGACCTGCTGCTCCAGCCGCCCGCGGTAGATGGACACCTCGCCGGCATAGTTGACCAGGTTGTCCAGCAAATCCGCACGCACCCGGACCAATTCCTGGTGGCCGGCCGCGGCGCTCGGGCGATTTTGCGTTTCGGGCCTGGCCTCGCGCTCCGGGAAACGCACCACCCGGGGCTTGGCGGGTTCCGCGGGCTCTTCCCCGGCATCGGCTTCCTCGAAGCCCGAGATGGGCGAGGTTTCGCGTCCCGAGAGGGCCTCGATGTCCCGGATCATCGACCGCGGATATTCCGTGGGGCGACCGTTCTGCGCAGCCTCCAGGTCCGCGTGCAGCCGGTCGAAGGCCGCCTCGATGTGCTTGAACGCCTTCTCGTTCGCCTTCACCCGGCCGTCCGCGACCGCCTCGAACAGGGACTCGAGCACGTGGCCCAGGTCGCCCACGCCGTTGAGCCCGGCCATGCGCGCGCCGCCCTTCAGCGTATGCAAATCGCGCTGCAGCTCGGTGACCACTTCGGTGTTCGCCGGCTTGTCGCGCCAGCGCTGCATGTTGGCGTCGGCCTGGTCCAGGATCTCGGTGCCTTCCTCCAGGAAGACGCCCAACAGCTCGGGATCCACGTCGCTCTCCACCGCCGCCGGGGGTTCCGCTTCTTCCTCGGGTGCGGTCTCCTCCTCGGCGCCACGCGACTCGTCCTCCGCGCCGGCCTCGGCCTCTGGCGCGGTGTCCTCCGAAGGCTGCCGGTCCTGGGTCTCGGCGGCCTGCCCGGGCCGTTCGACCCCCTCTTCTGCGGCCTGTTCGGGCTCGTCGGCCGAACCGGCCCCGGGTTGCTCCCCTGGCGGCTCGGCGGATTCCACGGGCGCCGCCTCGTCGGTTACCTCCGGTGGCGGCTCTTCGTGCAGGCGCGCGGCGGGGATCTCGTCGCGCAGCGCCTCCATGTCCGCGGCGAGCTCGGACACGTCCGGGAACTCCGGCGAGTCGTCGCCCGCGCGCTCGACGATGGACTCCACCGCGGCCACGGCCCGTTCCAGGACCTGGAAGCCTTCCCGCGACACGGTCATGCCGTGGGCATTGAGCCGCTTGACGTAAACCTCCATGGGATCGGTGAGCCGGTGCACCGGCTCCAGGTCCGCCATGCTTGCGGCGCCGTTCAAGGTGTGAATGGATCGCACCAGGTCATCGGTAATCGGCGCCCGCGCTGGATTCGGCCGCGCGTGGCTCAGGAAGGCATTGACCACCAGCAGGTGGGCGTTGCACTCCTTGCTGAAAATCTCGTATAGCACCGGGTCCATGCCGGCTTCGCCGGTCCCGGTGCCCTCTCTCAAACCGGCATCCGCCACCTCATCGCTGACCTCCGGCTCGTGCAGGTCGCTCAGCCCGAAGTCCACTTCGAAAGCCGGCTCTTCGGGCTCGCCTTCCCGCTCGGCTGTTTCGTCCGGGGCTTCGGCGGTTTCTCCGCTCTCCTCAGTCTCACCGGCGGGCGCCTCCTGCGTGTGCTCCGCCTCGGGCTCCATCGACTCCCGATCGTGCTCCGGCGCTTCGCGCTCCGCCTCGTGCCCGGCGGGAGGCGTCTCCATTTCCGGCTGCGCGGATCCGGGCGCCTCGCCGGCCTCGAGATGCACCGTCTCGTCCGCTTCAGCGGGGCTGAAGCGTGCTTCCTCGCCATCGGCGATACGGTCGGCGGTGGCCTTCATGCCCTCGATGTCCAGGGCGGGGGCGCCCTCGCCCTTGAGGTCGGCGAGCAGCTGCGGCACGGCCTGGCCCACGACCAGGTCCATGAGCCCGTAGACGGCCTTGGAGGCGTCCCGGTTGCCCTCCAGGACGCGGTTCAGCATGTTCTCGACCTTCCAGCTGAACTCGCCCAGGGTGAGTGCGCCCACCAGCCGGCCGCTGCCCTTCATGGTGTGAAACACGCGGCGGATGACCGTCAGGGTTTCGTGATCGTCGGGATCGGCCTTCCACTTCGGGTAGATCTCGCGGAGCTTGTCCAGCTCCTCGCTCACTTCCTCGACGAAAACCTCGCGGATCTCCTCGTCCACCTCGTCCGAGGTGCTCGAAGCGGGTTCCGTGGCTGATTCGCCCGCGCTTTCGCCGGATTCCCCCTCGTCCATGTTCACCACGCCGAGGCTCTCGAACTCCACGGTCTCCTGACCGGTGGTGGGCTCCGCCTCTCCCGCGGCCGGCCCCTCGGGCTGGGGCAGGGCGCCCAGGCCGGACACCCGCTCGCGCGCCAGGGCGAGCGCCTGGTCGCGCCCGGGTCGGCGGTCCGTGAGCGCGCCCAGGTAATACTCGATGCTCTCCAGCGCGTCCGCCAGGGTGTCCAGCTCTTCCGGCGAAGGCACGCCGTGGGTCTCGATCAGGTGCTGGCGCAGGTAATTCACCACGCCGCCCAGGAGCTCGGCCGGCTCGTTCAACTCCAGCATGCGCAGGGCGCCGATGACTTCCTGGAGCAGGGCCGGGCATTCGTCCAGGTTGGCGTAGTCCCAGGGCGCCTCGATGAAAGCGACGATCTGCTCCTTGGCCCGGTTCAGGTTCTGGCCGGCCTCGCCGAGCAGCGTGTACATGATGCGCTGCATCTCGGCCCGCGACAGCCCGGACTCGGTGGTCTCGGGCCCGCCTTCCGTTTCGCTTTCCTCGCGCGCCCCCAGGCGTTCGATGTGGTCGTCCAGCGATGCCTCCACGGATAGCAGGGCACTGGCGACCTCCATCAGGGTGTTCTCGTCCGTCTCGCGCTGTCCCTCGGACATCGCCTCCAGAATCGTGCGGTTTTCCTCCACGCGCTTGCGCGGAACGCCCAGCCCGAGCATGCCCAGGGTGTCTCCCACGCGGCGCAGGGTCTCGCCGAGCGGGCGAAGTTGCTCGGGCTCGTCGCGGCCCGCGCGCAGGTAGAGGTCCAGTGAATCCTTGACCTGCAGCAGGTCCTCGCGGATGGCGCCGGCGACGGTGTTCAGGAGTTCGCGGTTGTGGCCGGCCATGCTCCCGCGGGCATGTTCCAGCTCCGCCTCCTCGGGCATGAAGTCCTTGAGGCGGAAGGTTTCGCTTATGTCCTTGAGCCGCGCCGTCTCGTTCTCGGCATGCGCCACGTAATAGAGCAGGCTGCGGGTGAGTTCGTCGGGAGGCTCCGCGGCGAACACGTGCTCGCCCTCGTCCGTCAGGCGCTTGATCTCCCGGTCCACCCGGCCGATGAGCTTCTTCATGGAAGCGTTCAGGGAAATGGCTTCCTTGGACAGCGCATCCGCCACCGCCGCCGCGGTCCACCACAGGCGCCGCGCCTGCGGCGGGGTGGAAAGGCCGGTGAGCTCGTCGAGCACATCGCGCATTGTCTGCAACGCGGCGCCCGCATCGCGGCCCTTGAGCCAGTTCAGCAGGCCACCCTGGAAATCACGGCGCAGCTTCGCGGCCTTTTCCCTGACTTCCGACTCGTCCAGGACCTGCTCCGGCCCGCTGACCTGGGAAGGCAGTTCCACGTCCAGCCGCGGCGCGAACAGGGTGCTCTCCGCCACCAGCTCGCCGCCGGCGGCGGCGCGCAAATCGTTCAGCAACGGAAGCAGGACGATGGGGATGTCCCGGTGGCCGCTCTGCAGCCGGTCCAGGTAGTCCGGCAACTGCATGATGCCGCGCATCAGCACGCCGTAGGCCTCGTCGGGATTCTTCAGGTCGCCGGACGCGGCCACCTCGGCGAGCTTTTCCATTTCCTCGGCCACCAGCGCCGCGCCGTAGAGCTCCACCATGCGCAACGTGCCCTGGACCTGGTGCAGGCAGGCGGCGCAGCGGCGGATCTGCTCGCCATCGCCACTCTCCTCGGCGTGGGCTTCCAGCGCCTCGCGGGCCTGCTTGAGCGTCTCGTCGAGCTCGTGCTTGACCCAGCCAAGCGTGGTGAATGTCAGGTCGTCTTCAAGTCTCATGCGACTCTACTCCCGCCGAGTGTTCCGCACCCGGGTCGCTGACTCAGTGCGTCTGCTGCGGCAGCTTGAAGTCGGCCACCGACTTGCGCAGGTCCGCCGCCAGTTCGGCCAGGTTGCCGATGCTCTCCGCCGTCTGGCTGGTACCTTCCGAGGTCTGCGTGGTGATCTCCTGAATCACGTTCATGGTGCTGGAGATGTTGGTGGCCGCCGCCGCCTGCTGCCGCGCGGACTCGGAAATGTTGCTGATCAGTTCGTTCAGCTGATTGGACACGGATTCGATCTCGGTCAGGGCCTCGCCGGCGTCCTCGGCCAGCTTTGCGCCCGCCACCACCTCGGACGTGGTCTGCTCCATGGAGATCACCGCCTCGTTGGTGTCGGTCTGAATGGTCTTGACCAGCGCCTCGATCTGCTTGGTGGCGTTGGAAGCGCGCTCGGCCAGCCGCTGCACCTCGTCGGCCACCACGGCGAAGCCGCGGCCCGCCTCGCCGGCGGTACCGGCCTGGATGGCGGCGTTCAGCGACAGGATGTTCGTCTGCTCGGCGATGTCGTTGATCAGCTCCACGATGTCGCCGATTTCCTGCGAGCTCTCGCCCAGGCGCTTGATGCGCTTGGAAGTCTCCTGGATCTGCTCACGGATGTTGTCCATGCCGTCGATGGTGCGGCGCACCACCTCGCCGCCCTTGGTGGCGATCTGCACGGCGCGGTTGGCCATGTCCGACGTCTCCGTGGCGTTCTTGGATACGTCGTCAATGGAGGAGGCCATTTCGTTGATGGCGGTGGACGCCGAGGTGATCTGCTGTGCCTGGTGCTCGGAGGCCTCGGCCAGGTGCATGGCCGTGGCGCGGGTTTCCTGGGCGGCCGAGGACACCTGCACGGAGGTCTCGTTGATGGTGGTCACCAGGTTGCGCAGGGCCTCGATGGCGAAGTTCATGGAGTCCGCGATGGCGCCCGTCATGTCGTCGGTCACCGTCGCCTCCACCGTCAGGTCGCCCTCGGCCAGCGCGCCCATCTCGTCGAGCAGGCGCAGAATGGCCTCCTGGTTTCGCTCGTTGACGTCCTGGGTGACCCGCAGGCGCGTGCGCTGGTCACGCCACAGGATGAAGATCAGCAGCGCGATGAGCAGCACCGAGAATGCAGCGGCGGCAAGACCGGTCCACACGCTGATGGGACGCTCGTCCACCAGCGTGGAGTAACGGCTCTGCAGCGTGGTGGCGGCCTTCAGCAACTGCTCGGAGTCCAGGAAGATGTTGTCCGCGGACTGCTTGACCTCCAGCAGTTTCGAGGACGTCTCCTGGATGCGTTGCACGTTCTCGCCGACCTTGCCGAACAGGTCGTACACCTCGCCCAGGATGGGCAGGGCCTTCTCGTTCTGGATGGCCTTGATGCCCAGGTCGTCACTGCCCTGCAACAGGCCCTCGAGCACCCGACCGAACAGGGCCGCATCGCTGGCGAAACGGTCCGCGGCGGTCACCGCGCCTTCGCCGCCCTGGAGCAGCTCGCCCATGGAACGCAACATGCGGTCGGCGAGCACCAACTGGCGGCTGGCCACGTAGATCTGCCGCGGCGGCGCGTTCGTCTGCACCAGGATGCCGACCACCTCGTCGGTGCGCGCCTGCAGTCGCGGAATGGTGGCGCGGAACTCCTGGGCCAGGTTGGTGATTTCCACGATCAGGTCTCGGCTGTCGAGAATCTGCTGGGCCGAGGTGCGCACCGGCTGCCAGACCTGCTGGACCGCCACAAGGTCTTCCTGGACCGTTCGCGGGGACGCGGGCAGGTTGGTGTTCGAGTTGCCGTTCACCAGCGTGTCGATGTTCTTCTGGATCTGGTCGCGGGTCACTCGCAGGCTCTGGAAGGAATCCAGGTTACCGCTCGCCGCCTCAGTGGCGTACTTGGCGATCTGCTGCGATTGCACCTGGATTTCCGAGGTCAGCGCGATGTACTGGCGGTCCTCGTCGTTCTTCTTGGCGACCCAGAAGAAATTGAAGGCCACGGCCGCCAGCGACAGGACCAGCAGAAACAGGAGGATTCGAACCCCCGGCGTGGATTGGGTGGTTACTACGGAGCCAGCTCGTGTGCTCATCTCGACTCTCTCCCAGCGATTCGTTCTAGTGCTCTTTGCGTTTTGTCATCCTGCGCCGCTCGGCCCCGAACTCCCCCCGCGCGGACGGATGGCACTCAAAACCCCGTTTTCGACAAGCCTGCCCGCAAGGCAGGCGCCGCCCGGCACGGCCCTCATGCCGCGGCTTGCGTAAACTCCGGCTGTCGCAACAGGGCCCCCAGATCAAATATCCCCCAACGTTGACCGTCGTGTTCGTATTCGGACTCGATGAGCGGCTCGACGAACGTGTCGGCCAGTTCCCAATCGGCCACGGCCTGTTCTTCCCCGAACCTGCGCATGCCCACGACCTCGTCGACGAGCAGCCCCACGGCGCCACCTTCCTGGTGCACCAGCAAGATGCGGCAGCGCGGCGTTTGCGGGGTCTCCTGGCCCTCCAGGAACCCGCGCAGGTCAATGACCGCCGCCAGCAGGCCGCGAATGTTGGCCACGCCCAGCAGCCAACTCGATGCGCCGGGCACCCGCGTCAGCGGCGGAACCGGCAGAATTTCCCGGATGTCGGAAATGGCGGCGGCGAGGCGGTACTCATCGAGCCTGAACCCGATACCCGTCCAGACCCCCTGGATCTCGGCCTGCTCGGGCAGCCCCACGGCGTGCGCCAGACTGCGCCGCTCGTAATCCTTGAGCACCTGAAAAGGATTGGCTCCCGAGCCGGCAGTTCTGTCTGTAAGTGCCATCGCCGCTTGTCGTCCCCCGACCTCAGCCTTCCAGGAGGTCCTTTACCTTCACCACCAGCTCGCGTTCCTTGAACGGTTTCGCCAGGTAATCCTTTGCCCCTTGCCGCAGACCCCAGACGCGGTCCGTTTCCATGTTCTTGGTGCTGACGATGATGATCGGAATCGCGGACGTGTCCTCGCCCTTGCTCAGCTTCCGGGTCGCCTGGAAGCCGTTCATGCCCGGCAGGATCACGTCCATGACTATAAGGTCCGGCTTCGAGTCCTTGGCCTTCTCGAGGCCGTCCTCCGCATTCTCCGCGGAGATCACGTCGTATCCATGCTTTTCCAGCATGGTGGTCATGACATGGACGTCCGTCGGAGAGTCGTCAACGATCAGAATGGTTGCCATAAAGCCCGCCCTCTTCCTCTTTATTGCGTTCTTTGAGTCGCAGGTTAAGCCCGCTCGACGTGCTTGCGGATCGCCCCCAGTAATTCGTCCCGCGTGAAGGGCTTGGTGAGATACTGTTCCGAGCCCACGATGCGACCGCGTGCCTTGTCGAAAAGACCGTCCTTGCTCGACAGCATGATCACCGGCGTCTGGCGGAAAACCTGGTTGTTCTTGATCAAGGCACAGGTCTGGTAGCCATCCAGGCGGGGCATCATGATGTCGACGAAAATGATGTCCGGCTGCTGGTCGGCGATCTTGGACAGGGCTTCGAAACCGTCCGTGGCGGTCACCACGTCACAGCCTTCCTTCTTGAGCAGGGTTTCAGCCGTGCGCCGGATGGTCTTCGAATCGTCAATGACCATCACCTTGAGCCCGGCGAGCTCACCTTGTTGTGCTAGCGATTCCACTGGCGACCCCCGAAGTCGCGCGACCAGACGATAGATTCGTTGTTCGTTTCCACCCGCCGCGCGTCAAACCACCGCGCCATCAGCGTCGCGGCGCGGCAAGCCGAGCCGAATGGGGCTCCTCGAGCCCACTCGACGCACTCTGGCGCACAGCGCGCCGCATCAGGGGGAGTGTTTAACACAATTTCCAGCTTATATCCATAAGTCACTGCGGAATGGACATTTCTGCCGGGTCTCCCCCGTACCCCGATCTCACGTCGGGTTAGAATATCCTGCCCCCTGGGCGGGGAGGTGATCAATTTTTCGCCAGTATACCCCACACGGGCTGCTGCTCCACAACGTCGGCTGCAAAGAGGAACATCCGGATGGCTCTCCAGGTCGCGGTGCTGATGGACCCCATAAGCGCCATCAAGATCCACAAGGACTCCACCTTCGCCATGCTGCTGGAGGCGCAGCGGCGCGGTCATGTGCTGCTTTACATGGAGCTCGGTGACATGTGGCTGGAACAGGGAGAGCCGTTCGCGCGCCTGCGCAAGGTGAGCGTACGTGACGACCCGAATGGCTGGTACACGCTCGGAGAGGCGGCGACCGGGCCACTTTCGGAGGTCGATTTCCTGCTCATGCGCAAGGATCCGCCCTTCGACATGGAATACGTGCACAGCACCTACATGCTGGAGCGGGCGGAAACCGCCGGCACGCCGGTGTTCAACCAGCCGCGGGCCTTGAGGGACTGCAACGAGAAGCTCTTCACCGCTTGGTTCCCCGAACTGTGTCCGCCCACGCTGGTATCCCGCAACGCCGAACGGCTGCGCGCATTCGCCGCGGAACACAACGAAATCGTGCTGAAGCCCCTGGGTGGCATGGGAGGCGCCTCGGTGTTCCGCACCCACCGGGGCGATCCCAACCTGAACGTGATCATGGAGACCCTGACCGCCAACGGCAGCCATTTCGCCATGGCGCAGCGCTACCTGCATGCCATCACCGAGGGCGACAAGCGCATCCTCGTGATCGACGGCGAGCCGGTGCCCTACGCCCTGGCGCGGTTACCGGCCGAGGGCGATTTCCGCGGGAATCTCGCCAGCGGCGGCACCGGCCGGGGCGTGGAACTCACCGCACGCGACCGGGAGATCGCCGAGGCCGTGGGACCGGAACTCAGGCGCCGCGGCATCCTTTTCGCCGGGCTCGACGTGATCGGCGAGTACCTGACGGAAATCAACGTCACCAGCCCCACCTGCATCCGGGAGCTGGACAAGGCATTCGACCTGAACATCGCCGGGCAGCTCTTCGACGTGCTGGAGGCCCGGCTGGAAGCGGGATGAAGCGGCTGGCCGCAAGCCTGCTGGCTGCGTTGCTGCTGGCCGGATGCCAGCGCACCCCCGCGGTACGTGAATACACTTTCCTGGCCTTCGGCACGCTGGTGGAACTCAAGGTGGCCGGCGCGGACCCGGCCCTGGCCGAACGCGCCCGGGCGCTGGCCGGGCGGCGCCTGGAGGAATGGCACCACGAATGGAACGCCTGGCATGATAGCCCGCTGACCCGGCTGAACGAGGCGCTGGCCCGTGGCGAGACGGTGCCGGTGCCGCCTTCGCTGACCGGCCTGTTACCGCGCGCGGCGGCGCTCTCGAAGCGCAGCGACGGCCTGTTCAATCCCGCCATTGGCGGGCTCATCGGACTCTGGGGCTTTCACAGCGACGACCCGCCGCAGGGGCCGCCTCCCGACGATGAGGCCATTCGCCGCCTGCTGGAAAGCGCCCCATCCATGGACGACCTGGATTTCGCCGGGGGCCGGGTGAGCAGCAGCAATCCGGCACTGGCGCTGGATCTGGGCGGATTCGCGAAAGGCGTGGCCGTCGAGCGCCTGACGGCGCAACTGGCCGGGATGGGCCTTGACGACCTGCTGCTCAACGCCGGCGGCGATCTGAAGGTCCTGGGCAGCCACGGCGACCGCCCCTGGCGGGTGGGCATTCGGGACCCGCGCGGCAAGGGCGTGCTTGCATCTGTCGAACCGCGCTCCGGCGAAGCGGTATTCACCTCCGGCGACTACGAGCGCTACTTCACCTGGCGGGGCCGGCGCTATCACCATTTGATCGATCCGCGCACCGGCCACCCGGCGCGCGGCGCCGTGTCGGTCACGGTAATCGCGAACGACGCGGGACTGGCGGATGCCGCCGCCACGGCCCTGTTCATCGCCGGCCCGGGGCAATGGCCCCCGATCGCCGCGCGACTGGGCGTTGACCGGGTCATGCTGGTCCGGGACGACGGCCGCGTGGAGATGACCGCCGCCATGGCCGGGCGGGTGCGCTTCCAGAAGGAACCGGCGCCCCCCGTGACGATCAGGAAACCATGATCCGCGCGGGCGACATCGTGCTGGTCACTGTCTGCGCCGCCCTGGTGGGGCTGGCCTACGGGGCCATCTGGAGGCACGAGGCGCCCGCCGCCTACGCGGAAGTGCGTGCGCCCGGTGAAGCTCCCAGGCGCATTGACCTGGATGGCGAGCGGCGCATTCGCGTGCATGGCAGCCGGGGCGACAGCATACTGGCGGTCCGGAACGGCGCCATCCGCTTCCTGAACTCGCCCTGCCCGGGCAAACAGTGCGTGCACAGCGGTTGGCTCGACCGGACCGGGGAATTCGCGGCCTGCCTGCCCAATGGCGTGAGCCTCACGATGGTGGGAGACGGACATGCCTTTGACGCTCTCAACTACTGAGCCGGGTGACACCGTGACGCTGGTGGCGCGGCGCGAGGACCACCACATCGCGGCGCTGGCCGCGCTGGCGATCGTCATCCAGCTGGCGGAGAGCGCGCTGCCCTCGCCGCTGCCCGGGGTCAAGCCGGGGCTGGCCAACGTGGTAACGGTGGTGGTGCTGCTGCGCCACGGCTGGCCGGCGGCAGCCCAGGTGGCTCTGCTCAGGGTGCTGGGCGCCTCGCTGTTGCTGGGCACGTTTGGCTCCCCGGGCTTCGTGCTCAGCCTTTCCGGGGCGCTGGCGGCGACCGGCAGCATGGCGCTCACCGTGCGCCTGCCCGCCACCGGAGCAGTGGGTATCAGCGCCGTTGCGGCGCTTTGCCACATGGGGGCTCAGTTCCTGGTGGCCTGGTTCTGGCTGCTGCCGGTGCCGGGCCTGGTGCACCTGCTGCCGGTGTTGTTGAGCTTCGCGCTGGGCTTCGGCATCTTGAGCGGCATGATTGCCGCCGCCGTCAGCAACCCGAGCGCCGAGGCCCCCGCGTGAGCCGGCGGGCGCGGGTCGACGCCGGGGACCGCTTGGGGCTGACGGTGGCTTTCGCCGTGCTCGCCCACGCCGTGCTGGCGCTGGGCATCACCTTCCGCAGCGGCCTGCTCGACCCCAAGGAGAACGACCTGCCCACGCTGGACGTGATCCTGGTCCAGAAGAAGAGTCCGGAGGCACCGGAAAAGGCGGATTTCCTGGCCCAGGCGCAGCAACAGGGTGGGGGCCAGAGTGACGAGGCCAAGCGCCCCACCGCGCCGACCACGGGCCCGGCCCTGAAGCGCAACCCGGGCGTGGCGCCGGCGCCGAGTCCGGCCGCCGCGCCGGAGCCGGTCCCGGAAACGCCCACGCGAGTGCTGACCACCCGGGACTCGGACCGGGAGACACCCCAGGCGCCGCCCCGCGAGGAAGAGCCCAAGCGCGAGCTGCCCAAGGCCGCCGAGCTGCTGCGCCAGGCGGACGAGATCGCCCGCCTGGAAGCGGAGCTGGGCAAGGACATGCAGGCCTACTCCCGCCGCACCCGGCACAAGTACATCTCGGCGAGCACCCAGGAATACCTCTACGCCAGTTACATGCAAGCCTGGGTGGACAAGGTGGAGCGCATCGGCAACCTGAACTACCCGGACGAGGCGCGGCGCCGGGGCCTGTCGGGCGAGCTGGTGCTGGACGTGGGGATCGCAGTGAACGGCAAGGTCACGACCATCACGGTGCTGGATTCCTCGGGCGTGCGGGTGCTGGACGAGGCGGCCAAGCGCATTGTGCGACTGGCCGCGCCCTTCGCGCCGCTGCCGCCGGACATCCGCGAGAAAACCGACGTGCTGCACATCACCCGCACCTGGCAATTCCTGCCCGGCGCCACCCTGGCCACCTCTTCCAAATAGGTGCACACGGCTTTCCGCGCCTCATCAGTGGCGGCGGCTCGGTAGCGCCTGTCGAGAACGCTGCAAGTACATCCCTGTAAGCTCCGGCGCCGCCATCCCTGGCGACGACGGTCTCGCCAGGCCCCACCGCGCCCCCGCCGTTGGTACCGCGCTGTCCAGGGGTGTGCGTGGCCCGGGTTCGGGACCGTCTGCAGCAGGGATGCTGCAGCCGAGCCCCCAGAGCCTGCCCCGGACTTGATCCGGGGGATGGGTCCACGGCGTGTCCCGAAAACGGGCCTCGCGCGCCCATCGGGAAGATCGCGCGACCACTACTCCAGCCGCCAAGTGGACGCGAGTCAGTGGGCGCCCGATTCGCTATCATGGGCGGCATGCCGGACAAGGACTTCCTCCGCAATCACTTCCTCATCGCCATGCCGGCGATGGGCGACCCCAACTTCTCCCGCAGCGTCACCCTGATCTGCGAGCACAACGACGACGGGGCGCTGGGCCTGGTGATCAACCGGCCGCTGGAGCTCAAGCTGGGCGACATGCTCGCCCACATGAAGATCGAGCCCTCGGACCTGCACCTTGCCGAGGAACCCGTGATGATGGGCGGCCCAGTGCAGACCGAGCGCGGTTTTGTGCTGCACGGCCCGCCCGGCGAATGGGACACCACCATGCCCGTGAGCGAGAACATTTTCGTCACCAGCTCCCGCGACATACTCGAAGCCATGGCGCGCGGCGAGGGGCCCGAGGACGCCATGGTGGCCCTCGGTTACGCGGGCTGGGGCGCCGGTCAACTGGAAGTGGAAATGAAACAGAACGCCTGGCTGAGCACCCCCGCGGACAAGTCCATCCTCTTCAAGGTGCCCATCGGGGAACGCTGGGCGCGCGCCGCCCAGTTGCTGGGGGTGGACCTGAATACCCTTTCAGGGGACGCGGGACATGCCTGAGAGCAAAGAAAAGATCAAAGAGCAAAGCTAAAAGTGCCGATTGAGAAGCAGTGAAGCCCTGGCCGCCGACTCGACCCAAGGCGAAGCGCCCATCGTCCCAGCGCGTGCACGTAGAGGCCGGCGGAACGGGAGGTTCCGGGGATGAATGACGGCGTGCTGCTCGGGTTTGATTTCGGGCTGAGGCGCATCGGCGTGGCGGCGGGACAACCCCTGACGGGCACGGCGACACCGCTCACGGTGATCCGTCGCCGCAACGACCGGACCGACTGGGAGGCGATCGGCGCGCTAATAGCCGAATGGGCGCCCGGGATCCTGGTGGTGGGGCTGCCCACGCACGCCGATGGCAGCGAGCACGAGCTGACCCGCGCATGCCGCGAGTTCGGCGCGGAGCTCGAATCGCGCTTCGGCCTGCCGGTGCGCTTTGCCGATGAACGCTACACTTCACGGGCGGCGGCCTCGGACTTCGCGAAACTGCGAAGGAGCGGCGCGGTTCGGCGCCGGGACCGGAGCCGGCTCGATGCGGTCGCCGCCCAGCGCATACTGGAAACCTACCTGAATGACGGCAGATAACCTCGATCCCTCGCTCCAGTACGACGACCACGGCAGGCTGCGCCACCTGCTCACGCTCAGGGACATGCCGCGCGAGACCGTCGAGTCGGTCCTGAACGAATCGCAACGGATCGCCGATTCCGGCGCTCCGGGCAACGCGCGCCGGCATATCCTCGCGAACCTGTTCCTGGAGCCGAGCACGCGCACCCGCTGCTCCTTCGAAATCGCCGCCGGGAACCTCGGCTGGCAGGTGGTCAACGTGGACAACACCAGCTCATCGGTCACCAAGGGAGAGTCCCTTCCCGACACCCTGAAAACGCTTGCCGCCATGGGCGCGCGGGCATTTGCCATCCGTAACACCGACTCCACCGCGCTCTGGGAGGCCGCGGCCGCCGCGCCGGGAGGCGTGGCCGTGATCAACGCCGGGGGTGGCAGCGAGGACCATCCCACCCAGGGCCTGCTGGACGCCCTCACCATCCGACAGCGCAAGGGACGGCTCGAAGGCCTGCGGGTCGCCATCTGCGGCGACGTCCGTCACTCGCGGGTGGCGCGCTCCGACATACACGTTTTCACCGCCCTGGGCATGGACGGCATCCGACTGGTGGGCCCACCGGCCCTGCTACCGGACCCGGTGCCGGCAGGCTGCGAGGCGGTGGCCGATCTCGATACGGGAATCCGTGATGCCGACGTGGTCGTCATGCTGCGCATCCAGCGCGAACGCATGGGGAAGGCGGACGTGCCCGACGCCGCCGAGTATCACCGTGACTGGGGACTGACCGAAGGAAGGCTGAAGGCGGCCCACCCGGAGTGCCTGATCATGCACCCGGGGCCGGCCAACCCGGGCGTGGAGATCACCCGGGAACTGCTGGACGCGCCCCGGTCCGCGGTACGGCAACAGGTTGCCAACGGCGTCCACGTGCGCATGCACCTGCTGCACGCCCTGATCCGGGCCTGACGGGAGCGGGTCCCGAACCCTACCGCGTCAGCCGCCCGGCGTCCTCTTCCTTCAGGCCCACGTCCTCCAGGCCCGAGGACAGGGTTTCCGCGTCGCCGCCCTGGCTCAGCTTGATCATCAGACGTACCTCGTTGGCCGAGTCGGCGTAGCGCAGCGCGTCCTCGTAGGTAATCTCGCCGGCCTGGTAGAGCTCGAACAGGTGCTGGTCGAAGGTCCTCATGCCCTGGTTGGTGGATTGCTTCATCAGATCCTTGAGCTTGTGGATTTCCCCCTTGCGGATCATGTCCTGGGCCAGCGGCGTGTTGAGCATGATCTCGATAGCGGGCACGCGGCCCTTGCCGTCCGGGCGCGGGATCAACTGCTGGGCGATCATGCCCTTGAGGTTCAGGGACAGGTCCATGAGCAGCTGCGGGCGGCGGTCCTCCGGGAAGAAGTGCAGCACCCGGTCCAGCGCCTGGTTGGCGTTGTTGGCGTGCAGCGTGGTCAGGCACAGGTGGCCGGTCTCCGCGAAGCTGATGGCGTTCTCCATGGTCTCCCGGGTGCGGATCTCGCCGATCAGGATCACGTCCGGGGCCTGGCGCAGGGTGTTCTTCAGCGCCACGTCGTAGGACTCCGTGTCGATGCCCACCTCGCGCTGGGTAACAATGCAGCCGTCGTGCGGGTGCACGTACTCGATGGGATCCTCGATGGTGATGATGTGGCCCGTGGAGTTCTTGTTCCGGTAGCCCACCATGGCCGCCAGTGACGTGGACTTGCCGGTGCCGGTGGCGCCCACGAAGATGATGATGCCTCGCTTGGTCATCGACAGGCTGTTCAGCAGCGACGGAAGCTTGAGCTCCTCCACCGTCGGGATCTTGGTCTCGATCCGGCGCAGCACCATGCCCACGTGGGAGCGCTGGTAGAAGCAACTCACGCGGAATCGGCCCACGTTCTTCAGCCCGATGGCGAAGTTGCACTCGTGGGTTTTCTCGAACTCCTCGCGCTGGGCGGGCGTCATGATGTTGAGCACCAGCTCGCGCGCCTGCTCGGAGGTCAGCGGATTCTGGGCCACTGGCGAGACCCGCCCGTGCACCTTGATGCTGGGCGCTATGCCCGCGGTGATGAAAAGGTCCGAGGCCTTCTTGTGGACCATCAGTTTCAGAAAGGAGTTGAAGTCCATGCCGTCTTTCCCCCCGCCGATCGAGTCAGCGGAATAGTGCCTTGTTCACGGCGCGCGCGGCGGCGGCCTTGGCCGAAATCACGCCCCGACGCACCAGCTCCTGCAGGTTCTGGTCGAGCGTCTGCATGCCCGCGGCCTGGCCGGTCTGGATAGCCGAATACATCTGCGCCACCTTGTCCTCGCGAATCAGGTTCCTGATCGCGGGCGTGCCCACCATGATTTCCCAGGCGGCGGTGCGCCCGCCGCCGGTCCTCTTGAGCAGCGTCTGAGTAATGACGGCGCGCAGCGACTCGGAGAGCATCGAGCGTACCATCGCCTTCTCACCGGCCGGGAACACGTCAATGATGCGGTCGATGGTCTTGGGCGCGGAGCTCGTGTGCAGCGTGGCGAACACCAGGTGGCCGGTCTCCGCGGCGGTCATGGCCAACCGGATGGTCTCCAGGTCGCGCATCTCGCCCACCAGAATGTAATCCGGGTCCTCGCGCAATGCCGAGCGCAGCGCCTCGCTGAATCCGTGGGTATCGCGGTGCACCTCGCGCTGGTTGATGAGACAGCGCTTGGAGGTGTGCACGAACTCGATGGGGTCCTCAATGGTGAGAATGTGCCCATACTCGCGCTCGTTGACGTAGTCCACCATGCCCGCGAGCGTGGTGGACTTGCCCGAGCCCGTGGGCCCGGTGACGATGATCAGCCCGCGCGGCACGTCCACGATGTCCTTGAACACCGCCGGACAACCGAGGTCCTCCATGGTGAGGATCTCGGTGGGAATGGTCCGGAAGGCCGCCGCGGCGCCGCGGTTGTGGTTGAACGCGTTGACCCGGAATCGGGCCAGGCCGGGAATCTCGAACGAGAAGTCACACTCCAGGAACTCCTCGTAGTCACGGCGCTGCTTGTCGCTCATGATGTCGTAGATGAGCGAATGGACGGTCTTGTGCTCCATCGCCGGTATGTTGATGCGACGGATGTCCCCGTCCACCCGGATCATGGGCGGCAGACCGGCCGAGATGTGCAGGTCGGAGGCCTTGTTCTTGACCGAAAAGGCCAGCAGTTCGGCAATATCCATAAAACCCCGTTTCCCCCGGCGAAAGGCGCGTCACTCTTACGATAACATTAGCCTTAACCGTGGATACTGGCAACAAAAATCCGCTGGAAACGCGCTTTTCAGCCGTTTCCGATCGCATTCGGGCGGCCGAGGCCGCCGCGGACCGGCCTGTGGGCTCGGTAAGCCTGCTGGCGGTCAGCAAGGGGCAGACCGCGAACAGCGTGGACGCCCTTGCCGCGCTGGGCCAGCGTCGCTTCGGTGAAAGCTACCTGCAGGAAGCGCTGGATAAACGGAACCAGGTCACAGACACCGGTCTGGAATGGCATTTCATCGGCCCCATCCAGTCCAACAAGACCCGGGGCATCGCCGAGTGCTTTGACTGGGTACAGAGCGTGGACCGGCCCAAGATCCTGAAACGCCTCAACGACCAGCGGCCCAAGGCCCTGCCGCCGCTCCAGGTCTGCCTGCAGGTCAACATCTCCGGCGAGGCCCAAAAATCGGGGGTGGATCCGGACCAGATCGAGGTGCTGGTACGAGAGGCGTCCGGTTATTCCCGGCTGCGCCTGCGCGGACTCATGACCATCCCCGCGCCCAGCGACGACCCGGCGCGGCTGCGCGAGACGTTCGCCGCCGTGCGCCGGCTGTTCGAATCGTTGCGTGACGCCGGACACGAGCTGGATACCCTGTCCATGGGCATGTCGGCGGATCTGGAGCAGGCCGTCGCGGAGGGGGCCACGCTGGTGCGCGTCGGCACGGCACTGTTCGGTCCGCGGGGCTAGGGCCGGTACCGGTACACGCTGGAATCGCGCGCAAGCACAGGCGGAGGCCGGGGGTGACTTGAGCAAAGCGAAAGAAGCGCCCGAAGCCGGAGTCGTCGTGCGTGCGCTCCTACTGTAGACTCGGGCGTTTTCACGGCACGGCAACCATGAGCGACAGCACCATTGCCTTCATCGGCGGCGGCAACATGGCCAGCAGCCTGATCGGCGGGCTGCTCAACCGCGGCTGGTCCCGGGAGGGACTGGTGGCCGCCGATCCCAGCGCCGAGGCCCGGGAACGCATCGCCGGGGAATTCCGCATCCGGGTCTCCGGGGACAACGCGGAGGCGGCACGCGGCGCGGACGTGGTAGTGTTGGCCGTGAAGCCCCAAGTCATGGCGGACGTGGCCCGCGGCCTGGCGGACACCCTGGCCGAATCCCGCCCCCTGGTGATCTCCATCGCCGCGGGCGTGCCCACGGCGGCGCTCGCCGGCTGGCTCGGTTCCGGCACGGCGCTGGTCCGGGTCATGCCCAACACTCCGGCGCTGATCGGAGAAGGCGCCAGCGCCCTGTTCGCCAACCAGAACGTGACCCAGGCCCAGCGCGCGCTGGCCGAATCGCTGCTGAAGGCCGCCGGTGAAACCACGTGGGTGGACGACGAGGACCTGATGCACGCGGTGACCGCGCTTTCCGGATCCGGACCCGCCTATTTCTTCTACCTGCTCGAGGCGCTGATCGCCGCCGGCCGCGACGCCGGCCTCCCCGAGGAACTGGCCCGCCGACTGGTGATGAAGACCGGCCAGGGAGCCTGCGCCATGGCGTTGGAAGGCGACGAGTCACCCGCCGCGCTGCGCGCCCGGGTCACCTCCCCCGGGGGCACCACCGAGCGAGCCATCGAGATCCTCGAGGAAGCCGGCAGCCGGGACGCCGTGCGACGGGCCGTGCTCGGGGCCACGGAACGCTCCCGGGAACTGGCCTCGAAGCTGGAGGACTGAGTCATGGTTGCCAGCTACACCGGTAACGCCTTCGCATTCCTGATCAACGCGGTGGTCGGCCTTTACCTGATCGCGATCATGCTCCGCGTGCTGCTCCAGGTGGTGCGCGCCGACTTCTACAACCCCATCTGCCAGTTCCTGGTGCGCGTCACCAATCCCCTGCTCAAGCCCCTGCGGCGGATCATCCCCGGATTCATGGGCATCGACATGGCCGGGGTGTTGCTGCTGTTGATCATCCAGACGCTGGAGCTGATGGTGCTCTCGTGGCTGACCGGCCCGACACTGCACCTTCCCGGCGTGGTGTTGCTGGCCGCCACCGAGCTGATCCGGCTGATGATCTACATCTACATCTTCGCCATCGTGGTCATGGCGATTCTGAGCTGGGTGAACCCGGATCCCAGGAACCCGGTGGTGCCGCTGCTCTGGCGCCTTACCAGCCCGATCATGGCGCCGGCGCGGCAGTTGATACCCGTCTTCGGCGGTATCGACATCTCGCCCATGCTGGTGATCATCCTGCTCCTGTTCCTTGTGAGGCTGTTGCTGGACCCGCTGAGCGCGGCGGCCTTTCACCTCGCCACCGGCTGATGCCGGGTTGGCGCTGGCAGGGAGAGGACCTGCACCTGGACATCCTGGTCTCGCCGCGTGCGCGACGGAACGAAATGGTGGGCTGGCACGGCGACGCCCTCAGGATTCGGGTTGCCGCCGTGCCCGCCGGCGGTGCCGCCAATCGCAGGTTGCTGGCCTTTCTCGCCGACTGCTTCGGAGTTCCGGCGTCCGGCGTGAGCCTCGAGTCGGGCGGGTCGGGCCGGCGAAAACGCGTTGCAGTACGCTCGCCAAGAGTCATTCCCGAGCCGCTGCGGGAGGTGGTTGCCCGCCCCGGGAGCAGCGATTAAGCTGCCGGTGAGTCCCATCGAGACGTTCCGACATGATTCCACGCCATTTGCTTGCTTCCCTGTCGCTGATCGTTCTCGCGATGCTGTCGAGCCAGGCCCGCGCCGAGCAGTCCCAGGATTTCGGTGAGTACGTGGTGCACTACAGCGCGGTCACAACCGACCAGATCCCGCCGCAGATCGCCAGCGCCTACAACATCCAGCGCTCATCCAGCAACGTGCTGCTCAACATCACCGTCTTGAGGAAGGTGATGGGCGCCTCGGGCACACCGGTGGAAGCGCGCGTGACGGCCAACGCTATCAATCTCACCAATCAGCAGCACGACATCACCATGCGGGAAGTCAAGGAAGATGGCGCGATCTACTATCTGGGCACCCTGGGCGTCGAAAACCGGGAAACCTACGACTTCACCGCGAAGGTCAGCCCGAAGGGCGACGACCAGGTGTTCACGGTGAAGTTCCGGCAACAGTTTTTCACCGAGTAAAGACACGGGATTGATCGGTGCAGCGCTGCGGATATCGGCGTATCGTCTGCCTCACCGAAGAAACGACGGAAACCCTCTACCGGCTCGGCGAGCAGGAGCGCATCGTCGGCATATCGGGATTCACCGTCCGACCGCCCCGCGCGCGCCGCGAAAAACCACGCGTATCCGCCTTCACCAGCGCCAAAATCGACCGGATTCTCGAGCTGAGGCCGGACCTGGTGCTGGGCTTTTCCGACCTGCAGGCGGACATCGCCGCCGAACTGGTGCGCAATGGCGTCGAAGTACACGTGTACAACCAACGCGGCGTCGACGACATACTGCTGCTCATCCGGCGCCTGGGCCGGCTGGTGGATGCAGCGGACCGGGCGGACGCACTGGCTGACGAGATCGCGGCCGGGCTGGACTCGGTTCGGGAATCGGCGGCGAAACTGTCCCGGCGGCCCAGGGTCTACTTCGAGGAATGGGACGATCCCATGATCAGCGGCATCCGCTGGGTGGCCGAATTGATCCGAATCGCCGGCGGAGACGATGTCTTTCCCGAGCTGGCGGCCGAGCCGCTGGCCAAAAACCGCATCATCGCGGATCCCGCGGAAGTCGTTCTGCGATCGCCCGACATCATCGTCGGATCCTGGTGCGGCAAGAAGTTCCGCCCCGAGCGCGTCGCCGCGCGACCGGGCTGGGCGGACATTCCGGCGGTGCGGGACGGCCGCTTGCACGAGATCAAGTCCGCGATCATTCTGCAGCCAGGCCCCGCGGCGTTGACCGACGGCGTGCGGGCATTGCACGGGCTCATCAAAGAATGGCAGGCATGAGAAACCTGATCGATCGCATCAAGTCGGCCCTGGAAGCCGGCGAGCCGGAACACGAGCCCGACGAGGAGGAGCTGCGCCTGGCCGCGGCCGTGCTTATGGTGGAATTGAGCCGTGCCGATTTCGAGGTCAGCGAACCCGAGCGAGGCGCGGTCAAACGCGCCATCCGCAACAGTTTCGGGCTGGACGGGGAGCAGGCCTCGGTGCTGCTCGACGCGGCGGAGCGTGAAGCCGACACGGCGGTGTCCATGCACCGCTACGTGGACAGCATCAACCGCATGTGGAGCCCGCACCAGAAGGGCCGGCTGATCGAGGCGCTATGGCGCATCGCATTCTCGGATACCGAGATGCACGCCCTGGAGGAACACCTGGTGCGCCGGCTGGCCGGACTGCTGCACGTCTCGCACCAGGAATTCCTGAAAGCCAAGCTGAAGGTCGCAGGAGAAGCGGAGAAAGGTTAATAACACTTCGGACCCCGACGCGTTCCTCGCGCGAAGGCGCAAAAGCGCGAAGAAAGAAAATGCGGAACAATTGCGGTTTGCGCGCGAAGCGCGCGAGAAGCGACCGCGAAGACTCCTCGCCGGCTCGGCCGTGAAACGGCCGTGCCCAATCGACCCAATATGTCGGAGCGGTTGCGGTTTGCGGGCAAAGCGCGCGAGAAGCGACCGCGAAGACTCCTTCAATGCTGCTTGACCGCTTCCTTCAGCCACTTCATGGCGGTCAGCTTCACCCCCACGCCGGCCGGCTTGCCGGGAATGCGTATCGCCTCCCCGGTCCTGGGGTTGTGGCCGGTGCGCGCCCGCCGCGCCGGTTTCCTCACCCGGCGCACCTTGATGCCGGTGTCGGGAATGACGATCTCCCCGGAACCCCGGCGCTTGACGTGCCTTGCAACCAGGTCGCCGAGGGAGTGAAAGACAGCGGCTACCTGCCGCTGGGTGAGGCCCGTTTCCCCGGCGATGGCGGCGATGATCTCGGCCTTGTTCTGGCGGCTGGCGATGGCCGGCCTCGGCCGTTCCGGGAGTTTGGCGGTTCTGCGTCGTGCCACGGTGATCTGTCCCCCACGGGCTGCTCGGTGGCCCGGCGGCAGCCGGGTCTCAGGCGTTCCAGTATACGTACGGCACCGACGCGGGGCGACGACACGCGTCCCGGTGGCTAAACTGCCGGCCATGACCCCGGAAAGATGGCGACAATTGCAGGACAGGCTCGCGCGGCGCCAGCCCGACCTGACCGTGGTCCTGGACCGCGTCCACAAGCCCCACAACATGGCGGCCGTGATACGCAGCGCCGACGCCGCGGGGCTGTTCGACGTGCACGTGGTACCCGGCGAGGGCGGTTCGCGGATTTCCCGGCAGACGGCCCAGGGCGCGGAAAAGTGGGTACGCGTGCAACGGCACCGGGACATCCGCGCAGCGCTGGAACCCCTCCGGAACAGCGGCCACGCGATTTACGCCGCGCACCTGGACGAGGGCGCGAAGGATTTCCGGGAAGTGGATTTCACCAGATCCACGGCGGTGGTGTTCGGCGCGGAAAGGCAGGGTGTTTCCGCCGGGACACTGGCGATGACGGACGGGCTTTTGCGCATACCCATGGAGGGAATGGTGCAGTCCCTCAACATCTCCGTGGCCTGTGCCCTGGTCCTGTTCGAGGCGCAGCGGCAGCGCAGGTTGGCGGGCCTGTACGACGAATGCCGCCTGGAGCCGGAACTGTACCGGCGCACCCTGTTCGAGTGGGCCTGGCCCCACATCGCCCGGCGCTACCGCGATCGCGGCGAGCCGTACCCGGAGCTGGACGCGGGGGGCGACCTGCCGGGCGGAAAGGCGCGCCGCGGGTTGCCGTGAAAAGAGCCGTCAGGCTCCGGTAATCGTCAGCGTGACACGGCGCCGGTGCGGCGCGTGACGGTGCTCGTAGACGTAGATCCCCTGCCAGGTGCCGAGATCCAGCTTGCCCCCGTCCACCGGCGCCTGCAGTTCGGTGGCAGTGAGTACGTTGCGCACGTGCGAGGGCATGTCGTCCGGTCCCTCGTCCGTGTGCCCGAACATGGCGTGGCCGTCGGGGACCAGGCGGGAGAGGAAGGTCTCCAGGTCCTCGTGAACCTGTGGATCGGCGTTTTCGGTGATTATCAGCGACGCGCTCGTGTGGTGGATGAAACAGTGGCAGAGCCCCGAGCCGATGCCGCTGTCCACGACCGCCCCGTTCACCCGGGCCGTTATGTCGTAGAGGCCGCGCCCGCGGGTTTCGATTTCCAGTGAATGGCGATGCATGGACTGTTCTCCTCAGGGATAGAGCAATTCGTGGATCCAGGTTCCCGATTGGACGCGGTAGCGCTCACGGTCGTGCAGGCGCGAGTCGCGACCGGACCAGAACTCGATGCGCTCCGGCACGACCCGGAACCCCGACCAGTGCTCGGGGCGCGGGATCTGCCTGTCCGTGTATTCGCGCTCGAGCTCGTGAAAGCGGCTTTCCAGGGTTTCCCGGCTGTCCAGCGTTTCCGACTGCCTGGAGGCCCAGGCGCCGAACTGGCTGCCCCGGGGACGAGTGGCCCAGTAGGCATCGGCCTCGGACGGCGCGACCGGCTCCACGCGGCCCTCCACCAGCACCTGTCGCTTCAGGTGCGCCCACAGGAAGACCAGGGCGCAGCGCGGATCCGAATTCAGCTGCCGGCCCTTGCGGCTGTTCAGGTTCGTGTAGAAAACGAAGCCGCGTTCGTCAACTTCCTTGAGCAGCACGGTGCGCGCGGAAACCCCGCCCTCTCGACGCGCCGTGGCCAGCGTCATCGCGGTGGGCTCGGCGGTCCCGCTGGCGCGCGCGTCCTCCAGCCACTCGCCGAAGCGCCCGATAGCCTGCCGGTAAAGCTCGTCACTCATCGCTCTTCCTTTCCAGAATGGCTCCGTATCCCTGTCGGTAATCCGGGTACCGAAAACGGAACCCGGTGCCGGCGAGGCGTGCGTTGGAGCAACGCCGTCCGGCGCCGGTCCGCTCCCCGCGCGGGACCGGCGGCAGGCCCAGGCGACCAGCGAGCCAGTCACGCACCTCGCAGTCCAGTGCCGGCGCGTCGTCGACGCCAAGATAGACCGGTTCCGGGCCGTCAAGGGACAGCAAGTGCTGCAGGGCCCGGGCGGCGTCGGCGACGTGAATCCGGTTCGTGTACCGGCCCGGCGAGCAGGGCCTGCCCTGCTTCACCGCCGCCACGAGGCGGCCCGGTCCCGGCCCGTACAGCCCCGCGAGCCGAAGCGCCAGACCGGGAAACGGCGCATGCCTCACCACGCGCTCGCCTTCCAGCATCAGGCGGCCCCGGAACCCGTTGGGCTCGCACGGCGTGCTCTCGTCCACGACACCGCCGTCATCGCCACCGTATACGGCCGTACTGGAGGTGAAAGCCAGCCGCCGCACCGGCGTGTTTTCCAGGGCCCTGATCAGGTTTCGCGGGCCTTCGACGTAAACGGACCGGTAGCGCGCTTCCTCCATTGCCCCGGCCGAGGCGCAGTAAACCACCGCTTCCACCCCGGGCAGGTTTCCGAGCGTCTTTGGGTCGGTCAAGTCCGCCGCAACGGGCCGGACGCGGGACGGCAGGGCAGAAACGTCGCGCCTTAGACCGAAGACTTCCCATCCGCTTGCGATCATTTCACCCGCGGCAAGCGAGCCCAGTCGGCCACACCCGGCTATGAGAACCCTCATGGCTTACCCGACGGGCTCGCCCCTGGGCCGACGCGGCAGGTAGCGCAGCCAGATCAGCCAGACCATCAGCGCATCCAGGATGATCAGTGCCTGCCACAGGTAAAGATGAGCCCACTCGAAGGCAGTTCGGTCCCACTGGCCCAGGTAGAACAGGCTGATGATTCGGACCAGGTTGAGAATCTGGATCGCGAAGAACCCCGCCACGAAGCCGATCGCCTTGTGCTTCATCGGCGCCGGGAATGCGAATATGGCGGCGAACAGCACGATTACCGCCTCCACGCCGTTGCAACCCGGGGCGATCTGCACGGCGAAACCGCTGGTTGCCGAGCGGATCACCTGTCCCGAGGCAATCACCTGGGAGTCGAAGAGCTGCATGACCGCGGCGCTGATATCCGCCAGCAGCGAGGTAAAGGGCATGACCACGTAGTGCTGGACCGGATTCAGGATTTCCAGGGTGAACAGCCCCGCCAGCAGCAAGAGGAACAGGAGGAAGAAGCGAATCATGGGCGGCAAATGATAGCAGTAGCGTTCAGGGGCGCGCCACGGCGGCATGGCGCCCGCGACTTGCAATCCGCGGCGCGGACTGTATCATAAGTGCCCCTTATCATAAGCCGTGCTTACTACTTTACGCGGTGAACGACCCGATCAACAACCTGGGGTTCCTGCTCAACGAGGTCCACCGCATGGTGCGACGGGATTTCAACGAGCGCGTACGGCCCACGGGCCTGACCCAGGGGCAGTGGCGGGCACTGGCCTACGTGTCGCGCATGGAAGGCGTCAACCAGGCGCGACTGGCGGAACGCATGGAAATCCGGCCGATCACCCTGGGCCGGCTCATCGACCGGCTGCAGGAAGCCGGATGGGTGGAGCGTCGTGCGGACCCGGGCGACCGGCGGATGTGCCGCCTCTACCTGACCCCGGCCGCGCAACCCTTGATTCGACGGCTGCGGACACTGGCTTCCGAAACCCTGGACCGGGCGCTTGCCGGCATTGGCGCACAACGCCGCACGCAACTGGTGAGCACGCTCAAGCACATCAAGGAAAACCTCTCGGAAAACGACCGGGACAGCAACCATTGAGCGACGACACAACCGAGAAAACCGAAGCACGGACCGGCGACGGCAAAAGGCGCAAGATCCTGCGTCGCGTCCTGCTCGTGGCAGGACCGCTCGCCGTGATCCTGGTGGCCGCCTGGTGGTACTACACCAGCGGCCGTTACGTGGACACGGAGAATGCCTACTTGAAGGCCGATCTGGTGCAGGTGGCGCCACAGGTGGCCGGCCCCATCGCCACCGTCGCGGTGAAGGAAAACCAGCGGGTCCTCGCCGGCGCGGTGTTGTTCAGGATAGAGCGCCGCCCCTTCCGCATCGCACTGGACGAGGCGGAGGCGAACCTGCACCAGGCCCGCAACGAGATCGAAGGCCTGAAGGCCGCCTACGAGGAAAAGCGCCAGGCGCTGGTCCTGGCTCGAACGGACCGGGAATACGCCGAGCGGGAGCTCAAGCGCCAGCAGGGGCTGGCCGACAGGAACCTGACCTCGGACGCGGAGCTGGATCGCGCACGGCATGCCGCGTCAAAGGCCCGGGACCAGGCAAGCCTCGCGGAGAAGGCGCTCGCACGGGTCGGCGCCGAACTGGGCGGCGATCCGGACCGGCCCGTGGAGCAGTTTCCCGGCTACCGCCAGGCAAGGGCCGCCCGGGAAAAGGCGGCGCTGGACCTGAAACATACGATGGTGCGCGCCCCGTTCGCCGGCAAGGCCGAAAAGACGCCGGAACCCGGCCAGTACGTGCAGCCGGGCAGACCCGCGATGGCGCTGGTATCCGCGCACCGGATCTGGGTGGAAGCCAACTTCAAGGAAACCCAGCTCACGAAAGTGAAACCCGGTGAACCCGCAAGCATCGAGGTGGACACCTACCCCGGGCGCCGGTGGTCGGGCCACGTGGAAAGCATCAGCCAGGCCACCGGCGCGGAGTTCTCCGTGCTGCCGCCGCAAAACGCCACGGGCAACTGGATCAAGGTTGTCCAGCGAATACCGGTGCGCATTGCCATCGACCCGGCGGCCGGCGGTCCGGTGCTGCGCGCCGGAATGAGCACCCACGTCACCGTCGACACCGGCCACACTCACCGCCTGCCCGGATTCCTGCGCGCGGTGGTTTCCTGGTTCGGCGGCAACGGTGAAACCATAGCGGAGCGATGACCGAGCCCGGCTCGGCCCGGCACCGAGGCCTGATCACCGTCTCCATCATGCTGGCGACGGTGATGCAGGTGCTGGACATGACCATTGCCAACGTTGCCCTGCCGCACATGCAGGGCAGCCTCTCGGCGACCCAGGACCAGATCGCCTGGGTGCTCACCTCATACATCGTGGCCGCGGCCATCATGACCCCACCCACGGGCGTTCTGGCGGCGCGATTCGGTCGGCGAAGGATATTCGTCGTAGCGGTCACGGGCTTCACGCTGGCCTCCATGCTTTGTGGCGCCGCCCAGTCCCTCGACGAACTGGTCCTGTTCCGGCTCGTCCAGGGCGCCTTCGGCGCCGGCCTGGTTCCCTTGTCGCAGGCGGTGCTGCTGGATACCTTTCCGCGGGAGCGCCACGGTTCGGCCATGGCCATGTGGGGCGTGGGCGTGATGCTCGGGCCCATTCTGGGACCCACCCTGGGTGGGTACCTCACCGAGGTCTACAACTGGCGCTGGGTGTTCTACATCAACCTGCCGTTCGGAACGCTCGCCCTGCTCGGCCTGCTCGCCTTCGTCCCGGAAACCGAGCGAAACAGGTCACGGCCCTTCGACTGGTTCGGATTCGCGCTGCTCAGCATCTGCATCGGTGCCTTGCAGTTGATGCTGGACCGCGGCCAGCAGAACGACTGGTTCGCCTCCGGCGAGATCGTCACCGAGGCGGTCATGGTGGGCCTCTTTCTCTACCTGTTCCTGGTGCACATGTTCACAGCCCGCCACCCGTTCATCGAACCGGGACTGTTCAGGGATCGCAACCTGGCGGTAGGCCTGTTCTTCATTTTCATCCTGGGCGTGATCCTGCTCGCCACCCTGGCACTGCTGCCCCCCTACCTGCAGAACCTGATGGGCTATCCAGTGCTCACCGCGGGGCTGGTGCTGGCCCCGCGCGGGTTGGGCACGATGACGGCCATGCTGATCGTGGGCCGGCTCAGCGGCCGGGTGGACATGCGCAAGCTCGTGCTGCTGGGACTCGCCCTCACCGCACTTTCCCTGTGGGAGATGTCCAACTTCAACCTCCAGGTGAGCCAGTGGACGGTGGCTCGCACCGGCATCACGCAGGGTCTGGGCCTGGGATTCATCTTCGTGCCGCTTTCCACCATCGCGTTCGCCACCCTGGCGCCTGCGCTTCGCAACGAGGGGACGGCCATGTTCAGCCTGATGCGCAACATCGGCAGCAGTATCGGCATCTCCCTCATGGTCACCCTGCTCGCCCGGCACACCCAGATGAACCACGCCGCCCTGGCGGAGCACATCACTCCCTTCGGGCCGGCCGCGGCCGGGGGATTGCCCGGACCCTGGTCCCTGGACAGCGCAACCGGCCTGATGGCGCTGAACGCGGAAATCACCCGACAGGCCTCCGCGATCGGCTTCCTGGACGATTTCAAGCTGATGATGTGGGTGGTGATCGCCTCCGCTCCGCTGTTGCTGGTACTCAGGCGGCCCTCCCGGGATCCCGCGACCAGCCCATAAAAAAGGTTCATCGCGGAATTCCGGGGCTTCAAGTGGCACTTTCCAGGCCAGAGTGGGCAGAGGTGCGGCGGATCCTTTCGAGAACGCCGTGAATACCTCCCTGTAGGCTCCGACGCCGCCGTCCTGGCGGCGACGGTCTCGCCAGGACCCGCCGCACCCTCCGCTCGTGAAGTGCGCGATACAGCGGGTGTGGGAGGACCGGGCTCGGGACCGTCTGCAGCAGGGATGCTGCAGTCGAGCCCCCAGGGATGGGTCCACGGCGTGTCCCGAAGCCGGTCCTCGCTCACCCGCCATCGCTCCCGGAATTCCGCGATGAACCCAAAAAAAGCCGCTCCGGGGAGCGGCTTTCCAAGAGGCCCTGTGAGGGCGGCGTCAGTCCGCCGCGGCCCCGGCCGAATCCGGCCGGTCCACCAGTTCCACGTAGGCCATGGGCGCGGCGTCGCCGGCCCGGAAGCCGCATTTCAGGATGCGCAGGTAGCCACCGGGACGGGACTTGTAACGCGGACCCAGCTCGCCGAACAGCTTGCCCACGGCCTCCTTGTCGCGCAGCCGGTCGAAGGCCATGCGCCGCTGCGGCGCGCCGTCTTCCTTGGCGAGCGTGATCAGGGGCTCGGCGACCCGGCGCAGCTCCTTGGCCTTGGGCAGCGTGGTCTTGATGAACTCGTGCCGAATCAGGGACGCCGCCATGTTGCGGAACATGGCCTGGCGATGACTCGAGGTTCGATTCAGTTTGCGGCCGGATTTGCGGTGACGCATGGTGATTACCCTTTAGACCCAGGAGCGGCGTCAGGCAGACGCCCGCTCTTTCTCCTTCAGACTCTCGGGCGGCCAGTTGTCCAGCTTGGTGCCCAGCGAGAGGCTGTGCTTGGCGAGCGCGTCCTTGATCTCGGTGAGCGACTTCTTGCCCAGGTTGGGCGTCTTCAGCAGCTCCACCTCGGTACGCTGGATCAGGTCGCCGATGTAGTAGATGCTCTCCGCCTTCAGGCAGTTGGCCGAGCGGACCGTAAGCTCCAGGTCGTCGATGGGCTTGAGCAGCACCGGATTGATCTCCGCCGCCGCGGCCTCTTCCTCACCAGCTTCCTTGCCCTTCAGGTCCACGAACACCGAAAGCTGCTCGTGAAGGATGTTGGCTGCCAGGCGAACGGCTTCCTCCGGGCTGATCGTACCGTTGGTCTCGACGTCCAGGATCAGCTTGTCCAGGTCGGTACGCCGTTCGACGCGCGCCGCCTCCACGTGGTAGGCCACGCGCCGCACCGGGCAATAGGACGCATCGAGCTGGAGGCGTCCGATGGGGCGCGACTCCTCCTCGTCGGTCTCCCGGGCCGTGGCCGGCTCGTAGCCCATGCCACGCTGCACCTTGAGGCGCATGGTCAGCTTGCCCTCCTTGGTCAGGTGGCAAAGCACCAGGTCCGGATTCATGATTTCCACGTCGTGATCCGCCTGGATGTCGCCCGCGATCACGGTCCCAGCACCTTCCTTGCTCAGGGTCAGCACGTGTTCGTCGCGGCCATGCATCTGGATGGCCACTTCCTTGAGGTTGAGCAGCAGCTCGAGTACGTCTTCCTGCATGCCCTCGACGGTGGTGTACTCATGGAGCACTCCGTCGATTTCCACCTCGGTGATGGCGCAGCCGGGAATGGAAGACAGCATCACCCGGCGCAGGGCGTTGCCCAGTGTGTAGCCAAATCCACGCTCCAGCGGCTCCAGCGCGACCTTGGCGTGGAGCGGCGTGAGCGCCTTGACGTCAACCGTGCGCGGTTTCAGCAATTTTGAAACGGCACCTGCCATGAATGTCCCTCTGGAATAAGTTCCGATTACTTCGAATAGAGCTCGACAACGAGGTGCTCATTGATGTCCGAGGACAGATCTCCGCGATCCGGAACGGACTTGAACACCCCTTCCAACTTCTTCGTATCCACGTCGACCCAGTCCACCGTGCCGATCTGCTGGGACACGGTGATGGCCTCCTGGACGCGCAATTGCTGCTGCGCCTTGTCGCGCAGGCTGATCACGTCTCCCGCGCTCACCTGGTAGGACGGTATGTTGACCGTCTGACCGTTGACCGCCACGGCCTTGTGGCCGACCAGCTGGCGCGCCTGGGCGCGGGTCACGGCGAAGCCCATGCGATAGACCACGTTGTCCAGCCGGGATTCCAGGAGCTGGAGCAGGTTCTCGCCCGTGGAGCCCTTCCGGCGGGCCGCGGTCTTGTAGTAGTTGCGAAACTGGCGCTCGAGGACGCCGTACATGCGGCGGAGCTTCTGCTTCTCGCGCAGCTGCAATGCGTAGTCGGACATGCGCGCGCGGCGGCTGGAGCCGTGCTGCCCGGGCTTCTGCTCAAGCTTGCACTTGGTCTCCAGCGCGCGCACCGGGCTCTTGAGGAACAGGTCCGTTCCCTCCCGGCGTGCCAGTTTGCATTTGGGCCCGATGTAACGTGCCATGTGTCTTTACTCCGAACTAAACCCGACGCTTCTTCGGGGGACGACAGCCGTTATGCGGTATCGGCGTCACGTCCATGATGTTGGTGATCCGGTAGCCGGTATTGTTCAGTGAACGCACCGCCGATTCGCGGCCGGGGCCCGGACCCTTGACCCGCACTTCCAGGTTCTTGACGCCATATTCCTGCGCCGCCTTGCCGGCGCGCTCCGCCGCCACCTGCGCGGCGAACGGCGTGCTCTTGCGCGAGCCGCGGAAACCGGCGCCACCAGAGGTCGCCCAGCTGAGCGTATTGCCCTGGCGATCCGTGATGGTGATGATCGTGTTGTTGAAGGAGGCCTGGATGTGCGCGATGCCATCCACGACCGACTTCTTGATCTTCTTGCGCGGCTTGCCGGCTGTTTTTGCCTTTGCCATGTTCGAAATCTCTGCCTAAAGAGCTGTATTCAGCGCCTGATTGGACGACGGGGGCCCTTGCGCGTGCGCGCGTTGGTCCGCGTGCGCTGGCCGCGCACCGGCAACCCGCGACGATGACGCAGCCCCCGGTAAGTGCCCAGGTCCATGAGCCGCTTGATGTTCATGCCCACCTCGCGGCGCAGGTCGCCCTCGACCACGTAGCTGCCGAGCTCGGTGCGCAGCTTGTCCACCTCGTCCTCGGTGAGGTCGCGGATCAGCGTGTCCGGCTTGACGCCGGCGCCTTCGCAGATCTTCAGCGCGCGGGTGCGGCCCACGCCGTAGATGGACATCAGCCCCACCCAGGCGTGCTTCTGAACCGGTATGTTGACCCCAGCGATTCGCGCCATTTTCCTCGATCTCCTCGCACCCGCCCGTTTAGCGGGCGAAAACAGTAAATTTTATCCCGAATTGGGTGCCGCGAACAACCCCGGACCCGGTAATCGGAACCGGCGGCCGCCGCCGGCCCGGAACCTCATCCCTGCCTCTGCTTGTGCCGCTTTTCCGAGCAGATCACGTAGACCACGCCGCGCCGGCGCACGATCTTGCAGTTGCGGCAGATCTTCTTCACCGAAGCCTGAACTTTCATGTCTGCGTTCCTCCGTCTCAGCGCCCGCGGACCAGGCCCGAGCGGCCGTAACCCTTGAGATTGGCCTTCTTCAGCAGGCTCTCGTACTGGTGGGACATCAGGTGCGCCTGGATCTGCGACATGAAGTCCATCACCACCACCACCACGATCAGCAGCGACGTGCCGCCGAAGTAGAAAGGCACGTTCATGTAAACCACCAGGAAACTCGGCAACAGGCAGACGGCGGTCAGGTACAGGGCGCCCGCGGCGGTCAGCCGCGTGGTGACCCGGTCGATGTACTCCGCGGTCTGGCGTCCGGGCCGGATCCCGGGGATGAAGGCACCCGACTTCTTCAGGTTGTCGGCGGTCTCCTTGCTGTTGAAGACCAGCGCCGTGTAGAAAAAGCTGAAGAAAATGATCAGCGCCGCATAGGTGATCACGTACGCCGGCTGGCCGGGCGACATGGCCGCCGAGAACCGCTGCAGCCAGTGCGTCGCCGCGCCCCCCGTGAACATGGTGGCCATGGTCGAGGGGAACAGGATCAGGCTGGATGCGAAAATCGGCGGAATCACGCCCGACATGTTGAGCTTGAGCGGCAGGTGGGCGCTCTGCGACTGGTAGGCACGGCGCCCGCCGCGCTGCGCGTAGTTGACCGTGATGCGCCGCTGGCCGCGTTCCACGAACACCACGAAGGCGGTCACGCCCAGCGCCAGCGCGGCCAGGAAGAGCACTGAAATGGGACTGAGCTGCCCGGTCCGCGCCAGCTCCAGGGTGCTGCCGATGGCGCGCGGGAAGCTGGCCACGATGCCGGCGAAGATCAGCAGCGAAATACCGTTGCCGACGCCGCGCTCGGTGACCTGCTCGCCCAGCCACATCAAAAAGACGGTCCCGGCGGTCAGGGTAATCATGGCGGTGAACAGGAAGCCGATGCCCGGGTACATGACCACCGGCAGCCCGCCCACGGCGCCCTGCTGCTGGAGCGCGAAGGCCACGCCGATGGACTGGAAGCCGGCCAGCACCACCGTGAAGTAGCGGGTGTACTGGGTGATCTTGCGTCGGCCCTGCTCGCCTTCCTTCTTGAGCTCTTCCAGGGTCGGGATCACCGACGTCATGAGCTGGATGATGATGGATGCCGAAATGTAGGGCATCACGCCCAGCGCGAAAATTGAAAACCGGCCCAGGGCGCCACCGGAGAACATGTTGAACATGTCGATGATGGTGCCGCGCTGCTGGTTCATCAGGGTCACCAGCGCCTCGGGATTCACGCCCGGCACGGGAATGAACGAACCCAGCCGGTAGACGATCAACGCCCCCAGCACGAAGAAAATGCGCTGCCGGAGCTCGGTGAATCGTCCGAGATCCGCCAGCATGCCCGCAGATTGTCCGCCAGTCCGGGCCACTGCCTACTCCACCTTGCCGCCGGCCTGCTCGATGGCCTGGCGCGCGCCCTTCGAGGCGCCCACGCCCTTCAGGGTCACGGCGCGGCCGATTTCCCCGGTGGCGATGACCTTCACCGACTTGACGCGGTCGGCCACCAGGCCCTTTTCCTTCAGGGTCTTGAGATCCACCACGTCAACGTCCAGCCTGGCGAGCTCGTAGAGGCGCACTTCCGCCCGATCGGCGGCACGACGGGACTTGAAGCCGCGCTTGGGCAGCCGCCGCTGCAAAGGCATCTGGCCGCCCTCGAAGCCGATATTCGGATTGCCGCCGGCGCGGGATTTCTGGCCCTTGTGGCCACGGCCCGCGGTCTTGCCCAGACCGGATCCGATGCCGCGGCCAACGCGCTTTGCGCTGGGCCGGCTGCCGGCGGCGGGTTGCAGTTCGTTCAGACGCATGTCCTGAATCCTCTTGGTTCTTCCGTCTCTTGCCCGTTCAGGCCACTTCTTCCACGCGCAGCATGTAGCCGGCGCGGTGTATCAGCCCGCGGTTGGCTGGGGTGTCCTCCACCACCACGCTCTGGTTCATGCGCTTCAGGCCCAGGCTTTTCACCCAGAGCCGGTGCCGGCGCGGCGTCGCCGCCATGGACCGGACCAGGGTGACCCGGATACCGCTGGTGCGCGCCTGCTTTTGCCGCGAAACCGTCTTCTTGCCGCTGGCCTTCCTCGCCGCCGCCTTCCTGGTGACGCGCTTTTTGGCCGGAGCCTTTTTCCTGGCCGGCGCTTTTTTCGCGGGTGCCTTCTTGGCCGGGGCCTTCTTCGAAGGTGCGTTCTTCCTGGCCGGCGCCTTCTTGGCGGCCTTCCTGGCCGGCGCCTTCTTGCTCACCTTCTTCGCGGCGGCCTTCTTGGCAACCTTTTTCTTGCTCTTCTCAGCCATGGTTCGCCAACACCTCTTCCACCGGTTTGCCGCGCTTGGCCGCCACCTGCTGTGGCGACTGGGACTGCTCGAGGCCGCGGATCGTGGCACGCACCAGGTTGATCGGGTTGCGCGATCCCATGCTCTTGGCGAGCACGTCGTGAACGCCGAGCACCTCGAACACGGCGCGCATGGCGCCGCCGGCGATGATGCCGGTACCCTCGGACGCAGGCTGCATGAAGACCTTGGATCCGCCGTGGCGCGCCATTACCGGGTACCACAGCGTGTGACCATTGAGGTCGAATTTCTTCATGTTCTTGCGGGCACGCTCCATGGATTTCTGGATAGCCACGGGCACCTCACGGGCCTTGCCGTAACCGAAACCCACCTTGCCTTCGCCATCGCCCACCACGGACAGCGCGGTGAAGCCGAATTGACGCCCGCCCTTGACCACCTTGGCCACACGGTTGACGGTGATCAGCTTCTCCTGAAGCCCGTCGTTGTCGCGCTCGAAACTCGCCATAGTTCTCTCAATCTCTCAACGAGTGGTTGTCCGTCCCGGATCGCCGGAACGGACGCCAGTTCAAAATTGCAGGCCCGATTCCCGTGCCGCGTCCGCCAGCGCCTTGATGCGCCCGTGATAACGGAAGCCGGAACGATCGAAGGCAACCTCGGTGACGCCGGCATTCTTGGCCTTCTCCGCGATCGCCTTGCCCACGGCCGCGGCGGCATCCTTGTTCTTGCTGTACTTCAGGCCCTTGGCCACGTCCTTCTGCAGCGTACTCGCCGCGGCCAGAACGCGCCCGCCGGCGGGATCGATGAGCTGCGCGTAAATGTGACGCCCCGTCCGGTGCACGGTCAGGCGGTGCTTGCCGAGCTCCCGGATGTGGGCTCGGGCCTTGTGGGCCCGGCGCATGCGTGCGGTTGACTTTGTCATGGCAATGAACCGTTACTTTTTCTTCGCTTCCTTGAGCGAAATACGTTCGTTGGCGTACCTGATGCCCTTGCCCTTGTAGGGCTCCGGCACCCGGAACGCGCGAATCTGCGCGGCGACCTGTCCGACCTGCTGCTTGTCGGAACCCTTGACCACCACCTCGGTCTGGCTGGGCGTCTCGATGCTGATGCCCTTGGGCACGTCGAACGCCACCGGGTGCGAGAAACCCAGGGTCAGGTTGAGCTTGTCGCCCTGCGCCTGCGCGCGGTAACCCACGCCCACCAGGTTGAGGCGCTTCTCGAAACCCTCGCTGACGCCCACCACCATGTTATTGGTCAGCGCCCGCATCGTGCCGGCCATGGCGCGGGCTTCCTCGTTGCTGGCCTTGAAGTGCAGGACGCCCTCGCCCTGCTCCAGGGAGACCGTCTCGTGGAGGTCGTGGGACAGCTCGCCCTTCGGACCCTTGACCGTGATCCGGCTGCCGTCCTGCCTGACTTCCACGCCCTTGGGCAACTGGATGGGTGCGTTTGCAATGCGCGACATCGTTTCGCTCCTGGATCGATCAGGCCACGTAGCAGAGCACTTCGCCGCCGTGACCGGCCTTGCGCGCGTCCACGTCGGTCATGATTCCCGCCGAGGTGGACACGATGGTGACGCCCAGGCCGCCGCGCACGCGGGGCAAATCGTCACGCCCCCGGTACTGGCGCAGCCCCGGGCGGCTCGCCCGCTGCACGAGGTCGATGACCGGACGCCCTTCCATGTACTTCAGCGCGATTTCCAGCGTCGGCTTGCCGTCATTCTCGTGGACCTTGCAGTCCTTGACGTAGCCTTCGGCCTTGAGCACCTCGGCAATGCCCACCTTGACCTTGGACGACGGCATGGAAACCGTCGCCTTTTCGGTCATCTGCGCGTTGCGGATCCGGGTGAGCATGTCCGCAATGGGATCGGTGACGCTCATCGTTCGTTACACTCCAATCGAATATCGCTTGCCGAGGGTTACCAGCTCGACTTCTTCAGGCCAGGCACGTCGCCGCGCATGGCCGCCTTGCGCAGCATGTTCCGGGCCAGGCCGAACTTGCGGTAGTAACCGCGCGGCCGGCCGGACAGGGCGCAGCGATTGCGCTGCCGCACGGGGCTGGCGTTGCGGGGCAGCTTCTGGAGCCGCTCCTGGGCCTGCATGCGCTCTTCCCGGGATGATTCCGGATTCTTGATGATGGCCTTGAGCTCGGCGCGCTTTTCGGCGTATTTCGCCACCAGCTTCTCGCGCCGGATCTCGCGTTCGACCATTGAAGTCTTAGCCATTGCCTGAACCTTCGCCTTTGACCTAGTTGCGGAACGGGAACTGGAATGCCTCCAGCAGGGCCCGCGCCTCTTCGTCGGTGCGCGCGTTGGTCGTGATGGTCACGTCCATGCCCCGTACCGCGTCCACTTCGTCATACTCGATCTCCGGGAAGATGATCTGCTCCCGGACGCCCATGCTGTAATTGCCGCGGCCGTCGAACGACCGCGAACTCAGGCCGCGAAAGTCCCTGATGCGGGGGATCGCGACGTTGATCAGCCGGTCGAGAAACTCGTACATGCGCTCGCGGCGGAGCGTCACCTTGGCACCGATGGGATAACCGTCGCGGATCTTGAATCCGGCGATCGACTTGCGCGCCTTGGTGATCACCGCCTTCTGGCCGGAGATCTTCTCCATGTCGCCGACGGCGTTGTCGAGAACCTTCTTGTTGCCCACGGCCTCGCCCACGCCCATGTTGAGCGTGATCTTGGTGATCCGCGGCACCTCCATCGGGTTCCCGTACTTGAAGCGCTCCATCAGCTTGGGAACGACTTCCTCGCGATACTTTTCGTGCAGCCTGGCCATTGCCTTACCTTCAGGTATCCAGCACTTCGCCGGTGGAACGGAAGTAGCGCACCTTGCGCCCGTCCTCCAGCGTCTTGAATCCAACGCGGTCGCCCTTCCCGGTCTGCGGGTTGAAGGGCATCACGTTCGAGGCGTTGATGGGCGCCTCGCGCTCAATGATGCCGCCGTTGATCCCACGGTTCGGGTCGGGACGCGTATGGCGCTTCACCAGATTCACGTTCTCCACCAGCACGCGGTTGTTCGGGTAGACGCGCAGAACACTACCCCGCCGGCCCCGGTTCTTGCCGCTGATCACGATGACCTCATCGCCTTTCTTGATCCGGTTCATCACAGCACCTCCGGGGCGAGGGAGACGATCTTCATGAACTTCTCCGTGCGCAGTTCGCGGGTCACCGGCCCGAAAATACGCGTGCCGATAGGCTCCAGCTTGTTGGTCAGCAACACCGCGGCGTTGCCGTCGAAGCGGATCACCGAACCGTCCGAACGGCGCACGCCCTTGCGGGTGCGCACCACCACCGCGTCGTAAACCTCGCCCTTCTTGACGCGGCCGCGCGGAATGGCGTCCTTCACGGTGACCTTGATCACGTCGCCAATGTTAGCGTAGCGGCGCTTCGAACCGCCCAGCACCTTGATACACTGCACCTTGCGGGCGCCGCTGTTGTCCGCCGCATTGAGCACCGTCTGCATCTGGATCATTGTTCGATCTCCGGCAGGGCCTCGGACGACAGCGCCTCGGGATCCAGGTCGGCAACTTTCTCCGGGCGCTCCACGAGCCGCACCACGCGCCAGCTCTTGCTCTTGGAAACGGGCCGGCACGGCGCGATGCGAACGATGTCGCCCTCGCGATACTCGTTGTTCTCGTCGTGCGCGTGGATCTTCGACGAGCGACGGATGTACTTGCCGTATAGCGGATGTTGCACGCGGCGTTCCACCAGCACGGTCACCGTCTTGTCCATGCGGTCGGAGACGATCGTGCCGCGCAGCGTGCCGGTACGGCTCTGCTGCGGCTTCGCTTCCGCCACGGTCTGGATGTCCTCACTCATGCCTGTTCACCCGCCTGCTTCTTCTGGTTCAGCACGGTCTTGATCCGTGCGATGTCCCGGCGTACGCGCTTCAGGTTGTGCGGCTGGCTGAGTTGCCCGCTGCCGCGCTGCATGCGCAGGTTGAAGCGCTCCCTGAGCAGCTCGTGCAGCTCCTCGCCGAGCTCCTTTTCCGACTTGTTGCGCAGTTCCGAGGCTTTCATCACACCACCTGTCGGCTGACGAAGGACGTCTTCATCGGCAGCTTGGCCGCCGCGAGACGGAACGCCTCACGCGCCACGTCCTCGGAAACGCCCTCGATTTCATAAATCATCCGCCCGGGCTGCACCGGCGCCACCCAGAACTCCACGTTGCCCTTGCCCTTGCCCATGCGGACCTCGACGGGCTTGCGGGTCACCGGCTTGTCCGGGAACACCCGGATCCAGATCTTGCCGCCGCGCTTCACGTGCCGGGTAATGGCACGGCGCGCGGCCTCGATCTGGCGCGCGGTCAGGAATCCCCTGTCCGCCGCCTTCAGGCCGTACTCGCCGAAGCTCACGCGGTTGCCGCGCGTCGCCAGGCCACGGTTGCGGCCCTTCTGCTGCTTCCGGAATTTCGTCTTGTTCGGCTGTAGCATCTCTTACCGCTCCGTCACTGGGCGCCGGGGCGGTCGCCCGGACCTTCGTGGGGCTGTTCGTAGAGGTCGAACACCTCGCCCTTGTAGATCCACACCTTGACGCCGATGACGCCGTAGGTGGTCTTCGCTTCCGCGAAACCGTAGTCCACGTCGGCGCGCAGCGTGTGCAGCGGCACGCGCCCCTCGCGGTACCACTCGGACCGCGCGATCTCGGCGCCGTTCAGCCGGCCGCCCACGTTCACCTTGATGCCGAGCGCCCCGAGCCGCATGGCGTTGCCGACGGCGCGCTTCATGGCGCGCCGGAACATGATTCGGCGCTCGAGCTGCTGGGCGATGTTCTCCGCCACGAGCTGTGCGTTCAGCTCCGGCTTGCGCACCTCGGACACGTTGATATGGGTCGGCACGCCCATCATGTCGGACACCGTGCGGCGCAGGCGCTCGATATCCTCGCCCTTCTTGCCGATCACGATGCCGGGCCGCGCGCTGTAGATGGTGATGCGCGCGGTCTTGGCCGGCCGCTCGATCTGCACGCGGCTCACGGCGGCGTGCTCCAGGCGCTTCTTGATGTAGTCGCGCACCTTCAGGTCCGTCTTCAGGTAGTCCGCAAAGTCCTTGCGCTCCGCGTACCACTTGGCCGTCCAGTCCGTGGAGATGCCAAGACGGATTCCGGTTGGATGTACCTTGTGTCCCATGTTTAGTTCGCTAGCCTTGTGTGCAGGAGCCCGCGGAAGCGGGTGACAATCGCGCCCTTCCGGACGCTCCTACAGTTCAATTCGTTGCCCGTCGCTCAGTTCCACCGTGATGTGGCTGGTGCGCTTCAGGATTCTCGCGCCCCTGCCCTTGGCGCGCGCCCGTCCCCGCTTCAGCGTGGGGCCCTCGTCCACGAAAACGGCGCTCACCTTGAGCTCGTCGATGTCGGCGCCCTCGTTGTGCTCGGCATTGGCGATCGCCGAAAGCAGCACCTTCTTGACCAGGCGCGCGGCCTTCTTGGTGCTGAAGGACAGCACCTGTTCGGCCTGATCCACCGGCATGCCGCGCACCAGATCGGCCACCAGCCGCACCTTCTGCGCCGAGATGTCCGCGTTTCTATGACGTGCCTCAACCCGCATTCCAGTGCTCCTTACTTCGTCTTCCGGTCGCCGGAATGCCCCTTGAACGTCCGGGTCGCGGCGAACTCGCCCAGCTTGTGGCCAACCATGTTCTCGTTGATCAGGATCGGCACGTGCTGGCGCCCGTTGTGTACGGCAATTGTCAGCCCGACCATGTCCGGCATGACCATGGAGCGACGCGACCAGGTCTTGATCGGACGCTTGCTGTTGGTCGCCACCGCTTCCTCCACCTTCTTCTTGAGGTGGACGTCGATGAACGGGCCTTTACGGACTGAACGTGGCATCTATTCGTTCCTCGAATGCTTATCGCTTGCGCCGACGGAGGATCATTCCGCTCGTGCGCTTGTTGTGACGCGTCTTGTAGCCCTTGGTGGGCTTGCCCCAGGGGCTTACCGGATGACGGCCGCCGGAGGTACGGCCCTCGCCGCCGCCGTGCGGGTGGTCCACCGGGTTCATGGCCACGCCGCGCACCGTGGGCCGGAAACCCCGCCAGCGCTTGGCGCCGGCCTTGCCGAGCTTGCGCAGGTTGTGCTCCGGGTTGCTCACCTCGCCGATCACGGCGCGGCAAGACGCCGGCACCCGGCGCATCTCGCCGGAACGCAGCCGCAACGTCGCCCACGCGCCCTCGCGGGCCACGAACTGCAGCGACGTGCCGGCGCTGCGGGCGATCTGCGCGCCCTTGCCGGGGCGCATTTCCACGCAGTGCACCTGCGTGCCCACGGGAATGTTGGTGAACGGCAGGGCGTTGCCCGGCCGGATCGCGGCGTCGGTGCCGGAGCGGATCTGATCGCCCACCGCCAGGCCGCGGGGCGCGATGATATAGCGACGCTCACCGTCGGCGTAGAGCACCAGCGCGATGTTCGCGCTGCGGTTCGGGTCGTACTCCAGGCGCTCCACGCGGGCGTTGATGCCGTCCTTGTCGCGCTTGAAGTCGATCACCCGGTAATGCTGCTTGTGGCCGCCGCCACGGTGCCGGGTGGTAATCCGGCCGTGGTTGTTGCGCCCGCCCGACTTGCTCTGCTTCTCGAGCAGCGGCGCAAAGGGCTTGCCCTTGTGCAGCCCGGGGGTGACCACGCGAACCTGGCCGCGTCGTCCCGCCGATGTGGGTTTGCTCTTTACCAGTGCCATTTCTTCGCTCGCTTCGCTCGCGTTCGCGGCGGGGACGCCGCTCCTGCATCACCTTTATGATCCCTACCGGCGCGGCCGTGAACCTAGGCCTCGGCGCCGCCCATGACGTCAATGGTCTCGCCCTCGGCGAGACGCACGTAAGCTTTCTTCCAGCCCGGCCGCCGCCCTGAAATCATCCGGAAGCCCTTGGCCTTTCCGGGAGTGTTGAGGATGCGCACGTTGGCGACCTTCACCTCGAACAGTTCCTCGACGGCCTTCTTCACTTCCGCCTTGTTGGCGTCCCGGCTGACCTCGAAAACGTACTGGTTGTCCGCGTTCAGCCGCGCCGACTTCTCGGATACGTGCGGTGACTGGATCACCTTGAGCAGGCGCTCGCTGTTCATGACAACCACTCCTGAATCTTTTCCACCGCGGCCACGGTGACCACGACCTTGTCCGCGCCCACCAGGCTCACCGGATCCATCCCGGCGGTGCCCGTCACCTGAACGCGTGGCAGGTTGCGCGTCGCCAGGGTCAGGTTCGCGTCCGGCTCGTCCACGACGATGACGAAGCGCCCCTGGCCGAATTCGGCCAGCTTCGCGGCCGCCTTGGCCGTCTTGGGCTCGTCCAGCTTGAAGTCCGGCACTACGACCAGGCGCTCCTGGCGCACCAGCTCGGAGAAGATCGCGCTCATGGCGCCCCGGTACATTTTCCGGTTGACCTTCTGGTCGAACTTGCGCGGGCGCGCCGCGAACGTGGCTCCACCGCCTCGCCACAGCGGGCTGCGAATGGTGCCGGCGCGGGCCATGCCCGTGCCCTTCTGCCGCCACGGCTTGCGGCCGCCGCCGCGCACGTCGGACCGGTTCTTCTGGGCCTTGGTGCCGGCGCGCGCCCCGGCCAGGTAGGCCGTGACCACCTGGTGCACCAGGTCCTCGTTGAACTCGCGTGCGAAGGCGCTCTCGGACACCTTCACCCTGTTCTTGCTGCCTTGAACTGCCAGTTCCATGTTCAGAATCCTCAGCTGGCCTTCGCGCGCTTCACGGACGGCCGGATGATCAGGTCCGCTCCCGGCGCGCCCGGCACGGCGCCCCGGATCATGATCAGGTTGCGCTCGGTGTCCACGCGCACCACTTCCAGGTTCTGGATCGTGGCGCGCGCATTGCCCATCTGGCCGGCCATCTTCTTGCCCGGGAACACGCGGCCGGGCGTCTGGCATTGCCCGATGGAGCCCGGCGCGCGGTGCGACAGCGAGTTGCCGTGGGTAGCGTCCTGGGTCCGGAAGTTGTGACGCTTCACCGTGCCGGCGAAGCCCTTGCCGCGGCTCACGCCGCTGACGTCCACCATCTGGCCGGACTCGAACTGCTCCACGGTGATCTGGCCACCCACCTCCAGGTCAGCGCCCTCGTCGCCCGGCAACCGGAATTCCCAGAGGCCGCGACCCGCGTCCACCTTGGCCTTGGCGAAATGGCCAGCCTGCGCCTTGTTGAGCAGCGACTGGCGCTTCTCGCCCACCGTGACCTGGACGCCACGGTACCCGTCGCGCTCCGGATCCTTGATCTGCGCTATGCGGCAGGGGCCGGCCTCGACCACGGTGACCGGCACCGACGAGCCGTCCTCGCCGAAGATCCGGGTCATGCCGCACTTGCGTCCAATGATTCCGATGGTCATTTGTCTCGCTCGCTATGCTCGCTTACGTGAGACGTCAGACGTGAAACGGGGCAAACGATTTCTCGTCTTCCGTCATTCGTCTTCCGTTTCACGTCAATACAGTTTGATCTGCACGTCCACGCCGGCCGCCAGGTCCAGCTTCATCAGGGCATCCACCGTCTTGTCGTTCGGATCGACGATGTCCATCAGCCGCTTGTGCGTGCGGATCTCGTACTGGTCGCGCGCGTCCTTGTTGACGTGCGGCGAAACCAGGATGGTGTGCCGCTCCTTGCGCGTCGGCAGCGGAATCGGCCCCTTCACGTGGGCGCCGGTGCGCTTGGCGGTTTCCACGATCTCGCTCGCCGAACGGTCGATCAATCGATGATCGAACGCCTTCAGGCGGATCCGGATTCTCTGGTTGCTGGCCATGTTCTTGCTCGCTTCGCTCGCATTCGCGGCTGGAATGCCGCTCCTACATTTCCGTGGGAGCGGCTCTCAGCCGCGCATCCTCACTCGATGATCTTGGACACCACGCCGGCGCCCACCGTGCGGCCGCCCTCGCGGATCGCGAACCGCAGTCCTTCTTCCATCGCGATCGGCGCAATCAGGCTCACCTTCATCTGCACGTTGTCGCCCGGCATCA
>Ga0209918_1000051_pt1 | contig 91063 bp, 84 predicted proteins | sample SalPonD_shore_MG_FD_185712 | JGI IMG/M metagenome (GOLD analysis project Ga0209918, IMG submission 185712) | Salt pond soil microbial communities from South San Francisco under conditions of wetland restoration - Salt Pond MetaG... | ecosystem: Environmental > Aquatic > Marine > Intertidal zone...
AGAAGATAGGAAAATTAGGAGCGGGATTTATATTATTTTCAGCAATTGAATCAGATGGTACGTTTAGTGGTCCGGATTTCAAAAATATTGAAAAGATGGTAAATTTAGTATCAACTCCTATCCTCGCAGCAGGGGGGATAAGAAATGAAGAAGATTTAGATAAATTATATGATATTGGGGTGCATGGAGCTATTATTGGGAAAGCGTTCTATGAAGGAAAAATTGATCCCCTAATAATGAAAAAATCTAAATATAAAAATGAAAATGTATAAAGAATATATATACTAAAAGTCAAAAAACTAAAGGATTATAATATAATGTTAGAGTCAATTTTTGAACCCTATCTTTTTATACTACTAATGGCTTTTATTTTAGGTTTTCTACATACAATCTTACCTTGTGAAGATAAAGCTATTTTTCTCTTTTGGTCCTTGGGAATTTCAAAAACTCCAAAAAAAAGTTTTCTTATCTTAGCATTATATGGGTTTGGGTTAATATCAGCAAATTTAATAATCGCTGGAGGTCTTATTTTTATTACTGTCGTACCATTTTTTTTCGGATTACCCATTCCCAATTCTAATACAATTAATTTCTTAGGGGCATTATCATCAATCATAGCAGCTCTCGTGCTTTTATTGGTTATTATAAAAGGAAGGTATATGCCTCATAATATTTCTGAAAATGAACTCCCTTCTCAAATGAATTGGGAGAAACCTAAAACACCATATATATTCGGAATACTTGCTGGATTCGCTCCCTGTATCTTTGAATTTATTATATATACACAGTGTATACAATATACGATTAGTGAAGGCTTCCTATTAGCCTTAATGATAGTCTTTATGTTCTCTTTGGGTACTTTTATTGGATTATTCCCTTTAGCGTTAGCGAAACTTGGGACATCTCAGATATTCAAAAAAAGAGCAAAAAAGAAAAATAGAATTCTATACGCTATGACGATTATTATAATTGTATTTAATGTAATTGTAATGATATTAAGTGTTTTAGAAATTACAATATTTCCAGTTACAGAAATTTCTACCCCTTAAAAAAATAATAAATCATAATTACAAATTTAAAATTTTAAGGAATATTTTGCTATTAGATTGACTTTTATAGAATAATTATCTTTATTTCTATAGTAAAAAATATCGGTCTAATAAAGATTTTTTATAAATAAAATCTGTTAAAAAATTAATAAAGAAATAATTATAGATAGGGGCACGAAAAATTATGAAATGTCTTTTTTGTGAAAGTGAAGATATTGAATTTACCTGTGAAAAATGTAGTTCTAGTTTTTGTATTAATCATATGGCTACTACAGAACAATGGGAATGTAAGAAACATAACGTAAAGTATTCAAAAGCAAAAGCATCTGAAACTAATTATCGTTGTACTGTAGTGGAGGATAGTAAATGCCCTGAATGTGAATCTTTACTTCAACTAGATAAACTTTCTTCAGGCCAATATTATCTGCAATGCACAAATTGCTCCTGGAATTCATATCTGAATACACCAGGATTATTTTTTGCTTCTAAAGATAAATTAGCAAGAGAAGCAAATAGATATGGTTTAATTGAGGGTTTCAGATTATGCGGAAAAAAATTAAGCCATTATGAAGGTAAGGAAATCTGTCCTAAATGCTTTTTGGATTTATTAATGCGTTCTTCTATTACAAATTTTTCTACGGTAACAAGTTCATTTAATATACAAGAAGATCAAATGGTTAAATTAATCGAAAAATATCTTAATGAAGAACGAATTTACGGTATTTTAGATAGAAAAAATAAGATGTTTTATTATATCCCTCCTGATATTAAGGAAAAATTGTTGGGCAAATTCAATGATGAGGGCATTATTAAAGTAGCAGATATTGCGATAATGTTGGATATGAGTTCAGAAATAGCGTTAAAAATAATTTATAAAATTATATCAAAATATCAAATAAAGGGTTCATTCGCTTTAGATAAAAAAACATATTATACTCAAAAATATATCACATCAACCACCATTAAAAGCATTAATAAGGAAGGACGAATAAGTTTAAAGGATTTAGCTGACCAGTTTAATATTCCAAAAGATTTAATGAAATCATTTTGTGTAAATTTAATGAGAACGGATGAAATTTCCGCCTTTTTTGCTGATCGAGGGAATGAGATAATTACCTCAGATCAAATTTATATAGAAATCTTGAAATATGCTGATGATCATGGGAAGTTCGAATTGAAAAAATTAGCAGACGAATTAAAAATTGCAATTGAATTAGCGCGTCGAAGTATTCATGATTTGATAAAAAATGGGAGATTAAAGGGAATATTTACGCAACGACGGGAATTTATTACAGAAAAACATCTTGAAAAGCGTATAAAAGAAATAGCAAAAGCATATAGAACGATGCCACTCAAAGAATTATCTAATAGAACTGGGGTGACTGAATCCAGTATAGAGGAAATGTTAGCTCAATTGATTGGAAAAGGTGAGATTGATGGGTACATTGATATGGCTAAGAAGCTTTTTGTAGCTTATAGTGTTTCATCTGTTCGGCAATATTCTCCTGCTAAAGATAAAGAGAAAATTCATCATGAAGATGAAGATAAAATTGAAGTCGTACGGGAATATGATTTTGTTGGAGGTCAGGTTCGATTCAAGGTCGTTATTCGAAATAATAGCAGCATGGCTATAAATAATGTGAAAGTAATATTGGATGCACCATCAAGTTATAAAATAAAAGAACCTATGATAAATGTTCCTGTGATTGAAAGTGGGAATTCGAGAGGTGTAGATTTTTATATTGAGCCTAAAGAATGTGGTATCTCTAATATTAGCGGAACAGTAATTTATAAAAATGCAAAAGGGAAACAAACCTCAATTCCAGTTAGGAAAAAGGAAGTTCAAATAAAATGTCCATTAGTATGCACTTCTTTATCAACAATGGAGGATTGTCAGACAGCTATTTCATCTCTCCCTAATGATGCGCGAGCCTTTTTAATTGCTGATTTAGATCCACGCCTCGCCTTTAGAGCTGCAATTAGAGCACTAAAAAACTTTGAAACGAGTATGATTACATCCCATGAAGATGCAGAAAATCACAAAAGTTATCGTGCTGAAGCATGGTTTTGTTCTGAAGCAAAGGTTACAGGTGGACGAATAGTTACTCGAATTTATGTTTCTGAGTCTAATCAATCCTTAGAAGTTAGAGTGTGGTGTGCAAATCCAGGGCAGTTGACAGGATTCCTCGCAAAAGTAATTGAGATTTTATTTGAAGAAATTAATATAATTAGAAAAATAAGAGCAGATGAGAGAGAGAAAACGATCGATGTTATGGCTATAACGCAAAATCTTGCGGAAATAAGCGATTATTGTATGTTGAAATGGAAGGCACTTAACATTCGTACTAAGCTTCATGATACGTTTGTCAGACTTAGAAAAATATTAGGAGATGATAACCCTATATTAGGACGGATTGAGTATTGGCTAACGGTATTAAATAAATATGAGAAAGATGAAAGTATATCAGATGACGACGCAGAGAAACTTGGTGATGATGTTGAGAAATTCAAAAATGTGTTAGCTCGTTCAATCCAGCTTTAATTTTCTTTTTTTAGATTTTATCAAATGAATTTAATATATACTAGTAAGATTATTTAATAAGAATATAATTTAGGATATTAATAAGAAATATATTGATTTATTTTAGATGTGAATATTATGCCTATTATTTCTATATCCATAAATGAGAGCATTAAAAGATTCATAAATAAGCTAATTTCTAAAAATCAATATGATAATAGATCAAAATTGGTCCGAGATGCGTTAGTAAGATTAATGTCTACGGTTGATGCTGAAAGTATTGATTCTGAAGGAGAAGCAGAAAAGATAACAAAAAAAATCAACGGAAATATAATGTTTATAATTCCAAATGATTATAATGTGTTGAAAAAAATAAATAAAATTGAAACAGTCTTTAAAAAGTGTATTGTGAGTAGAACTCAGCATTATATGCGAGAAAAACTAACAATCTTTATGGTATATGAGGGATATCTTCAAGACTTCCATAAATTAGCAGTAGAAATTAATTCAATCAACGAGCTTAAAAACTTTCGATATCTAATTGTAAACTAAAAAGGATTATATGCTATTTTTTACTCGGGAACAAATCTAAAAGTAGATAGCCCGGCACGGATTCGAACCGTGGTCCTAGGATTCAGAGTCCCAAATGCTTGGCCGTTCTGCACGATATATACTCATATATCGTTCTACACCACCGGGCTACCTATATCTAGTTAACGTATTATAAAATTTAAAATAATTAAAAAAGGTAATTAATTTTTTGAAAAATTAAGCACTATTGTTCTAATATATAGGTTTTATTCTCCAGTAATTATGTTATTTTTATATTAATAACTAACCTTTTAGGATAAGATTATCTATGAAAATTAATATCTAAATAACCTAATTTGAATATAATCATAATGTATGATTTATTGCCAAAAGTAAAAACTAGTAAAAACACTGAAGAAACTTTTGAACCGAAGCGCATTTATAATAGTTTAATCGAAGAAACTAATTTGACCCCCCAAGAGGCAAATGAAGTTGCTATTGAATTGACTAGAAGAGTTATTGCCTATAAGATTAAAGTGTTAACTTCACCTGAAATTAGAGAAATTATCTGCTCGATTCTCTTAGAAAAGGGATATGGTAAAGCTAGATTTATGTACACAAGGTTGGGATTACCATTTTATGATTTTGATAAGCTTATTACTTCTACTAAGAAAGAGAAAACTGATGAACCACAGATCTTTGAAAAAATTGAAGGAAAAATAAACGAAGAAATAAGAAAACAGAGAGTATACAATCAAATGAAATTTGAATATGAAGAAATTAATAAGATTATTAAAAATATTAAGAAATAATCCTGTTGCTTCTTGTTTAATAAATCATATATATAAACTGGTTAATTTGATTTAGAATTCATTTATTAATACCTCTTAGATTTAATAGATAAATTTTTATAGATTGATATTTTTTACATTAAATGGTGGATGTAAGTTAAAACATATAAGAGGATTTATCCATTTCAGCTAATAAACTTATTCTTTTAAACCCCGTGAGAACTAGGATTAAATAGCTTGGTTCCGGGAAACTGAAAACCCCGATGCTGGAATGGTTCAAAATTACTTATATCCTCTTTTACATCCACCATCTATTTAACATCATGTAATACATTGATATTACAATATATATTTAACTTGAACTAATCAATCTGTGGAGTTCTAATACCACCGTATAGTTTCTCAAATCTCTGATATTCTAATTAAATAATTTATAAAATGTAGTTGGAACGTAATCTCGCTAAGTTCTTTTATTGGTGCAATTATATTAAATTTTGAATTTTTAAACTCATAGAAAAAGGTTTATCCAAACTTAATTTCAATTGCATCATAAGGGCATTCCTCGAGACATTTTAAGCAAGAATTACATTCACCTTCACCTGTGAAGAATTCAAAAGGTTCATCTAAAATTCTTATTTGTTTTGGGCAAACTTTTTCGCAGATTCCACAATCTTGACGACCTACACATCTTACTGGGCTTCTTGATAATTTTATAAAGGAATATGGACTAATCACTGATGAGAGCCCGCCAAAAGGGCAAATATATCTACAGTAAAAACGAGGGTACCAAACTGACAAAATTAATATGATCAAAAAGAAAAAGAATAAAAGAAATGTCCATATATCTGAGAAAATCGGCGTTAGTCCTCCTGTTTGCCAAATATCTGCGATAAGATCTGGGAGTGTAACAAATATAAATTCAGAGAGTGAAAAAAATCCAAATGGTTTTTGAGCAAACTCTCCTAAATTATTACTAAATTCTATATAAAAATTCGTATCAGTATATTTTGAAATCCCTAATGGTAAGATAATAACAATCAATAATATTACTAAGAAATATTTAATTTTTAACAGGGAATTATGTGTGCTAGTTTTCAAACTCTTTTTCTTAATAGGTAATGCAGCTAATCCGTCTTGTATTGTTCCTATAGGACATAGCCAACCACAACTAAATCTGCCCGTAAATAAGATTACAAGAACAAAAATTGCGATCAGTAATAAGGGAAAGATCCCTTGCGCAAGCGAATAAAAGATATATTCAAGAATACCAGAACCCTCTGAGAGGGGATTCCTAGGTGAATTGATTATAGGAAGTACCTTTACAAGAGGGTCTAAACTTAAAAGATTAATATTAAATATCCATTCAATGATAATATAATTTACAAATAGAAAAGAGATTATTTGCACAATTCTTCGGGTAATTGTTATTTTATGGTTCTTTGTTTTACTCACTAAGTTCTCACTCAAATATAATCACTAGTTAGAAAATTGATCTATTTTAGACTATAAAATTAAGGTTTTTTAAAAAATTATTGTACTCGGATAAAAAATCAATAGAATTAAAATTAAAATCCCTTCCTATGTTTAATTAACAAACGCACTGAATTCTCAAGAAACCACCATAAAATCCCTATAGGAATACAAATTGCCCAATTGAGACATAAATGTAGAACACATCCTAAACCTTCTAAGCTAACCCCAAATAAACTCGTACATTCATAACTCCCACGAATAGCGATCAAAATCGCAAAATAAAAGGTTTGTGTTAAGAGAATATGGTATGTAGATCTGCCGATAATTGATATGAATTTTTTCACTTTTCCGGTATTTTGTTTAGGAAGAATTTTAATAGCAACTAAAACCAAAAATGCAGAGTATGGAAAGGCTAAAAAATGATAATCTCCTGTGAGAAAGGACACCCCATTAGAATCTAATATCCTAAAATCAAAAAATTGGTATGCTATCAAATATAATAAACTCGGAATGAAAAGTAACCAAATAATAATATTCCGCCAGCTAAATAAGTGAGGATCTCTAGAGATCCACATACCTAAGCCTAAGGCTGATATGTAAGGTAAAACGATAGAGAGAAACGTGTAGGCATAAGAGATATAAGAGTTTAAATCAATAGTACCATCAACAAAAAATTTTACCTTAAATTGGGAATAAAAGATCAAATGCATTCCAATATCAAATGCAAAACAAATCATTAGACTTATGAAAGCTATGAGAGTGTTTTTAGAAAATCCTTTATATATAATTGGTAAAAGTAAAATACTTCCAAACAGTAAGGGAAAGAACCAGCTTCCGGGTCCCCAGAATGGAAATATTCCCAAAAAAAGATGGTCTAATCCATACGGTGAATTTTGATTACTAAACATTGCCTGTAAGTCAAATCCGTAAAAAAAGATCCCAATAAAAGTGGATACTACATAAATGATGAGAAATGGAATGATAAATCGTGTGAATTTTCTAGCCACATAATTCTTATTAAATTCATCTATACCCTTAGATTTATTTGAATTTCCAAAATTAAATCCCACAATTATTAAAAATACCGGAATAGAAATCCTTTCCCATAATTGAACGCCCATAACATCCTTGATTGTCCAAGAGATAGTATGGTCAAAGATCACTAAAAAAATCATCAACGCCTTAAGAAAATCTATTTGAAAAAAATATGAATTCTCTTCAGTAGTAAATGTTCCGTTCTGTTTTTCATTCAATGATAAATCTCAACTATAGAAATTTTGAAAATATAGAATATGGTTATTTTTTATCATTTAAATCTATATTTATTCCTTCAATATTTAACTTATATAAAAGATATAATAGAACGTCCTTATACTGAAAGACTTAAATTAAATAGTTAATGGTTTGAATTACTTAAAGCATCACTCTATTTGCTGGACTATAGAGAAATCAATTTTTTTAAAAAAGAAGAAATAAAGAAATAAAATTTCTAAGATTGACAAACAATATTATAAGTATCTTGTGATTACTTCAAAAGGACTGTTTCTTGGTTTTTAGGAGACTTTGTGGCCTTACGCAATTTCTTATGAATCATCGTGGAGAGTGAGACACACTTGCTTTCTTCTCCATGGTTTGTGATAATCATTTTGGGGCGCGGCTGTATTCGGCGCATGAATTGCGAGATTTGGCTTCGTGAGGAGTGCCCGCTAAAACCTTCAAGCGTAAATATTTGCAAATTCGATTTTACTAATTGAGTACGCCCTTTCTCATCAATATTTTGAAATTCTCTGAATCCTCGTTGGATTCGACTTCCAAGTGTTCCTCTTACTTGGTATGATACAAATATTAACGCATTTTCGGGATTCTCCGCTAAATGTTTAAGATAGTGAACTGAAGGTCCACCAATAAGCATTCCACTCGTAGCCATGATAATACAAGGACCTCCTGTTATCACATCCATACGTTCTTCATATGTATTTACGGTGGTAAAAAAGTCACTTAGAAAGGGATTTTTGCCTTGATGAAGGATCTTTTCTCTTAGATCGCTGCTTAAAAAGTCTGGATTAGCTGTGTGGATAGCAGTGGCTTCTGAAATTAATCCGTCTAAAAAGATAGGGACTTGTTCAATCATACCCTTGGAGATAAATTCTTCAATTACTATGATCAGTTCTTGGGCTCTGCCCACCGCTAACACAGGTATTAACACCTTACCGCCTTTCTTAATAGTGGCGTTAATTATTTGTCGTAATTCGCGCTCAGATTCTTGACGGCTGGGAATTCTATCTTGTGGTCCACCATAAGTAGCCTCAATCAGTAAAGCTTCTACTCGTGGGAATTTTATATTTGCGCGTTCCAATAATCTAGTTTTTTGGAATTTGAAATCTCCAGTATATACAAAATTATAACCTCCTTTCCCGAAATGTAAATGCACCATTGATGATCCTAATATATGGCCAGAATTATGAAGTGTTAATTTGATGTCAGGGGCAATATCAGTGACTTTTCCCCATGATAAGGGGATTGTATGAAGCACCGTATTTTTAACGTCCCGCTTTGAATAAGGGGGATTTGTTCCCTCTCGTTCACAGATTTGTACAAAATCAAGTTGGAGCATTGTAGAAAGATTTCTTGTGGGTAAAGTGCTGTACACTGGACCTCTATAACCATATTTAAATAGAAAGGGGACCATTCCACAATGATCAAGATGAGCGTGAGATACAATCACCGCATCTAAATCTCGAATGTTGAATTCTGGTAAATCAAAAAATGGAAATCGATCAACGGGATTTCCAACATTCAATCCACAATCTACTAAGATATTGCTATCTTTTGTTTGCATTAAGATAGCAGATCTGCCAACTTCTCGAAAGCCTCCTAATGCGGTCATCCTAATATTTAAGTCCTTATATAAAATTGGTCTGTGAATTCGTTTTCCGATTCTGAGAAGAATATCTTTCTGTGTTTGTCGTTCTTTTGCCAACATTCCTCTTATTAGACCAATAGTTCGTGACGCTAATGGAGGTGTCCTAATAGTTCTTGGTTGCCAGAAAGAATTAGCTCGAATTTCTTTTAGATTTACTCCTTTTTTTCCAATAACTATCCCAGGTTTTCCCGATTCAATTATTACTTCTCCGCGAGTGTGATCAAATTCAATTCCTGAAATCTCTGCTTCTTCCCCTACTAAATTACGAATATATTTCTCTGTTTCAGCAGGATCCATTCTTTTATCTACATTCCAACGGATAACAATTCTTTTCCTCATTTTCTTTGCCAATTCTTTGAGGATATTAGATTGTTGGATTAGCTCAACATCAGCACCATTAGAGTCCCCCTTCGAATATACTGCGATTTCTGGGCCCTCAAACTCTATTTCTTGGATCTGAATATCTTCGGGGAGATACTCTCTTATTTCCTTCTTTATTTTATCTAATTCTCGTTCAAAACTCATTGTTATTCATTAAATTGTTAATTTAGACAACAATATTAATCAGTTGAATTCTTTTAAATTATTAAATTCATCTTATTTTGGTTGTTAAATTCTATTCGATATTATATATTCAAAAATAGGTCCCTCGTATACAAAATAATACTTGAAAACCCATCATTTGTAAGTGTTGTTGTTTATATATAAAATACACATATTTAACAAGCAGATGAAAATTCTCCATCAATATAATTGCTATATCTCTGAGAGAATATTTTTGGAGCTTTGGTTTAAAAATCCTTAAGCTCTAGAAGTTGAAAGTAAATTTTAGAATAAAAACCTTTCTATTGTGTTTTAATACTATTATATCATCTTTATGAATCATTTATATGAATATTGATTCTTATACTTAAATTTTAACAGAAAATGAATTGTCGTCTCTCCAATTTAATATGGATTTTTAGCAAGTAGATTATCTTTAAAAATAATTATTAGAATACATTTCAAGGCAGCAGTTTTTCAATATAATACTTTTTTAAAAATAAGAACTTCTATAAGATATATTAAAAAACTTTTATGAAAATGCCGTTATTCAAAATTGGTTGCATAGCTTCTGGGAGTGGTTCAAATTTTGAAGCAATTGTAGAAGCAACTGAGTCTGGTATTTTACGAGGGAAAGCCGAAGTAAAAGTGCTAATATGCAATAAACCAGAAGCATATTGTATGAAAAGAGCGGAAAAGCATAATATTCCTTATGTCTTAATTGAATCAGATAGACATAAGGGTACTAGAGAAGAATTTGACCAGAAACTGATAAATGTATTGAAAGAGTATGATTGTGAATTAATTGCTCTTGTTGGATATATGAGATTAGTGAGTGGACTTTTTATAGATGCTTTCAATGGGAAAGTTATGAATATTCACCCCGCATTACTACCTTCATTTAAAGGTATGCATGCTCATAAGGATACGCTTGAATATGGAGTAAAGGTTTCAGGTGCAACTGTTCATTTTGTGGACGTAAAAAGTGATCATGGCCCGATTATAATACAAAAATGTGTGAAAGTCTACGCAGATGATACTGAGGAAAGCTTAGGAGAGAGAATATTAGTGTGGGAACATAAAATCTTTCCAAAAGCTATAGAATTATTTTGTGATGGACGTCTGAATGTAGAAGGAAGAATCGTCCATATAGAAGGTGAAGTTAATTTAGAATAATAAATTAATAAAGATTGGGGAAATGATTCGATGATTGCTCTGACCCATATGAGATTGATAATGGATATCAATTCAATGAAATCGATCTTGAGTTAAGAGAAATCATTTCCCCTTTAAATTCCTAATTTAAGAAAAAAATTGTTAATCAGTATATTAATTTTCATAATAAAATCAATAATTTAATTGGGCAGATTTGTCTCCATGGAAATATTTTTAATAATTTAGAAAGTTTAAATTTTTCATTTTTCTAAGTTTGATCAAGCTTACATATTAAATTTATAACTAATATTAAAGTGTTGTATAATACTTTAGGTTCCACTTTATCTATAGTATCTTCTCTGCTATGAGAATATTCTGCAGCGCTAGGCGTTGCAAAATTGATAGAAGTAAAATCATTGAGTTGGAACGGAACAGAATCTGTATGGGCTCCTGATAATAATGTATGTCCTTCAATTTGAATCTCATTTTCCTTTCCAATATCTTTAATAAATGAAACTAATAAATCAGAAGTTTTTTTTCTTCGGATGATCCCATATGATTTAATAAACTCAACCTTTTTCTTATGATTTTTGCATGAGACCATATCGAAATTGATCTGATATAATTCCTTTTGTTTAAAATCATCCACATATTTATCTATGAAGACTCTTGATCCCATTGTACCTATTTCTTCTGCTGAAAATTGACAAAACCATATATTAAAATTATTTAATGGTTTCATTTTGAAATATGAACTTAATTCAAATACTAAGGACATTCCGGTAGCATTATCAATTGCTCCTGGAGATTCATTCTCTGTCTTAATCAACAAGATCATTAAAATTGAAATTACAATTATGGCGGATGTAATTATCAATGATATTTCTAAATAAATTAAAATAGTCTTAAATAAATTAAAATACAAGTCTATTAAAAAACTTGTTATTAAAAAAACAAAAATTATTATCCCAAATTCCCATATTGAAAAAAAAATTACACGCCATATAGTTTTGAAAGTCTGAGATTTAGAATCTAGATGAGCTGAAATTAGAATATTTCCTTTCGATTTATTGGCATTATTGTTAGAATTTAACTTTATATAAACATTACTTGAACTAATAAATTTTCCAATATATTTTTCCCAAAATCCCTTTAGCTCAGGATGAGTTAAAATCCTAATCATTGAAAGGAAGATAATTGAAATAATTATAATCGTAAGAATAACTAGAAAGGGATAAAGATATTTAATAAATAATAGAGTTAAAACAATTATAATATTCATAATTCCGATTATTTTAATTAAATATTCAGAATAGAATGTAGAAAATTCAAATTTCTGAATGTTAATCTGTTGATCTTTATAACCAAGATTTTTAAACGTTTGAATCGTTAAATTTATTGCTTTTTTTTCACCGTCGGTACCAGATAATCGAGGAAAACTAAAATTTCTTATATGTTCCATTAATTGGGTTTCGTTTGCTTTTTCGTTATTATTTAATTTTGTTTTTGTCATAAATATATGAACTCCTATTTTATTATTTAAATGAATATTTGTATTATTGAACCAATCCCTAATATTGATGAGATTGCAGAACCAAAGAATATTTGAATTATTATAAAGGATCCTATCAAGACAGAACTAAATTTATTAGTATTCTCATATATAAGTGAATTAATTATTATTACTGCTAAAAATACAAGATAAGTTACAACGACAGAAGTTATTACAAATAAATCGCGTGATAAAATCATTAATATTAGAACATTAGTTATTGCCATCACACATGTAATAGATGTTTTTTTATTGGGAGATTTTATAAAAGAAAGATGTGGATATATAACTTTCCTGTAAAATAATTCTATTGCTAAATAAAAAGGATATATAGAATATGTTAAAATAAAATCAACAAAATTAATTGGAGAAAAAAAAGCAAATGGATAGAATATTGAATAAGTAATATATAATACTAAAAAAATAATAACTGAAAAAAAGGAATATAACAATACATTTTTATGAATTTGAGATTTAATTTCATTTTTTAAGCGGGATCGAATATAAAATATAAATTTTTCTCTTTTCCTTTCTGCCGTTAATATAAATTTAATTAGAATCGCGACAAAATATATTGATATAATAGATATAGGTGCAAATACAATTCCATATATTCCTAAAAAGGAATAAAAGAATATCCAAATAAAAATGAATCCTGAGAAATAAATAAAAATTTTTGAGATTTTTTTAACAATTATTTTTATCTTCCCGTCCGAGATTTCATTAAAATTATTTTCAATTTCTTGAGGCATTTCTACTTTTCGTTTAAAAAAAACTCTAGTACTATTCTCAATTATTCCTAATGATGTAAGAAATAAAGCTAAGATCCCCAACAGTAATAAAATCAAAGAAGTTTTGTAAGATAAATGGATTGACCCATTTATATTTTCAGAATGGAAAAAGTTCAATTCTAACCAGTTAATAGTTTTTATTAGTACTTTATCAGAAAATAAATAATGAGGATCTCCCAGTAAATGCTGAGTTATGTTGATTAACGTACAATTTGTAAGTTTATATGCTACTAAAGTATTTTGTTTATAAGGCACAGTAGTATCATATATTGATTGAATTATTAAAAGATTCGAAGGATTTGATGTATTGATTAATCTAGAAGGTATATAATTCATAAATGGATTATCTTCACTAATCCCAAATAAATTTGCTGAAAAATTCACGAGTCCAGCCCATGTAATTGTCACTTTAAAACGTTCATCTAGAGTAGCACTCATTAAAGCAACCATCCCTCCAAGAGAATGCCCTATGATTGCAATCTGAGATTTATTGATATTATCATAAACGGGCATTTTTTCTATAACATCAAGCAATTTTGAGCAATCTTGTGCTATTGCTGGAACATTTGTCCGATTCTGATACAATTCATGATTTATATCTAAAATATGTCCCGTACTTTCTCCATTACCGCGATAATCTATTGACGCTACGTAGAATCCCCTTTTTGTTAATTCGTTTGGTATTCTTATATCTATATCCTTTTGACTGCCTAGACCATGGGCAAAAATTACTAATGGTGATTTATTCTGAAAATTAACTGATTCACTAGGATGATACAAATTAGCATATATTGTCGCTCCTGTTGATTGAAATTTGATCCGTTCATAAAATATATAGGATTCAAATCTATTTGAATATAATAATGACAAGACTATAATATAGAATAAAATGGAAACAATAGTGAAGATACTATATCTTTTCTTAGTCAAGTGAATCACCAATACATTCTCTGTATATCTTAATATCCTCTCTTTTAAAAAAAGATTGATAATTTTTTTTAAAATTTAATTAAAAATTCTATTTATCTTTAGTTTTATTTTTATTCAAATTAATTAATATAAAATTTTTTTCATTAAATATTTTTAAGCGTTATCAATATAAAATCAATTCCATTAATTGTTTTATTATTAAAAATGATTTAAGGTGGTTAAGAAATTATTATGGAACATAATCAAGAGATTGCTTATTTTTCAATGGAAATTGCTTTAGAAAGCAGTGTCCCAATTTATTCAGGAGGTTTAGGGATTTTAGCTGGTGATGCTCTTCGATCTGCAGCAGATCTTGGATTACCAATGATCGCGGTTACTTTAACATATGATGCTGGGTATTTTTATCAAGATATTAATCCAGATGGAACACAAGTCGAACATGACGTGGAATGGGATTTTAGTGACGATTTTAAGCGAATAGATGAAAGAATTCAATTAAAAATCCAAGATAAAACTTTCAATGTAGAAGCATGGTCTTATGATCTTGTTGGGAGAACTGGCCATATAATTCCCGTTATATTACTTGATACAGATATAGAAGATAATGAACCCTGGCAAAGAAAATTTACTCATGTTTTATATGATGCCAATAAGTTCCAAAGAATTGTTCAAGAGATAATATTAGGGATAGGTGGCTATAGAATGTTAGAAAAATTAGGGTATAAAAATATAAAAACATATCACATGAATGAAGGACATGCGGCATTTTTAACTCTAGAATTATTGAAAAAATATAATGATATTGATAAAGTAAAGGAAAAGTGTTGTTTCACCACTCACACTCCCGTAAAAGCAGGTCTTGAAGAATTTGATTATAATTTAGCTAATGATGTGTTAAGATCTTACCTACCTGATGAAATTAAGGATTTTGCTGGTAAAGATTCGCTTAATATGACGCTTCTTGCGTTAAATTTTAGCCGATATGTCAATGCTGTATCAAAAAAACATGGTAAAGTATCGAAGAAAATGTTTCCTAATTATGATATAGATTCAATTACTAATGGTGTCAATGCGGGATACTGGTTGTCTCCTTATATGAGAAATTTTTTAAATGAGGAGCTTGGGAGAGATTGGCATCATAATTTAGATTTATTAGAAAATTCAGAGAATCTAGATAATTATGAACTTTGGAGAACTCATCAAAAAGCTAAAGACGATATAATCGAATATGAAAACTCACATTCTTGGATATTATTTAACAAAAAATTATTAACTATTGGATTTGCCAGACGTATTGTTGAATATAAACGTCCATTACTAATTTTCTCTGATATTGAAAGATTAGCTAAAATTATTAAGGGGAAAGTTCAATTAATATTTGCGGGAAAAGCACATCCAGCAGATATTCAATCGAAATCACTTATTAAAAAAATATATGATTATAGTGATTATCTTTGGAATTCCTATAGAATTGGATGTGTATTTTTAGAAAATTATGAAATAGCCTTAGCAAAATTATTAACGAGTGGAGTAGATGTATGGTTGAATACTCCTCGAAGATATCTGGAGGCAAGCGGAACTAGTGGAATGAAAGCAGCATTAAATGGAGTTTTAAATTTTAGTGTTTTAGATGGTTGGTGGATTGAAGGATATCAAATGTCCAAAGGAAATGCGGGATGGGCAATAGGTCCACATCCTTCAGATTTTAATTCTGAAAAAGATGATGATATGTCTGATGCAGAGGATCTTTATAAGAAATTAGAAAATGAAATTATCCCTTTATATAATAATAATCAGTCAGAATGGAGAAATAAAATGAAAGAATCCATAAAATTAGGAGCATATTTTAATACAAATCGAATGATGGACGAATATGCAAAAAAATCTTATAGATTAATTAAACAGCCTATGTGGAAAACCGAAACAATATAATTATTATTTTTATATTTAAAAAATCATTTCTTTCATACTATTAGATTATCAAATATCAAAAATTATTAATCATAAAATTAATTCTATATACTAAATTTTAAAAAATTCCCAAATCATAAATGCCACGGAGAAAAGAAATAAGTGAAATATTGGAATTAATGGAAAATACAGAAAATATACGAAACATTGGCTTCGTTGGGCATATAGACCATGGAATCATTATAATCATTTAAGATTATTTGCCATAAAAACCACTCTATCAGATTCTTTGCTCAGTGAAGCGGGGTTATTAAGCCCAGAATTAGCGGGAGAAGCTCGAGTCTTGGATTACTTGGAAGAGGAGCAACGCCGCGGTATAACGATGAAGAGCTCAAATATATCCTTATATTATGAAAAACCAACCGAAAAGGAAGAGCCATTTTTAGTAAATTTAGTTGATACTCCAGGTCATCTGGATTTTTCGGGAAAAGTGACAAGGGCACTGAGACTTATAGATGGAGTTGTTGTGGTAGTTGATGCGGTTGAAGAAATAATTGCACAATCAGAAACAGTTATTAAACAATCGATAGAAGAAGGCGTAAAACCAGTTTTATATATCAATAAAATTGATCGATTAATTAGAGAATTAAAGTTAACTGAAAGTCAAATAAGAAAAAAATATAGTAGAATAATTAACGCCTTTAATACTTTAATAAAAAGATTCGCAGAACCCCCATTTGATAAAGAATGGCAAGTAAGTCCCGCGGACGGTAATGTAGCTTTCGGCTCTGCACTTCATAAATGGGGATTTACTGTTAAAATCCTTCAGAACAGTGGATTGAATTTCAGAGATATTATGAACAGATATGAAAAGGAGAGTTATTCTGAAGAGACATATTCAGATCTTTCTGTTTATTTGCCAATAGATAAAGCAATATTAGAAATGGCCATAAATCATTTACCAAATCCAATTATATCACAAAATTATAGAATAAAGAAATTATGGAAAGGTTCTATTGATTCTGATATTGGAAAAGCCATGATAAACTGTGATCCAAATGGATCATTGGTAATTTGTATTAGTAAAGTACAATCAGAAAAATATGGGTTGGTAGCAACGGGGAGGATCTTTTCCGGAAGATGTCATAAAAAGAGTGAAGTCTATTTGGTTAGGGAGAATAATTATGAAAAAATACAACGATTATCTATCTATATGGGACAAAGAAGGGAACAAGTTGATCAAATACCAGTGGGGAATATAGTTGCTCTTGAAGGTTTGAAAGAAATTAAAAGCGGGGAGAGTATTTTTGAATCTAACGTCTCTGATAATATTATTCCATTTGGAGATGTAAAATATGTTACCACTCCTGTCATTACTGTATCTATAGAACCAGAATATTTAAGAGATATCGATGAGATGAAAAAAATAATTGAAAATTTACTTATTGAAGATCCTAATTTAAGATTTGAAATTAATGAAGAGAATGGAGAATTTCTGTTATCAGGAATGGGTCCACTTCACTTGGAAGTGACTGCTTACGAAATTGAAAAGCGCGGCGTAAATGTTGATATTTCAGAACCAAGAGCAGTATTTAAGGAATCGTGTCGATATGAATCCTCGATTATTAAAGCTTCTGATCCAAGTGAAAGCAATTATATTAAGATTAAAGTAGAACGACTAAAGGAAAAGACATTAAAGTATCTGCAATCAACGAATATTAACTCTATTAAACCAAGATCTCAATTGGAGGAATTGTTGGAAAATAATACAGATTTAGATGAAAATGAAATCCATAATTTATTAAAATGTGATGAAGACTTCAATTTATTGATAAATGAAGCGGGCGTAAAATTAGATGAATTTTTTGAATCACTTATTCTAGAAATTATTGATAAAATTCACTTAAATGGCCCATTATGCGGAGAAAAATTAACTGAGTTAAAAGTAAATATGAAGGAATTAGCTATCAATAATATTGATGAAGAAACGGCATTTACACAGTTATCTGTGTTATTTTATGAAGCTATCAAAAAAGCTCTTAATGAAGCTGAACCAGTATTACTTGAACCACTTTATCATACATTTATTCAATTGCCCCCAGATTATGTAAAAAAAGCGTTATCTATACTGTCGAAATATTCTGCGAAAATTAAAGAGATTGACCAAGAAAATGAATATCAAGCAACAATCGACATTTTATTACCAGTAAGATATTCCGTTCAGTTTGCCGAAGATCTTAGATCCACGACATCCGGGAGAGGATTTTGGCAAAATGAATTTTATGCATTTTTAGAAGTACCTGAAAATGAAGCAGAAAAGCTTATTAATGATTTAAGATTTAGAAAAGGATTAACTTGGTAAAAGTAAAAATGCACCTGCCGGGGTTCGAACCCGGGACACGGGCTGTTTCCGTCTGAAATAGACATGGGAAGCCAGTATATTACCACTATACTACAGGTGCTAAATTTTTTTGATGATGATTTAGAAACTAAGTAATATATATGTTTTTAATCAAACCTAATAAATTAAATTTATTAGTTATGAGAAGATTAAGATCACCATAAATAGATATGAACTTATAGAAATTAGAAATAAAATTAAAAATAAAGAAATTCATTATATTAAAAAAAACCATGATTTACCAAGGTTTGTTCAATATTCTCAATTATTATTTTGAAGAAAGCGATTTATTCTACATTGATGTCAATAATTATTTTAAAAATAAAATGAGAGAGTGTATTGAAATAAATAAAGTTGAGAGAGAGAATATAAATGAAATGTTATTAGATCTATTAGATCTTCTTAAACCTTTATTGCTAGATATAGGATTTAAAGAAAATGAATTAACTAATACACTTTATGACCCCTCTTTAAAAATTACTGAAGAAAAAAAAGAAACTATAACTACGACCTTAGACCTATTTGATAAGAGAATAGCACAAATTATTCATGGTCTTATATTTGAAAAAATTTGTGAATATCTTGTGAATTTGAATGGTTCAGATATTATTTTAACATTAAGAAAGGAAAAAGCGTTTCCCATAGAATTTTTAGTAGAAATTAGACAATTAAAGGATTTATTCCTAGAAAATCCAGAGAAAATGGAATCCTTAAATGATTATACACAAATTAAACAACAAATTATTGATAAATATTGCGAAAATAAAGAACAAATAGAAAGTCTTGAAGATTTGCGTGAAACACACAATAAGATACAACTAATTTATCTAATTTATCGAATAATAAACTTTTTCCACCTTGAAAGAATTTTTGATTTCCAACACATTGAAACTTACCTCAAGAAACATATTGATGAATGGTTAACAACAATTCCTCTTGTATCTTTAAGAAATCCAGATCTATACTTCTGTGGAATATATTTAGCCCATCAATTAGGAATTAAAATAAATAAGGAAAAAGTTAAAGAATTCATATCAGACTTATATTCTGAATATATTGATGAATATGAAGCACCTATTATAGAAGGAACAAGTAGTTTATATTATTTTGTAAAATCTCTTGAATCACTTGGGATTAAATTAGAAAAAGATCAAATTAAGGAATTGATTCTTGCAGATGATAAATTTTTTGAACCTCATAGAATAAAAAACTTTGAAACTTCTCGATTGGTAGTTATTCTCAAGATATATAATATATTGGGTGTATATAATCAAATTGATAAAGATAAAATACAATCAATTGAAGAGGAGATACAAAAACGAATCACGGAGGATAAAATACAACAATACCGAGATGGTCTATTCTCTTCAGAAGCTACTTATTATGTACTTTTTTACCATTATATGACAAACAAAATTGACGAACTTCAAAACAATATAATAATAGATAATATTATTTCGAGGATTTATAGAAATTTAGAATTATTAACCTTTTCAGAGGATACAAGTTATGATTTAGTAAGTGAATTATTCTATTCTTGTGAAAGTTTAAAACTGTTAAATTGTATAGAGAAAAATTCAGTTATAGTTCATCTTGCAAGATATTTATTTCCTGAAAAAATTTATAAAAATATTGAGAAGGCAGAAGATTTTAATTTTGATAAGAAAAATTTTCGCCACCTAGCTGTAGATCCCACAACAGGAGAGACTATCTACTAAAAAACTTTCTAATTTTCTTAAAATTAAGATATTATTAGTACAGGGATTTTTGAAAGATTAATTACTCTTTCTGTTACATGTCCCATCATTATATCCACGACATGTTTCTTCCCGCGAATTGACATAATTATTAAATCGAAAGCGGAGGAATAATTGATTATTTGTTCTACTGGATCTCCCTTAAGAATTTTTTCTTTAATTAAAGAATTATCAAAATCAATAAATCTTATCTCTTGTTTCGCCTTATTAATATAGCTCTCTGCTTGACGCGTATAATTTCGCAGTAATTCTCCGTAAGTTTTTTTCTCTCTTGAGCTCAGAGTTTTTAAATTCTCCTCATCTAATACATAGAGGATGTGTACTTCACAATTAGTAAATTTATTTGCGAATCTTACAGCATATTTAAATGCATCTATACTTTTTGAGGATCCATCAATTGGAACTAATATTTTCCTATAAGCAATTTTTTCGGTCATCTTTCTCATTTATAGATCTTATATAAAGTATTTTGGTATATTATATTATTTTTTATTTAATCTTTAATTTTCAATATGATTCTTATTATAAATCATTATGAATCTTAATTATTCACTGAATTTTATTCTATAACACTTTCACAATTTGGACATTTTTTCATATTTCTTGTAAGGATCATCCCACAATTTGGACATTTGCGTATGAGGGGTCTATGATAAGTGAATTTAAGTGTTTCTGGAGTATCTATTTTTGGAATTTGTATTTTATATTGTTTTTTAGATCTATCTCTGGATGATGGATATTTATCTCGTGAACGTGAAAAGAATTTGGATAAGGATATTTTATTCGAATTATATATTAAACCAAATGAGAATAAGAATAGAAACAAAATTATTAAGAGTGCTACAATTAAATGAACACCATATACCAATAAATAGATAAATAAGCCAATCAAAAATATAATGGTAATTAATAAAGAAATAATTTGCTTGGTAGTCATAAAATTATGCTTAAAAGTTTTATTTTCACTCATAAGTATTTATTACGAATGTGTTTTTTTGCTTCTTTAATAAACTCTTTTGCCTTCTCACTCTCTATTTCTTTTTCTATTTCCTCTGAGATAACATCTCTTTCTGCTTCTGGTTTAAATATTAAATTAGAGAAATTATCCTCTAGTATGAAGGGATCATATTCTATTCCTCTTCCTTGATAGAATTTAAAGAAGAATTCATAGAAGTTGAGTCTTAATGCGTTAAGAAATACAATAATACCTTCTAATAAAATAACAAGTGCATTTCCTAAAATTAATACAACTATTATTAATATTTCTTCTAAGATACCCCCAAAACTAAAAATTTCGATCAATGCTTCTATAGCAACCATTAACGATATATGTGCCAAAGCTAATGCTAATAATCGAAGATAGGAAAGCACATTGCTCGGAATGGAAAGTAGAGTCTCAAATGTCTCAATTGATCCTTCACTTATTAATTCTCCATAAGATTCCTTTTTCAAATAGGAAATTCCAATTATTTTTCCCAATGGCTTAAGAATTATTAATAGAATCCCCGGAATTATGGGTAATAGTATAGGATAAGGTTCAGATAACCAGGAATTAATATCGACCCCCCAGTTAAGAACAAGATAAATTAAAAGATCTAAAAATAAGATCTTCAAGATTGGTTCTGTAAATGCCTGATAAAATTTTCTCTGGACAACATAATTTATTAACAGGATTATCCATCCCAGATTTATATGTAGAACTCCAATGAATATGGTCAAATAGAAAAGTGACATCACATTCCCCAAAGGATTGAACATCGTAACCCAACCTATAACTGGTAAAGGGATCTTAACAGGTTCTAAACTATACCCTAAAATTTGTTCCGAGCCAAAAAATTCACCAAATAGAAATCCAAATAATATAGCCCACCATCCACAGTAAAAAATTATCCAAGAAATATTTTTAATCTTGTCTCGTTTTCTGAAAAAGATCCCTCCTATCAATCCTGACAGAATCAAGACAATACCATGCCCCATATCACCGAACATAATTCCAAATAAAAGAGGGAAAGTAAAGAATAAAAAAGGAGTTGGATCGACTTCCGAATAATTTGGAACACCATACATTTTAGTTAGAGTTTCAAAAGGTTTTATTATTTTGTTATAAGATGATTTAGTAGGTGTAACTTTTCTTAAATCTTCTTGGTTCTCCTTTTTTTCTTGTTCTGTTTTTTTTTCTTCTATTTCACCTTCTTTTGCTATTTTTCTCTCCTTTAATTTACTTTTTGGAATTTTTTCTTGTTTTTCTATATCTATAGTTTCAATCCTAATTTTTGATTTGTAATTATCCTTCAGATCTTTTCTAATTGTATCTTTATATTCAGATGGTACAAAAAACTTCAATAGAACCCTATCTGAGGAGATCAAACTAAATTGATTTTCTGCCCAATTATATTCCTCCAAATTTTCTACTATCTCGTTAATTGCGGCAAATTTTTTTAAGTTTTCATTGCGTAATCTCTCAAGTTCTTTTTGATATTTATCTAAAGTTTTATTTATTGAATCGATTTCTTTATTGATTCTTTCAAAATTTATTCCATCGTATGTTAAATATTTCTTTAATATTGGAATGTCTTGACCATGAATTATATTAATTCTTTCTCGAAGTTCATCTAATTCTTTTTTCGGATAAATTACAAAAAATACAATTCTATCCTCTGATATCGGGGAATATTGATAAACATTCGGGAATTCCGCGAATTGAAATAAATCTTCTAAATTGGATAAATTTTTAGAATAAGTAATATAAGTTTTTATGTCTAATTCATCAAAATAACGTAAATCTTTTCTATTGAATTCATATTTATTTAAGTATATATAAGCTGAATTAATTTCATTAATATTTTCTAATTCTAGAGTTGCTTTATTAATATACCGCTCTAATTCATTAATTCGATTCATATAAAAATTAATTTCATCTGTAACTTGATGAATTAATTCATATAAATCTTTCACCCGGAATTGCTTTTTCTCATCCTTTTCTAAATGTAAATCTTGGAATTCAGATTTTGCTATATTTAATTTTTTAAAGAGATCCTCTAAATTTTGGCGTGAATCTTTAATATTATCTTTATATTCTTCTTTTTCTTCTTTTATTTTTTCTTTCTCTTTTTCCTTTATATGAACTATTTTTTCATTTGCTAAATCCATTAAAATGCTATCTTTGAGACTTTTTTGTATGATTAAATTAAACAAAGTCATTTTAGCCATATCTTATTTTCACCTTATATTTTTTCATTAGTTTTAATCATATCTTTGGTTTTCTTTAAGCGAGTAAAGTTCTCACGTTCAGTTTCTTCTAAAATTCGTTCAATTTTTTTAATATCTGATTCTATTTGAGGTTTAATCACATTCTTTAAACCTTGTATCCTCCTATTTACTTTTTGGAAATTGAAGGCATATTTTATCAATACATCTTCAGTTTCTGCTAACAATATCATTTGTTCAAACACATTTTTCAAAATTCCCATTAAATTATCCAAATGTTTGCTTGTATTAGTAAATGCATATGGAGGCAACTTTTCTTCTTTCTCAAATTCCAATTCAAGTCTTGGAATTGCGATTCCCATTTTTTTCGAATATTTTAACTCAATCCTAGGTTTATATTGAATTCTTCCCATCATACTAATTAGATTTACACTTTGTTTTCCTTGTTCCTTGTATGTTTCATTTAAATTAGACATGGCTTCTTGAATCATTTCAAAAGATTTCTTACGTTGATTTTTATAATTAGTCCAGATATTTCGTATCTCTTCAACTAATTGTGTTCTTTTATAATCTAAAAAGTCTTTTCCTTTTTCTACAAAATCTAATTTATCTTCCAAATCTAATAAATTACTTTTTGTTGGTTTTATTTCCCGAAATGACGTTCAATTTCACCTTTAAACATAATATTTATCTATATATTCTTGATGAATCCTACTTAACTGATTTTTTTCTAAATTTGATAATATTTCCCATGCAATGGAGAAAGTATCTTCAAAATTTCTTTCTTCTTCCAAACCTTGATTTATGAATTTATTTTCAAACGCATCAGCAAATTTAAGTAAAGATTTTTGATCATTATTTAAACTATCTTCTCCAACGATTGAGACTAAATCTCTAACATCCAGAGCATTAGAATATGATGCTATTAACTGAGAACTTACATCAGCATGATCTTCTCGTGTTGTGTCCTTTCCTATCGCATCTTTCATTAATCGAGAAATAGAAGCTAAAACTTCAAATGGAGGATAGACTTCTTTTTTATATAGATCACGGTCCAAAACAAGCTGCCCATCTGTAATATATCCTGAAGTATCTGGTATAGGATGACTTATATCATCATTTGGCATTGTTAAAATCGGGATTTGAGTAACTGATCCACTTTTCCCTTTTATTAATCCCGTTCTTTCATAGATTTTTGCAAAATCTGTATATATATGTCCCGGATATCCTTTTCTGCTTGGAATTTCTTCTTTTGCTAAACTAAGTTCTCTTAAGGCTTCGGCATAGTTAGTCATGTCGACTAAAACCACTAAAACATGCATATCTTTTTCGAATGCAAAAAATTCTGCAGTAGTTAAAGCAACATGTGGAATCATTAATCTCGCCATTACTGGATCATCAGCGAAATTAATGAAAGAGATTATATTTTGTATATTTCCACTTTCTTTAAAGCGATCAATAAATGAAATCGCTTGATCTTGAATTACTCCTATACCACAAAAAATTATGAGAAATGGTTCTTCCGTTAAAACTTTCGCTTGAGTAACAATTTGAGCTGCCAATTCATTATGATTAAGTCCTTGTCCACTAAAGATTGGTAATTTTTGTCCTCTAATCAATGTAAACAATCCATCAATAGCAGAAATCCCCGTTTGGATAATATTTGTGGGATAATCTCGAGCATAAGGATTAATAGGAATACTATTAATATCACGTTTAACTTCAGGTAAAATATCGTTTTTCAAAATTTTTCTAGTTTCAATATCAATAGGTTTTCCGAATGAATTAAATGTAGCTCCAAACATATCCTTCGAAATTTTTAATTTAAAAGTATCCTTGGTAAAAGTTATTTCTGAATTAACTGAGGAAAGTCCTTTAGTATCCTCGAATACCTCAACAAGGATTACATTTTCATCCATTCGAATGACTTCCCCATTTCTTGTTTCCCCATCTTCTAATCTTATTTTTACCATTTCACTATACCGAACATCATGGTGGTTTTTTAAAAAAATAAGAGGGCCTATTATTTGTTTAATCTTTTTATAACTAACACTCAATAACTTTTCACTACTCCATAGGATTTTTTTAAAGAATCTATTTGATTTAATAATTTATCTTTGATATCTTCAATTTCATTTATATTTTCATTAGACACAGTATTTTTTACTCTTTTTATTTTATCAATTACTTCTAAATCTTTAATATCTTTGATAATATAACCTTGTTTTATTAATTCCTCCGCCTCTTGATGGAGAAGAAGAATAAGTTTAATAAGAGCAATGGTTTTTTCTGTAGATGTAAAATTATCGATGTTATCAAAAGCATTTTGAATGAGGAAAGCTTCTTTAATCAAATTAGCAACAAAGAGATCAAGTTGTTGTAATTCGGGAAGATTTTCTTCACCCACCAATTGGGTCATATTTTTTAATTCATTTTCTCGTGATAATATTTGATTAACTCTATTTCTGCATTTAAACCAATCGATATCTATTTCGGACCAATCAATTTTAACGTTTTGATTCCACCATTTTCTAATATAATTGGGATAATTTGAATATGACTCAAGCCAGTTAATTGCAGGGTAATGTTTTTCATATGCTAATTCAGCATCGAGTGCCCAAAAAGTTTGAACAAATCTTTTAGTATTTGAAGTAACTGGTTCACTAAAATCTCCTGCTGGAGGAGAGACAGAACCGATAACTGTTAAAGAACCATATTTACTTTTTTTATTTTCTTGTTCTCCTATAACTTCAATTACTCCTGCTCTTTCATAGAAGCTTGAAAGCCGAGAAGCCAAATAAGCGGGATATCCTCCTTCAGCGGGCATCTCTTCTAATAAACCAGATATTTCTCTGAGAGCTTCTGCCCATCGAGATGTACTGTCTGCTTGTAAAGCAACATTATATCCCATATCTCTATAATATTCTGCTATTGTTATCCCAGAAAATATACTTGCTTCACGAGCAGAAACGGGCATATTAGATGTATTCGTAATTAGGATCGTTCTTTCTAATAAAGGTCTTCCAGTCCTTGGATCTTCGAGTTCTGGAAATTGTCTTAATAAATCAGCAACTTCATTTCCTCTTTCTCCACAATGAACAAAAACTATTATGTCCGCATCAGACCATTTAGCTATAGATTGCTGGAGCACCGTATTATGCAATAAAAGTGGTTGATATCCGCCAATAAAATTATGATAATCATCAACTGTCAGATCATAAACATCTATATTTTTGTTCATTGTGGAAATTTCTTTTATTTCATCAAAATACATAGTTTTTGAGATATCCAAGACATACTGTATTTTTTCGATAATTTCCTTGTCTATTTCCAGATCATATTTTTCAATCGTTTTATATATTCTTTTAAGCATTTTTCTAGTTAGACTTTGATTAAAGCGGATATAGTTATCAAGCCTAATCCCTTCTAATTTTCTAAATGCATTATGTCCAAGTGGATCTCTTCCTTGTATTTTTATTCTCTTAAACATCTCTTTATCATATGGTACGATATCTAAACCATCAAAATGTTTTTTTGATTGATCTGCAAAGCGGATTAAGGGTTTTAATTTTTCATACATAAAGATATTCGAATTTTTTAAAATATCCGCCAATTTCTTTGCTCTTTTTCCCTCTAACTCTATAATATAAGAATTATTTCTAAAAGATACTCGATATAGAACTCCTAATCTTGATAACAAATAACTTAGATCTGAATGTAAATCTTTACTTACCGTGGAAAATCCTATAGCATATTTTGAAAACCAACCATCACCAGCAAAATACCCATTTAAAAAATTAGCTAATGTTGATTCAGATGAATTTAGAACACAATTCGGAATTCTTATTTTTTTTGTTTTATTAGTTTTTGGTATTCCTAAGTAATAAAGAAATTTTCTTAAAGATTTGTTTCTAATTACCATATATGGTGTTCTCTCCTCGGAATCTTGGCCGTAATCTGCACCTAGTTCAAATATAATCCTTGTTAATTCATCAAATCGATCTAGAATTTGCTTTGATGTATTAAATAGATAAACCCCACCATGTTTTCCTTTAATATGACCATCTGCTACAAATAAACCTAACCATTCAGAGAGCTCTTTTGTTAATTGGCTAGGTATTTTAAATTTTGGTGATTGCCTTTGTGCCTTTATAGTATTAATTTCGATTCGATTAATATTAAAAGTTTTACTCAACTTCTTGAAGAAATTAATAGTTGGATTGTTTAAACCGTGCCAATATTGACTTAAAGTTTTAGGATTAAGGTTCATACTTTCTGCGATTTCTTTAATAGTACTGTTCCTTTTTAGTGAATTCAAAAATCGTTTCATTTGATTAAGAGCATCTGTATCTATAACACGAAGAGAACCATCCATATCATATGCATTGAAAAAAGTCTCTTTTCCATCAATATTAATTTTTCTTGGGACTAAAAGAAAATCTCCTTTTTTTAGATCTTTAGCTTTCTTTTGAGATATTTTAATTCCATCAAAAACATGCATCTTATGGATAGGAGTTAATTTTATTGTTCTTCCGGTTCTTGTTTTAATTTTTATAATTTGATTTGTTTTACCCCTATAAATGTGAGTTGCACGTGTCTTTTTCACTTGAGTTTCATTAAAAGATAGTATTTCTAGGTCATTTTTTAAAGCTATTAATGTTTCTTCTTCAGTATCTAATTTCTTCTCTCCATTACTATTTTCATATAATTCAAATAATTCTTTAATTTTCATCAATGAGCCATTAGCAAGTTGAACAGGGGTTTCACCAACAACACACTTTCCTGTCCCAAAGCCTCCTGGCACCGCAACTGTCCCTCCTTTTGCAACGGGAAATAATAAATCTATCACTCGTTGTCCTGTAATTAAAGGCTCATGAGGCGTTAATCTCTTAAAAAAAGGTCTACTTTTTGTCACCGACCATTTTTGTATCATGTTAAATGTTTTTTCATTACCATCTACGTTTATTTTATAAAGATCTTCATCTACAGTATATTCTCCTTCGTTTTTGATAAATGAAATAGTCCCATTAATGGATGGAGGCACCATTATAAAATGGGAGATTGCTTGAGTTTCTTGTACCACTCCAATCACGTCACCAGCATTTATCTTTTTATCAACTTTTTTAGAAGGGGTAAAATGCCATTTCTTTTCTCTATCTAATGCAGGAATATCAATCCCTCTACTAATAAAACCTGATTTTTCAAGCTCGAGGATTTTATCTAAAGGTCTTTGGATTCCATCAAAAATGTTTGAAAGTAACCCAGGACCTAATTCCATAGATAATGGTTCCTTCAAATAGGTAACTTCCTCCTTTAATTTTAAATTATCTGTATCTTCAAAACATTGAACGTTTATCCTATCACTATAGATCTGGATTATTTCTCCTATTAGATTTTGTTTATTTACTTTAATTAAATCATGAAGTCTAACTATATTTTCTAAGCCTTTAACTGTGATTAATGACCCATTAATTTCAGAGATATACCCTTTATTATTTTTTTCAGATTCTGTCATAGTCAATCAAATAATCTCCTATACTTTTTTTTTTCTGATTAACAAACTCTTCGAATTCTTTTTGGAGCTTTTTTATTTCTGTATCTATTATTATATTTGAAAAGTTCATCTCAATTTTAGAATAGTTTTCTTCTATAGTATTATCAATAGTGTAATCAAATGAAATTTCTCCATCATCTTGTTCTAAAATGAATCCACCAATCTCAATTTTTAGTTCTTTTTTAATTTGAAATTCATTATTCACAATATTTTTTATTTTCTCTATATTTTTTCGAAAATAATCCATATCTCTTTCATTAAAATAAAGAATTGAATTTTTTGGAAGATTTTCTTTATTTTTAATAGTATCAATTATATCTAAGAGATATTCAACATAACCTTCGTAATTATTTTTTATTTTTTTCTTAATCTCTTCTCGTAAATCTTTAATAAATAATTTAATTAAATTATTTTTTAAGTCTAATATCCTTTCCTTCGATTCTAAAAGAGTTGAAGATAAATTTTTATTTAAACTATTATTGTAATCCTCAATAAATCCCTTTCTTATTTGATTAGATTTTGAATCTAATCGATTCCTATATCTTTTTTTTATTTCTGCCTTACGGAATAACATTTCTTGATTTAAGTCTTTTATTTTGTCTTTTGCTTGATTAATTAAATGCATTCCTAGCTTTCCAAACTGAGATTTTAGATTTATTTTTTTATCCGAAATTTTAATCACCAATTAAGGCAATAATTTACCTCTCTGTTTATAAATTTTCTTTAAAAATACACTTCTTTCATCAATTCCTTTCTGGAAAATATCTGGCATAAGGTAAATAAATGGTTTAGACGTATTTATTTTAAAATCTATTAAATAATCAATTATATCATCAGGTAAATCCATAGCAATTAATATTACACTTATTGCTGGGTTTTGAGTCAATTTTTCAAAAATTTCAATAAATTTATTGGAATCATCAACCACCGTTCCTTCAATTCCTAAAAGTCCCATCAAAATAACCAATTCATCATAACCTATTATATGTATTTTTTTTTGTTCAGACATTAAAAATCTACTCCTATATCTGATAAGACTTGTTTTATAATTTGGTCTTGGTTATTCTTATAATCTTTTTCAGTTTTCTCTATTTCTTTATCTATTTTTTGCTTAAAATTTGAAATCCTAAAATTTAGATCCTGTTTTAATTCATTTAAAACTCTCTCTATAAAGTTTCCTTTCTCATCTAGTGTTTCTTTAAGATTTGTTTCTTCTTGTTCCTTTAATTTGTTGAGTTCAGATTTATTCTCATTTTGTGCTTTTTCTATTAATTCGTCGTATGTTTCCTCTATATCTTTTACCCAATTAAAAATACTCATTTTTTAACCCATCTTTATGATTTATTTTTCAAATATTTGAAATTTCTTATGAATAGTCCTAACTATATTAGGCAAAATTTCAAATTTAATTTCTTTCTCCTTTTTAATAATTACTTCAAAAATCCGATAAATTGTTGAATAATCTATATTATCTATTTGTAGTTCAAATTCCTTAAAATAGAATTTTTGATAAATCCTTTCTAATTCCCAAATGGGATGTTCCATATCAATGGAAAGATTCTTATATAAATTTTTTATATCCTCTGATTTTGATAAAATAGAATTTAAATAAGTAAAAAAATCTACAATTTTTGTCTGACCTAATAAATTTTCTAATGACTTAGAATCTAAAAAAAGATAACTATTTACTAAAAATTGGGACAGCAGTTTTTTGTCAATATTATTTATAATACCTCTATAAATCATATTAATATTATAGATTTCAGTGATATATTTTGTAAACAAAACAATCATTTTTTCTTCATATTTATTCAGATTTTTACGCTTTTTAACCAGATTTTTATAATATAGTTGATCTAAGAAAGATTCTAATACAAAAATTTCATCATTATTCCTAAAATATAGTATGCCTTCCCTGACAGCTTTATAGTAACGGGTATCTCTTAAAAATAATCTTATTTCGTCTAAAGAAGGAATTTTTACCAAATCTTTCATGAAATCTTCATTTTCTAAATATCTTTCAACTAAAAAATTTACATTTTCTCTTTTTTCCTCTTTAGTTAATCCAATTATTGAACCTAAAATTATTTGTTTTAAGTTAAGAATTTCATATTTCATTAAATAATCTTTTAAGAAATTTCCCATATTTTCAGGGGAATATGAAATAATTCTACCAATTAAATTGATATAAATATCGTAAAGTTGTTTCTCAATTTCTTCAATTGTATACTGTTTTATATCTAAATCTGGATAATAAGGTTTAATTTCATTAATAAATTCTCGAATATCATTTATTTTATCCAATTTATCTAAAACAGAGGATTCCATTATCAACTTCTTTAAGAATCCAATCTTGACATATGTATATGCGTAAGAAGGAACAGTAATCGCACTACTCGTTTGCTTTCACCAATATTTTAAGAGATAATTTAATTTTTAAATCTTTTTTAAAAGAGACTTATGGTATCTTAGTCCATAATAAAATAGCTATAATTAGTCCATAAATCGCTAATGCTTCACAAAGCGCTACAACTAAAAATGCTTGGAAAAAGGAGCCCTCTCTTTCTGATAAAGCAGAGATTGCTGCTGTTCCAGTCGTTCTTATTGCCCAAGCGCTTCCTAAAACAGCTGAGCTAACAGCAATAGCTGCGGAAATTGCGAATACGGAAATTGTCATCGAGTCATAAGTTTCTCCTTGAGCCGCTACAAAATTTATTATCCCGTCCACCGAAAAAAATACCGAAAAAGCCAAAAATACTTGAAATATTGCTAATAATAAATAAAATTTTTTTTTTCCATTCAATTTAATACACTTTCTCTTATTTATGTAGTGTTATGATCTATATTGATAATTACATAATAAAAATACTTTATTTTAATAAATTTTAAGCATTTCATAGAAAAATATTAATGAAAGGAAATAGAAACCTTTAATTTACATGCTAGTGCTTAAGAAACTCAAAATATTGATAAAAAGATGTGCTTTATCCTTTTTAATTTATAATTTTAAAGATAAAGGTTTTATTTTGAAAAGGGATAATCTATTTATAAGTAAATAATGCTAATTAATAGATAATTATAAATTAAATCTGAGGTCTCGAAAATGGATATTAATGATAGAGAAAATGAAAAAAACGTAAAGATTAGAGAACATGATGTTTTTATTATAGTTGATATGCAGTATGATTTCCTCCCTGGAGGTGCGTTAGCAGTAGAAGGTGGGGACGAGATTATTAGGGGAATAAATGAATTGGGTAACCTTTTCGATAAAAAAGGAGCATCAATAATTCAAACTCAGGATTGGCATCCTTCAAATGATAAATCATTTGCGAGCAATCACCCGGGAAAACAACCTGGAGATGAATTTCATGGAGAGGGAATTGGTCCTGTTCTTTGGCCTGATCACTGTGTTCAAGGAACAAAAGGAGCAGAATTTCATAAGGATTTAGATATAACATTAGCTAGAGCAATAATACGAAAAGGCATGGATCCCGAAGTAGATTCTTATTCTGCATTTAGAGATCAACTTAAGAAAAAGGAAACGGGCTTAAAAGGGTTTTTAAAAGATCTGGGGATAAAAAGAGTATTTATCTCGGGTTTAGCGTTAGATTATTGCTGTTATTATTCTGCAATTGATGCAATAGAATTTGGGTTTGAAGTCTTTTTGATTTTAGATTTAACAAAAGGAATTGATGACCCAAAAGGAAGTATTTCAAATGCATTAGAAGATATGGATAATAAAGGTGTCAAATTTCTTAATACAGCAAGTTTTATTAAATAATAAAGTGAATATCATTAAAACTTCTATCAATTTTTTTATTTAATCGATCAATTCTCTCTATTCCATAAAATTTGGATGACAAATTTATTTTTTAAGCTACTTTTATCTAAGATTAAGAGATTTGAATTTTAAATGATTGCTTGAGAATTGGCTAAATGGTAACAAATTTCCCATATAAATCAATCTTAGTTGTGTGTAGTGTAAACACGGCACGTAGCCCTATTGCAGAAGGATATCTATCATATTTCTTTAACCAACTTTCTTTAGATATTAAAATAAATTCATGTGGTATAGCATCTAATGCAAGGGATGGAATGTTAATTTCCCTTGATGCAAAGTTAGTTATGAAAGAGGAGGGTATAAATTTACCCGAAGATTCTAAATCAATTGATTTAAAAAAACATCCAAAACTAGTAGAAAATAAAGATTTAATATTGACTCTTACTCAAAAGCATAAGGAAGAACTATATGATCTTAACGGATTGTTAGAAAAATATGATGGAGATATTTTTACTTTAAAAGAATTTGCGGGAGAACATGGAGATATCGAAGATCCGTCAATGAAAGGAATAGAAGGATTTAGAAAAGCAAGGAATGAGATAAGGGAGTTTATTTTAAAAGGATTGAGAAAATGGTTTCCAGATGATTTATGATAGATTTAACTAGTAAAAATATAGGAATAGATTAGTTTATGATAGAATATATTATAATTGCGATTTTACAAGGTCTGTTCGAATGGTTACCCATAAGTTCATCGGGTCAAGTTATGATCATAGCAATTAATTTATTTGGCATCAGTTCTAGTGAAGCATTTAGCCTAGCTATTTGGTTACATTTAGGAACCATGTTTGCTGTAGTACTTAAATATCGAAATAATTATTATATCATGTTTAGATCGTTGATTCCTCATAAAAATCGAGAAATAGAATCTAATACTATTATAGAAAGAAATTGGGTGATATTAGCTACTATTGGAACTGCACTTACCGCACTCCCCCTTTATTTCATTTTCAAATTAGTTTTAGAAAATTATTTTAATGCAACTCAAGGAGATATTTTAACGTTGATTATTGCGGGATTATTAATTGTGATTGGTATAATCATCCTTATTGCTAAAAAACAAACTGGAAAAAAAGAATTATATAAGCTCTCAGAAGATTTTTTTCATTCAGAAAGTTTAGTCGCAGGTTTAGTACAAGGGATATCTATATTACCTGGAGTGTCTCGATCAGGAATAACGGTCTCTTCAATATTATTTCAAAATTATAATCAAGACGAAGCATTAAAATTAAGTTTTCTTATCTCTGTACCCGCAGTTCTAGGTTCAATCGGAGCAGATATTCTTTTTGGAAGTGGATCGGTTTTTGGAACATTAAATATATTTACAATATTAATCTCTACAATAGTTAGTTTTATAGTAGGATATTTGACGATTGAAATACTTTTGAAATTAGCAAAAAGGATTAATTTTGGCTATTTCTGTATTGGTTACGGCCTTATAGCTTTTATGGTTATTTTACCTTTCTTATTAATATTCTAAGATTTCATTCTTTCTACTTTTTATTTTCAAGATGTTTTAAATAATCCAATATATATTCTACGATTACCAGATCTATGTCTTCTATACCTCTAAATCCGGGAAAATCATTTAAATCAATTAAATAATATTCATTTTTATCTAAAGATTTAATTAAATCAAAACCGAAAATATTAAGATTTAATTCTTTTGAAAGTATTTTGCTTAAATTTTTAATGCTATCATCCAAAATGAAGGGCTTTCTCTTAATTTCTTCAACATTAATAGATTCAGGTTTTTCTCTCAAGTATATATAAATTGGATTTTCTCTCTGAACCCCATAGATCTTATCTCCTATAACATACACTTTACGATCCATCCCATCGCACTCAATAAAATCTTGAATATATAAGTCGAAATAAAGAAACTCTTTTTTAGACAAAATAAAATCGTCAATTTCATTTCGCTCTCGTGCTAAAAAATTAAATCGAAAGAACTCATTATGTTGATCATGGCTTTTAAAGACGAGTGGCAATTTTGGAGTTGCCCAATTCTTAAAATGTTTCAAATCCTTAAGAGGGGATGGATGTATCCAAGAGTTTGGGAGATTAAAATGCTTTATATCTTTTTTATGCTTTTCAAATGCATTCCTTAAAGCGGTATCTAAGGCTATTTTATTCTTACAGAGTAATATTGATGATAAGCTATTAATAGTCGGAATATTAAATAATTCCGCCATATGGACCAAATCAATGGAGGATTCTCCTCCTACTTTAGTAATGATTAAATCATAGTCTTTCAATTTATTGTAAAAGTCTTTTATGTTTATGGAATCTTTAATCGGATCATGATAATCTAATTTAAGCCAATTTATATCTTTTAATTTTTTTATTATATTCTTTATTAACGGTATATCGCACTTAGCGGAAATTAAGATATGCTTATTCCTCATTGAGAAGAGTTTGAATGTGGAATTATTTAATCTTCATTTAATTAATATTGGATAATAATATTTCCTATTCTTTAATTGTTTCAAATCCTCTTTAATCAAGAATATCTATATATGTTTTTAGAAAATACTTGTTGCATTAAATACTCATATATTGGTTTTAATAATTGGCGGATTAGTCTACATGGTGTCAGGTATTATAGGTTTTGTGTTTATTAAAGAAAAACCATCTTCTGAATTACCTCCAAAAAAGAAATTTTCTACAGAAATTAAGGAATTATTCGATATTTCTCTTTTAAGAGAACAAAAAAATTTTTTCAGAGTAATCTTAGCATCTTCACTGTATCAGACGGGTATTGGAGCTGTGATGGCACTGCTTTTTTCATGGTTGCTTGAGGATATTCCATTTGGAATGACAGAATTATTAATAGCGATAGGAGTAGGATTTTTACTTTTATTTCCATGTGTTATATTATTAGGAAGATTAACTGATAAATATGGGAGAAAAAAATTCATGCCTATAGTGATCTTTTTGATCGCATTAGCATTTTTCTTCGTACCTTTCGCGAGCTCATCTGCTAATTTGATACTATTTGTAATTGTAACTCCATTTATGCTACTCGGATTACTTGGTTTAAACACAATAATAAATACATGGGCTCAAGATACATTACCAGAAGGAAAAAAGGGGCAGTTTTACGGAATCTTCAACATAACATTTACTATTCCACAGATTATAGGTGGAATTATTGGTGGCCTTGTCTCAGATACATTCGGTCGAGATTATATTTTTTTATAGTAGGGGCAATATTTTTCCTAATATCTATACCGCTATTTTTAATTGTAAAAGAAACATTAGAAATAGAAAAATAATCAAAAAATTCTTTTTTTTATTTATATTAATTTTCCAACCAACATATTTCATAGATTCCTTAATATAATGGAAATTAACAGTTGTATGATTTATCTTCTCTGAGGTTCAACGATTATTTTAATCCATTCTTCCCTGTTATACCAGTTAAACGCATCCACAGTTTCTTCAAGTGTAATTCTCTTAGTAATTAAACTTTCAAGATCTAATTTTTCAGAGGCAATCATATCAAGTGCTTCATCCCAATAATCCTTTTCTGCTTTGGAATTTACCATTGCTTCAGGATAACCTAACTCAACTCCTTTTTTTATGCAATTGACATAAGGAATATATTGCATTTTCTGAGCACCAAATACTATAACACGATATCCTGACCTCACTAAGTCTATTGCATCTAATAATGTATCATTTAAACCAATCATCTCAAAGACCGCATGCGGAATTCCAAATTCATTAATTCTTCACTAAATCTTTTCTCTAAATTATAAAAATTAGTGATTGGGGGGTTAAAAAAGTTAAGAGTATAAAAATTTTGATGATAAAGAAAGGATTCTCACGAATTAAAAAAATTATTTAGAATATAAATAATATAAATATGATCTAAAAATCAACTACTTTTCTTCTAAATTCTCGTCTATTTTTTCTTGTTCAGTTTCGCCGAATTCTTCTTGTTTTTCGCTATATTCTTGTACTTTTTCCATAACCGAATCTTCAGTATCTTGCGGACCGGGCATGGGCATCTTTTCATATGTTTCGATATACTTTACATCATCAACTTGATCCGAAACATAAGTCTGTAGATCATTAGCAAGTCCAAATTTGAGGTAAGTAAGATTTTGGAATAGATACATTTTAGGAATTGTTATCTCAACAGTTTTATCTTTTTCATCATATTTTATTACAAAATCTTCAATATTATCAGGTGGAATTCCTTTATTTTGCATAAAATATTTAATCTTTTCATCAAAATCTTCAATTTTATCTGAAATCTCAATATTATAATCAACATTTTGACCGGCAAGAGGGTGGTTATAATCAACTAGAACTTTCCCTTGAAGGATATTTCGAACTCTTCCCCTTTGAGCCCCTTGTTGTGTTCTTCTTGTAAATTCTTGACCTATTTCTGGAGCTTTTCCGTTATTCATTCTTCGAAATTTTGCTATTCCTATCCTATCAATTTTATTAGGATCCCTCTTTCCAAATGCTTTCTCAGGAGGTATTCTGACAGATTTCTTTTCAAAATAATTCATATTTTCAACCGTTTGCATGAGACCTTCATTTAAAAAGCCAGGCTTTCCAACTACTACGAATTCTGGAGTATATTGACCTTGTTTTGCCTCTTGCTCATCATAGATTCCTGCTTTTTTAGCATCTTCCTCAGACGAGACTCGGAAAACATTCCCTCGCCGCGTTTTTCCCGTAATCTTAACTAATATGAAATCTCCTTGTTCTATTTCTTTACCTTCCAGACGCTTTCTTTTCTCTTCTTGCTTTTTTACTTGCTCTTCAATTTCTTTCTCTTCCTCTTCTGTTAAGGTGGGCTCTTCCATTTGGGATTTTTCTTCTTTCTCTGGCTTTTCTCCCAACAATGAATTTGCAGCTTCAACAAATTTTGTTGCACTAGCTTTTCCAATTCCCTCAATCTTAGTTAACTCTTCTATATTAGAATTGGCTAAATCTTCAACAGAGTTTATTCCTGCTTTTTTTAGATTTTTCACTGTTTTCTTTCCTAAACCTTTGACATCTTCTAATTTAAGACTCATTTGTATTCAATCCTAAAAGTTTAATTATCGAAAATCGATTATTTAAAACAATTTAACATAATTTCTAAATTTTTAGTTTTTTGTGAAAGCAATAATGAAAAATTAATTAGATATTTATACATTAAAATTAAATTTATTGACTTATGATACGGGCTCCCATAGAATACCCAATTTATCTGCATAGTTTTTGACTTCATGCATTTCCGATGGAGAAGATCGGCGATTTATTTCAGAATATTGAGAAGCTCTAAATAATGGGCGGAATTGCTCCATTATATTAACTACGCATTTTGGAACCTCTTTTGCCACAAAATCTAAAATGGGTTTAGAACAGCATTCTATATGGTTCGGCATTACTAAATGTCTGATAATAATTTCAGCACTACCTTGGTCATGAATTCTCTTGAGATTTCTAGTTAAAATATCATAATAATTATCTATACCTGAATATTTTTTAGCACATTTATTATTACCATATTTGAAATCTGGGAGCCAGAAATCCATAAAATCTATAATTAAAGAGAGTGCTTCATTCGAAAGAAAAAAATTAGAATTCCATAATTGACATATATTGTCATTCTGATATTGTAAGCTTGCTATGATTGTATGAAGATTTGGGATAGGATCTCCTCCCACATAATTTATATTTAAAGCCCCTTTATTAGCAAGTCTTTTTGCGATATCTGCGAGGGTATGTGGATCTACTTCCCGTGCAACTTCGGATATATCTCTTTTTCCTTTCCATGCTTGGGAGATGTCATAATTTTGACAAAATACGCAACCAAAATTACATCCCTGGAAAAAAATAGTCCCTGAGGGTACTAAGACACTTTCTTCTCCATAATGCAAAAAAGAAGATGTGACATATGATTTTTCAGGTACTAAGCAAAAGCCTTTCTCTCCATCTATTCTATTAACTTCGCATCTCCGTTCACAAAATATACAGTTCTTAAGATAATTAGTTGCTAAAGTTTTTGTTAAAGTGATATAATTCTTTTCTTGGATTTGTCGTGATTTTAGTTCTTTTTCACTTTTTATTAGAAGATTATTGAACTCATCAGATTTTTGCTCTAATTTTTGTTCTAATTCTTCAATGGGATCATCTAGTGTAAAATCACATTCCAATGTTTTTGCGACTAAATATCGCGCTGTCTGTTTTCCATCGATAATATCTCTATATCGAGAAAATCGTGTCCTAATTTCTGGATTGTTCCAAGCTGAATGTGCATCTGGTCGAAGAAATCTAAAGGACATATATTATCTAGTAATTCGTCGGCTATATAATTAATTCGTTTAATAAATACGAATTAAAGAGGAAATAAAACGTTATATTGGGTAACTTAAATTTTTAGTAATTTATATTAGAATTTATCAGCGATAATAAAGATGTGATATTCTGGTACGAGAGGTTCATCTATTCCAACATACTCCTTCTTAATAACTTTAAATCCGTATATATTAAGAAGCTTTTCCCATTCCTCCACTTTAAGAAAATTGAGCGGTACATTGATATCCTTATCACCGATCACTCTATTGTAAAACCAATCAAAAAAGCTATTTGTCATTCTTAAACTTTTTTCTCTAATAGAAGCCTCTTTAATTACGAGTCGCTTCTTAGTTAATCTTGCTGCTTCTTTAAGAATATGTTTAGGGTTATTTGAATGATGTAGAACAGTATAAAGTATAGTAGTATCGAATTCCTCATCTGATAAGGGTATTGGATTGTTTGGGTTATAAAGTATCATGGGTAATTCAGTATGGTTATAATCAACAACATCAACTAGAATAACCTCTTTATCGAGCTGATTTTTAATTTCTAACCCAATTAATCCATTTCCTGCCCCAAGATCAAGTATTTTATCTCCTATAAGATAATCTTTGATCTTATTGAAACCTCTTTTAGCACGATTATAATCACTACGCTTTAGATTCTCTTTATCGTTAGCATATTTCCTTACAAATTTCCGTAATTTTTCTTCCACCTTAATAAGAGAAATTCCATTTTTCAGCCCTTTAGTTATTATTTTATTTATGTAAAACCAAAATGCATATCTTTGGAAAGAATTAACATTTGCATTTTTCATTGAAGATAATAATAATGAATGGATTTTATTCCAATATTGTTTATATACTTCATTTTTTTTAGAAAATATCGAATATACGACACTTTCGATATGATTAAGATTATTTTGAAAGATATTTTCATGAAATCTTAGTCTTCTTTCTTGAGTCATTTTTTTATTATATTTTTATTATTTTACTAATGAGTAAATGCTCACTTCATTTATAAACTTTATGAGTGTTTGCTCATTTAGCGATATAGCGATGACTAAAAAAAAATTCACTCGAAATAAACAACAAAAAATAGACTTAATTTATAAAACTTTTTTTGATCTTATCTTAAAACAAGGATACCATAATGTGAGCACAAATGTTGTAGCAGAAATGGCAGAAATTAGTATAGGTACTATTTATCGATATTTTCCAGAGGGGAAAAAAGATATTATAAGAAAGTATTTTCAAACTACAATAGAAAAAATGTTTGAGAAGGAGAGTTTAATAAATCTAAATGATAATAATATAAAAGATATTCTCCAGCATTTTATTGAAGAGTTGGTTAAGAATCACAAAAAAAATAAAGGTTTCAACATTGCCTTCCGATCTGTCATTCAAGCAGATAAAGAATTACATGACCAACATAAAGAAGCTATTTATGATTTCTTTAAAGACAGGGCAAAAAAATTAAGAATAGTTAATAAAAATTTCCGTGAAATGCCCGAAAACAAATTGATTAAGGTATTTATATTCATGTATAATCTTACAAATGCAATTCTCTATCATCATTTATCAGTAAGGAATTTATTCAATACAGATGAAGAACTAATTGATTTTCTCACAAATATCCTAATTTTTTCATTGCAATATCTATATAAATCTTAGATATATTATAATGAGTTAATTGGGAGAAGTGCGATATAAAATAAAGGAGAAAGAGAAAACGCAAGCAAAATGTTATACTTTAGATCTCAAAACAAAGCCATCTAATTACATTTGTGAAGAACTTCAAATTATCTCCAGCATCTAAACCGAAGTCGTTATCTTCAAGCATAAATTCTGAAGATCCAATGGAAAATGCTCTTCCACTATAAAAATCACTAGTAGCACATACGGGAACGGGTCCCACTAGATCAATTGTATCATCACTCAAATATTTAAATTCCGCTTTTTCAGAGGTCATTATTAGATCTTCTGCATCCTCTGTAAGACTTAAGAAAGTGCAGTGAGGTAAAATTAATTCAGTTACTCCTTTTGTAATTGGATGTGTGTATAAGTCCGTAAAAAGAAGATTATGTTTTTTTACATGAAAATTTTCCTTTGACTCATAAATCACACCATTCCAAAATCTTCGTACTCCTGTGATCTTATAGAGTACTCGAATTGAGCCTTGTTTCATTGGTATATCAAGATCTCCTCCTTTTCCCGTTGAAAGGAAAAGACCTCCTCCTTCACCAACAAATCGTTTTATTGCCTTTAATTCTTCAGGAGTAAATTTATCTTTTTTTTTATCTTCAGTATGTTTTATATTCCCCATGAATAAGAGATCATAGTCTTCTAATTTCCCGAATTCAATTGGACCTTCATTTTTATCTAAATAATCTATTTCATAGAGATCCTCACCTAAAGAAAACTCGGGAAATTCAATCTTTTCATTTTTAGTTAGATCAACTAAAATTCGGTAAGACATAGTAATCGATGATTTGTATTTTTCTAGTATATGTTTATTTAAAGAAATTAAGATTTTAAAACTTTAATATCATAATTATTTTAAAACTTTAATATCATAATTATTTCCGAATATAGTATTATTAAAGAGAATTTAAATCATTGCTTCCTAATAATCAGAAGATTTAAAAAGTATAATATGAAGAAAAGCTTTTTTATTTATTAATCGAGATGAATTCTCGTTCTGCGGAACCACTTTCCTTTACTATAACAATATCCACTCCGTTTCCAGAAGCTATGTCTCTTTTAATTGAAGATTTTACTGCTGCTTTAACTATTTCCTTACCCTCTTCTACAGACAAACCATCCTTATATTTAGCTTCTAATACACCATAAGAATAATTTTGACCGCTTCCAACAGCGCAGAATTTATCTGGTAATCTGGATCCATAAGCGCCGATATTTAATACAACTGGTCCTTCTTCTTTTGTTACTCCACCTAAAATTAATCCTACTTCATATGGAGTAAGTTTATTTCTATATAAAATATTTGAAAGAAGCTGAGCAGCTGACTTTACAGAAATACGTTTTTGTCTTTCCATCTGATAAAGTGAAGTGTAAGCACGTAATAAATCCACTAGTTGCTGGGCATCGGCCACACCACCCGCAGTAGTCATATATAGATGAGGTTGGATTTCATATACCTTTTCACTTGTCTTACTTGCAACAAAATAAGCCATTGTTGCTCGTTTATCAGTTCCTAAAACAACAACATCCTTACAAGCAAGACCCACCGTAGTTGTGCCAGATCTAAAGGTTTTATTACTTTTATTAGAATTCCTTTTCTGATTTTTATTTATTTTTTGAAATTTTGTATCAGTTTTCTTTAAAACTTCTTCATATTTCATATTTTCATAAATTAATGAATCTTTTAATAACTTTTTTATAATTTTTTATAAAAGTGAATAGGCATAATTAAATAATGAAGATTAATTGATGAGTAATTCTAAGTTATTGTTTTTAGATTTAAGTTTTTTTACTATGATTTTTACCAAAAATTAAGTCAAATTAAATTCTCCGGGAGACTCTTGAAAGAGGATGTCCCTTGGCCTTCATCTCTAATTCATTAAACCAACCAAATGGTGGTCTTAAAATCTCGTACCCTTCATTAATTAAAATGTTTTCTAGCTTTTTTAGTGAACTCAATGCGAATTTTGGGCTACTTAATTCAGCAAATAGATGCGCAAATGATAAAAGAATTATTTTTCTAACTTTCAATTGAGAAGAGAGTAAATTTATTTCTTTCAATGTTTTCTTTAGAAAATTTGTATTTGTTTCATTCCTTTTCTCAATACTTATGAAAAGGACAAGAACATTTTCTAAGCTCCCTTCTTTATTTTTAGCCGTTAATTCTTCAAATATATTGGAGCGGCCTCGATCTGTCGTTTGGTATCTAAAATACTCACAATGAAAAGAAAGAAATCTCATACATAAAATTAAATTAAAGAATTTTTAAAATTTAGGAAAATAAAATATTACAAATATGCATATTCCCCAATCTCTTGAGAAAATGACTGCATTTAACGAATCCCGATATGGATTAAAATGATGAGGAACTAAAATTGGATATCTATCAGAAATTCGAATATTTTGATTTCAAATATCTATTTAGATTTAATATTTTTCTTTATTGATCTTCTTTTAAGTATTTTTATAAACTCCTCTGTATTCGGAAAAATATAGGCTATACTATCTCCATCATCTTCGATTGTTATTTCTTTATAATACTTCCCTTTTACTTTTTTATTCAATTCATTAACAATCATAATATAAGAACAACATAATTTACTCATAAATGAAAATAATACAGATGTAATACTATAATAATATCCTAATTGCCAGAAATTAAATAAACTATTGTGAATTGTAAGATTATCTAATAATAAAAGAAACCTAGTTCTTTGATTTAATCGAAAATAAAAAAAGAAAGTATTTAGTATTTTTATTGAGTTAGGTACAAGAATCGTTCTAAATAATACATCCATACTTGTCCGATATTTGTACTAAGAACAAAATCACTGGCATGGCCCGCAAACGGGAATTTCAGCAAACAACATTTAACGCCTTTTTCTTCCATATTTTTTTCTAATTTTATAACATTTTCTATTGAAACTTGACTATCACTAGTCCCTTGGAAGAATAAGGCGGGAGGATCCGATGGATCTGAGATATGAGAAAGATTATATGCATTATAAATTTCTGGATTCAATGTACGATTTACTCTCAAGAGGGCTGCGGGAGCTGCTGATGGACTATATAAAGGGAGAATTCCTTTTACTTCGATGTTTGGATTGAAAGTACTGTTATGATAATCATAATTGTTTCCTAAACCAGCTACTCCTGCTAAATGAGCTCCAGCTGAGCGTCCCATATAATAAAAAGATTTGATATTACCCCCATAAGTTGCGGCGTATTCGTCAACACACTTATTAACAAAAATTCCGATATGACGTACTTGATCTTGAATTGTAAAATTCCCTTTTAAATATTCTGGAGTATCTGGAGCTTCCGCAACATATTCAAACCAATCAATTAATCCATACTCAATATCAAATACAATATATCCTTGACTCGCCAAATATTTACTTGTTGAAATCATATTCCATGTTCCCTTTCCTCCAGACATCCAGGCTCCAGGATGAAGATTCACAATTATACTTCCATTTCCAGGTAATTCAGTCGCAGGTTTAATTGGGCTATAGGCATCGAAATAAAGAGTGATGTTCTCTCCATTATAGAAGAGAACATCCTTATCTATTTGTACTGAATCTTTCGGTATTGTTAAGAAATGTGATGATAATAAATATGGAGTGGGAAGAAATTGTCTTTTGACATTATTAGGAATATATGATTCCCAATCAGAACCAAAAACCTCTTGGAATTCTGATTCTGCATTTTTAATAGTGTAAGGAGTTGCGAAGAAGGACATTAAATTTAATCCCGAAATTGATAATGCGATAAATAGAATTGCGTAAAATTGTTTTGGGTGCGATTTTCTTCTTGAGCTTAAGAGTTTCATTAAAATTAAAGACACAGACACACATAATCCAGCAACCAATACAGAACTCTGAGCAACAAATTCTTCTATAACTATAGTTATTCCTCTAATTTGCTTTCCTCCAACTATTAACATATATATCCAAAAAGTTCCGAATAGAAGAATGAGAATACAAAAAGCACCTATGAAAAATTTTAAGACTTTAATTTTATTCAATTTTCCAAACCTCCCTATTTTGAAGAGTTTTATAGTTTATAAAAGAGAAAATTGAGCCATAAATAAAAAGTCCAAAAAACCCGCAGAAAATCAGAGAAAACTGAAGTAAAGGAGAGAACCAATTTGCATTCAAAAAGAATAAACCAGCTACTAAAAGAAGAATAGCAATAATTTGAAAAAATAGATACCCATAACTCAGTAGATTAAGTTTCTTACCCATTTCTGTAGTTTTAACAGTTTTATATTCATCGAGAACAATTAAAGAAATATTAAAAAGCCATGCTAATAAAATAACAATACTTAACAGAAGTCCGTAGAAAAGAATAAAACCTAAAAAATAATGAAGGATTCCAAGTATAATAGTTGAAATATTAAGTCCAATAGTAATCTCTGCGTAGATTTTAATATATTTTATATTTAGATACAAATTAAAAACACCTTATAATTAATGTATAAAAAATTCTTTCTAATTAAATCTCAATCTTTAAGTATATAAAATTTTAATTTCAAGAAACGATTTTATAATTAAATCTAATAGATTAGACAAAAAGAATAAAGAAAAAAAATACTGGAAGATGCATATAGATTTAATCATCTATTAAGTGAATTATATTTTTGAAAGAAAAACTATAAGTCCAAATCTAAGACTTTCTTAATAAGTATATATTAATTAAAATTACACCCATTTTTAATTAACAAATTCTGCTAATTCAAGAGTTTGACATATTCTTATTTTCTTTATGCATTTCCTCTTATGAGATATAGTATTGATTTTATATATTTTTAAAATACCCTCATCCTTTGGGTAATTTTCTTCGATAAATCCAATTATCTCTTGCACATTCTTTTTCGAGACATTTAAATTTCTTTTTTCTCTCCTCATAAAGATTCCGCGATAAAAGATAGAATCAGATTGTGTCTTAAACAATTCAAGTAATCTCTATTGAATATTTTATTATAATATAATTAATGAATCTAAATAAAAATAAAGCTTCTTACTAATAAGTTAAAACTTAAATTAGAGATAAAAGTGGAGTAAAAATATAGTATGAAATGTTAAATTAACCAAATAAGCTTTTTCTATTACTAAAATTATAGAATTAAATATAATGTGAAATAATGTTAATATAATTAAATTAAAAAAAACATAAAGAAAATTAAGTTTAAAAATACGAATTAGCCGGTGGTAATAGTGGAGAGAAAAACAGATAATAATTTATATCATATAAAAATTGGATTACCAATGCTAATTATAGGAGTTTTAGGTATGCTTTTAATTTTCTTCCTCTTAATATCTCCCTATTTGATAGTTTTTCTGCTCTCCTTTTATCCATTTCTAGCATTATTCATTACTGGTATTATATTAGTTCTGAGTGGATTTAGAAAAATACAGTATTCAAGGGGAAAACTAATCACGCTGTTAATTATTATGGTTGGAGCTTTTATGGCCACTTTTGGATTAAATATTCTCGTTCCATATATTTTTCGCATTTTATAATTATTCTTAAATAAAACAAAAAGGTTAAGGAAATGAAGATTCTAGGAAAAAAAATAAGTTTGAAAAAAATAATCGCGATTTTCTTTTGTATTATATTTTTGGGATTTGGAACATATGGATTATTTTTCTTATATCGATTTAATAGACCAATCATCATAAATGATTTTCATGATCCTTTTATTTTTAACAATAGTACAAGAGTAGAGACGCAAGAGGATTGGAAATTAAGAAGAAATGAGATTAGAGAAATCTTATTAGATATAGAATATGGAACGATGCCTAATCATCCTTATAATATCACAGGGCAAGTAATAGACACAATGGACTTAGGTGATGGGAATATATTAAATACAATCAAACTAATAATGTACCCAAAAGAATCTTCTACAAAACCTATTAATTTAACTTTATGGGTATATATTCCCAATGGAACAGGTCCGTTCCCCACAATTATCAAAGTAGCTAAAGATGGAACTGGTTCCCAGGAGAAAATTAGTGAATATCTTTTAGAGAGAGGATATATGTATGTTTGCTATAATCATACAGAATTAGATCCAGATACAAAAGGTTATGATATAGATGGGCCTTGTCAACAAGCTTTTTCAAATTATTCTTGGGGAAGTTTAGCAGTATGGGCGTGGGGAGCAATGCGGGTCGCCGATTATCTTTTAAATGAATCTTGGGTAAGTGCCTCAGAAGGAATTCCGAATATCGACCCAGATTTTCTGATAATTACTGGACATTCCAGAAGAGGGAAAACAGCTTTATTAGCAGGTGCTTTGGATGAAAGATTTACAATGGTTGTTCCTAACGGCAGTGGATGTGGTGGCGCTGGAAGTTTCTTAGTTCAAGGATTTCTTGCAGAAATTGTTTCAGATATTACATCTAGGAGCACATTTAGATCATGGTTTAAAGACGGGTTCGAAAATTATGGAGGAAATGAACATCTTTTACCATTTGATCAACATTTCTTACGAGCTTTAGTAGCTCCTCGTGTGATTTTGAGTACAGATGCAAAAATGGATCTTTGGGCAAATCCAATTGGTACTCAAGCAGTTTATGAAGCAACTCTACCTGTTTACGAGTTTCTTAATGCTACTACTAATAATACAATTCATTATAGATCTGGAGGTCATGCTTTTACTAAAGAAGATTTTATAGTGTTATTAGATGTATCTGATAAATTACTCTTAGGAAAAGAAGTTATAGGTAATTTCTATATGACTCCCTATAATATCGATTTCCCAATATATTATTCTGCACCAAATTAACAATTCAGAATTTTAATATCGATTATTTCTATTTTTTTTAAAAAAAGAGTATAACATTTACTCAAATGAGATTTCAAGATTATTTTTGATGGCATATTCTTTAGCTTCTTCATCAGAATCAAATGTTTTCATGATATCATATTCACCCTTTATTCTTCTACATCCTACATATATTTCAGTTATAGGTCTTGCCTCATTTTGGATTTCTAAGTAAACCCGAATCAAACAAAATGAGATATCATCTTGATATTCTTTACATTTTCTACAACGTTGTGGTCCTCTAGCACAATGGATTTTCGGCATCCTTTTTATGATATCAATATAATCCATAAGCTATCGTATAGATATTAGACTGTTTATATATTAAAATACTTAATTATGGAACATTATACTTGTAAAATCGTTTAGAAAAATCTGTTTAAATAAATTTAAGTTAGGTTTCTACCTCGAAATAAAATATCATAAAAATTAAAAAAAATCAGTGATTTTAGTCTGATCCTTATTAAAAAGCCAATATTTGAACTTATTTGTAGGCTTTCCTCCCCATATTGCATTTGAGTTGTAAGTTTCCTCAAAATCCTCAATTTCATCGTAAGTGATTTTATTTTTTCTTATAAGTTTATTCATTTTTATAACCCATTTGGTAAAATCCTTGTATAATCTATTATCTGATCTGGATCTAGCCTTTGATTTATGAGTTTCTTCATAATAATTAACAGCTTTTTGAGTAAATCCCGTGAAATAACAATAATTTTGATCATTCCAAAACAATTCTTTAGTAGCTTCCTCATAGACTCTAATATCGCAATTCCATACTTTGAAAGTCTTCAAATGTGGCAACTGTGTTAAAGTCTCTGGAATTTTTTTTAATGTTTTATTTCCAGATAAGTTTAATCGTTTTAAATTCACTAACCCTTCGATATTTTTTAGATCACAGATTTTATTATTCCGAACTGATAATTCCTCGACTGAAGGAATGTTATTGATATCTGTAATTTCCTCAATCATATTATTATCTAATCTAAGAATTTTGAGATTAATATATTTTTCAATTCCCTTCAAATCTGTAATTAAGTTATTTGATAAATCTAATTCAATAATAGTTGATACTGAGTCCTCAATACCTTCAATACAGTCTATATCTACGATTTTTTTATCATTTAAAAATAATTTAGCATCATCAAGCATACCAATTATTCTTGATTTGTATTTGATGAGTTCAAATTCCTCTAAATCAAAAGCATCTATATTATTATTGATAAATTTAATTTTTGGAAAGGTCGTGTGATTTTTGTAGTGATTATACAATAATAAAGCTAATTCGTTTTGTTTATCAGCAGGAATCCTTTGTTTTATTTTTGAAAATATTAATGGAATATGTTTTATATTAAAATTATTGAGAATTCCTTGAAATAGAGAAAAGAGATATTGATTTGAGTATCGTTGCGGTTGATTAAAATATGTATTTAAATTTCTAACAAAATTATCTAAAAAAGAGAGACTTATATCATCCATAATGCTTTCTAGTTCATCACTAGATAAGTGCCGCAAATAATTTTCTTGTATTAAGTAATTTATAACTGTCGGATGATTACTTGCTAATCTTAAAGCAATCTCTTCCTTAAATACTTTTTTTGCTTTTGGATCGCCAACTTCAACTAATCTCTTGAGTAGAGGGAATGCTAAATTTCTATGTAAAATACGAGTGTCATATCCGTTCTCAGCCCAAGCGGTTATATTAGAACAGTGACCCCAAAATTCAACTTCTGGTGTTATTCCATGCTGTCCCACTCTATTTCCCTCCATTGAACGATCTAAATGTTCGGCGGCTTTATCAATAGAATCAATATCTTCATAATCTCTTACTTTATCCATAGGGATATTTAATAAGAGATACATACACTGACGAAATCTATGATTTTTAACATAAATATTGGTCACTCCGTTCTCAAGTTTAAGCCTTATATATTCATTTACTTTATATTCTTTTTTGGGAGATGGATTTCTAATTATAGTGAGAAGTGTAACTATAAATAAAATAAAAATCGATAGAATTATTTTAAGGTAAATCATTTAGACTAACCCTGGTTTTTTTGATCCTTCATTTTGATTTTTGATTAGAACTAAAAAGATTTGAAGAAATTTTTTAATTTAAATTACCAGAGAGAGTGGATTTTTCATTTGTTATTTAAGCTATCTTTTCCAATCCTATAAATTTTCTTAAAATGTATCTAAATTATCTTATTAGTTCCAAAATTACAATTTTTTAGAAAGAGAGAGAAATTATAAAAAAGGATCTCAAGAAATTGTTTTTTATTATAAGAAATTTTAAAAGTTTCTAATTCTTGCAATTGAAACAATGGATTATGTTATTCATAATAGAAAAAAATTTGAAGTTATAGAAAGTCATTTAGATCTTTCTGCAAAAGGCATTGTAGATATTAAAAATATTGATGGGGTAGATAAATTATCTGATTTAAAGAGTCTTGACTTAAGTTATAATGATATAAAGCATATCGAAGGATTAAATAAATTAAATGGGTTAGAATATTTAGATTTCTCTTCTAATCAAATTGGTAAGATTCAAAATCTTAATCATCTACCAAATCTAAGAAGATTATATCTAGACAATAATCTTTTAATCAAGATTGAAGGATTAGATAGCCAGAAGGATTTAGAAATTCTTGAACTAAGTGGTAATAATTTACGATTAATCTCTAATATAGACCATCTCCACAAGCTTGATGTGTTAAAATTAAATATGAATAGAATATTTGAGTTAAGTGGACTTAACAATCTAAAGAGTCTCACGAAACTTTATCTGGAACATAATGAGATAACCACGATTGAAAATCTTGATAATTTAAGTAATCTTAAGGTACTCAATCTAAATGATAATGAAATAAAGAAAATTGAAAAAGTAGAGGAATTGTATCGCTTAGAAGCCTTAATATTAAGTAATAATTTTATTACTGAGATTAATGGATTAAATGAACAATTTAAATTAATGTTATTAAATTTCGAAAATAATAAAATCTCAGAAATAAGGGGTTTGGAGGATTGTAACGATTTACGAATACTTAATCTTTCAAAAAATAAAATTTTAGAAGTGAAACCTGGAGATTTATCAAAATTGAAAAATTTAGTAAATTTGGATTTAAATAGTAATCAAATAAAAAAAATAGAGGGCCTAAAGGATTTAAAACAGCTTAGAATTCTCAATTTAAGAAATAATCAAATAGAAAATTTTGACGTTATAAAATCTCTCCCTGAATTAGAAACTGTTTATCTTCAAAATAATGAAATTTCTTCAGCGGAGCTAAAAAATCTTAAGGATGAGTACGGGAATAATTTTTAAAGGAGATATTTTTAAGAAAAATACTTTCGAATTTAACTAAAATTAGGATTTAGAATAAAATTATTAAATATATACGCTTTAGAAAATTTGTAAATTTTATATTGAAAATATATTAAGTGATTGATAATTAGAATTCTTGCAAAAAATAGGGATGATATTAGCAAAGCTGCTATTGATTGCTTTAGCTTTACACATCTAATGTTTGGTTATTTTGGCTTTTTATTTTTAAATTTTATGTTCTTTTTTACGTTTGGGAATTTCTTTGACGGCTTCTCTTTATTATTCATAATCTTTTTTAGTATAATTTGGGAATTAACCGAGAATATAGTATTAATAAGATTTAATATTAAATTTGGAAATAGAAAAGACAGTGGCTTTAATTCAGTAATTGACATAACTTTTTTTGTTGTTGGAGGATGTATTGGATTAATAAGTTTTTATCTAGAATTTAGATTTTTTCTAATTCTTGTGTTATTCATTCTTTATGGAATGTTAGTTATTTCTTTGATATACTACATAATTATAATCAAAAGTAAATGAGTGCAGATTTTATTGATAATCTGCTCAATTATAAAAATTTAAATTTTTCTTATATCCTTCTTTTTCCTATGTAATATTTTAATCATATGAATTTAGTATGGCAGAACTAATTGGTTATTTACTTGCTCTTAACGCAATTATTACTTGGGGATTAGCCTCTTTAGTGTATAAATTTGGATTAGGAAAAACAGAAGCAAAGGCAAATTTATTCTTTAGATTGGTAATCGTGTCTTTTGCAACTTTTATTTTTTCTTTATTTTTTGGAGATTATCTTTTTCTTAAAAATCTTAATAATCAAGATTTATTGTTGTATTTATTAATGTGTATCTTGTCGGGTGGTTCTGTCACTATAGGAGATCTATTATATTTCTTTGCCCTTAAAAAAATAGATGCTTCGAGAGCATATCCATTGACTCAATTATCTTTAGTTTTTGTGTACCCTCTTGCTTTTATCTTTTTTCAAGAACAAATAACATCTTCGATATTAATAGGAGGGCTTTTAATATTATCTAGCGTATTTTTCTTGAGCAAAAAAGATAAACCTAAAGAAAGTGCATTCTATGAAGTTAATGAGAATCAAAAAAAAGAAATAGATGAAGAGGATGAGATTATTTCAGGAGAATTACTATTAGGAGTAGTTATGGCTATCGCGACTGCTTTTTTTTGGGCATTGGCGATTGTGAGTTTTAATCAAGCACGCATCTATTCAAATGAAGTATTTACTACAAATTTTTTGCGTGTATTATTTGGGATGATTATGATTGGGTTATTAGGATTATTTGATCATGATTTTTTTTTTGGATTTAAAAAACAAAATAGAAGTAATTTAAAATATTTTTTTTATATAGGAATTGCAGGTTCTCTTTCGCTAGGGTTGGCTGACTCTTTTTTCTATAAAGCTGCTGAAATTAATGGTTTAGTTCTGACTTCCACTATCACCGCTAATACCCCAATGGTGCAACAAATATTCTCACTAACATTATTGAAAGAAAAATTCCGGAAACGATTTTTAGTCGCTATAGCTCTGATTATAATTGGAAATTATATTATCTTATTCTATTAGATAATATTCTTTATTCTTCTTGCAATATATCAGCAACTAATCCTAAATAGTCTCCATATGCAATGGTATTTTGAAGATCCCCTTCTATTTGAAGATCACCTGACATATAAGCAGAAGTACCATCAATCTCTCCTATCATCATACCAGACATAGTTTCCCAGTTAGCAGACATAGTAAACGAAGGTTCTTCAGTCTCACCCTTGCTATATTCGTATACTCCATCTCCCATTCTTACCCACCATTTAAAATCTTTATCAGAAATAACCATTTGTCCAACAAATTGATTTATATCGGCTAATTCTTCTTTCAAGTCTTCAATCTCTGAGGATGCTTGCTTAAAAAGTTCATTTAATTTTAGAATTTCTTCTGGATCTTTCATACCCTCTTCCATAATTTTCGCAACTTCATTTATTAAATCTTCGTCCATATTTTCACCTTTTTTATTATATTTAGTTATTCATAATTCATTTATCATATATAAACATTTTAATAAAAATTGCTAAATCTCCTTCTTTTCTTTTATAGACTTAGCTTTAATTAATATTAAAAATTATTATATCTTGGTTTTTTAAAAAAAGATGATTTTAAAATGCTTGAAATAGAGATAATATTACTCACCAATAATGTTGTTAAACCATTTCAAAAATTCCATAAAGAAAAAAATCTAAAATTTATAGAATTTAATAAACTTTATGTAACAAAATGCCTTGCTGAACATGGATTGGGATTTCTTATTAATATATGGGAGATAATTAATTCAAATGGCTCAATTAAGAAAAAACTGGCTAAAAAGATAATTTTTGATGTTGGTGGGACAAACTTAACTTATTTACATAATTTATCAGTTACGAATTTATCTATTAAAGATGTGGATTCCATTGTCTTATCTCATTGGCATTATGATCATGTTGGCGGATTATATAAAATATTGGAAGAAATAGAAGAAAAAATTCCAATATATACTCATTATTTTGCTAAATTTGAAAGATTTTTTCGAAGATCTAATGATGTTAAACCCTCTGATCTAAGGGGAAAATCTTATGAGGAAATAAAACCCCTCCTTTTAGATTCAAAAATTGTAAATCAAGAACCAATTGATCTTGCTCTAATTGAAAATCTTGGAGGAGATGTTAAATTTACTACACAAGATATAAAAATCTTAGATTCAGAAAAGTTAAAAATTTGGGTTAGTGGTGAAATTCCACGTGTTTTTGCTGACGAGGATTTTACAGATTATTTCTCATTACAAGATAATGAAATACTTAAAGAGGATAAAATTTTAGATGATAGATGTATAATAATTGAATTTCAAGACAGAATCATTGTTTTAAATGGATGCTGCCATTCAGGATTGAAAAATACTTTAAAACACATCATCTCCCATATAAATAAACCGATAAGTCAGATCATTGGAGGATTTCATATGGCGAGCTCCTCAGAGGAACGCTTAAATTCTAGTATAGATTATTTAAGAGATATACCTAAGTTTGAAAATAAGCTATTTCTTTTTCCGATTCACTGTACTGGCGATAAATTTTTAAAAAAATTGGAGAGTAAAAAAATTCCATCCATTCATGGATTTGATGTTAGTGTAGGTACTGTTTTTAAATTTTCTTCATCGAATTAACTTAATAACTTTTCGATTCTATCCATTCCTTCTACGATATCATCATAAGAAACACAAAAGGAAAACCTTAGGTATTCATCTTTTTCATTAGGACTTTTATGTCCAAAAAAGACTCTCGAAAGCGTCGCTACATCTGCTTTTTCTAATAAATAATCTTGAAATTCTAAAGAATCTTTAAGTCCGAGGTTTTTGCATGCTTCTGTTACATTCGCAAAAATATAAAATGCGCCTTTTGGTTTTAGAGTCGATATTCCATTAATTTCGTTCAATCTTTTATATATTAAGTCTCTCCGTCTCTCGAATTCATCCACCATTACTTCAGAAGGAGATTTATCTTGCTTCATCCCAGCTAATCCTGCCATCTGAATAAATGTTGAAGTGCAAGAAATTGTATTAGTAGCCCATCTTCCAAAATAATGAGCTAAATCCTCATTCACTATTGCGTATCCTAACCTCCATCCAGTCATGGCGAAATATTTGCTAAATCCATCTAATATTATAGTTCTCTGTTGCATATCTGGATGAGCTGCGATTGAAGTGCATTCCAAAGTATCAAAAACAATATTAAAGTATATCTCATCTGAAAGTATCCAAATATCATTTTCTAATGCGATTTCGGATATAGCTTCCAAATTTTTTTTATTTAGAATTGAACCAGTAGGATTTTGTGGACTATTAATAATAATCATTCTTGTCTTCTCAGTTATTTGCTTTTTTAATTCCTCAATATCATAATTCCAATCTTTCGATTCCCATAATTGAGCAGATATTGGTTTACAACCATGAACATTTATTATGCTTTCATAAATTGGATATCCCGGACTTGGATAGATTACTTCATCTCCGGGATTTGTACAAGAAAGAATGGCTAAATCAACGATGATTTTCGCGGATGGAAGAATAATCACATTCTGAGGAGATACTCTAATTCTCTTAGTTTTTGAGGCAAATTCTGCAATAGCTTCCTTTAATTCTGGAATTCCTGCTGAAGGAGAATAGTGAGTATAATTCTCATTTATTGCTTTTATTCCCGCTTGCTTTATATGCTCGGGGGTATTAAAATCTGGTTCTCCTATTGCGAAAGAGATTATATTTTTTCGTCTTTGTTCTGGAAAATTTTGTATTTTTTCAAGTACTTTAAATGCAGTTTCAGTACCCAGACGTTCCAATCTATTTGCGTAGTGCATAAGTTAAATTAACCTTAATTATTTTTTAATTTTTATTATTTTGCATTGTAATTTTTTCCATTTTTAGAAGACATTTTTTTAAATCCTTTTGCCAAGAGTTTTGAATTTTACCCATAAAGCCACCAATTTTTCCATTTTTTTTTATCACACGATGACAAGGGATAATTAGTGGGAAAGGATTTTTTCTTAAAATATTTCCTATAGCTTGATATGCTTTACTATCGAGATTTTGACCTATTTGAGAATAACTTGTATAATCTCCATATTTTAAATTCTTAAGAATCCATTCTATTACCTTAGTTGAAAAAGCTGTCCGAAATGTCTTCTCATAGGGTATTTTAATGCCTATATTTTTCATCTCCTGAAAAAGATCTATCTTTTTACCTTTAAAATAATCATAGAACAAGTTTTTAAGTTTTGCGAGTGTACTTAAATCCTTAGTCCTCAAATGGTTAGAAACTTCAAGTAAATTACTATTTTTAAAATGATCTTTAATAGATTTGTTTTTATCAAGAATCTCAACTGAATTTAAAACAATAGAATCATTACTAGTCATTATTTCAAAGCTAACAATGATGCTGATATCAAATTCTTCTGGATGAATAGACAAGGCAAAAATATTTTTCAACATAAATTCATATAGTTTTTAAATATTATCGAATCGTTAATTATTTAAACAAATTCTCTCTTATTAATGATAGTTTTAATTTAAATAAATTTAAGATATAGACGTGTTTTTATCTTATATAGTTACAAATTATTGAAAAATTAGAGAAGAGAAATTATGCCTGATGATTTAAAAAATGTGTTGGATGATATCGAATCTAGTGAGAAAGAAACTGCAAAGTTACAAGAAAAAATAGCAAGGCTTACTCAATTAATAAATAGACAGAAAAAAATAATCGATGAGCAAGAACAATTAATTGACCAACAGAAACAGGCTTCGGTGAATATGGTAGATATCCCTGAAGATGTAGTTCAATTGAAAGAGATAATTGGAACTCAAAGAGCTCAATTAAAAGAAAAAGATATGGAGCTTGAGCATCTTAAAGGAACTAAAGCACAATTAGAAAAAGAGATTGAATTAATGGGGCAGCAAACTAAGCCTTTAGAAGAAAAATATAATCAATCATTCGAAAAAATTGGAGAATTAAAAGCCGAAATAGCCCAACTAAAATCGAAAATAATAGCAAAGGACGATAGAATAAAAAATTTGGAGATAAAGGTTCAAGAATTAAAATCGTTTTCTGATAAGTTAAAAAATGATTATGCTTTGGAAATTGAACAAATCAGGGAAGAGAATAAAAAAGAAAAGGATGAATTACAGTCTCAATTAAACGAAATTGAATCTGCCCTGCTTGATAGTAAATTAACCTCAACTGAAAAATCTTCTGAAGCCAAGGATTTTGCTACAAGGTTTAAAGAGGTCAAAGATAAATATGATTCATTAATAAGCAAAGTTGAAGAACTGAGGGATAAACTTAGAGAAAAGGAATCTGAATTTAATCAATTAAAAGATAGTATAGGTGATTTAAGAGAATTTAAGGAAAATAACATTGAAAAAATTGTTCAGTATGACCGACTCACTCCATTAATGGAAGAAGAAGCCCTTTTCAAAGCTTTTCTCATTATTAGAGATATTGAAGGCAAGGGAATTTTTATAGACGATTTAAAGAGTTCTTTAGGTGTCCCGATTGTTGTTGCTAAAAAACACGTTGAAAAATTGAAACAGAGTCATTTAATAGAAGAAAATCAGGAAGGAAAACTGGCAGTCAGATCTGCAGAAGAACCTGAAGTGACTGAAAAAGATTAAGCTACATTCTTTTATTTTTAAGCTAAATTCGTTATAAAAAGAAATTTCCAATAAAAATCATTATTAAAAAATTATTATATCTTCGCTAATTCATCATATAATTCAGGAAGTATCGCCCGAAACTCTCCCCCCTCTATTTTATCAAGAATAGAAGCTGCTATTTTTTTTAGCATTTCTCGATAAATTTGGGGTTTTTCATCTCGACGTAATAATAAAGCAACAACATAATTTTCAACTGAAATATGATCCTCTCCGACTCCCGAGAAAAATGATACTACTTTACTATTTTTCAATGAGATTGAAGCGAAACCGGGTTTTAACGATTGATACCGATGTGAACTATATACTTGTGTTAATAAATTATTGGTAATTTTAAGATTGTCAGGATAAAAACCTTCATTAATCGGGCCGATCTCGTTGTCCCACCTAATAACAAGAATTCCAACTGGCAATTTTATACGCACCTTAAGCTTGATTTAACTAATTCAGATTTATAAAATGTGATGAGTAGTATAATTTTATCATTATAATATTTTTTTACCTTATATAGTTATTTAATTGTGAAAGATAATAAATATACCCAATATCAGTAATTCAATTTCATTTTAAACAATTTTGAAATTAGAATTTTTAGATTTATAAAAAAAGCAAAGTATGATTTTTTCTTTAAAATCACAAATTTTATTTATTTTTCTAAATATAGATTAGAGATACAGAATATTCACTATTAGAATAATACTATTCTCTCATCAATTTATCTATCATATTTAGAGGATTTTAATGTTAGCAAAATCATTCTCATTTATTTGATTTATATTAGAAAGAATGGGGGAATGAAATAAAAATAAACTCAATATTTTATTCCTGTTTTCAATACTTCGGTTATTAGAGGGTTTTTATTATCCACCATTTCCTTAAATTCTTGATTTGTGTATACTAAAGGTTCAATTGGCAAATCTGTTAGATCTAAAACCTTTTCTATCCTCTTCAGGAAGAGTTCTTTAAAATCTCCCACTATTATTAAATCGATATCACTTCCCTCATGAATTTTCTTTTTAGCAAAAGAACCGAATAGATAAATAAAATCAACGGGTAATTCTGCTTTTAATTGTTTTATAAATTCTTCTATTTTTCCATAAATTTCTTGACGATTTTTAATATCGATTCTGCATAATTTAGGCATTTTTTGGCATCTTCCTCTTCATAAAATTCAAATGGTGCTAAATTTCCAGCAAGTCCATTTGGGCATCTAGTTGGGATATAATATAAATCGAGAGATTTTACTTCAGACTCTTTCCTGAAAAACTCATTTTCAATTTTCTTTGCTTCTCTAATCAATTCTTTTAATGAGTGTGTAAGAATTGAGGTGTATCCATTTTTATATAAAAATGACATTATACCTTTTTCTGCAGCTTGTTGCGCTTGGAAACAGCTCCATTCATAATTTTGTGCATTTAAAGTATTTTTACCTGAATTTAAGTCTGCTTTCGCTTGTTTATACCATCTATATCCTAATTCTGATATAAAATCACTCGTAATTGCTTTTTTTCTTCCTCTCAATTTTTATATAATCCATTTAATCTAATTAAATTAAGTATTACCACAGTACAATTTTAAAGAAGTAAAAAAGGGAGTCTAAATACTCGGTGGTAAATTAATTACGTGTTTTTTAAAGCAAAGTATAAACATAATAGTTAAAATTCTAATTTTTTATCAGAAACTAAAAATTAAATGAATCGAATCGATTAAAATGATATGATTCCATTGATTAATCACTTTAGATTAACTAAAAAAGTAAATCGGTTATTTCATTTTAATTGAATAAGTTTTGATATTCCTTTTAACCTTTAAATAGAAGTTAGATTAATAATAAAATACACACTTAGATAAAATTTAAATTAAAATTATTATTTTTGATTAATATACTTTCTAAGAATAGAACATCATACAAAAATTATAATACCTTTTCAGTATTAATTAAAAAGAACTAAAGAAAAATATATTGGCGGGGTTACCGAGTCTGGTCAAATGGTTTGACTAGCAATGGTCAACAGGCTAATGGTCGCTTGATAAATGGGTCAAGACCGATTAAAGGTGCTGGACTTAAGATCCAGTGGCAAAGGCCTTCGTGGGTTCGAATCCCATCCCCGCCACAACTCTTTTTTCTTGTAAAATCCTATAATTTTCCTAAAATTCATCTCCCTTAAATTATCAAATAGAAGTTTGAAAAATAAGCAATATATTGAAATTTGATTTATTTTAAACCTATTAGAAAGAAGTGATCTCTCTATAAACTTTAAAAGTAATAATGGAAATAACTTTTTTATTGGAAATGCTTACTAAAGAAAAATTATTGGATGAGTTAAAAAGATTAAAACCTGAACTAGAGAAGAAATATAAAGTAAAATCAATCGGACTTTTTGGGTCTTATTTAAAAGATAATATCTCAGAAAAAAATGATATCGATATTTTAGTTGAATTCTATAAAGGTGCTGATTTATTTGATTATATCGGGCTCAACTTATTTTTGAAAGAGATATTTCATAAAAATGTTGATTTGGTTTCTAAAACTGCATTAAGAGATAAATTAAGAAAGTATATCTTAAAGGATGTTGTGTATTTATGAAAAACTATCTTCTCTATTTAAAAGACATATTTAACGCAATTGAAAGTATTGAAGATTTTGTCAAGGAATTATCTTTTCAAGATTTTAAAAATGATGATAAAACTGTTGCTTTGGACAAATTATTCCATTCCTATTAAAATAAATCTTGAATCTTTTTCGTGTATCTATAAAAAGGTATCTAGTTAAATAACCTATCTTAAAACTTATTGATGTGTTCTATGGCAACATGTTTTTAAAATAACAAGTAAGTTTAAATAAGACTTTTATATAATCTAATTAATAATAACAGATTGATTAAAATAATCAAGCTGAAAATTACAAAATTTTAGCAGTTAATATTATTAAAACCCGAAATTACTGATTTTATATAATAAAAAACTTCTTAGGTTGAGATAATGACGTCTAACACTGAATTTGACCCTGATGTTCATTTATTAGCATGTCCTTTTTCAGATGGTTGTATTTTACCAAAAAAGATGGAGATTTGCCAATTTCCAGGATACAAACAATGCCCTGAGTATCAAATGAAGGTTAAAAAAATTAAACCTCATACAATCCATTAAATAGCCTGATTATAACTTCTGAAAAGATGGCTTTTTTTGAATATTTTGAGTATAGTATGAGATCTAATTTGAATTAATAAGGGGGTCTTTTATTATATAAAGCAAAAATTTTAAAGAAACGAAATTTTTTATTGAATTAGAATTTTAGATAATAAAGAAGAATATATTAAAATACATTTAATGAGTAAAACTCTTTTTAAATTCCATTTAATACAATTTTTAATGAATATATTTTAAATTTGATGAGTTATATGACAATTAATACAAAAGACACCAATCATACTTTATGTCCATTCTCCGATAGTTGTACTTTGCCGCAGATGGAAATGCTTTGTAGTCATCCTGAATGTAAAGTATGCCCTGAATATCGGATACGAGAAAATTCGATGAAGATGAAGAAATAAATTATATTTCTTCGCGAAATGTGTCTTTCACGATAGAATATACATAATTAGGTATATATGAGGATAATATCTTCGTTTTATAATGGTTCAAATTTTTGATGGGCTATGTTATAGGTATGGTTGCTTTTAACTATATCTTGCATTGAATAGAATAGAATATTTTGTTCCTGGGAAGTGATTACAGGAAATTTATAAAAATGTGAAGTATATTTAATATCTCTTTCATTTGAATACTTCTCAATAAATTTTGTATGTTTGTCAATTCTTTTCTTATTTATTTCGTGTGTGATTTTTTTGATGTTTTTTAAATTATTTTCAAATACCTTCATAAATTCTGAGTTTATTTCATATCCAAATGAATGTCTAGCTGAAATCATGGCTGCAATTGAGGTAGTCCCAGTACCCCAAAAAGGATCTAAAATGGTATCACCATAAATAGAAAACATATTAATTAATCTACAAGGCAATTCAAGTGGATAAGCCGCAGAACGTTCCCGCAATTTATCATTATTTTCTAGATTTTGTGAGACTCCTCTTATATCATTCCATACATCAGAAAACCATTTATTTCTTTCCTCCCAAAAATACGCACTATGATACCGTTTTTCGGATTTTGGTTTGAACTTCCTTTTTCCTTTTCCTTTTCTAAATATAAGAATATATTCATGTTCAAGAGTGATATAGGCATTCGATGGAAGCATCCCAGAACCCATGAATTTAGTGGGACTATTGGTGGGCTTTCTCCATAAAATTAGTGGGAGGGCAATACAATCATTATCTTGAAAAAATTGGGAAATTTTTACATGATTGGGAAACAATTGAAAAGTTTTTCCGATTTTTCTTGTTGCATCCCCAATATTTATACAAATGATTCCTCCCTTTTTTAAAGTGCGAATAGATTCATTCCAGACCTCATTTAACTTTTCATGCATAAGTTCAAATGCTAATTTTCCATTCTGATCTTCTAATGCTTTTTTTATTTTGCTGTTTTGAGAAGAAAAGATATTATCCCACATTTCTATCATAGGATAGGGGGGTGATGTAATGATTAAATCTATTGAATTAGAGTCAATCTCACTTATATCAGTAGAATCTTTAAAATATATAGAATGAGTCGTTTTCATATTAATCTCAAAATATTGAGTTTTATAATATCAAAGCTTTCAATAAAATTATAAAGTTTTATTATTAACTCTGAAATTATTCAATATTAGATTTTGTATTGAATATAAGTTGAATAACCAAAAAATAAAACAAAATATAGATTGAATTATCAATTTTAATCTTCTTTTGATTTCTGAAGCTTAGCCAAATCTTTTTCCAATCTTTTAATTTCTTTCTCAACAGTCTTTATGCGGGATTTTCTCTCTTTCTCAACATTTTTTAGTTCTCTTTTGAGGTCCTTTGATTTACTTTTACGCAATGTATCCAATTCATTGGTCAATTGTTTAACGACTTTTTTGAGTTCTGCTGCTTTTGTTGTCCATTCATCAGCTTTATGGATTGCTTCCTCAAGATTCTTTTTTTCTGCTTCAAAAGCTTCTTTAGTAGACTTTATATTCTCGTCATATTGTTTTTCTAGTATTGGTTCCACAGATGCTTCCTTTTTAGTCATTTCCTCTTCGATCCTACTTATTTCATCCTTTTTTTCACTTATTTGATTCTTTAAGTTTTCTTCTGTCATCTTTTTTAATACCGACTGAATATAATTTTATTATAAGAAAAACTAATTATCGTTATGATAAAATAAATCCTATTTATTATTTTAATTATTCTTTTTTCAGTATTTTGAAAATGAAAGATTTTTAATACAGCAATCTAAAAAATTAAAAATAAAAAAGAGAATAGAGAGGAAATTTTTTAATAATTTAGTCGATATCTTCTCCAAGAGCCTTTCTACAAAGATTAGTAAGTAAATAATTCTTAAGACCGCTTCTTTCGACTTTTGAGCCCATAATTTCCATACACATTGGGCAATTGTAGAAAACTACTTCTGCATCATGATCTAACATATCTTGAATATTTTTCTTTTGAGTTTCGCGCATTAGTTTTTTCTTTCCAAGCCCCACGAGAGCACCACCACAACATAGGGCATTTTCTCTGTCGTACTCCCTCTTGACTCGTTCAACTCCTATTAAATAACATATTTTATCGACATATTCTTCTATTTCTGGCATAAACCGGGTTGAGCAATTTCTCTGATAGGCAGCTTTAATATTCAATTTTTCTATGTCTGATTCATGATCTTCAAGATAATTATATACATATTCAAACACGTGTATAGGATTGAATCCTTTAGGAAGTTCGATATTATTTCTTGGACAATAGGATGAATAGAATCCATAGCATTCATCATGAAAACAGATCATATCTTGAATTCCTTGTTTTTCAATATTCTCTAAAATTTGAGGAGCTCTTTCCCTTATAACAGAATCTCGGGCCATGTGATGATAAAGGAGATTACAGAAGAAATCTCTTCCTCCAACATATTGTAGATCATCGAACATTTGACCTTTCATATCTTCGGCATTTGTTTTAATAAATGCACATTTATTTAATGTAGGCTTATTTGGATCAATTCCATCCCATGGTTTAAATTCATCATGAGGTTTATACATCATAACGGTTCTTTGACGCTGCGCCTCATTGACATCTAAAGATTCATATTTTTCTTGAAGAATTGTTATCAAATCAAACGGATGAGAATCATACGGACAATATTCATCACAAGCAAAACATGTTATACATTCAGAAAGAACTCGAGATTGTTCATTATCAATCATTTTCAGCATTTCAGCACGAGCATCATCAACACCATCAAATTCTATCCATTGACAGCGCATTAAACAATCTATGCCTTCACAATTTGCACAATTAGAATCATCAAACATTTTTTGGTTCAAATCATTTGTTTATTATTTATAGTTTTTGAATAACTATTTGAAAATGGTATTTAGGTTATATAAATAGTTTTATCTTAATAATTCCACGGTTAACTCAAGTTAAGTTTCCCCTTCTTATACAGACAATAAAAATATTTAAATAACAAAACAATAATAAAGAACTTCTATTAAAACTTTATTTTATTCATAAAATTATTGTTAGATCTCTAAAAATTATTCAAAGGAGTTTAATTTCAAAACAATTTAATGTGGAATAAATGCTCAAAAAAGTCATAAAAGTATTAAACTTATCAAAAATATTTCATAATTTATAATAGATAATGAGAGTGTCAATATTTTATTTTAGTGGAACAGGAAACACTTGGTTTGTTTCTCAACAGCTTAAATCTATTTTTATCGAGAAAGGTTATAAAGCAGAAGCTTATTCAATTGAGGATACTGAAATAAACTGGAAAAGAGATCTACCACAGATTCTAAATAACTCCGAAATCATAGGGATTGGATACCCTGTTTATGCTTCAACTATACCACAGAATATGAAAGATTGGGTAAAAAAGTACCTTTTTGATGTTGTGAAGCTTAGTAAAATAAAGAAAAAGGCTTTTGTATTTGATACAATGGCACTATTTAGTGGAGATACACCACTTCAAATGAGAAACTTACTCAAAGAATGTGGGTTTTCTGTTGATCAAGGCATTAACATAAGAATGTTATCTAATCTCCCTCAAATTCCTAGCCTTATGACTTGGGATAATGAGAAACAGGAAAAGATTTTTCAAAAAGCATATAAAAAATGTGAGAAATTAGTAGAGTCCATTTTAAATAATAAAAAATGGATAATGAGAAGGGATCCTTTCAGTAGATTTATTGGATGGATCCAAAGAGTAGGAATGAAATTGGAAGCAAAAAAAATTAGAGATCTGTATAAGATCGATCATGAAAAATGTAATTTATGTGAATTATGTGTACAGTATTGCCCTGTCCAAAATCTTTCAATTGAAAGTACAGAACATGGAAGAATTATCAAATATGGAGATGATTGTATATATTGTGTACGATGTTTTAATTACTGCCCACAAAATGCAATAAATATAATGAAAAGGACTAGAGATACAGATAAATATCAAAGATTTAGAGGACAAATTCCAAATTTCAAACTCAATAAGATTAAATAGGTTATTCTAAGGTTTTAATATTATTCCATATAATTTTCATTACAATTATGAGGTTTCTATATTTAATCTGACATATAATTCTTGGGATTTATGGATTAATTACTTTAATCTACGTAAAAAAAATTTAATTAAGCCCTTTTTTTATTTCTCTCTTCTAATTTCAATACTTAGTATAAAAAGGAAGATCTTATCGGTTAGACTAATTTATTTAGAAAGATCTCATTCTTGTAGTATAAATTCCCAAGCACAGTAATATTCTTTAGGATGCTTATCCGGAGGGCAACATATACATTTAGTTTTAATTCTTGGATCGATTGTTTTCGCAAATAAGCCATACTCTACTAATCCAACTGGTTTACATGGAAAATCAGGTAAATTTCTTTGTTTTCGAGCAAATTGAACTCGACAATTATTCATTCGATATATGCATCTTTTTTCAGACACTTTTACAAATTCCCATTCATTTATATTGGCATACATTCTAAATTTTAAAGCTTTCATAAGAGCGGGAATGCCTCCTTTCTCTTTAATATCAAAACGCTTCATAATTCGTTTTGCTTCGATTACGGTAAAACGTTTCCATTGGGCGACATCAATTTCCATTGCTTTTTCCAAACCATACTCTTTTTCAACTTGCTGAAACCATGTTCCATCGATAGCAAGCCAATTTTTCGATATATCTTCAACATAATCAATCAATTCTTCTTTAGTGAGCTTTAACAATTCCTTATTCATAAAAACAACATATATTTATTTTTATTTGTATGAATAAATGATTAATCATTAAATTAATTTTAAGAAAATAAGAGACTTTAACCAAGATACAAGTAAAAAATCCTTAAGCCTTGTATTATTTTTTATAAAGAAAATTGCCAAAATTTCAGATTTTATTAAATTGATTCAAACTATACAAAAGGAGTTGTTTTATTAATAGAAAATATTAAAAATTGCTTTTAAAGTTCCAGATTCTTACCCGTAATATCAACTGAGTCGTCAAATTTTTCGATCAAAACAGGCGTTCTCATATCAATCTTATAATCTTCACAAGCATAAAAAATTGCCTTCCTTAGTTGAAAATCAAACTTTGGAATAATTTTGCTGTTATTTATAAAAACAATCAACCTGTATTGAACAGCATTATCCAAAAATTCAAACACATCCACTCGTGGTTGGGGGTATTTAAGTACATTCGAAAATCGTTCTGCTGTTTCTAATAAAGCTTTTTCTACTAATCTAGGATCAACATTATAACCCGCAGTCATGAGTACTTCTCGTCTTAAAATTTTATGTTTCCCAAAATTTTGGATCTCTGTTTTTAATAATTTTTGATTAGGAACTGAAATATTTATCCCATTTATATCTTCCAATACCGTATATATCAATTTAATGTCAATTACATCAGCAATTTTCTCTAAAAATAAGATTCTGTCTCCAACTTTAAAAGGCTTACTCATTATTATTATGATTCCTGCTATTAAATTCCCAAGTGTATTCATTGATGCAAATCCTATCACTGTTCCCGCAGACACTGTGGCGAGACCCGCAAATACACTTAAAGTATCAGCGAATTGAATCAAGAGAATAGCTATAACTATTATAAAGATGAATAATTTCAATATTCTTAAAATATTCTTCCCTGTTGATTCATCTATTCGCTCTTTTCGTTGCAATCGTAATATTTGTCTCTTAATAAAAAAATAAATCAAATAGGCAATAATAACAATTAAGCCTGATATAATAAATGTCCAGATGTTTTCCCAAAAAAAATTTGAAATACCTTCAAGTATTTCTAAAATATCTATTTTTATCAACTCGTTAAATAATATGTTATAATAGGTTGATAGTTTTTATAATTATCTTTAATAGTTTTTTATCAAAATAAAATAAATGATTCTATGTTAATATTTGATGTTTCTTTAAAATATAAATTGAATTTCTCTATAAAATGAGCCAATAAAGCTTATATCGTTGGAATTTAAAGAAATGGTATTGAAGGTGAAATTTGATCTAAGTAGTAATTTCAGATTTTTATTATATTTAAGTTATCAAAATTCCATGTACTGTTATGATGATTTTAGTTTTCTTCTGTATAATTCCTTTACAAAATAAGTTGCTACCATCTCAGGAGTGGTTCCTGGTCCAAACCCAGCGTCATATCCTAATTCTTTCGCTAATTTATTTTCAATTCTTGCTCCTCCACAAATCAATACAATTTCATCTCTGATACCCTCAGCTTCTAATAAATCAACTAGATTGGTTAAATTTTCAACATGAATATTTTTTTCAGTTACCGTTTGAGACACTAATAGTACGTCAGCATTTAGCTCTATAACTTTTGCCACAAATTTTTCATTGGAAACTTGTGCTCCCATATTATATGTTTCGATCATTTCATATCGTTCTAAACCATAATGTCCAGCATATCCTTTCATATTCATGATCGCATCAATACCAACTGTATGAGCATCCGTTCCAGTTGATGCCCCTAAAATAATTATTTTTCTTCCTAAATGAGTCTTGATATATTCATTAATTTCTTTAAAGGACATCACTTCTGAATCGATAGAATCTATTTTAATATTTGTATAATCTATAAAATGTTCAACTTCTCCATAAATAATAAAGAAAGTAAATCCTTTATCTAGATTCTTATGATGAACAATTAAGGGATCTTTTATTCCCATTTTTATAGCTAAGATCTTAGCTGCTTCTAATGCTTTAACATTTTCTTCGAGTGGAAGAGTAAAACTAATTTGAACTTTTCCATCATTCATAATATCTCCATAAGGTTTAACCCGAGTTAAATCCAAATTTGCTCTTAGATCTTTATTTTCTTTTAAATTAAAATTATCTGTCATATTTATCCCTCCTTAAATAGTTCTTTTTTCATTAAATCTATAAATGGATTATAATAATTGGGATCTTTCTTAATTATTCCTTCAAAACCTTTTCCTCCTCCTAATTTTCTGCTAATTCCAGCAAATATTCCATTTTCAATTGTTCTGAAAATACCAATTTTTTCAATTTTTTCTAATAATTTAAAAGCATTATGTAAAACATTCTTCGCTCTCTTTTGAATAATACCATCTTCCTTAAACGATATCTCTTCTCCAAATAACTTCATATTATTAAAGATATACTGAGCATTTTCAATTGATAATGCTCTATCAGAGAGAAATGGAGTATGTATCGCTTCGGTTAGCATGCCGAGTAAGTGGATTTTTTGATTTGTTAAAATTGTAATCATGTTGAAAAGTGCATCTTGGATATGTGCTTTATAAATATTTCCTGTTTTGAATTTGGTAGGAGGCATATATTTAAGTGGAGCATTAGGAAAGATTTCTCTTGACATTTGAGCTTGTGCTAGTTCATATAGAAAACCATTTTCTATAGCTGGATCCATCTCAAAAGCATGTCCTAATCCCATCTGTTCCTCTTTCAAACCAGCAAGAAGAGCAAATTGTTCATTAATAAATTGTGATGCTAATACCGTATTAGCATTTTCAAAGGCATCAGAAGTTTTTAGATAGTTATCCTCTCCAGTATTTATAATGACTCCAGCATAAGCATTTAACATACGGGAAAAATGTTGATCAATTAAGGTTCTCTTCATATTAATATCTCTGAATAAAATTCCATATAAAGCATCATTAAGCATAACATCTAAGCGTTCAAGCGCTCCTGTCGCCGCAATTTCGGGCATACATAAGCCAGAACAATAATTAGTCAATTTAATATATCTACCAACCTCTTCGCTAACCTCATCGAGAGCAGTTCTCATTAATCTAAAATTTTCTTGAGTTGCGTAAGTTCCACCGAAACCTTCGGTAGTTGGCCCGTAGGGAACATAATCCAAAAGACTTTGAGCAGTAGATCTTATTACTGCAATTATATCTGCTCCTTGTCTTGCAGCAGCTTGAGCTTGAACTATATCTTCATAAATATTTCCAGTAGCTACAATCACATATAAATACGGTCCTTGTTTTTCTCCATATCTCTGAATTAATTCTTTGCGTGTTTTTTTATTATGCTTGATGATCTGTAATGTTTCCTTTGCTTTTTCCTCAATTACTTGTTTAATTTCTATTATATTTTCGAATGGTAATTTAGTTATATTTAGTTCATTTTCAGAAATTCTTCGCGCGATTTCTTGAAAAGTGTGGTTTTTTTGCAGAACCGCGTTTCCTAAGAATAAAGCTACACCTTTACCTAAATCTGAATTTTTTTTAATATGATCTACACATATATTTGGTAAAGGTATATCATATTTATCTACTCCATCTATACCGAGTAATCTACAAATTGTTCTTTCAATTGTGGTAGTTGTATATTCATTTATCGTTTTTTGAGTGTTTAGTGCTATAGTTTTTGCTAAATTTCTAGCATTTTCTACTAATGTGAAATCTAAATTTAATTTACTTTTTCTGAATTTATTCTCCCCATTCATAATATAATCCATTTATTTTTTATTAGTCTATTATTTAAGCTATTTTTTCACTATTTATTGAATCCCTATATCAAATACGGGTATTTTAGTTTTCAATTTTAATTTTTCCATAAATTTAGAGCTCTCAAACCTATATCCATAAGGAGATGTCGGATTTATGGCTATTGCGATTAAGTTAATTGCTTTCATAACTTTTATTTCATTTCCTGTTTGCAAGAAATTTGAAAAAACTTTCCTCTCTACAAATAATTTTGTTGCATCCTCGATTATAATAGTAATTTTCTTTTTATATCTGTGTTCTTTTATTAGCATTTTTAATAATTTATCTGTTAATGCTCCTCTCACTACTAAATAATCAATATCTTCATTTATTCCGTCTAAGATTTGCTTTTCATACCCTAATAAGGTTGATATATTTAGATAAATTGCTTTATAAGAATTGTTTATAAAGCCTACTTTTGCTTTCTTGAAAATATCTTTCGCAAATTGTCTTATTTTTATACTTTCTTCTCTGGGAAGAGTTAAAATGTTAACGGTATGTATAGTTTTATCTATGACAACTTCCATTTTCTCTGATACAGATGCACCCGTAGAAAGTATAACACAATCAGAAATCAGAGGAGTTGCATATGATTTTCTATCAAAAGCTCCATCAATTAATATAAGATCACATCCTAATTTCTTAAATTCTCCATTAATAGCAAATAATTGATTATTAATTGAAGGACCCGCTAATTCTATGAATCCATCATTAATGGCTTCAACTATTTTTATATATCCTAGGGGGGTATTATAAGGAGAAGTTTTAATAGTCCTTACTTGTACTTCACTTGCTTCAATTGTATCCTCGGCTGTAGCTATTATGGTATTCTTTTTTATAAATATAAGAGGTTTAGGTAAATTTGTAATAATATCGTAGGGCTCTCCGTCTCTTCCTATTGAACTTATTCCCAATTTAGTGTTGTAATCAAGATTTTTAATAATATAATTTAATATTGTGGTTTTTCCAGAATTTTTTGCTAGTCCGACTATTGAAATTACTTTACATCTTTTTTTGGTTAAATCGAAAAAAAATTCCATGAAATCCATTTCTCAGATAACCATCAACTAATTGATTTATTTACTTAGCTTTTTTCTTCTTAATTTTCTTTTTAAATCTTCCGGTTCTATCGTGAGTTTATCTCCATTTAGTAAACCAGCAACTCCTATCAATGGCTCATTATTTTCATTATCACATTTGGGGCTATAATTTTTTGGTTCTTCATAAGTTGTTATGACACCTTCAAAATTTCTTAATACTACTCTTTGATTTCCTTGTGATATTGTATAATCAGGCATAACAGGAATTTTTCCACCTCCCCCAGGAGCATCTACTACAAAGGTTGGAACACATAATCCAGATGTATGACCTCTTAAACCTTCTATTATTTCAATTCCTTGAGCAATTGTAGTTCTAAAATGTTCTAATCCCATTGATAAATCACATTGATATATATAATAAGGTCTAACTCTGATTTTTACCAATTCATGAACTAATTTCTTCATAATATGTAAGCAATCATTAATTCCTCTCAAGAGAACTGATTGGTTCCCCATTGGGATACCGCTATCCGCCAACATCTCACAAGCCCGTTTTGAATCATTAGTTATTTCATTCGGATGATTAAAATGTGTATTAAACCATAAAGGATGGTATTTCTTGAGTATTTGACATAATTCAGGGGTGATTCTTTGAGGCATGACGACGGGGGTCCTAGAACCTATTCGTATGATCTCTACATGAGAAACTGCTCTTAATTTTTGTAGAATTTCTTCCAGTCTTTTATTTGAAATAAGGAGCGCATCACCACCTGATAATAAAACATCTCTGATTTCAGGTGTGTTTTTAATATATTCTATGCAATTATCTATTTGCGATTGTGGAGGCGCTTGATCATGATGACCTGCAAATCTCCTACGAGTACAATGACGACAATACATAGAACAATTTTCAGTCACTAAAAAGAGAACTCTGTCTGGATATCTATGAGTCAATCCTTTTGTTGGTGAATCTACATCCTCATGAAGGGGATCTTCAAGATCAGCTTTAGATTTGTATAGTTCATTTATACTCGGAATAGCTTGTTTTCTTACGGGATCATCTGGATCATTAGGATCTATTAAAGAAAGATAATAAGGAGTTATTGCCATCCTCAATTTTTCTAAACATTTTCTAATATCTTGTTCTTCTTCTGCTGAAAGAGGAAGATAATTTTTTAATTCTTTTATAGTGGTTATCCTATTCTTAAATTGCCAGTGCCAGTTATTCCAATCCGAATCTTCTATATCTTTAAATAACTCATATCTTCTATTTATCTTCATAATTAAACCAATTCTCCATAATTCTTTATATATAAATTAATTTAAATCACTTTAATTAATAAATAAATGAAAGAAAAGATAATATTTCTAATTTCGGTATAAATGGGGATATTTGTGGGAATTTAAATATAAAAATAAATTCAAAAATCTAGGAAAAAGTAAATCTCATCCGATTATGAATATCTTTCTTTAAGTATTTTATATAATTTTTCATTATCTCTAACTAGGTCTAATGCTATATTAGCATGATTTTTCGTATAGCCATTTCCTATAATCATAGTGACATCTTTTCCAACTCCTTCTGCTCCTAAAGCTGCTTTGGTAAAGCTAGTAGCCATAGAAAAGAAATATACAATACCTCCGTCTTTTACGGGAAGGATACTAGACATCTCTGTATTAGGGATGCTAAGACAATTAATTGATTTATCCACCTCCTCTCCATTGTTAACTCTCAATGTTTTTTCCAAAACATCAATAGGATTTAATACTTCAGCAATTATTACTTCATCACAGAAATTTGTACTTCTTAAAAAATCTGCTCTTTCTTGATTTCTTGCTTCACCAATCACTAATCCTTCTTTCCCGACCAATTTTTTCGCCATACAACAACACATTAAGCCAGATTTACCAGTTGCACCTAATATTAGTACTCTATCATTTTTTTTGACTAATGTTTTAACTTGTGCTGGAGCACCAGCGACATCGAATATTGCTAAAGCTAAAGTTTCATTTAAATCCGCAGGTAATTTTGCATAAATTCCACTTTCAAATAAAATTGCTTTTCCTTTGATTTTGACTCTCTCAATTTTTGGTTCAATTTCAATAATCTCCTCAATATTAAGAGGGGTAAGAGAAAGTGATACCAAGGTTGCAATTTTTTCTCCACTTTTTAAATCTCTCTTTTTTGTAATATCTCTACCCATGTTTTCTATTGTCCCAATAAGCATTCCTCCAGACCCAGTAACTGGATTTTGCATCTTCCCTCGTTCTTCCACAATCTCCATAATTCTATTTTTAATTTTCTTTAAATCATTATTTGACTCTTTCATTAATTGAGTAAAAGAGGCAGAATCAATATTTAAATAATCCACATCAATTAAGATTTCATTATCATAAAGTTCCATCTTATTAGATATTTTATCTGCTGCTTGGGGTAAAGCTCCTTCTGGTTTAATTACTCGATGAGACCCATACTTGTTTTCTTTCAACATTTTTTTACTAGTATTAATCAATGAATTAATTAGGAATATATGATTAAAAAATTATTTTTGAGAAATAAATAATCCTCGTTCTTTCATAAAACCCTCTTCTAAGAATACAGTACTAAGTCCTATGTCTTCGAATATTTGAAGAGTTTTGTCTATTTCAAAAAACCCTAAGATATGTTTTTCGACAAAATATTCAACTTCCTCACCAAATTTAGCTATTAAATAATGCATATTCATTATAGATAAATTTTTTTCTACTTTAGTATCGTTTACACGTGCGATTTTGATATTATCATCCTCATATGTGGTCATACCAGGACTTCCTGCTCTAAATACAGATCTTGTGAACCATGGTTCCACTATAATTACCCCGCCCTTTTTTAAATGATCATTAAATAGCTGAATAGCTTTTTTCAAATTTTTGTAAGTTCGTAAATATCCTATTGAACTAAATAAACAAATAATTATATCAAAAGATTTATGCAGATTCAGATCGAGCATATCAGATTTAATAAAAGTGACTTCTGGTAATTTCTTTTTAGCTATGGTTAACATTTTTTCATTTATATCTACTCCGACGCATTTATAATCATTCTTAAGATATTTCAAATGTTCTGCTGTACCACAAGCTATATCTAAAAGATCATTTCCTTGGGATTTTTTATTTTCTTCTATTATTTTCTTTAATTTTTCGACTTCTGCTTTATAATCTTTAAATTGGTATATTAAATCGTAAATTTCTGCGAATTTTTCATACATTATATTTCACTTAATGTTTTTTATTAATTCCCAAAATTTTTCGAGCCTTTTGAGGTGAAGCAATTTTCCTACCCAATCTTTCGGAAATACTTACAAGTTTTTCCACTAAATTTCCATTTGATTCAGCTAGTTTCCCTTTAGAAATATAAACATTATCCTCAAGACCCACTCTTGCATGTCCCCCCATTATTATAGCCGCTGTAGCCATACTGAATTCATATCTGCCAATCCCTGTAACAGTATAAGTAGCATCAATAGGTAGGGATTCTACAAGAAAGACTAAATCTCTTACTGTTGCGCTAATACCACCATTTACACCTAAAACCAAATTAAAATGCATTGGTAATTTTATAATTCCTTGCTTATGTAATTTCAACAGCATATCAATCATTCCCTTGTCAAAACATTCTAATTCTGGTTTTATTCCTAATTTATTCATCTCTTTAGCAAAATAAATTATATCATTTTCTGTATTAATGAATATATCATCTCCTCCAAAATTCATAGTTCCACAATCTAAGCTAGCCATTTCTGGAGGAGGATATAAATATATTGGTTGCAATCTCTCCTTATTATTCATTCCTATTGCGCCACCTGTGGAGGGTTGAATAATCACATCTGGACATCTTTTCTTTATTTCTTTTATACAAACTTCAAATCTTTTCTTATTTTGTGTAGGAGTCCCATCATCATTTCTCACATGTAAATGTATAATACTTGCACCCGCTTTATAAGCTTTTTCCGCCTCTATTCCTATTTCTTCTATAGTATAAGGAATAGAAGGATTCTGTTCTTTAGATACTTCCGCTCCACAAATTGCGGCTGTTATGATTAAATCTTCCAAATGATTCTCAACTCATTTCCTTTGTTTTTCTTTTGGAACCACGCAGGTTCCAGTTGCTCTGCAAACAATAAGAGGGGTCTTTAGTAGATCTGCAGCTGAATCATTAATGTCATTTCTTGGAGAAATAATTTTTCTCGCTTCAAATCTCATCTTTCTAGAAGTATTTCCAATTTTGATTATTTCTCCTTCCACCTCAATATAATCTCCCGCGTAAACTGGGGCAAGGAAATCTATATTATCATAAGCTCTAAATAAACCTTCATCCCCATCATTTCTGATTAAGAGTTCAGTGGCTACATCTCCAAACAATTCTAAGATTCTTGCTCCGTCTATAAGGTTTCCTCCATAATGAGCATCACTCTGGCTCATTCTCACTCGTAATATAACCTTCATTTTAAGTTTTATCTTATTCTATTTTTTTATAGATATATTAATCTTTTAAGATATATAATCAAATAATTTTTTCAGAAAATGTTTCGAAATTGATAATTAGAAAACTCCAGATACAATAAATAAAAAAAAAATGGATTAACTAAAATAAAATTCTAAAATTTACCATACCAAATTAACTATTATATCCTTCGCCTTTAGTGCTGTCTTCTTTTTGAGGATTTTCTTAATACGTAAGTCGTTTATCGCTTCTTCAAGTCTTGTATCAAGATTTTTGATCTCATCCATTAGGTTTTTTGTCTCTCCTTCTTTCTCAACCAAATTAATCAAAGGGTTATATTTGTTCATTAAATCTTCCAATTTTCCTCGGAATGTCTCCTTTACTTTTGTGTTTACGACCTTTCCGTTATCTACCAAGATTGGAAGTACTGGAACTCTTTTTGTAGTCTTTTTAGTTTTGGGATCAGTAAAGTAGAATATGAAAATTGGGATTCCTACGATAATATCTTTTGTCTTAATTTCAATAGTATAATTAGATAAGAAGTCTTGTACATGTGTCATCTCATCATCTTTAACCTGTTCTATATTTTGTAAGATACTTTGTTTTTCCTTTTTTATTTCTGATACAATATCTTCAGCCGAGGTGGTTTTATGGCTTAGGTCTGAATGTTTTTCATCAATTTTTTTCTTTACTTCAGCAATTTTTCTCTCCAATTCAGTTATTTTCCTTTGATGGGTTTTTTCAATATCCGCAATTTCACGTTGAATATTTTGTTTTAATTGAGCAATTTCACTCTCATATCGTTTAATTGAATCTCCTAAAGTACTATATTTAAGATTTACATCCTTCATCCCTTCTTCCAACAAGAATAAGTCATTTTTGGAAATTGCAGCTTTCAACCTGTCGATTGAATTATCGATTGCGCTGGTATTATTATGTAATTCACCTGTCTTATCATTAATTTTATATTTTCCCGTTTTTACTAACTCCTCGGGTGTTGCATGCAAATCCTTTTCTTTTTCTTGGCGGAGTTCCTCATTCAACATAGCTAGTTGTTTCTCTTCTTCAGAAGTATCTATCGTAGTTTCTCTATAATCTTCAGCTCTTTTCGATCCTTTTTTTATCCAATTATCACATAGAGAAACAATGATATCAGCGTATTCATCAAGCATTTTAACATCTTTTAATGAGACAAAATCATATATATCTTGGACTATTTTTACTTGATTAACACTTTTAGCAATTGGATCTCCTTCTAGAACAAAATATGGATTTGAGAAAGACGAAATATTATATTCATTAAGAAAGAAACTCTTAAAATATCCAACCTCATCAGTACTAAATAAAGCCTCTTGTATAACTGTTCCTCTTTTGAAATTGCTACTACTTAAAAAGCCTCCTAAATCCAAATATTTATCCTCATAACTTTCTAAAGATTCCAAAAAAGATTCAGGGTCTGCTCCCTTGATTACATTATCGGGTTTTGGAGGAACTTGTTTAAATTGACCAACCTCAAGCTTTTCTTGCTTATTCAGCAGATAGGAACACACACATGCTCTTGTGGTATTTAAAGGAATTAAACGAACAGGCCAAAAACAATTCGTAATGCGATGGACTTTTCCTAAATCAGTAATTTTTTTACCATAAATATCAATGAGTTCAATAAGCCCCATAGCCATTTCATCAATAAGTGCTGCTTTTGAACGTGTAGGTGTTATTTCAGACAAATCCAAAAAATATGGGACGACTCTGTCTATAGCCATTTTTAAATCACATTAAATTTTCTATATTATTCTTTAAAAAGACTAGTTAATTAAGCTTTTGCTTTTAATCTACTCATCAAAAAATAACAAGTAAGGAGGAAAATATATTTCAATATTTTTTAATCTTAAAGTGAAAAGCAAAGAATTCTAAAATTTTTGTTTTGAAGGATATTTTCACTTCTCATTAGAATTTCTTTATTTAATTCTGTTTAAAATATTTATATTCTTTGAGAATCCTAATATAATACATAAAGAATTTTTTATGATGATGAATCATGGTTTTAGAAGAAAAATTTTTAGAAGGAAAGGGAGCATTGATTACTGGAGGAGCATCAGGTTTCGGAAAAGGCGTAGCGGATGAATATGCAAAAATGGGAGCAGATTTAGTACTAGTTGATATTAATAAAGAATTACTTGAAGAAACAGCAAATCAATTACGTAAAAAATATGAATCCAAAATTATATCAATTCAATGTGATGTTTCATCTTCAGAACAAGTACAAATGATGACGAAGAAAGCTTTTAATCAACTTGAGAATATTTTTATCCTTTTTAATAATGCGGGAATTGGTAATATTTATGGTCCAGATCTTTTAAGAATAAAAGAAGAGATATTTGATTCAATTCTCAATATAAATCTTCGCGGTCAATGGCTAGTTGCAAAATATATATGTAAGAAAATGAAACGGCAAAACATAACTCCATTAGCGGGAAAGGTTATTTGCACTGCCTCTATAGCGGGAATGACCTTCAATCCCAAATTATGTGCATATAGTATTAGTAAAGCAGGAATTATTGCCATGATGAAGATATTAGCAAAATCCCTCGCTCCAACTATTACAGTAAATTCAATATCCCCTGGATACCATGTTACTGGAATTTATAAAACATACGAGGCTATGAAGGCAACAATGGATGATGGAAATGTAAAAACACCATTAAATCGCGTGGGAACAATAGGCGATGTTGTGAAAGTGATGAATTTTCTCGCTTCTGACAAATCTAATTTTATCACAGGACATAATTTCACGATTGATGGAGGGATTGCTGAAATTGGAGTACCCCCAAATTATCTACACACAGAAATTTAAAATTTTATAATCTTTTTTCTTCCCAAAATGGTCAAATACTTTAAATAGGCAGGTATTATAAGGATTATTATAAAAATAGAAAAGAAAAAAAAATTATAATTGAATTTTTTTAGATCTAACTAATTTCACTAATATCACTTCTACCGTCAATAAGATTATTATTAAAACACTAAATCCCGGAATTTCTTGATCACCATTAGTTGGACCACTTGGTTCTATTTCAACCGTAACCGATTCATAATTAGAGACAGCATATCCATCATTATTATATGCCACTATAAGTAGATAATAAGTTCCATTCTCAAGAGTTATAGTCACATTATTGTTCAATATCCCCTGAATCTTTGGCGATTCTAATTCTATGTCTATATTAGCGCTAATATTTGAATAATAAAGGGAATAATTATTCGCTCGTGGAGAAAGAGACCAGAAAAGAGTAAATTCGCCATCATCATCAGGATCATCTGCATTAGACCAAAGAGTAAAACCTCCAGGAGAGTCTATTGATAACTTTACAGTAATTATATCATAATACATAGTTAAAAGCGTGTATCCCGTAAAGTAAATATTGTCATTGCTGTCTACTATTAAATCATAACACCAATTATTATACATCGAACCTCTTTCCCAATAATTAACCGATATTAAGCTTCCGGAAGGATCAAGCTTTAAAATAAATATATCTCCATTAATTTGATGACCTCCAACATAAATATATCCAGCAGAATCAAATGCTAAAGCCCATGTTTCATCTTGAAAACTTCCTGTGGAGTCCCAAGTTTCATTCCATAATTTATTTCCGTTAGGGTCGAATTTCACTAATGTTATATCTTTGTTTACTGAGTCAAAGCTATTGGAAGATCCTGCAATATAAACATTATCGGAGGAGTCGACTCCAACTGTAAAAGCTTGATCGCTTTCAGATCCACCCCACGTTCTATTCCACAAGTGGTTTCCTGAACTATCCATCTTAACAACTAAAAAATTATATGATGGCGCCGAACCATTCAAACCCGCAAGATATATGTTATCATCACCGTCTAATGTTATAGCATAACAAGTTTGATAATTTAACCCACCAAAAGTGGACAGCCACTGCATATGTCCGGTACTATTATATTTTAACACAATTGTATCATATGATGTTAGAATTGATTGACTTACAACAAAAATATCATCATTTGAATCAATTTGTAGTCCCCAAAATGTATCATATGAACCCCCATGATAAGATCTTTTCCAAACTAAATCTCCTGAAGAATTAAATTTTAATAATAAACCGTCTAAATTGGGAAATGTTGTTCCATTTCCTCCTGCAACATATATGTTTTTCTGAGAATCTAGGGCAACATCATATCCGATTTCGTTTGCTCCATCATCCCAAGTAATATTCCAAAGTTGATCTCCTAAATTATTGTATTTAATTAAGATAATATCATTATCTGTTGTACCATTATATCCTACTGTATATAATTCTCCAGTATCTTCGTCAATAGTAATTCCCCTTCCATATTCTGCATCATACTGATTCCAAGGACTAAACCAATCTTCTGTTATTGATAATTTGGGTTCATCAATATTTTCTATAATAAAGAGATTAGGTTTATGTATCGGTGTATTTAATAAATAGAGACCTAAAATTCCTCCTAATAACAATAGGAGAACATAACTTATTCTTGCTTTCAAGATATTATTCACTATACATTTTATAAAATTTTTTTATTAAAATAAAAATAGACTATTACCTTTTTTTACTTTTCTCTCAGTTTAGTTTAAAAAAAATCACTCCTATTCTTAGATCAGTTAAACTGCTTTAAATGAGTATTTAATATATGAAAATTTGCACAGTATTAATTTAATCATAACTCTATATTCTTTTGCTGTTTTATAGTCAAATTCTATTAGATTAATTTTTTAATATTTATATGTTAGAAAATGTCTAATATAATACATAAATAATTAAATTAGAGTGATTAAATATGGTATTAGAAGAAAAATTCTTAGAAGGAAAAGGTGCACTAATCACGGGAGGTGCATCTGGATTTGGTCGCGGATTTGGATTCGCTTATGCTCAGAGAGGAGCAGATGTAGTTCTTGTGGATGTGAATGAAGAATTGCTAAGTGAAACAGCCCAAAAAATTTCGGATGAAACTGGCCAAAAAGTTATCCCAAAAGTATGTGATGTAACTGATTCAAATCAAGTTAAGCAGACAGTAAAAGATGCATTTTCAGAATTGGGTAACATATATACTTTAAATACGAACGCCGGGATTGGGCCGAGTTTTGGAAAAGATATTACCAGAATTAAAGAGAGTGTGTTTGATCAGATTATAAACGTAAATCTTAAAGGGCAATGGTTAGTCGCTAAAGAAGTGTCCAGAAAAATGAGAAAACAAGATTTTGAACCCTTAGCAGGGAAGATTATATGTACTGCTTCAATTGCGGGTATGGTAGTAGATGCGGGATTACCTATTTATAGCATAAGTAAAGTAGGAGTTATTGCAATGATGCAACTCTTTGCAAGAACTCTTGCTCCAAGGGTAACCGTTAATTCTATCTCTCCAGGATATCATGTCACAGGAATCTATGATAATAGGTTAGATATAATGAAAATGACTATGGATGAGGGACATGTGAAAACCCCATTAAATCGAATTGGAACAGTTGAAGATGTGGTTAACACATCATTATTCTTAGCATCTCCACTCTCAGATTTTATGACTGGACATAATTTACCATGCGATGGGGGGATAGCAGAAGTAGGCGTTCCCCCTTACTATTTTAAGTCAGACATTTAATTTTTCTACTTTTTTTCTTATTTAGAACCAAATGATCTATTATTTATAGAAGAGAGATCTTTTGCTCGATCGCTCAAGAGATCTTTAACCCTTTCTTTATCATCTTTATACCAATTTAACGCAAACATCCATAACAGAATCCCTGGGATTGTAAAAAATGCTATAAAAATCGAGACGATCTGATAATTTTCTCCAATGAAGGAGATAAAAATCCCACTAACTAAAGGACCTGTCCCAAAACTGATATTTTCTAAAAATTTGTTCCAAGAAATAATCTGTCCTTGTGCCTCAGGGAGGTTTATTTCTTGAATTACAGGTCCTTGGTTAATTTCATATAATGCTGATATCGATTGACTGATTAAAAAACATAATCCCATAGTCCAGAAAACAGGGAAACTAAACACATATAATAGATTTGCACCCTCTTCTTCACTTAAAATTGGAATTGGTATATAAAACAAAATAACAAAAAAGAAAGCACCTCCAAATAGAGCAATTATAATAAGATATAGTCTAATTTTATGATTTTTGGATGCCCATTGATCTGAAGCACGAGCAAGAAATATTCTCCCTAAAACTCCTGCGCTTATACCAAAAATGGTAATAAATAGACTCGTATTTAATGGAGACACATTATGAGGAGGATTTTGTATGTATGGTAAGAATAATATAGTTAAACTCCCCATGAATAATTGAGTAAAAACGCCCTCAAGGAGAGCAACTAAATTTGTTTTACTCAGCATTGTAGATCGCATCGTTTTTTTATCGATTTGATATTTATATTCAATTAATTCTTCCTTTAGTGCCTCCTTTAATTCATCAGTTTGAGCACCTCTTTTAGGTTCTTCCAATTGCATAAACATCACAATTCCAGAAATGATGAGTGCTAAACCTATTGAGCTAAAATAAATTCGCCATAATCCAGCTTGGACCAGATAACCGGAAAATAGAAAACCACTTAACTGGAAGATATTACGCACGACACCGTAAATACCGAAAAATCTCGACCTAATATTCATTGGAACTATATCATGTGCAAGGGATAGTACTGTCGGATAATTCCCGCCTGCAAAGAATGAAAAAGATAATGCAAAAATGTAAAAATAAATCCAAGATATAATCCCTTGACCCTCCAATGTAATAGATAATAATAACATACTCGAACCTCGTGCGCAAGCAACTAATAATAAAATCTTTTTTCTGTTATATTTATCGATAAATCTTCCAAATATGAGCCCTGCTATAGACATCATCCAGAACATAGAAGTAATCAAGATTCCCATTTCAAATGCATGATATGGATCGGCAGGCCAGAAAATTTTGGACAGAGGAACTATAATAATATAGATGCCACTAAAAGCGAGTATTTGGAAGCCACCTAATGGATAGATAGGCCACATATGCTTATTTATCGAAAATTTAGAATCTTTAATATAATCCTCAGCCATTACTTATAATTTTGTAGAACTAAATTAAATATTTTCTAATTTTCTACAAAGAATTAGTCAATTTATTCAAAAATAAGAAAAAGAAAAAAAAGATTAAAGGTTCAATATTATTTATTTTCACTAGTAATTTTCAGTTCTGGAATTTGTAAATTGGTTATCTTCTGAGGTTTTGTATTATATTCATTTTTTTCCATAATACTATAAAGTTTTTCTGCGTTCATTTTTAAGGAGGATTCCATTATCTCTTCAGCAAGTAACACATATGAAAATCCGGTTAAGAATGGAATACCCCAAAAAAATACTAATGTCATAAAAAACCCAAAAACTATATTCATAACTTCTCCTTGAAAAAATCCGGAAAAATCTACAGTTGAGAAAAATTGAATGAAAGTAATTATCGCAGAGATTCCTGCTACTCCCTTAATGATGTTTTGAGCCCAAATACTGATGGGTTCTATATCTGCTGGCTGGCGATGATTTTTAGCCTGGCGGAAATACACTATTCCTGTATCATCTAATAAAAAGTTCCCCGATATGAAAAACGAGAATACAATATAGGTTAATATCATTGGTAAGATGCAGAGTAAATTGAAACCAACAATAAAATTAAAGAATCTTTCAGTTGCAAATTGATCAAATCCTGTTGGATATCCTAAAAATGGCGCTAAAGTATTATAAGTATAGAAGCCTATGGCGATAGATAATAACAATGGTAAAAGAATTCTTTTTAATTTTAATAATAAACCTAATTCATCTCTCCCTTCCATATCTAAGACAATTATATCATTATAGTATCTTTTCGAAACTCTGAATGATAGATCCCTCAACTTTATAAAGAAATAGGCAAAGTTTGGTGCAAAATAATTATATATAGCAGCGGTGAGAGGTAATAAAGTATACCAGATAATGGTTGTGGTCAAATAAACTGTCGATATTTGGGTCATATAATGTCCAGTTATTAGTGTTTGATTGAAGATATTAATTTGAAGTAAGAACAATAAAAAAGTTAAAGTCATGAGAGAGATGATTACAATGTTTACAATCACGGCCAATTTTCGTTTCTTTAAGTTTTGAAGGACTTCTCCGCGCCTAACTTTGAGTTTCTTACTATTTCGAATTACCAGATACAATCCAATTAATAGCATTGCAATTAAGATTATAAAAACAGGTATCCCTAAGGGGAAAATGTTTGAGAGAAATATAGGAGTTGGGTCTTGCGAAGATAATGTCATAATTGATTGCCAACTGAAAATCAGAAGATCATTTTCACCATCTCCATCGAAATCCTCCATTGTTTGCCATTTGTCAGCCCATTGATCTGTATTTATTATTGCTAAATTCTTTTTAGTGACTGGATTGATAATATAATATCGAGTTACATCATTTGGGGAGAGTAAAGGATAATGAGGTTTCATTAAGACAATCTCTCCTAATGAGTCATCATCAAGATCCTCATTAAGAGGAAATATTTTTGCCTCTCCATCAGAAAATATTTCTTCGTATTCCCATATATATTCTCCAATAAAATTATAAGAATCAATTTCTTGTACAAAGGCTTTAATTTTATTTGTACGTGGTTCTTTATATCCCCTTAATAATATGATGATGTAGGTTTTATTATTAGCTTCTGCGTATGTCAATTCATTAATTGTTGCCTCATGATAATCAAAATCATCATCATTAGTTATATTATACGAAGCTCTGAAGGAACCATCTATTCCATCGTAAATACTTAGATTCAAACCATCTGTTTCATAATATTTAGTAAAAATAAGAAATTCATCAGTACCATCCTCATTTTGATCCTTAATTATCCTAAAATCTAAAATATCTTGTTGATAGTTTGCTATAAGGGAACCATATATCGGATTGAAAGGATCTAAGGTTGTTCGATTTAAAAGAGCGTATTTAGCATGATCAATATACATAATATGCTCCTCTCCATCATGGAAAAATGATTCTAACCGTGGGAAATTATTTTGTACATAAAAACTATGTAAACTGTATTCCGAATTCATATAATAATTTCGTTTCTGCGTCCCATTTATAAAATAACTTGTTATATTAACATCATAGTTATTGAGACCTTCTATTGAGCTATTAAAAAATTCTAAACAAATTAAATCCTCATCTGTATCCTCAAAATTATCGAAACTTAGCAAATCAATAAAACCCGTTTTTGGAAAGTCTTCAGATGGTCCATATATCAGCTCTGATCCATTCTTACCGGATATAATCTTATTCGTGAATTGATCAATGAAAATATATGGTATCCAATCACCTCCCCCGTTATAAGAATCAAAATACCAACTTTCATTGACTTTAGCAACATTTATAAAATAATCTTGAATCATATCACCATCTAAATCAGGTATTGCAAATACTTTTTTTACTGGACCTTGGAAAGATTTATTCCATAGGACTGATCCTTTTAACCCATCAAGTGCAACAATAGCACCATATTGAGGTGTATCATATAAAATCTCATCCGGATTTTCTCTACGATCGACATCTGCATAGGTGATAATATCCCCTTTTCCATCACCATTAATATCATCCGTTTCAAATCCTTTTAAATCGATTGAATAGGTTCCTTGAAGATCATCCCAGAACCAGCCTGGTTGTAGCTCCATTTGAGTAATGAAGATCATACTTAACCCTCCCAAAACCAAAAGAGAAATTCCAACAAGTAACCAATTTATAGGCTGTGCTTTTATCTTTTCACTTTTATGTAAATTCATATTAATTAAATATTAGTCTAGAAATTATTAAATCTAGTTTAAAAAGAAAAAGATATATGTAAAAAAGAGATTCAGAATATAATATATTAAAAAACTATCCAAAATAAATAGAGCCTTTATTATTGATTTACCTAAAAGGATATAAATTCGTAAAAGAACTACATCCCTTCCCTATCTCTGGAGTCATTCTTCCGATAATTCTAAAAATAATTCCTTCTCTACCACATTCTTCGCATTTATTAAAATCTACAATTTCAATAATATCATCAAGTAATACAACAACCCCTGCGTAAGAATTTACACCATAAGGAGTTATAAATTCTGCTACACCAGGTTCGTTTACTTTATTAATTCTCTCTAAAGTATCCATATCTCTAAGAATCATATAAGCTTTCTCTTTTTCAAGATGAAATAGAAAATCTTGATATTTTTCGCTCCAATGCCCTCCACAAGCCACTGGAATTTCGGTAGCTCCATAATTATCAACAATATTTCCATAGGGGATATTAAAGAAATCTGAAACTTTTTCCATAAATTCTGATTTTTCGATTGGATTCTCAAGTTTAATCCTTCCCTTTACTCCTTGCCAACCGCCTCCTCCTAACTGAACTCTAAAGCTTTCATCCATATCAAAACCTTTTTTATATTTCTTTTTGTAATCCATAAAGTTTTTGTACATAAGAGGTACAGAATTAGCAATTAAGGTAGGAGTCTTATTTTCTTCTATTTCTCTGAGAGATTTTTTCAATTTCTTAGCATTAATTTCGATAAAAGCTTTTGGTTTAAAATGAGTAATGAAATACAGGATAAACTTCCATGTCTTGAATTCTAAAAGATAATCTATATCATATTCTTCCCAAATTTCGGCTATATCACGATAAAAGAGATAACCACGTTTTCCTAACCATTCACCGGGCATTCTATTCATAAATGCTATAGAAGGTGCAAAAAGTATTAATCGCTCTATGGATTTCATATTTGAAAAATCTTCAAATACATCCGTATAATTCTTCTTAAAAACTTCAATATCTTTTGGTCCTCTCCCAACTACACTAGGATCTCCAGATGTAGATGAGCTTAGGGTCCAATGAGATAATTCTTCAAGAGGAATCCTTAATAATTGATCAAAAGTTCCATTAGATTCTTTAAAATAATTCCAATTAACAAATGGGATTTCTTCCAAATTTGATTCTTTGACAGTTTGATCGAAGTTATAATCTTTCTCTTCGCATAAATTTTTATAAAATTCACAATCTTGAGCAGTTTTCTTTATTTCAATTCTGAGGTCGTTAAAAAATGAATCTGATGAGCTATCCATAATTAAATAAATATGTCATATAATAAAAATTTTAATTCCTTGAAGGGGAAATAGTTCAAATTTAGTGCACAAAAATTTTAAATAAATAATATTTCTAAATATTCTTATTATTAATCCTTGCTTAATTTTAAATATCTTTTAAGCAAACCTATAATCTAATAAATAAAAAAATAATTGAAGTGTAAATAATATGTTGAATATTATAATAGCTATTTTACAGATACTGCTTGCTTTAGGATTTATTGGCTTTTGGATTTTTTTCTTTTTAGTAGAGAATAGAAATCCTGAAAATACTGAAATTTATTTAGCATTCGAACGTTCATTTCCAGTACCCGACTTAGGATGGATCACACCATGCTTACTTGTGGCTGCAATAGGTTTAATTATAAATGAAGGATTTGGACTATTTTTTACGATTATTTCAGGAAGCGCATTGATATTTTTGGGATTATTAGATATATCATTTAATGTTCAAAACGGAGGATATAAGAAATCTCTTTCAGATACAATCATGAATTTGTTCATAAATCTAATATGCGTAATTTTGGGACCAATTTTTCTTTGGTATGCTTGGACCATATTTTCTACTATTAAAATATAAAATAGAGATGAGATTATGACTAAGAAAAAATTGCTAAAAAAACAACCCTTCAAAGATAAAAGTGCCATTATATGCGGAGCTAGCGAGGGATTAGGATTAGCTACGGCAAAAGAGTTTGTGAAATTAGGGGGGAGTGTATGTATTAATGCTCGAAGGGAAGAGAAGTTAAACAATGCTAAATCGGAATTAAAAGCATTAATACTTGATGAATCTCAATATATTGTGTCAATATCTTGTGATGCCACAAATATGGTAAAATTAAAACCGTTAATCGAAGAGTTCATAAAAAATAGGGGAGCTCCAGATTATCTTATAAATTTAGTAGGTACGGCATTCCCTAATTATCTAGAGAATTTATCACTTGAAGATTTTAAAAAACAAATGGATGTAAATTATTACGGTCAAGTTGTCCCTACATTGATTTTACTCCCCCATTTTATGAAAAGAAAAAAAGGTCATATTGCATTTGTTTCTTCTGCTGGGGCATTTCTCGGTCTTATTGGATATGCTGCATATACACCAACAAAAGCTGCACTCTTAGGATTAGCTGAGGTTTTAAAAAATGAACTCTCTCCCTATAAGATAGATATTTCTGTTATTTTACCAGGTGATATGGATACAGAAGGCTTTAAAAAAGAAAATGAATCAAAACCAGAAGAAAATAAAATAATTTCAGAAAAAAGTAAGCTGATGCCACCAGAAGAAGTTGCTGAATGTTTTATAGAAGGAATTCTTGATAAAGATTTTTATATCACTCCCGGAGATGTGGGTTTTATGTTTTGGGCAAAAAGGCACCTCCCCAAATTGGTTTTTAATATTCTTGATAAAGATCTTAAGAAAGCCAGAAAAAAATTAGGAAAAGACACAGATTATTAATTTTTTTTTATTTTATTTAAGAATCTTATTATATTTAAACTAAAAGATAAGATTAATCTCCTTTTTTCACGACACCCGAGAATTCAGAGAACTGTTTAAATATTTTGGGGTCGTTATCTTCAATTTTCGCAAAAATATTTACAGCAGAAGCCGCTTTTGGCTTATCGCTTGTGCTTGCGGGAGTTTTTCCAAAAAATATACAGAAACCGCTTCCACCCATCCAATAACCCACATCTCCAACTTCACATTCTACTTGTGAATTTTCAGCATCGATCTCAACAGGAATAGGTCCATATAATTCTTCACCCCATCTTGTGAGGTTAATTTCAAAGGGTAATGAATCCCAAATAGCGTTGCAAGTTTTCGGATTTTTTTCTTTCAATAACCTTGCCTTAATTTCACCAATCTCTTTATTTTCAATTATAATATATTCCATTTCTAAAACCTCTGTATTTATTTGAGAAAATTTAATAAAACCAAGTAAATAAGGGTTATTTTTTTAAAATATTAAAAGATTTAAATTCAAGAAACTCTAAATTATGATATATTGAATAAAACCAAAATTAGAGGTGAAAATTTTGGATAAAACGACTTATTATACATATTTGTTTAAGATTGGTGGGATATTTAACTGGATTATGGCTTTATCATTTTTGATTTTAAGTCTTATTTTACCAAACGTTTTTGAATTATTTGGATCATCGCAACCGCCGACACTATTTTTTTTACATTCATTATTAGGATTAATTTTTGTATATGGGATTGGATATTTTATTGTAGGCTTGGATATTAATAAAAATCGGGGATGCGTTTGGTTAGGAATACTAAGTAAATTGACATTTTTTACATTCTGTGTGATATATTTCCTAATAGGAGATTTAACATTCGTAATAGTTCTATTTGGAACCTTGGATTTCATATTTGCGTGTCTATTTATCGAATTTTTAGTCAATAATAAACAAAAATAAGCATTTGAAAATCAATATGAAGATTTATTACTCATTTTTTTTTATTTCTTTTAATCAGATAAGCTTACTTAATTCATTATTAAAGTACATAAAATATGAATGAAAATCAAAATTCAAAAAATTATTCAGAGTTTCCATTTAGAGATGAAGACTTGAATGTTGAAGAGAGAATCAAAGATTTATTGAAGAGATTAACATTAAAGGAAAAATTTAAATTATTAGCTGGACGTCATCAATGGGAAACAAAGCCTATTAAGAGATTAGGGATTAAACCTTTTTTAATGACTGATGGACCGCATGGAGTAGCACCTCATAGTTCAGGAGGAAGAGAATGTACATATTTTCCAGTAGGGATTTGCAGAGCCGCAACTTGGAATCCAAACCTTTCTTTTGAGTTTGGAAAAGCCTTAGCGGAAGAAGTCAGAGAAATTGGTTCACATATGATCTTAGGTCCAGGGGTAAATATTGACCGGACACCGCTTTGCGGTCGTACGTTTGAATATCAGACCGAAGATCCATATCTTAACAAGGAATTAGCTGTACCAGTTATTAAGGGAATACAAGGTGAGCGAATTGCTGCATGTATCAAACATTCTATTTGTAATAATCAAGAAATAAATAGATATACATATAATGCGGATATAAGTCAGAGAACATTAGAAGAGATTTATTTCCCTGCATTTAAAGCAGCCGTTGAGGAAGCGAATGTTTGGTCTGTTATGGGATCCTATAACAAAATAAATGGGATTTATGGATGCGCTCATAAGGTATTAATTAAAGAAACTCTTATGGAAAAATGGGGATTCAGAGGATTTGTAGTTAGTGACTGGAATGCGACTCATAATATTGAAAAAGTTGAGGATTGCATTAAAGCAGGCTTATCTTTAGAAATGCCTCGAGCAAAAAAATACAAACATAGTAATCTAGAAGGGGCTTATTCAAAAGGCTTTTTTAATGAAGATGATTTAGATAAAGTTATAAATCCTCTTTTAAGAGTGATGTTTTTAGTAGGATTATTTGATAAAAAGGAAAATTTGCCTGTTGGGTCTCGCAATACTTCGGAACATAAAAAAATATCTAGGAAAATTGCTGAAGAAGGAATTGTTCTTCTTAAAAATGAGAGGGAACTTCTTCCATTAGATATTAATAAGATTAAAACCATTGCGATAAAGGGACCTAATGCAGATAGAAATTTTGCTGAAGGGGGAGGGAGTTCTGCTGTAAAACCACCATATGAAATCACTCCGCTTGAAGGTTTAAAACAGAAAATTGCTAGAAAGATTAAGATAATTGACGATTTCTCCCAAGCAGATGTAGTTATATTAATACTTGGACTTAATCATGAAGAGAATAATGATACTGAGGGTTGGGATAGAAATACTCTTGAGTTACCTCAAAATCAATTGGATCTAATCGATCAGGTTGCTGAACAAAACAAGAAAACTATAATTATTCTAATTAATGGAAGTCCAATTAAGATGGATAGTTGGATTGGGAAAGTGAACGGAATAATAGAGGCATGGTATCCTGGGCAAGAGGGTGGACATGTAATTACAGATATAATTTTTGGAGATATTAATCCTTCTGGAAAATTACCCCTCACTTTTCCGAAAAAACTAGAAGATTCTCCCGCGCACACTTCAGAAAGAAGATATCCTGGAAATGAAAAGGTTTTCTATGATGAAGGTATTTTCGTTGGTTATCGCTATTTTGATAAATATGGAATTGAACCCTTATTTCCGTTTGGTTTCGGCTTGTCATATACTTCTTTTAAATATAAAAATTTAAAGATTAATAAATCCCAACTGAAGTTTAATGAAGATTTAGAAGTTTCTCTTGAATTAGAAAATATTGGTGATAAACCTGGGGCGGAAATCATTCAATTATATATCCAAGCGATCACACCTCAAGTCGAACGTCCTTTAAAAGAGTTAAGACGATTTAAAAAAGTGTCTTTGAATTCAGGAAAAAATATAAAAATAGATTTTCGAATAAATAAGCATGATTTAGCTTATTTTGATGAAAAACTGAATTCTTGGAATACTAATGATGGAAGGTACAATATTTTAATAGGGAGTTCTTCGCGTAATATAAAACTAGAGGAGTCGTTTGAATATAAAAAATAAATGAAATTGATAAGGATGTACGAATTAATCCCGATTTTTTTTATCATATATCTTTTTTTTGGACTCTTCAACTTTAATGAGCAATTTTCCAACTATTCGATGACTAAAAACTTGTAAGAAAGAAATCAACCACCACCATCTAGGAACAAAAATTTCTCTTTTATACTTTCTGGATGCTTTTAGAACTCTTTTCGCGATATCTGTAGGTTCTATAAGTTTATAAAGTCCACCTTTTTCTTTGTATGTTTCAACCCATTCTCTTAAAGCTGGGTCTGCATCCCAGAATCTTGATTTCGTAGGAGCTGGACAAACAGTAATTACTTCTATTC